>Ga0302046_10002267_pt1 | contig 17930 bp, 17 predicted proteins | sample RVTome_11_FD_200261 | JGI IMG/M metagenome (GOLD analysis project Ga0302046, IMG submission 200261) | Soil microbial communities from uranium-contaminated site in the Upper Colorado River Basin, Wyoming, United States - RVT147D111 (version 2) ...
GACCGTAGTGCTCGCGCTTTTCTTTGTAGTGCTTCCGCAAGGTTTTCCGGAGACGGGAGAGGGGATCGATGCGCGCTTTCGAATTGACGGGCGGGTCTTGGCCGGCGATCTTTCGCATCAGCGTGTCTATGTATTCAAGTTTTTTCAGGGCCGGCCAGCCGGTGTAGCGCTCTCTCCACATGGATTGCGGATTCAGCCAAACCGCAAATGTCTCGGCGAAGTCCTCATCCGGGTGGCTTTGCGCATACCAGGTATCCAGGTGCAGGACAAAGCTCTTACTGTACGGCTTTGGGGTGTAGTAGTCGGGATAGGGCACCGAGGATTTCCCGAAGAGCTGCTGCCGGCGTCGCCGCCGGCGCAAGAGGTACGCGTTTTCGATGGCATGTCCTGTTTCGTGGCGAAGGATCCGCATGCACCACTCCGGAGTGCCTCCTTCGACCTCGAGCATCTGATTCTCTTCGAGTCGCGCCAGGCGCGGATGGACGATATAAAACGGGATGGCAATCCCGGGAACGCCGTCGGGGGTAAACCACTCGTCGGAAATCCAAAAGTGGGGCCGGAAGCGGAGCCCGCGAGCATCCAGTTCTCCATAGAGCTGTGTGATACGCGCTTCGATGTCGCTTCCTCGGATCTCCAGATCGAGATTACACATCCGCATGTCGAGGAGCTTTTCATCCGGCCAATCGGCCCATGCGTGCCTCGTGGTCTGGTCGGGGCGAGGGTCTTTGGGTTTATAGTAGTTCGCCTTCATGTCTGACCTCTCTGAGACGTCTCCGGGCCTCGTGGCGACGCCGGACTGACTGCCCTGAATTCGGGCTCGGGCGGTGAGGGTCCTCCGGAAAATCATGCAGTCCGGGCGTGCGCGGCAAGGCCCATGTCCCTCTTCGCCGACAAAAGTATAGCGAATGGCAATGAGTTCGGCAATCGCCCGCAAAGCCCCATCCCCTGCGCATGTTTGGCATGAATGTTGCTTGCCTAGTATCCCTATTCGGCATCTGGTGTCGGTATGCAGCCCTGCAGCGAGCAGGGACGACGGAGAATGTCGGCAAGGGGAGAACGTGGTCCGTACCTGCCCCTGAGCGACCCGTGGAGGAGATGACGATGGCACTGAGCAGTCCGTTCTGGCGGAGGAAGTTCTACGTACATCCGATCCAGCGGAAGTATTTCTTCCTCTCTCTCTTCCCGTTGGTGGTCTGTGGGTTCCTCTTGGTGTTCCTCGTCTTCTTCCCCCTCCACATCGCCCTCTGGGAATCGGCCTCCGACACAGAGAAGTCGGCTATCTTGTCACAGATCCGATCCCTGTCCGTTCCGGTCATGCTGGCGCTGCTCATCAGCATGCTGGTCTCGAGCGTCATGAGCTTTTTTGTCACCCACAGGCTCGGGGGACCCCTCTACCGCATCGAGCAGATCTTGCACGGCGTGACCGATGGACGGCTCCCGACCGCCGTGCGCATTCGGCGCGACGATGACCTGCAGGATTTTGCCGGGCTGTTCGATAAGGCCTTCAAGACGATCAGCGCCGCCATGGGGGCGGTGACCGAACATCAGGCTCATGCGGCTAAAGAACTGGCCGAGCTGCACAAGAAAGTCAAAGTCGAGATGGACGGGGAGGTCTTGGCGGGTCTGGAAGAGATCAGCCGCAGCCATCAGGAGGTCCAGCACATTCTGGAGAATTTCAAGCTTCCCTCGCTTCAGGTTTCCCGGCGGGAGTTTGCAGAATAAGCTCCTGATCCGCTACCCCTTGAGTTGACGGGAAAACCGCCCCGTTTCCCGACCGCAGCGCCGAAGCACGTTGTTCCCGCCATGCTCCGCGGAATCCTTTTCTCCATAGCCGCCTTGTCGCCGAACGCTGGCCGCCGCTGCCCGGGGAGCGCAACTGCGGGCACAAAGATTGCAGCCTAACCCCGTGCAGCTTCACGACTTGAAGTCCCGCGTCCCCATGGGCGAGCATTGCAGCCGGCAGCGCAGGCCTTCTCGCCGCTTCTGAATATGGCGTTGCGATCTGCTGAAGGGGTGCTGTAGGCCAGTGACGGGTGCTCTTCGGAGACGGGGGCTTTCCCGAAAAAGAGACAAAGCCGCATGTGGTTTACACGAAACAGCTCCTATGATCGATTCGACATTCTTGCTGCCGCCGAGAAGGCCCGGTCGAAGGGGAGACTTCGGAAGGCCATCGCCGAGTATCGCAAGGTGCTCGAGGTCGATCCGGACGATTACGGCATTCATGGCAAGGTTGCGCCGCTCCTCGCCGAATGCAAGCGACTTGATGAGGCCTGGTCGAGCTTTGTCGCCTCGGGCAAGGGGTACCTTGAGCACGGCTACGTCAATCAAGCGGTGAGCATCTATATGCAGGCGGCTCGGTACCTGCCCCGGAAGCGCGAAGTCTGGGAGACCATCGCCCGGCTCCAGGAAGAGCGGGGACTGCCCGCAGACGGGGTCAAGGCCCTCCTCGACGGATACCGGTATTTCCAGGGGCGTGACGACCGGCCCGAGGCCACCCGGTTGCTTCGCCTGGCATGCACAATTCAGCCCTGGCACTTCGAGGCGACATTTCTCCTCGCAAAGGTGTTGGTCAAGGCCGGTGACAAGGCAGAGGCGCACGCGCTGCTCGATGAGCTGGCGGGACGCGTAGAGGGTCGCAACCGCCGCCGTGCTCGGGCCGTCCTGTTCTGGATGTCTCCATCCCTCGGCGCGGCATGGCGGTGGATACGCGCGGCGGTCAGCGCCCGCGAAATCCCCTTTCCGCGACCCGCATCATGGACGGGTGGGGGTGTCAGGCGCGTCAGGAGTGGACGGACGGCGCGCGTCATCTGCCTGGCGATCGCCCTCTCGGGTGCCATCCTGGTCGGGGTGCCGTTCAGTATCAGTATCGATCCCGACCCACAGATGGTCTCCTTCTTTCTTGGAGGGGGGAGTGGTTTACTCGTCGTCGGCTTGACGTCGTTCCTCTTCTTCTCACGCAGACGCGCGCGACGAGGTGCGGCGTGAGACCCAGAATGTCGAGTCCAGCCCGCCGGTGTTGACCCCTCGCTTATCCCAACGCGCCATCTCCACTGCCGCGACAAACTGTCCGGCCGACACGGGTGCCTCTGTGACAGCATGTCAGGTCTTCCGACCTTCCGGATGCCTCCGATTCGTGTGATCCGGTTTCCAGCGGTGATGACCGGTGGGAAGATTCAGATGGTTGCACCGTTCCCCCGCTGGCCGGAGTTCTTGGCATATTTGTCGCAACTGCGTTGCGAAAGCTCGCGCGACGAAGCTCCACGGCTTTGGTCACACGACCGCGAGTGGCTCTTCCCGTCAGGCAACGGAAAGCAAGGAGGAGGCTCATGCCCCCATCTACGGAGCGTCGACACCGCCGGATCGAAGTCTACCTGCCCGCCCAATGTCGTGTGGTCAGCCCGAAGGGTCCCCATGGGCACATGGAGGGCAAGACGCGGTATCTCAGTCCCGGAGGAGCCATGCTCTTGCTCCCGGCTCCTCTCCCGCGCCACACCCGCCTGATGGCCCGCCTCGGTGGGGGGCCCGAACTGCGAAGCCAGGTGGTATGGGATGGACAATTCTTACGGACAAGTCTCGGTGCGGTCAGGGCGCATGGAATTGCCTTTACCCGCGCGCTGGACGTGCCGACCGTCACACAGATCCTGAAGGGTATGGCGCGGCAGCGCCATCTGAGGGTCCCCACTCGGTTTCCGGTTGTGTACGACCACCTGGAGAAACAAGGAAGGGGGACCTGCTTTAATCTGAGCCAGGGCGGGATGTTCATAGGGACGACCGATCTGGTCTGCGCGGGCGACGAGGTGATCGTACGTGTGACCATCCCAGGAAACCGGGACGCCTTCGCCGTATGGAGCCGGGTGATGTGGACCAACACCGTTGAAGGAGAGAACGCGTTTCCTGCCGGCATGGGAGTCCGTTTTTTGGAGTTGGGACCGGCCGAGGTGATATCCCTTTCCACGCTGCTCCAAAAGTTGCGGTCCAAGACTGTTCCTCTCGATCAGGCCCGCTGAATCTTTGCCCGCCGCCTCCGGCTGCGGTTCGTCATGGCCCTCCTCGGAGGGCCGCGTGGGACCGCGGAAAGCTCGCAGGAACAAAGGGGTCAATCTTTCTACTGAAGAATTAGCACGTCCTTGCCGAACAATACAGGTGGAGGGCGACCCTCCATCGAGGGAAGGACATGGACGACCTTTGCATCGCGAGCCCTCGTGAGCGCCACGCGCAAGGCGCAAATGAGGAGCACCCAATACTGAGCGAGCAGGAACTGGAGGCAGGGGTGTTACTGATCCTCGCCTCGGCGGTTGGATTGAGTTTCGGAAAAATGTGGAGGCCCGGGATTTACATTCCTCATTCGGGATCCCTTCCCCATGAAGAATACCTCATGGAAAAGAGCCTTCCGGTCGAAGCGGATGGAACCTTTATCGTCAATGGCAGACCCTGGTTAATTCTTAAGTGAGGCGGATCCAGTGCCACCTTCGAGATCATTGAGAGCTCCCGGACGCACCGACGCCGCCCGCCCGGACGCGGGAAGACCCCTATCTCCGGAGACGGGGATGTCTGGCATCGAGGGGATCGTGGAGGGACACCCCCCGGACGTGCATCCGGACGGCACCGATCTCAGGCCCTATAAACGACTTGCGGCGGCCGTCATCCGGCAAGCGCTGCTCGACGCACAGCACCGCGGAAACGACGAAGCCCGGCGGTGGCTTTCTGAGGATAGCGACGCTCTCCGGTTCTGGTGTCAATGGCTCGGCATCAATCCCGATTGGGTCCAGGGAACGGCGGGAAGAAAAGCTCCCCCCGGAAGAAAGGAGAGAGGCACGCTTCGTGCATACAGGTCGTAGGGAAGAATCCCCCGGAGTCCTTTCCACCCGATATGTGCAGGGGGGAGGGCTGTTACCGGCGCCGATCGCCCGGAGACCTGGAGAAGAATGCCCCGCCCAAGACGACGTGTGGGCAAGATGACCCGAGGCCGCAGGCTCCCGCAAAAGCCAGCCATGACAATGGCATCTTTTCGGGAAAACATCACCCGGTTGCGCTGCCCGAACCGGCGATGCCCCTCCCAGCAGGTTGACTCCGCCTGGCTGGACCACGCAAACATCGAGCTCCTTTACATCCCCAACCCTTGGGCGAGCCCACCGGTGGTACATTGCCAGGTGTGCGGCCAGCCGGCGTTTGAGCTTGAACGGGTTCAGCCGGGTGGCTATTCCGGGGACGGTACCGAGCAGGCCTTCCGATCCAAGTGGCCGCCTCGCAGGGGCAAGGCGCGAGGAAAGCGCCCGGAGTGGGGGCGTCGCTCGTAGGACTACTGTAGCTCCTGGAAGATCCGCGTCCCACCTGAAACCCGCGCAAGCTGACAGGACCGATTCCTCACAGAGACGGGCCCGCCACCATCGCGGAACGGGATCGCAGTCCAGGACCGCCCACCGCCATATGCGCTCTTGCGCCGGCCTGCCGGGAAACCTGGAGGAAAAAAATTGCCCGGATCTGGGGGGGTTGCTAAGATAGTTCCCTTCGTCGAAAACGGCCGGGGCGCGAGCTCTGGTTCCGGAGGTTCCCATGGCAGAAGCGGGCTGGCGAGGATACACCGAGCACGAGCTTCAGATGGCCCTATTCGTCGGGGATAAGATCTTCGATCATTACGGCGTTTCAGACGGGGATCGGGCACTGATCAGCGAAACCCTGTTCCTCCTCGCGATCTATCGCTTGAGGGACGAGGGGAGGATCGCCCTCAAGGCAGATCTCGATAAACTGTTCCACGGTTTTCCGTGGGGCCTGCCGACGTTACGCCAGGCGGAGGAGGCTACCAGGGAATACATGCAGAAGTATGACATCTCCCGGCCTTTGCAGGAGCTCCTCTTCACCGTCCTTTTGGTGGAGATCACTGCTGCGCTGGTGTCGGAGAAAAAGCTGACCTGGCTTGCCCCTCCCAGCGGGCAAAGGAACCACTCGTGAAGGCAAACGGCACGCCAAGCGTGCCCCTGCGATCCGCGAGGCATTTGACGTTTTGCGATAGTTCGGCTTGAAGGCTCCACAAGGCGGCAGGGCAAGCCACGGCGTTCCCGCGCGAAGTCGCGGGCGGTGCTCAGAGCGGCGCCGAGAACAATGCGTGATTAGCCGCCGCGGATCTTGGGGACGATGAGGACCATGTCCCCGCTGGCCAACCGGTGGTCTTTATCGACGGCGACGCCGTTGACCCGCACTTCCGTAGTGCCGTTGGTCCCGACTTCTTGCAAAAGCTTGCCGAGGGAAAGCGGATCTTGTCCGACGAAGGTCGTCACGTTCTTTCCCATCATGACCACCTTCACCGAAACCGTCTGTTCCTTTTCCAGCAGGTCCGTTGTCATGGGTTCCCTCCTTTGATTAAGAACGGTCAGTGGAGCTCGTAAACAGCGTCAACGTCTTGAGATCGAGGAGGATCTCACGGGGCAGATGCTCCTCGGTTGCCAGACGCTTGACCAGATTCCCGATGAGGCTTGCGATCGCAAAGCCGCTATAGATGATGGCGGCTGCCGTGCAGGGGAGGACCTCTGCCTCCTCGTCAGCGTAGAGCGTCTTTTCATAGAACCGAATATCGTCGGGGTCGGTCGGGTTTACCGCGTAGATCCGGGCCACCTCGGCGCCCATTCTGGCGTCCAAGTATCTGAGAATCCCGGCGCGGTAGCGGATCGAACGGGCCCAGATGGCCTTCCGTGCACGCATGCTGTCCACGCCCGAGATCACCACGCCGGTCATCCGCCGGGCCTCCACCTCGACCGGTTGGACCTCCACCGGACTTCCGGCAAATTCCTGGATGATCTCTTTGAGGGCCTCGACCTTGAATCGCCCCACGTCCGTTAAACGAAAAAGTTGGTTCGGCAGGTTATGCTCCTCGATCGCGTCGGGATCGTAGAGATGGAGGTGCTGGACTCCCATCTTGGAAAGCACCAGGGCGGTGAAGGAGCCGATGCCGCCGCATCCGATGAGGTGGATGGGGACATCCAAGGTCTCCGGACTGACGAGGTCCAGCTGTCGGAGGAACTCCATGGGCTGCACGGGTGTCACGATCCCACCCCCTGCCAGTACAGGATCGGGATTCGCCAATCTTTGGGGTTGATCGTCTTCAAGAAATCCAGAAGGACATAGACCGCGGCGACAAACTGGTATTCGCCGATCATTTTGGCGACGCCTTCCCGGACGTTCCCGAGACAGGGACGGCCCTGGTAAATGTGGGGGTGGTCGTAAGCCCCAAGCGCATTGGTCAGGTTTCGGATCCGGATGTCTCCCGCAAAGGTAATTTCCATGCGGAAGCTTCCCAGATGAAACTGGTGGCCCCCGTACTCGACCTGGAGGGGGTTGGTCACGACCGTGATCCGGCCATCCTGAATATGCACCTCTCGGATCTCGGGGAGTTCTTTGAGTTGATCCAGATCCTTCAAGTGTTGCTCGGGCGCAGAGGGGCCCCCCCGCAGGGTGTTGAGGCGCTCCTGGTATGCGTGGAGGCGGCGGGTCTCGGCCGTGATCCGGCGGCCGTACTCTTCGAGGTTATTCTCGATGAATTGCATTTCCCGCTCCAAGAAGCTCGTCTCATGCTGGACGCGACTCCGGCATTCCTGAAGATACGCCTGGCGAAGCTCTACATGGCGTTGACGATCCCACGCGGCCGCCAGGACATCGGTTTCCTCGCGGAGCATTGCGAGGGCGGCTTGGAGGGGCTCGAGCCCGAGGGGGGAGATCGCGGCGAGTTCTCTGAGGATCCTCGGCAGGCTGAGGTCGAGGAGCCGCCGCAAGAGGAGAGACCGGAGTTCTCCATGCTGGCCGAGGAGATTAAAAAGAATGTAGATATTCCTGCCGGTGATCTCCGCCACGGCTCGCCCTTCCTGGTCTCTCAAGACTTGTCCGCGGCCGATGTGCGAGCCGGCAGGGAAGGCGTGCTGGGCGGCCGGGGCCATGAGATACCCAAAGGCGAAGGAGAGGCGGTTGAGCGGAATGCGGGGCCAGATCCCGAACAGGACGGGAGGGGTGGGGAGGCCGAAGTGATGCAGGTAGAATGCCTGGCCTCGCAGGGGCTTCGAATATCGGCCCGGGCTGCCCAGAAACCAGCAGGGGACGCCGAGCATCTCGGCGTAGTGCTTCAAAACCTCGGGCAGCGGCGCCAACGCCGGGGGATAGGCGGAAAGAGTCTCTGCTCCCTTTCCGCATTCGACACAGAGAGAGAATTTCGAGGGAATGCGCGGCTCCCTCTCCGGGACACCCCTCTCGGCGAAAGCCTGGGAAAGGGAAGGGACATTCGTTCCCTCTGCTGAGATCCGTTGCGTGTACAAGGGATCTGTCCCCACCCAACCTACATGAATCTTCCGTGGTGGTGGAAGGATGTCCTTTTGTGTTAACACCAGCCACTTGCTTTGTCAAGGGGGATGTTCGTGGCGCGGCCCAGGAACGGATCAGGAAGCGGGATGGGGGCGGAGTGGCTTTCGCCCTGCGAAACCTTCGGTCAGGCCATGCCAGTAGCCCACCTCCGACTCATCCGGCTTCCAACAGAGGAAGACCTCCTGTCCGTCTCTCATGGAGGGGAAATCGATCAAACCCAGCTGGAAGTCCTTGAGGACGCACCCGAGAGTTTCGATCTTTTTGATGGCGGTGTTGCATTCTTCCAGAACGAGATCGGCCTCTCGTCTCAGGCGCTGGAATTTTTCCCCCGCCAGGCGATGGCCGTTTCCACCGGCCTGCTGGCGGATGGCCTCCAGGGCCTGCTGGTGCTCCTCTAGCTGCCTGCGCCGGGCCTCGAGGTGCTGGAGAATGGCCCGAAGCTCTGGAATGAGAGAGTTGGCCTCTTCGACCGTGAAGTAGCGCGGTGCCATTTTCTATCCTTGCCCGTCCACCTTTTTACCCTACCCAAGCATACCTGTTCCGTCAATAGGAATCCACGTTTGCCAAGGCCCGGCAGAGATCCGTGGTAATCACATCGGCGATCTCCTGTGCATTCGCCCGCGTGAGCCGATGCAACCGCGCCTCCCGATCCGCCTTGATCCGGTCCGCCACCGGGTGGGCCCTTTCGAGGATCGTGGCGAGACAGGGGCGCGGACCCTCCAAGACCTTGAAGAGTATCGTTTGGAAGCGTGGAGAATACAGCTCCATTGTGCCGATCTCGTCGATGACGATGAGATCCGCCTCGCGCAAGGCGCGCATGACTGCCTGAGCTCCGATGGCGTCAAAGGTCTTAAGATCGACCCCATAGCGTCCGACGCGAGGGGGTCCCGTGAACTTGACGTGGGCCAGAATCCCTTCAGCGCCGGCGAGGTCGGTGACCTGAAACCCGACCCGGTGTGTCCCTTCGCGGATCTCCCGCGTATGAAAGCCCCCTTTCTTCCCGGGGAGGGCCTTGACGAGGGAGAGGAGCAGCGACGTCTTCCCGACACCTGGAGGACCGGTTATAAGGTGAATGCGGGCCATAGACACTGGGGCCGGTCACCGTGCTCGCCGGGAGCCAGACCTGGGTGCCACGATTTGGACGGCCTGGATCAGTGGCGGCGGAGCTCGGGACCGGCGGGAGGGAGATCAGCAGGAGTGATCTGGAGTCGCAGGAGGGCTACAACATACCGCTAACTCGGGGTCACGGCTGAGTCTCCGATGGTTGGGCATTGAGCAATCCTTCTGCAGCCAGAATCGGGGCATTGACTCGGAGCGCCAAGGCCACGGCGTCGCTGGGTCGGGAGTCCACGAGCACTTCACGACCGTCCACGTCGAGCACGAGCGTGGCGTAATAGGTGTTGTCCTTTAACTCGGTGATCACCGCCTTGGTCAAGGTGACGTGAAAGCGGCGAAAAAGATCCAGGATCAGGTCATGGGTATAGGGGCGGGGCGGCGTCACCCCTTCCAAGGGGAGGGCAATTCCGACCGCCGCGAAGGGGTCAATGGCCATGGAGAGCCCGCGCTTGTCGAGCTTGCTGCGCAGCAGGATCTGTGCCTGCCCGCGGCCATCGGCGGTCACGCCCAGCACTTCCATTTCCTGCAGCGTGCCGGCTTGCTGGACCTCACTGGCGCTGGGTGTGGCGACGCAGAGCAGAAGGGGGAGGAGGAGGATCCACCGCGCTGCGGGGGAACTACAAGCCATCGCTGTCTCCTTCGATTGGCCGGTCCCCTTGCGGGGTCTCCTTGGTGTTGACGCACCGGATGAGACGCCATCCGTTAAAGAGATTGACCCGCTGGATTTGATCCGGGGCGAGGCCCACCTGGTCGAGGAGCGGCGTGAGTTGGATGTCCGGCTTGAACAGGCCGGTCCGGGTGAGGATGGGGGCCATCAGGTTTTCGAGGCGCCCCATGAAGGGATGTTCACTCTTGAAATGGTTGAGGATGACAATGTGGCCCTTCGGCCGGCAGACCCGTTTGATCTCGTGAAGGACCCGGGCTGGGTCCGGGACGACGCTAATGACGTACGTGGCGAGGACGTGGTCGAAGGCGTTATCCGCGAAGCCCATCCGCATGGCATCCATGACAGCGAGACTGACGTGGGTGGCGTTGAGCTCGGAGACGCGCTCCCGGGCCTTGCGCAGCATCTCCCCCGAGAGGTCCATCCCGACCAGCCGGCGGCATCCTGGGTACAGGGGAAGATTCAGGCCGGTGCCGATCCCCACCTCGAGAATTCGATCTTCTGGCCCGGGTTCTAAGACCTTGATGGCCTCAACCCGCCCGGGATAGAAGATGCGATTGAAGACGAGATCGTATACGGGAGACACAAGGGCGTAAGCCCGCTTGACCGCTTGCTGAGAGGGCTGCCACTTCGAATTCATACAGTCGCCTCTGCCTGTGGGTTTGGAAGGACGGTATTCTAGCCGATCCGCTCTGAAATGGAAATGTTTTTCTGCCTTGCCGGTGGAGCCTATCTCGTAGGGTTCGGTCTCGCGCATGCCCTGCCGATTCGGGTGGGTTGGACACGCTGACGCCTGTGATTCCGGGAAACCGATACGGGCCTCTCCCTGTCGGGGGCACCATGCCGCATCAAGGGCAGTGCGGAAAGAGAGGCGGAGTCGCGCTGGTCATGCGTCACCGGCGCTCGCCGGTTCGAGTCCTGCTGCGCGGCTTCAGGATGGCCCGTGCGGGTGCCCCATCGCTCTTGAGAATCTGCAGCGGCAGGCAGACGAGCTCGTAGAGACCGGGGGTGACCCGCGAGAGGTCAAGGCCCTCGATGATCCATACCGCCGCTCCGAGAAGGGCGCGATGCACTTCCGGTCCATTCTTCTCGTATCCGTCGATCGAGAGGTAATCAATCCCGATGGTTCTCACGCCTCGTTCGGCAAGATATAGGCCGGCTTCGGTCGTCAGATAGACAAAATGCTCGACGAAGCCCTCGGTCCACCAGGACCGTGTTGAGTTCAAGGTTTTAAACAAGATGCGTTCGCCACGGCGGATCCGGTGGGGGCGAAGTTCATCCGGCGAAATAGATTCCGCGTCCCGGATCTCGATGACGCGCGCCGGCCCGATCGTGGCCGACAACGGCATCTCATCGAGCCCCGCCCCTCCGGCAATGAAGTGCAGCGGCGCATCCATGTGCGTCCCGGCGTGCGAGCTCAGCCAGAGGGCCGATACATTGGCGGGATCGCCGCGATTGATGTCATGGACTCGCTCGATGCGCACCGGCGGGTTGTCCGGCCAGTGGACCATCCCGCTCCGGAGCGGGACAGAGATATCGATCCACCCCTGCGGGCCTGCGCGCCCGCGATCCGGGAGAGGCCGTGAACGTAGCCGATTCGAAGAGGTCATCGATGCGTCCTCATCGTCCTATTTTCCTTGCGAAACCGGGAAAGAGGCACGTTCCTTCGCCCACGATCAGCGTTCCTCCTCTAGCTCCACCTTGAGTGACAAGAATTTCAGCAGGTCTTTCAGGGCGATGATCCCGACGAGCCGAGTCCCATCGACAACCAGCAACCGGGAAGCCCCCGTCCGATTCAGTTTCTCGAGGGCCTTCATGGCGTCGGTCTCCGGGCGGACCGTGTTTTCCTGCGAGCACGGCTCCACCAGAGCGTCCACGGTCTGGCGGGCCCATTCCTCCCGCGGCACCCCCTTGACCTGCCTGGTGCTGATGCTCCCGCGGAGCTTCCCGTCATCGACCACCGGGAACATCTTGAAATGGTGCTTGTAGATATAATCGTCGACCAGTTCCTGAAGAGAGATGTATGCAGGGACCGTCACCGGTTCCGCCTTCATAAATCGGCTGACCGGCTCCCCCTCGAGCGCCTGTCGCAGGAGCAGTTGTTGATATGACATTTGGGCGGCGCCGCGAAGGAACATCCCGATGAGGAACCACCACATTCCCCCGACGAAGTTACCCGAAATCACACTCCAAAGGCCCAGAACGATCAACGCAATGCCGAATCCGGAGCCGAGCTGCGTCGTGATCCGCGTGGCCCATCGGAGATTATTTTTCCACTGCCACAGCACCGACCGGAGCACACGGCCACCGTCGAGGGGAAAGGCCGGGACGAGGTTGAAGCCGACGAGCACCACGTTGATGATCGCAAGATAGGCGAGCACGCCGTTCGCCGCTCCCGGCCAGCCGGTGAACTGCCCGATACGGTACAGCCCGAAGAACCCCGCGGCAATCAGGATGCTGGCGATCGGTCCCGCGATCGCCACCATGAATTCAACCTTGGGCCTGGGGGGCTCATCCTGCATCTCGGCGACGCCGCCGAAGATGAAGAGGGTGATTCCCTTCATCCTCAGGCCGTAGCGGCGGGCGACCACGGCATGCGACAGCTCGTGCAGGACGATTGAGCCGAACAGCCCCAGCGCCCCTGCAGCCCCCATCCACCAGTAGGTGGCTGAGGAGAGGCCCTCGTAGTAGAAGGGGAAAAAGCCTTCGGCCAAGGACCAGGTGATCAGGATGGCGATGATGAACCAGCTGAGATCGATCCGGATCTTGAATCCGAAGAGTGTAAAAAGATCGTATCGTTTGCCGAACATGAGTGGCTGCCTCCTCTGGCGGCGCCTATTCCTGTCCCGCGCGTGTGGGGTCTCCACTGCTCGGTCCGGCGCTGCCGGCCGGGTACTCGAGGAGGGGTACCCGCCCCTCCTTCCACGCATCGAGGATCGGCTCGATGATCAGCCAGGATTCCTCCGCCTCATCGTCCCGGATCGAGAGGGTGCAATCCCCCCGCAGGACGTCGAGGAGCAAACGCCCGTAGGCGGGCGGCTCCTGGGGCGCGAGCACTCTGTCCAGTTCTACATGCTCCAGGGCATACGGGTCACCGGGGCCATTGATATTCACCCCCAAGACCACCCGGTCCGGATCCACCTCGAGCCGCAACTGGTTCGACCGGGGGTCCCCGTCAGGCGCAAAAGGTTGGCATGGTGCCGGCTTGAAGTAAATGCCGATCTCTCGTCGATCCCCCTCCAGGGCCTTGCCCGAGCGTAGGAGGAAGGGAACACCCGCCCAGCGCCAGTTGTCAATGAACAGCGTCACCTGAGCGAAGGTCTCCGTCCCGCGTTCGGGATCGACACCCTCTTCATCGACGTACGCGGGGACCTGGCGATCCCCGATGCGGCCGGCGCCGTATCGGCCGCGCACGGTCCAGCACTCGACCTCTGCCGGCGACAACCGCCGGACGGCCCGCAGGAGATCCACCTTCCGGTTGCGAAAGTCGTGCTCTGCCAGGGTACACGGGGGCTCCATGCCGACCAGGCAGAGCAGTTGAAGCAAGTGGTTCTGGATCATGTCCTTCAGGGCGCCGGCGGCATCGTAATACGATGCCCGCCCTTCGAGAGTCAGCGTCTCATCCCAGGTGATCTCCACGCGCTCGATGTGCTGGCTGTTCCACAAGGGCTCGAACACGCGGTTGCCAAACCGCAGGCCGAGGATGTTCTGCACCGTCTGCTTGCCGAGAAAGTGGTCGATGCGGAACACCGCCTTTTCCGGGAACGTCTCGTGCACGAGCTCGTTGAGCGCCCGCGCGGACGCGAGGTTCTCGCCGAACGGCTTCTCGATCACGATCCGGCTCCCGCCGGGGAGGTCGACGGCGGCCAGGGCCTCGATCGTCGGCGCAAAAACGGATGGGGGCAGGGCGAGATACGCGACCAGGGGCTCATCGAGCGGTTCCAGGGCCTTCGTTACCTCGGAAGGGGACGTCACGTCGGCTCTACGGTATTCGAGCAGGGACACTGACGCTTCACGGGCGGAGAGGGGGATATCCGATGCGTGACGTTCCAGTTGCTTTCTGATGTGACGCCGGAACGCCTCCGTGTCCCAATCGTCGCGGGAGACACCGAGGATCACAAAAGGATCCGGAAGCTCCCCGGCTTCATGGAGCTGTACCAGGGACGGCAGTAGGTATCTGGACGTGAGATCGCCCGAGGCCCCAAAGATCACCAATCGACGCATCATCCCTTCCCCTGATTGCGTATGCGGCTCAGGTTGATCCCGCTGGAAATCAACCCCACGTGACTGAAGGCCTGAGGATAGTTGCCCAGGAAGGCCCCGCTTGTCGGGTCGATCTCCTCCGGGAGGAGACCAATGGGATTGGCCCGGGCGCACAACATGTCGAACAGCTCCATCGCCTCGTCGCGTCGGCCCTGTTTGGCGAGGTTGTCCACCAGCCAGAAGCTGCAGAGCAAGAAGGCTCCCTCGTGCCCGGGCAGGCCGTCAGGCGACACATCGGGAAGGTATCGGTAGAGGAGGCCTTTCCCCGCGCCCAAGCGTTCGGCGATGGCGCTGGTGGTGGCGATCATCTTCGGGTGGTCGGCGCGGATCACACGCCGCAGTGGCAGCGCGAGGAGGCTGGCGTCGAGCCCGCCGCCGCCGAGGTGCTCCGTGAGCGCGCCGGTATCGGGGTCCCATGCCTCCTCCAGGATCGTGCGGAAGATGTGATCTGCGGCGGCACGCCACCCGCGCGTATCACCTGCAAGGTTGAAGCGCTCGGCCAGACGCGCGCCGCGATCGAGAGCCACCTGGCAGAGCGCCGCCGAATAGGTGAAAGGCCGGCCCGCCGTCCGCACTTCCCAGATACCTTGGTCGGGCTGGCGCCACTCCTCGCGGGCGGCGTCTATCAGCGCGCGGAGCCTCATCCATAATTCTTCATCGATCTGTCCCCCCCCGACCGCCCACTGGTAAGCACAGTCGAGGATCTCGCCGTAGACGTCATGCTGCAGCTGTTCGGCGGCGGCATTTCCCCACCGGACTGGGCGGGATCGGCGATAGCCCTCGAGATCGGGATCCTCCCGCTCAGGCGGCGGGATGTTTCCGTCCAGGTCATAGAGGACCCGGGGATGCTCGCCCCGATCCAATGCGTCCAGCACCCATCCCAGGAAGCCCCAGGCTTCATGGGTGAAGCCGATCCGGCGCAGGGCGTAGACGGAGAACGCGGCGTCGCGGATCCAGGCGTACCGGTAGTCCCAGTTGCGAGGGCCGCCGATGGCCTCGGGGAGCGAGGAGGTGGGGGCGGCGACGATGGCGCCATTCTCAAAATAGTCGAGCATCTTGAGGGTGATGGCCGAGCGGCGGACCATCGGCCCTTGCGGGCCCTCGTAGGCGAAGTGGCCCATCCACCGGTGCCAGGCGTCACGCGTGGCTTGGAGCACGACGTCCGGCTTCAAAGCATGGTGGCGGTGAAAGCCACTTTCCCACCGCAGGGTCAGGTCAAGGCGCTCACCGGCCTTGAGTTCAAGGGTGGTCGGGAGGCTCTTCACGGGGAGCGTGCCGCAGAGGTGCAGGTCAAGCTCGGGACGGCGGGCGGACCTGATCCGGAGCCCTCCGCCATACCGTTCTGCTTGTGCGCCTCCCCAAGGCTCCAGTGCGATTCGAAGACGCACATCTCCATGAAGGACGCGGACTGAGCGCAGGAGTTCCGAGCGTCCTGCCGGGGCATCTTCGGTGAGATTGGCGCCGGACCGGAAGGTGAGTACATCGACCACCTGCATCAAGCCCGATGAGTTGCGGAACTCCGTGACGAGGACCCCCGTGTCAGGCTCGTAGAACTGCCGCGACTCCACGGGGTCCTCGGGGGCGACGGTGAAGGCGCCGCCACGCTTGGCATCCAGGAGCCGGCAAAAGAGGGGCGGGGAGTCGAACCGCGGAACACACAGCCAGACGATCGCCCCGTCGCGTCCCACCAGGGCGGCCGTGGTGCCGTCGCCGATCAAGCCGTGGTCCTCGATCGGGAGGTATCCGTCAATCGGGCGCAGGGGTAAAAATGGGGATGTCACCGCAAACCCTCCGGATCTCGCATAGACGGTCATCCTTGCGGAGTGCCGCGATGCGGGCGCACCCCGGTCTCCACCCACGGCGCGGTGGGTCGCATCACTCTACGCATAAGGCGATGACGGAGTCAAAGACGCTTGCCTCGGCCCGGGCGAAGCTGGAGGTGACAGAAGGTGCGTGGTTCATTCAACCGACACGGCGCAGCACCATGAGCGAGCGGGCTTCAACCGCCACCTCCTGCCTCGTCTCGTATGTCACCCCTTCCTCGGGCGCCGCGTCAGTGGTGTCGAGGACCGTGACCCAGCGCTGGCCCCAGTCGCGCTTTGGAAGGGTAAAGGAGACCGGCTCATGATGCGCGTTGAAGAGGAGGTAAAAGCTGTCGTCCTTCACCCGCTCGCCGCGCGGCCCGGGCACGGTAAGCCCCTCGCCGTTCAGGAAGACGCCGAGCGACTTGGCAAAGCCCGTTTGCCAGTCCTCGTCCGACATCTCCTCGCCGTCCGGCTTGAACCAGGCGAGGTCGCTCACGCCGCTGCCGTGGATGGGCCGTCCCTGGAAGAAGCCGCGGCGGCGGAAGACGGGATGGTCCTTGCGGAAGCGGATGAGCCAGCGCGTGAAATCGAGCACCGTCTCGTCCGCGCTCGCCCAGTCGAACCAGGAGATCTCGTTGTCCTGGCAGTAGGCGTTGTTGTTGCCCTGCTGGGACCGGCCCATCTCGTCGCCGCCGAGGAGCATGGGGACCCCCTGGGAGAGGCAAAGGGTGGTCAGGAAGTTCCGTTGCTGCCGGGTCCGCAATGCATTGATCTCCGGATCGTCGGTTGGGCCCTCCGCGCCGCAGTTCCACGACCGATTGTGGCTTTCGCCGTCGCGGTTCTCTTCGCCATTGGCCTCGTTGTGCTTCTCATTGTACGAGACGAGGTCGCGCAAGGTGAAGCCGTCGTGGGCGGTGATAAAGTTGATGCTGGCATAGGGGCGGCGGCCGGTTGCCTCGTACAAGTCCGGGCTGCCGCTGAAACGGTAGGCAATGTCCCCAAGGGTCGCCTCCGCCCCCCGCCAGTAGTCGCGGACGGTATCCCGGTATTTCCCGTTCCACTCGGCCCAGCCCGGCGGGAAATTGCCGACCTGGTAGCCGCCCGGACCCAAGTCCCAGGGCTCGGCAATCAACTTGACCTGCGCGAGGACCGGGTCCTGATGAATGATGTCCAAAAAGGCGCCGAGCCGGTCCACGTCGTACAGCTCGCGCGCCAGGGCGGCGGCCAGATCAAAGCGGAAGCCGTCCACGTGCATCTCGAGCACCCAGTAGCGAAGGCTGTCCATGATGAGCTGGAGCGCGCGGGGGTGCATCATGTTCAGGGTGTTGCCGGTCCCCGTGTAGTCCATGTAGTGGCGCGGGTCCTCCGCGACCAGGCGGTAATAGCTCGCGTTGTCGATCCCGCGAAAGCAGAGCGTCGGGCCGAGGTGATTCCCCTCGGCGGTGTGATTGTACACGACGTCGAGGATGACCTCGATGCCGGCCGCGTGAAGCGCCTTGACCATATCCTTGAACTCGATCACCTGCTGGCCGAGCCCGCCGCGCGATGCGTAGCGGACGTCCGGCGCGAAGAAGCCGATGGAGTTGTAGCCCCAGTAGTTGGTCAGCCCCCGTTCCACCAGATGCCGGTCGGCGACGAAGTGGTGGATGGGCAAAAGCTCCACCGCCGTGATGCCCAACGATTTCAGGTACTCGATAACGGCGGGCGAGGCGAGGCCCGCGTACGTCCCCCGGAGTTCC
>Ga0302046_10002268_pt1 | contig 17928 bp, 13 predicted proteins | sample RVTome_11_FD_200261 | JGI IMG/M metagenome (GOLD analysis project Ga0302046, IMG submission 200261) | Soil microbial communities from uranium-contaminated site in the Upper Colorado River Basin, Wyoming, United States - RVT147D111 (version 2) ...
ACTCGGAGTGGCTTCGTGTTAATCCACAGGATCAGCTACTCTTCAGGTTGCCGAACTTCACTTGCAGGCCTCACGGCACGGTATCGGACACGCTGTTCACCGATTGGCGGGCGGTCCCAGGCGAGTATCGACTCCGATTGCGGTGGAGCCATCTGCTGTCTGCCAGGACCTTTGCACGCGGACACGAGCCTCCGGATGACGCCCTTGACGGAGCGTTTCGATCCAACGAGGTTGCCGTGGTCGTCCTGGAGCCCACGGGGGTGAACGCCGAGGCGTTTGCATGGGCTAGAGAGAACGGAAGAGACCCAGTCTCAATCGAGGTCGTGAACCGCTTTCCGACATCGCGGTACGCGACAATCGTGAACTACCGGAGGCTCTTGATTACGAAGGGCGACCCCAATGAGGTCGTTCGTCTCATGGACAAGAAACTGTACCCGATGCCGCTTTCCGTTCCAGATCCAAAGTCGCCGGACGGCTGGAGGAAGATCCCAAGTAGTGAGGAAATGGCTCAGTGGCAGCTCGAATGTGGCGAGACGCTCCTTCGCAACGACCCCGAATTCCCGTACTTGAGGGAGGTGCGACTGTCGATGGCGGTGAGCTACGCGGCTCTCGGGTTGAGGACGCAGGCGACTCGGACTCTCAAGGACCTCGCCAAGGAGACGGGTACCGAGGAAGCTGAGTGGGCGTCCAAGTTCCTCGGGTTGAAAGGGTGGTGAACCGCGACAGCGACTTCGGTAGCCTGCCACCGAGTTCAGCACGCCAGTTTTCTCCGGTTTCTGGCGTTCGGAAGGGCGCGGAATCGGAGAATCGAACCCGACTCCAAGCGCCAAAAACGCTGGTCGCGGACACCCGGGCCAGAAACGTCTCGAGGTGGTCGGCGACGACACCGTACAGGATGGACTCTTCGGGGCGCCGTGGCGCGTAGGCACCCGTCGAGCGTTGGGGGGAGGTGGCAGACTCGCCGGGCAGCCCGTGCATCTCGCGACGGGCATGCCAGGACGATGCCCATGTGCAGGAGCACCAGATCGGCGGAATCCAGAAGAAACTTCTGTTGCAGATGTCCGCCCGCGGGCAAAGGCCGGATACGATCTGCCCGCAGGCGAGCGATCGGCGAGCAACGGAGCCTCTCGACAACCCACGGGGCTCTCCCGTGAGGCGCCATACGACAGGGGGGTCGGTTGATTCCCGCTCACAATCCGAGGATCTGGGGGCCGCCGTGGTAGTAGACGCCGGCCAGGGCGCCGGTCATGAGCGTGGCGAGGGTCGAGGCCAGAAGCGCGCGCGGGCCGACGGCAGCGAGGTCGCCGCGCCGCGAAGGGGCGAGCGCCGCGACGCCACCGACGAAGATGCCCATGGACGCGACGTGCGCGAAGCCGCACAGGGCGTAGGACAGGATCACGACCGTCCGAGGTGAGACCGCTTCCTGTGCCGCCAGCTCGCCGAGGTGGCGGTAGGCGACGACCTCGGTCAGGACGAGCCGCTCGCCCAGGATGCGTGCCGCCTCCGCGACATCCTTCACCTCGATTCCCAGAAGCCAGGCCAAGGGCGTGAACGCCCAGCCCAGGATCAGGCGCAGCGACAACGGCCCCTCCGCCGTCGGGATCCAGCCCAGAGCGAGGTCGCACAGCGCCACGACGCCGAGCACGGCGATCAGCAGCGTCGCGATCCCCGCGGCGAGCCGCAGCCCGTCCCACGCCCCCGCCGCGAGCGCGTCCATGGTGTTCGACGCGCGCTGCCCTTCGTCGATGGGCGGGACGGTGCCGAGCGTCTCCGGGATGCCCGTCTCCGGCAGGATCAGCTTCGAGACCATCGCCGCGGCGGGGATCGAGAGCACCGACGCCGACACCATGTGTCCGGCGATGAGCGGGAATTCCCCCTGCAGGAACATGACGTACATCGCCAGCGTGGTCGACGCGACCGTCGACATGCCGCAGGTCAGGAGGGTCAGAAGCTCGGAGCGGGTCATGCGCTCGAGGTAGGGACGCACCGTCATCGCCGACTCGACCCCGAGGAAGATGTTCGACGATCCCGCCAGCGACTCGGCCCCCGAGAGATCGAGGGTGCGGTGGAACAGCTTGGCGAACAGCCGCAGGACCGGCTGAACCAGGCGCAGATGGTAGAGGGCCGCCATCAGCGCCGCGAAGAAGATCACCGCGGGCAGGACCTGTGCGGCGAGGACGAACCCGATCGAGGGCTCCCCGGAAGCGCTCGTTTGCCCCGGACTCAGGGCGAGGGGTCCGAACAGGAACCTCGCGCCCGCGTTTCCGGCGGACAGCGCCGCGACGACGGCGTCGTTGATCCACACCAGCGCCGCTCGCGCGGGGCCCAACCGGAAAACGACCAGCCCCAGGGCGAACATGAGGGCGCTCGACCCGACCACGGTGCGCCACGGCACCGGGCGCCGGAGACCGCCGGCCACCCACGCCAGGAGCGCGAGCGCAGGGAAGCCCAGGAGCGATCCCATATTCAGCATGGGCACAGGATACCCACTTCCGGCCTTCCGGTTCGGCGCAACTGCGGAAGGTGTCGGATAATAGAGCCATGAAGGTCAAGACGGCCTGCAATCGAGACTGTCCCGACGCGTGCGGCATGATCGCGACCGTCGAGAGCGACCGTGTCGTGAAGCTCGAGGGCGACCCCGAGCATCCCGTCACGCGCGGCTTCCTGTGCTACCGCACGAACCGGTTTCTCGACCGCCAGTACGACCCGGCCCGGATCGCGACGCCGCTCGCGCAGCACAGTGGTGGCTTCGTCCCGATCTCCTGGGAGGAGGCCCTGTCACGCATCGCCGAGGCGATGCTCCGCATCAGGGACGAGTCCGGCGGCGCCGCGATCCTGCACTACCGTTCCGGGGGCTCCCTGGGGCTGGTGAAGCACGTCACCGACTACTTCTTCGAGCGCTTCGGGCCGGTCGCGATCAAGAGCGGAGACATCTGCTCCGGAGCGGGAGAGGCCGCCCAGGCGACCGACTTCGGCGACTCGGACAGCAACGACCTGTTCGACTTGCTCCACAGCCGGACCATCGTCTTGTGGGGCAAGAACCCCTACGCCAGCCACCTGCACCTGCTGCCGGTGCTCCGCGAGGCCAAGGACCGCGGGACGCGGCTGATCCAGATCGACCCCATCCGGCATCGCGGCGCCGACCTGTGCGACGTCTACCTCCAGCCGCGACCGGGAGGCGACGCCGCGCTGGCCCTCGGCGTCGCCCGGGTGCTGTTCGAGCGCGGGCTCACCGACCCGAGGGCCGGCGAGTACTGCGATCACCTCGGCGACTTCCGGACGCTGGCGTTCTCACGGGATCTCGAGGGTTGGGCCGAGCTGGCCGACGTCCGGCGCGACGAGATCGAGACCCTCGCGGAGGTGTACGGCGACGGTCCGTCGGCGATCCTGGTCGGGTGGGGCATGCAGCGGCGCGAGCGCGGCTCGGCCGCGATCCGCGTTCTCGACGCCCTCGGAGCGGTCTCCGGGAACATCGGCGTGAGCGGCGGCGGCGTGGCGTTCTACTGGAAGCGCCGCGGCGGGTTCGACACCTCTTTCGTGCGCGGCAAGGCCGTCGCTCCTCGCACGATTCCCGAGACCCTGCTGGGGCGCGGTATCCTGGAGGCCGCGGACCCGCAGATTCGCATGGTGTGGGTCACGGCGGGCAACCCGGTGGCCTCGCTCCCCGAGTCGCGCACGCTCGCACGCGCGCTCGCCAGCCGCGAGCTGACCGTCGTCGTGGACTCCTTTCTTACCGACACCGCGCGTTGCGCCGACATCGTCCTGCCGACCACCACGATGCTCGAGGACGACGACCTGCTCGGGGCGTTCGGCCATCATTGGCTGACGGAGGTGCGGCCCGTTGTTCCTCCTCCCGCCGGGGTCAAGACCGACTACGACATCGTTCGCGAGCTGGCGCCGAGGGTCGGGCTCGACGGAGAGTTCTCCGGTGACGTGGAGAGCTGGAAGCGCCGGCTGCTGGCCAAGGTCGAGCGTCGCGGCGCGGCGCTCGACGACCTCCGCGCCGGAGCGGTGCGGAACCCTCTGGCCGCGCGGGTGTGGAACGCCGACCGCCGGTTTTCCACCCCGACCGGTCGCATCCAGCTCATTCGCGAGATCGATCCGCAGCCGGCCACGCCGCCCCCCGACCGGCCGCTGTTCCTGACCGCCGTATCGACCCCGAAATCGCAGTCGTCGCAGTGGCCCGCGAGCACGCAGAACGGCCCCGCGACCGCGACCGTGCATCCGGACTCCGCGGGCGGCTTCCACGACGGCGATGTGGCGCGGGTGCAGTCCGAGATCGGATCGCTCATCGTGCGACTGAAGCTCGATCCGAGGCAGCGCCGGGACATGCTGCTGATGGACAAGGGCGGCTGGCTGCACGCCGGACGCTGCGCGAACGCCCTGATTCGCGCGCGCGAGACCGACGCCGGCGGCTGCGCCGTGTTCTACGACACGCCGGTGCGACTCCTCGCCGTGGAATGAGCCGTCGCGGGCGCCGCGCTTGACGCTTCCCGAAGCCAAACGGTACGCTTCCGCGTCTCGTGCCCTTCCGAGGAGAGATCGCGATGCGTGCTCCGGGGAACCGCCTGCGTCCCGCCGACCACCAGCCCCCGTTGCCCACGGACCGGCTGATCTCCAGGGACGCTCCGGGCGCGGAAGCGGTGCCGCTCGACGTGCTGTTCGTCGGGGGCGGGCCGGCCGGGCTCGCGGGCGCGATCCAGCTCGCGCTGCTCGCCAGGACCGGTGGTGTCGGCGAGATCGAGATCGGCGTTCTGGAGAAGGCCGGAACGCTGGGCGAGCATTGCCTGTCGGGCGCCGTCGTGAATCCTTCGGCGCTGCGCGACCTGTTCCCGGAACTGAGCGACGCGGATCTGCCCCTTAGGAAACCCGTGCGCGAAGACCGCGTCTACCTGCTCACCGAGCGGGGGAAGGTGCGGCTGCCCACGCCGCCCAGCATGCGCAACCACGGCAACTACGTGGCCTCGATCTGCGAGGTCGTGCGCTGGCTCGGCGAGAAGGCCGAGGCGCTGGGCGTCCACCTGTTCACCGGCTTCCCCGCGGACGCGCTGTACATCGAGGGCGATCGCGTGGTCGGCGTTCGCACGACGCCCGGCGGGCTCGATCGTAACGGAAGCCCGGGTTCGGGATACAACCCGCCGACCGACCTCACCGCGCGGGTGACGGTCCTCGCGGAGGGCACGCGGGGGGCCCTGACGCAGGCGTGGCTCGAGTGGCAGAAGATCTCCTCCCCGAACCCGCAGATCTTCGCCCTCGGCGTCAAGGAGCTGTGGGAGACGAAGCGTCCGCTCGACGCGGTGGTCCACACCATGGGATGGCCGCTTCCGGCCGACGCTTTCGGCGGCAGCTTCTTCTATCCGATGGCCGACGATCTCGTCGCCCTCGGGCTGGTCGTCGGTCTCGACTACAGGCAGCACGACCTGGACGTTCACGTCCTGCTCCAGAGGCTGAAGGGCCACCCGTTGTTTCGCGAGTACCTGCAGGGGGGCGAGATCGTCGAATGGGGCGCCAAGACGATTCCCGAGGGTGGCTACCACTCCCTGCCGGAACGCATGCACGGCGACGGCGTCGTGATCGTCGGCGACGCCGCGGGGTTCGTCGACGTGCCGAGTCTCAAGGGCATCCATTACGCGATGCACTCGGCGATGATCGCGGCGCACACGATCTTCGCGGCGCTCGAGTCCGGCGACACGACGTCGTCGGGGCTTCACGAGTACGACGGCCTGGTGCGCCACAGCGCCATCGGCCGGGACCTGCGGCGGACCCGCAACATGCGATTGGCGTTCAAGTCGGGGCTGTGGATCGGCGGCGCGAAGGCGGGGATGATGTCCCTGACGGGCGGCGCGTTTCCCGGCGCGAGAATCGCCGTCGAGGCCGACGCGGCCGTGGCGCGCCGGGTCGCGGCCGGAGACGGCTTCACGCCCGACGGCAAGACGACCTTCGGCAAGCTCGACGCGGTCTACCGCTCCGGGAACGCCACGCGAGACGACATCCCGTCGCACCTCGTGGTCGGCAAGGACGTCCCTCCGGAGATGGCGGAGTTCTACGCTCACATGTGCCCCGCAGGCGTCTACGAGCGCCAGGGTGACCGTCTCGTGGTGAACGCGCCGAACTGTGTCGACTGCAAGGCCACCGACGTGCTCGGCCCGCGCTGGACTCCGCGCGAGGGCGGCAGCGGACCGAAGTACAAGCGCATGTGAGCGCCTACGCCCGGGAGGCGAGGAAGGAAGACTCGTGGCATCGCCGACGGCCAGGGAGATCGAGCGCATCCTGCGCGACAAGCTCGATCCCGTGCACCTCGAGATTCGCGACGACAGCGCGTTGCACGCCAGCCACCCCGGCGCGACTTCCGGCGGCGGCCACTATCGCGTCGTGATCGTGTCCGCGCGCTTCGAGGGACTGACGCTCCTCGAGCAGCACCGCCTCGTCAACGACGCCCTCCGGCATCTGATCGGGGAGCGCATCCACGCCCTGGGATTGAAAACCGTGCTGGCGTCGACATGGATGGAGTAGCTGGACCTGATATCGCTCGGCGAGTAGAGGCGACCGGTGTGCATATACGCCGCGATATCGCGAGTCTTCCCGCGGGCCACCGGCGTCCATGAACACGAATCGGTTTCGGGCCTCTCGCGGTTACAATGGGCCGTCCCGGGGGTGCTCCCATGAAAAGACCTCTCGCCGTCGTGTCGCTGCTCATCGTTGTGACCGTGTGGGTGCCCGCCTGGGCGCCGGGAGGCCGCGGCGTCGCAACGCCCCTGACCCTCGAGACCAAGCTCGTCCCCGAGGACGGCGCCGCCATGGACGGCTTCGGTTCGTCCGTGGCGGTCGACGGGGAAACCCTCGTCGCCGGCGCGTTCCTCAACGCGGCGGCGGGCGTCGCGTCCGGCGCCGCCTACGTCTTCCGGCGGGATCCCTCGGGTTGGGCGGAGGAAGCCAAGCTGGTCCCCGGCGATGCGGAGCCGTTCGACTTCTTCGGTGTGGCGGTGTCGTTGTTCGGCGACCGCGCGCTGGTCGGCTCGTTCCAGGACGACGACAACGGCCTGGAGTCCGGATCCGCCTACGTCTTCGAGCGCGGTGCGGCCGACGGCTCGGATTGGACCGAGACCGCCAAGCTCACCGCTGGCGACGGAGCGATGTTCGACCTGTTCGGAAGCGCCGTCGCCCTCGACGGCGACGTCGCCGTCATCGGGGCTCCCCGGGTGGACGACGGCGGCGAGGATGCGGGCGCCGCCTACGTGTTCCGTTTCGACGGCAGCGATTGGATCGAGGAGGCCAAGCTCACGGCCTCGGACGCCCAGTCGCAGGACAGCTTCGGGAACGCGGTCGCGGTCCGCGGTGACGTCGTCGTGGTCGGCGCGTTCCTCGACGACGACGACGGGGCGGACTCGGGCTCGGCCTACGTCTTCGGCCGCGACGGCAACGCGTGGACCGAGCGGGCGAAGCTGAAGGCCAGCGACGGTGCCGCGGGCAAGCGGTTCGGCTGGTCGGTGTCGGTCGACGGCGAGACCGTCGTGGTCGGCGGCCAGTTCACCCCCGACAGCAGCATCTACGTCTTCGGTCCCGACAACGGCGGATGGGTCGAGCGCCACAAGCTCACCGTCCCCGGCGGCATCGGCTTCGCCGTCTCCATCGCGGGAGACATTCTCGCCGCCGGAGCCCATCTCGACGACGAGGCTGCCGAAGGCGCCGGCGCGGCCTACGTGTTCCGTCCCGCGGGCTCGACCTGGGCCCAGGAACAGAAGCTGCTCGCGAGCGACGCCGAGGCCGACGACCGTTTCGGCTTCGCCGTCTCGACCGACGGCGCGCGTGTCGCGGTCGGCTCCGATCTCGACGACGACAACGGCACGGACGCCGGCGCGGTCTACGTGTTCGAGGCGGACACCGGGGCACTCCCTCCGGTCGCGGACGCGGGGGTCGACAGCGCGACCGAATGCTCGAGTCCGGAAGGCGCTGCGGTCGTGCTCGACGGCACGGGCTCGACGGACCCCGGCGGCTCGGTCGACGCGATCGTCCGCCACGAGTGGTTCGAGGACTTCGGCCTGCCCTCCGAGAGCTTCCTCGGAGAGGGTGAGACGCTGCCCGCGACGCTGTCCCTCGGCACGCACGAGATCACGCTGCGCGTGACGAATGCCGCGGGACTCGACGACCTCGACGAAGTCGTCGCGGCGGTCGTCGACACCACACTCCCGGAGATCTCGGTCGAGGTCCATCCGAGGTCGCTGTGGCCCCCGAACCATCGGCTGGTGCCGATCACGGCCGTGGTCCGTGCCACCGACGCGTGCGGGTCGCCGGGCATCGTGCTGGAGTCGATCGCGAGTAGCGAGCCCGACGACGCACCGGGAAGCGGAAACACCACGGGCGACATCCAGGGAGCCGAGATCGGGACTCCCGACTTCGAGTTCCTCTTGAGGGCCGAGCGCGCGGGCTCGGGCGCGGCCCGCGTCTACGCGATCACCTACGCGGCGGCCGATGCGTCGGGCAACGCGGCATCGGCGGGAGCCGAGGTTCGCGTTCCGAAGAGCCGGGGCCGGGCCAAGCCGGCCTTCGCGAGGCGGGACCGGTAGCGCGCCGAGATCGCGGTACGGTTCACTCGGTCTCGAGCGTCAACGGCCGCCCGAAGGTCTTGCCCGCGACCAACCGGATCCTCCGGCTCTCCCCGGGCCCGAGATCGACGGTCACGGCTTCCTCGTAAGGGGCGGACCTGCGCGCGGTCTCGACCCGCGCCACGACCTCGTGAGGTCCGGACGGGATCGCGATCCGCGCGTCGAAGCTCTCCTGCACTTTGCCGGCGACCTTCTTGAGGAACCGCTTGACGTTGCGGTCCTCGGTCGACAGCTCGCGGGAGTAGACCTCGGCGCCGTCCACGAGAACGGTCAGCGTGCCGTCCTTGACGCTGCTCGTCGCCTCGAGGTCGAGGTAGGCCTCGCCCGTCACGCCGAGCGCGGAGCGCGCCTGGTTCACGAGGCTGCGGTCCTCCGGCGGACTCGGAGCGTCGGCGGTCCCGCCCACCTCCTTCGGCAAGGTATCCTCGGCGACACCTCCCGGCGGTCGCGACAAAGACCACGTCGCGATCAGGACGACCATCGCCGCGGCCGCGATGCCCCACACGAGACGGCGCCGGGCCCACGGAATGCCGAGGGATCGTCTCGGATCGGGGACCGCGCGCAACGCCCCCGGCAGGGTCGGCGTTCGCTCCGTCGTCACGGGAGGCGACTCGTCGGCCGCTTCCTGGAACGCCGCCCCGAAGGCCGCGGCGTTGGGATAACGCTCCGAAGGGCTCTTGGCCAGCGCGCGAGCGAAGAAGCGATCGAGAGCGGCAGGCAGCCCCGCAACGCGGCGCGTGACCGGGACCGGCTGTTCGTGAACGATCGAGTAGGTCACCGCCGGAACGTCGTCGCCCGCGAACGGACGCTCGCCGCACAGGGCGAGGTACAGAACGGACGCGAGAGAGAACAGATCGCTCCGCCCGTCGACGATCTCTCCACGCAGCTGCTCGGGCGACATGTACGCGGGCGAGCCGACCGGAGCCCCGCCGCGGGTCAGCTCCGAGGTGGCGACTCTCGCGACGCCGAAGTCGGCGATCTTGACGGCGCCGTCCGGCTCGCGCACCAGGACGTTGGCGGGCTTGATGTCGCGGTGAACGACCTCCGCTAGGTGCGCGACGCTGAGCGCGCCCGCCAGGGTGACGGCCATCTGGCGGACACGCTCGGCGGGCAGCGGGCCCTCGTCGGCGATCAGCTGCTGCAGCGTCCGGCCCGGGACGTACTCCATGGCGATGTAGGGCAGGTCGCACAGCGGATCTTCGTCGACTTCGAAGATCGTGACGATGCCGGGGTGGGACAGCGCCCCTGCGGCTTGAGCCTCGCGCAGGAAGCGCACCTGGCGGTCGCGCCGCTCCTCCGCGCTCAAGCCCGCGGGGACGATGAACGTCTTGAGCGCGACGCGCCGGCGCACCCGGGGGTCGAACGCCAGATAGACCGTTCCCATCGAGCCGCGGCCCAGCTCGGACTCGACCTCGTAGCGCCCAATTCTCGACACGCGGTCAATATAGGTTCGGTCCCGGGGGAGGCAATCGCGGTTCCTTTGGTAGACTGGCCGGAGCGAGACGAGACGCCGCCGTGGCATTTTTGCGAGGAGACCGCCGTGATTCCGCTCAAGCACCTGACGTCATCGTTCCTGATTCCCCTCATCGCCGTGGCGTGCGCGGCACCGTCCGCGGAGCAGCCCGCCCCGGCACCGGTGCAGCGCGTGCACGTCACCCCCGATTCGGACCAGCGCGCCATCGAGATCGCCCAGGCCGTGGTTGACAAGATGGGAGGCTGGGACAACTGGGACCGCACCCGCTACCTGAGCTGGAAGTTCTTCGGCGGGCGCAGGCACCACTGGGACCGTTTCACCGCCGACGTCCGAATCGAGGGGGAGATGGGCGAGAACAAGGACACGTACCTGTGGCTGATGAACGTCGACACGCGGACGGGCCGGGTGTGGAAGAACGGCGAGGAGATCACGGACAGCGCCGCGCTCGCGGAGGCGCTCGACCTCGGCCGCCAGGTGTGGGTCAACGACTCCTACTGGCTCGTGATGCCCTTCAAGCTCCTGGATCCCGGCGTCACCCTGAAGCACGCGGGCGTCCTTCCGATGGCCGACGGTCGCACGGCCGACGTGCTCACCCTGACGTTCGGACAGGGTGTCGGGTACACTCCGGAGAACCGTTACGAGGTGTTCGTCGCCAAGGACACCGGTCTCGTCGAGCAGTGGTCGTTCTTCGCGAAGGCCGACGACGAACAGCCGGGCTTCACGCTTCCATGGTCGGGGTGGCAGCAGTTCGGGGACATCAAGCTCGCCACGGGCAAGGGACGCGACGCGGACTGGGCGATCGCGGTCTCCCGCGAGCGCCCCGAGGGGGTCTTCGACGACCCCCGACCGACCGCGGAATGAAGCAGCGGCGGCCGGAAAAGACCGCGTTGCCGGAAAAGCCGGACGCGCGGGACTCGGCGGCCCGTTCTTTCACGTTGTCCGGCACGGCGTCTGCCGGTATCCAAGATCCCTGGATGAACGCCAAGAGCCACGAGGAACGCGCTCACGAGTTCCTGCGGGTCGCCCACCTGTTCCAGCTCGGGCACCTGTCCACCGAGCGTCCGCACCCGGCGACCCGGGAGCTCTCGGAATGGGCGCGTCACGACCTGAACCGGGCGATCGCGACGCTCAAGGAAGTCGACCTCCGCGCGCTCGAGGCCCTGGAGCGATACGCAGAAGGGATCGACGAGCTGTCGCGCGCGATCCGGACGACCCTCGATCGAGGAAGGCGCGTGTTCCTGTGCGGCTGCGGCGCCACGGGGAGGCTGTCCCTCGGCCTGGAGTTCCTGTGGCGGCAGACGCACGGCCATGGCGACCGCGTGGTCTCGTTCATGGCCGGGGGTGACGTCGCCCTGGTCCATTCGCTCGAGGGATTCGAGGACCACCCCGAGTACGGCGCGCGACACCTCCTGGAGATGGGCTTCTCGGACGGCGATCTCATGATCGGATGCACGGAAGGAGGAGAGACGCCCTACGTCATCGGCGCCACCGAGAAGGCGGCGCTGGTATCCAGCAACCCGCCCTATTTCCTGTACTGCAACGAGGATCCGGCGCTCCGACGGCACATCGAGAGGTTCCGCCGGGTGTACGACAATCCGGCGATCCGGAAGCTGTGTCTCTACGTCGGCTCCATGGCGTTGGCGGGCAGCACCCGCATGCAGGCCAGCACGGTGCTCCAGCTCGCCGTCGGAACGGCACTGCTGCATTCCGGCGAGCGGGCCGGGAAGCTCATCGCCGGTTACCGCGAGCGCGTCGACGAGACCGACTTCTCTTTCCTGTCGGACTTCGTCGAGCGGGAGTCGGACATCTACCGCGCCGGGGACCGCGTGCACTATCAGGTCCGCGACTACGCGATCACCGTGTTCACCGACACCACCGAGCGCGCCCCGACGTTCAGCCTGGTGCCCTTCGACCGCCTGACGGGTCCGCGCGGCGCGGATTCCCTGTGCTGGGTCTCCCTGACGCACGCCGATCGCCCCGAAGACGCCTGGTTCCGCCTGCTCGACCGGGCACCGCGAGCGTTGAACTGGCCGGAGGTGGACCGCCGGACGACCGCGGACTATCTCCATGGATTCGACTTCAGCTCGCGGGCGCTGGAGCGCAGGCGTCGCCGCGTTCCGGACCGAGCCCACCACGAGTTCCACGTGGAGGGCTCGCCGGAAGGAATCGCGCTGCGGCTCGGCGACCTCGCCCGTGTCGTCCACGCCGCCGATCTTCCGGTGCTGCTCCGCCATCTGCTGCTCAAGCAGATGCTGAACATCCACTCCACCTTGGTCATGGGCAGGCTGGGACGCTATCGCAACAACCTGATGACGTGGGTCTCTCCCACCAACGGCAAGCTCGTGGATCGCGCGACGCGCTACGTCGGGCACCTGCTGGCCGCCTCCGGCCTGAAGGACGTCGGCTACGAGACCATCGTCCGGAGGTTGTTCGCCGAGATGGACCGCCTGCCTCCGGGGGAGTCGGTCGTGCTCGCGACCTTCCGGGCGCTCGGCGGGAACGGCGATTCCGCCCTCCGTGTCCACGACGACCCGGACCCTCGCTGAGGCTCACGAGTCCCCGGCCCGAGCCGCGTCCGCTCGCGGCGAGCGCTCGCGGCCGATGCGGGCCAGGCCGTCCCTGAGCGCCAGGGCCCGGGCGCATGCCGGGTCTTGGGTCAGCCGGCGCTCGACCTCCGCCATGGCACCTGCGAGCCACATCGGATCGGAAGCCGCGGCCCCCAGGGTCGCCACGGAGTCCTCGGGGTGCACGAAGCGGTATTCGTCGCGCGACAAGCGCTCCGCGTTTCCGGGAGTGCGCCGCACGAAGATCATGGCGACGTCGTCCCAGTGGACGAGGGCGAACGCGCTCCGCGGGAACAGCAGGGCGTTCGGGGTGTGGCGCGAGACGACCTTGCCGGCCGGGTCGGTCACCTCGACGAGCCGGTCGTCGTAGCGCACCAGGGCACGCTCGATCCCGTAGCGCTCGAGCAGCGCGTTCCACGCCCTGGAGTCGGACCGCGCGCGAACGACCTCGCGCAACAGGCCCGGGTTGACTTCGTTGCGGCCGTCGATGAACACGCGGCGAGGGTACAGGCGCCAGGCGAGATAGCCTCCGAACGCGACATCGTTGTACAGCGGGCCGGCCTCGGGCCGGGCTTCGAGCGCATCGGCCGCGGCAACCGGGAATCGTCCGCTCTGAACGCCGAGGCCGAACTCGTGCGGTCCCTGACGGGCTCGCAACGGGCCCGCGGGCGGCGTCCAGATGCACCACGCGGCCGCCAGCGCGCAGGTCGCGATCGCGAGGGCGTTCCACGACGCCTCGGAGGGCGCGGGCACGGCCCTCGGACGGCGCGCCGCGTCGGCCAGCGATTCGCCCGCGAAGAACGCGACGCCGACGAACAACAGGCCTTGGTGCCGGACCCCGCTCGCCGCCAGCGCCGCGAGCACGATCGTCACGAGCGCCGTCGCCCCGTCGATGCGGCGCGCCCGCGCGACGCTCCACGCCACGACGACCGCGAGTGCCGCGGAACCGGCGATCAACCCGAGCTGCGGCGCGCTCCACGCCGGAACCCACTCGGGGTTGATGGCGGCCAAGTCGGACAGCGCGGAGCGGATCTCGAGCGGGACCGTGTAGATCCTGAAACCGGCCGGGTTGGCCATCGCCGCGAGGGCGAGCACGCCCGGAACGACGACCACAGACACGCCGTCGACCCAGCCGCGGTCGCGCTGCGAAGCTCGGCTCGCGAAGGCGCCCAGCAGGTAGGCCGCGGCCACGATCGGCGCGATCACGACGGCGGGATGGGCGTTGGCCCACACGGCGACCAGCACCACGGCGGCCGCGATCGAAGGCCGCGAGCGCGAGCGCCGGAACTCCTGCAGCAGGGCCAGCAGCGCCGCCAGGCCCAGCAGGCTCAGCAGCTCGGGGCGGAGCATGAACCTCGGCCTCGCCAGCAGGATCGCGCCCGCCGTGAGGATCACGGCACCGGAGAGCGGTGTTCCCTGGCGCCGGAGCGAGCGCAGCAGCAGCAGCGCCAGCAGGACGACGACGGCGGCGCGGAACACGACCAGACCGTCGAGGCCCCCGAGCTGCTCCACGAAGCGCACGACGACCTGGAACAGCCACTCGTGGTCCACCCACGGCACGGCTTGCGAGGTGAAGCGCAGCGGGTCCTCGCCGGGCAACGCCCGGTGCTCCAGGATCCAGCGTCCGGCGGCGAGGTGCCAGAACAGATCGTAGGCCCGAAGCCGGAACAGCCCCGCGACCGCGGCGAACACGAGCAGGGCGAGGACCGGGAGACGCGCCGGAGGCTGCACGAGCCCCTCTACTGCGAGCGGTAGTTCCCGAAGGTCAGCTCGACGCCGAAGTCGTGCTCCTTGAGGATGCCCATCACCATCTGGAGCTCGTCGCGCGAGGGTGACGAGACCCGCACCTGGTCCTTCTGGATCGCCGCCTGCACCTTCTTCATCTTGGCGTCCTTGATGAACTTCACGATGGAGCGCGCGGTCTCCGTGGGGATGCCCTGCTGGAGCTCGATCTCCTGGCGCACCGTGCTCCCGCCGGCGGGCTCGACCTTGCCGAGCTTGAGGTTCTTGAGCGGGACCCTGCGCTTGACCATCTTCGACTGCACGACCTCCCACACGGCATTGAGCTTGTAGTTGTCGGGAGCGGTCAGGATCAACTTGCCTTCGTCGCGCTTGAAGTCGATGCCGATCTCGACGCCCTTGAAGTCGTAGCGCTGGTGGATCTCCTTGATCGCTTGATTGACCGCGTTGTCGACCTCCTGCAGATCGCACCCCGTCGTGATGTCGAAGGTCTGGGTCGCCGCCATGGGTCGCTCCTCCTCGTCGGTCCCGGGGCCGACCCGAAAGTATAGCAACCCGCTGTGCGGGATCAGTCCACCGAGGGGAGGCTGCCGGCTTCGTCGCGGCGTCGCAGCAGCCGGGCACGGGTCACGGCATCCTCGCCCAGGCGCTCCCGCACCGCGTCCGCGGCGCGCGCCATGCGACGGGCTCGTCGCTCGTCGGGATCGACGAACAGCCCCGGCTGGCCCGAGCCGGCCGGCTCGAGCCCGCTCACGCCGACGCCGAGCAGCCGGATGCCGCTTCCCCGAAGACGGATGCGATCCCGGAACAGCTCGCGCGCCGCCCGGACCACGACCTCCGCCAGGTCGGTCGGCTCCGGCAGGGTCCGCGAGCGCGTCCAGGTCGTGTAATCGCCGCTGCGCACCTTGATATGGACCGTACGGCCCTGCAGATGTCCGCGCCGCAGCTCGCGCGCGACGCCCTCGGAACGCGCGAGCAGGGCGCGGTCGACGTCGTCGGGATGGGTGAGGTCCTCGTCGTAGGTCCGCTCCTCCGAGATCGACTTCGCCTCGTGGCTGCGAATCACGGCCCGCTCGTCCTCGCCGCGCGCCAGGGCACGCAGGTGGCGTGCCCCGGAAGCGCCGGCGACGCGGGCGAGATCGTCGTCGGCCACCTTCAGCAGGTCGCCGATGGTGCGGATCGAGAGCGCCTCGAGCCTCGCTCCGGTCTTCGGCCCCACGCCCCACAGCCTGCGGATCGGCATCGGCCACAGCTTCCCGGGGACGTCCGCCGCCGACAGCACGACCAGGCCGTCCGGCTTGTCCATATCCGAGGCGATCTTCGCCAGGAACTTGTTCGGAGCCACGCCGATCGAGGCGGTCAGGCGGCGGGAGCTCCGGATGCGCTCCTTGAGCTCGACGGCGACGCGGCGTCCCGCTTCGAGGTCGCGTGCCACGCCGGTCATGTCGAGGAACGCCTCGTCGATCGACAGCGGCTCCACCACCGGGGCGACGTCGTCGAGGATCTTGCGGATCTCCCGCGACTCGCGCGCGTAGAGCCCCATGCGCCCCCGCAGCCAGACGGCGTCGGGACAGAGCCTCTCCGCCCGCACCGAGGGCATCGCGGAGCGCACGCCGAATCGACGGGCCTCGTACGAGCACGTCGAGACCACGCCGCGTCGGCCGCGGTGGCCGACGATCACGGGCTTGCCCGCGAGCGACGGGTCCTCGCGAACCTCCACCGCGGCGTAGAACGCGTCCATGTCCACGTGCAGGATGACTCGCGGAAGCTCCGGGGCGCTCATAGCGTCAGCACGAGCTTGCCGCTCACGTGGCCGGCCTGACTGTCCGCGTGGGCCCTGGCGGCTTCCGCCAGCGGGAAGATCCGGCTGCGGGCGCGGAGCCTGCCGCGATCGACCTCCCGGGCCAGCAGCGCGAGCTGCTCGCCGTTGGGCTCGACGAACAGCCCTTCCGCGCGAACGCCTCGAGCGGCGGCCTCCCCGGCGTCGGGCTCCCCGACGATGCTCACCAACCTCCCGCCCTTCTTCACGATGTCGAGGCTGCGCCGACCGGTGTCCCCTCCGACGGCATCGAGCACGACGTCCACGCCTTCAGGGCACATCCGCCGCACGCCGTCGCGAAAGTCCTCGCGGGTGTAGTCGATCGCGCCCACCGCCCCCAGCTCGAGGATGAACGGGTGGTTGGCGGAGCTCGCCGTGCCGTAGACCCTGGCACCCGCGCCGGCGGCGAGCTGCACGGCGAAGTGTCCGACACCCCCCGCGGCGGCGTGAATCAAAGCGGTCGTCCCGCTCTCCACGCGACCTCGTCCGAACAGCGACTGGTAGGCGGTGAGCGCCGCGAGCGGTACCGCCGCGGCCTCCTCGAACAGCAGCTTGGTCGGCATCAACGCGGCGTGATCCTCGCGCACCGCGACGAACTCGGCGTAGGTGCCCCACTGCACGACCGGCTTGCGGGCGTACGCCCAGATCCGATCTCCCTTGCGGAACTTCGACGTCCCCTCTCCGATCTCCTCCACGACTCCCGCGACGTCCCAGCCCAGGACCAAGGGAAAGGCGTGGGGCAGGCGATCGGCGAGCAGACCCTCCCGGATCTTCCAGTCGACCGGGTTCACTCCGGCGGCGACGGTGCGAACGAGCACCTCGTCCCGGGCGGCGCGCGGGCGGGGGACATCCGTGAGCCGGAGGCGCTCTGGGCCGCCGAAGCTCTCGATCGTCACGGCGCGCATCGGGCCTGCCTCCTGCCGGTACGCCTCGATCTTACCAAAGTCTCGCTATAATCCCCGGCGGCCCCGGAGACGGTGACGATGTCCCACGTGTCGAAGACGGTGCGGCTCGACGTGAGCGACGGCCTGGCCACGATCCGGCTCGATCGCGAGCACGGCAATGCGATCAACGGCGACCTGCTCCAGGACCTGCTGACCGCCTACCAGGAGGTCGCCGCGGATCCCGGGGCCCGGGGCGTGCTGCTGACCTCGGCCGGCAAGCTGTTCTCCCCGGGGCTCGACCTGCGCGAGCTCCTGGAGTTCGACCGCACCCGGATGCAGCGCTTCATGGCGCGGCTGACCGCGTGTCTCATCGTCATGTACACCTGCCCGAAGCCGGTGGTGGCCGCGGTTCGCGGGCACGCCCTCGCGGGCGGCTGCGTGCTCGCCTTGACTGCCGACCGGCGGTGCCTGCGCGAGGGGGCGATGATCGGGCTCAACGAGGTCAAGGTCGGCGTGCCGCTGCCGTTCGGGGTCTCGCTGATCCTGAGAGAGGCCGCCCGCACGCCGCGCACGGAAGAGGTCGCGCTCCTGGGCCGGAACTACTCGGGCGCGGAGGCCGTGGACGTCGGCCTGGCCCACGAGGTCCTCCCCGAAGAGGGCTTCGAGGAACGATGCCTCGAGCGTCTCGCGGAGCTCACCACGCGCGATCCCAGAGCCTACGCGACCACCAAGCGCTACCTTCGATCGCGCACCGTCGAGCGCATCCGGGCGAGCGACTTCCCGCTCCTCGAGGAGTTCCTCGACTGCTGGTTCTCCGCCGCCACGCGGGCGCGGATCGAGTCCA
>Ga0302046_10002269_pt1 | contig 17925 bp, 15 predicted proteins | sample RVTome_11_FD_200261 | JGI IMG/M metagenome (GOLD analysis project Ga0302046, IMG submission 200261) | Soil microbial communities from uranium-contaminated site in the Upper Colorado River Basin, Wyoming, United States - RVT147D111 (version 2) ...
CCATGCTGGGTCGGCAAGCTCGTGATTCCAGACGCCTACCACGGTGTGAAATCTGCGCCGACAGTTGCTAACCCTGAGGAGGTTGAATAGTCATGTGGTCACCCCAGACTTGGCCGCGGCAGGCGCTAATCGTCAGCGTGGCACTGTTGATCCTTGCGATACTCGGGTGGGGCTCGTTCCTGGCCCGTGGTGGTCGTCTAACAGAGACCGAGTCCGAGCTTCAGGCGCTCCAGGCGCACAGTGCCACGGTCGAGCGATCACTCGCCGAGGAACGGGCCGCGGCAGGTGATCTCAGCCAGCTCAACGAACAGCTCGCGGTGGCACGTGGGGAGCTTGTCGAGATCGAGGATCGGCGGGCGACGGCCGAGGCAGGGCTGCAGGAGGCAGAGAGCAGGCAGCAGGAACTGAGCGGCGTGCAACAGCAGCTCGACCAGGTCCGCGACGAGCTGCAGAGCGGCCAGCAGGAGCTCACCCAGCAACAGCAGGAGCTAGAGGCCCTAAGCGCCCAATTCGCGGAGCCGCAGCGTCGCGCCGAGGAGGCCGCGACGAAGCTGGAAGCGCTGGAGAGCCGTGCCACCGAGCTAGCGGTGGCAGTAAGCGCCGCCGAGCAACAGCTGCAGTCGCTGCGCGATGCGGCGGCCACGGCCGAGGTGGAAATGGAGACCGGAGAGGCGACCCTGGCAGCAACCCTCGAGCGCCAGAAGCACGCCGACCAAGTCGTCGAGGAAGCCTCAGGACGGGCGCGAGGACTCGAGCAACGGTCGACCACATTGGCCGGCGAGATCGCGGGCGCCGAGGCGCGACTGCAACAGCTGCAAGAAGCGGTGAGTAAGGCCGCAAAGGACCTGGCCAGCCGGCAAGCTGATGCGGAGGTCGCCGCCGCGGAGCTGGGACAGCATCAGCAGGCGGCAGAGCAGGCGCGTGCAGAAGTTGAGGCCCTCGAGAAGCGGGCAACGGAGCTGGTGGCCACGGCGGCGCAGGCCGAGCGCGGGGTGAATGAGCTGCAATCCCAGCTCGGGGCGCTGGAAGCGGACGTCAGCACGCGCAAGTCGGCGCTCAGCGAGCTGGAGCAGCAGTCGAGTCAGATTCAGCGCGCAATGGATGAGGCCCAGGCACGTCGTCAAGGGCTGGACGCCGAGGTGGCAAAGCTGGAAGCGAGTCTCGGCCAGCAACAGGCGAGCCTGCAGCAGCTTCAGCAGCGCGAGCAGGCGACCCAGAAGGAGCTTTCGGAGCTGCAAGCGCAGCGGGACAGCTTGGCTCAGCAGGTAGGCGAAGCGCAAAGCGCGCTGGACACCCGGCGCGAGGAGCTGAACCGCCTGGAACAGGAGATCGCCGCGCGCCAGGAGGAGAATCGGCAGTTGGAGGAATCAGCCAGGTAGCGGGCGACTGGACGCGACAGCCGAGGCAGCCAAAAGCTGCGACTTGGTTCTGACCTGAAAATGTCGTCGCGCGGTCTTGCCCTTTGCCAGCGTTCCGATCGAGGTGGATTGGCTTGAACTGCGCGCGCGACGAATTGCCCTGGAGAACCACGACCCCACAAACTGACTCTTCAGCTCTCGTCCGCTCCGCGAATCGGCTGAAGTCAACTTTTGGAAATGATCGCGGCGCCGCTTAGAGCAATGAATTCGCCCCTAGCGAAGCTTCCCGTAACGGACCGTTTTCGCGATGCTGCATCGGAGGCAGCGTTCGGCTAGGAGCAGCCATTCATCGATTGATGGAAACACCTCTGGGGAACCGGCTGAAATAGAGTCTTCATGGACTGCTGATTCCGGGCGCGGCAAAAGTAGCACCCCCGACCCCACGGGGTGTCGGCTTATGCTCCGTCCTTTCTCAGGAGCCGCTGCACCAACTCGTCGGAGGCGTACAATCCGGTCTCTCGCCGGCGCCTGATAAAGGGCGCCGCTCGATCTATCAGGCCCGCCCGCCTTGGCGCGGCCGACGGCACCCAACGTTCCAATGTTCCGAATTCCCATGGCCTTGGCACAGCGGCGGGCCACTAAGCAATCGATAACAGCGCGGTAAGCACCATGGCTTCGTGCGCGGGCGATCACCTGGAGCTTGGCGCTGAAGAGCCGCAAGCACCCGATCATATACCTTCGTGCGCTGCCAGCGCTAAATGCCGCTGGCGATATGCCCCACGGACTGTCGCGCTCCGGCAGATCGCGCCAAGGCGCCCTTATGCGCAAGGCCCAGAGCATGCCGTTAATCATCCGGCGATGATCCGCGTCTGGTGGCCCCGTTTTGGACACCTGGGGCGGGGGCAGCGCATCCTACCGTGCCCCCTGGCCGTTGGTTAAGTCACCACTGTTCATGCCCCCGATCTTGGAGCAATAACCGAGTTTGTCAACATGCCCTAGTTTTTACCGAGGAACTCCTCGTAGTTCTCCTTGGTGACCAGCTTGAATGGTACCCACGTGAATGTTTCGGCCGGCTCCCCCTTGGCGACCTTGATGGCAGTATCCAACGAAGCCTCACCGATCCCCTTGGAATCCTGGAAGACGGTCACATCCAGATTACCCGCCCTAACATGCGAGAGGGCATCCGGAGTGCCGTCGACACCTGCAATAACCAGCGCTTTGGGGTCTTGGTTAGACTGCTGAAGTGCCATGATGGCGCCGATGGCCATCTCGTCATTGTTGGCGACAACCGCGTCCATCTCTACGCCGGAGACGAGCCAGTTGAGCATGAGGTCCATGGCTTCGGTGCGGAAAAAGTTGGCGGTCTGCTTCTGGATGATCTCAATGTCAGGATACTCGGCAAAGACATTCTCTGCCCCCTCTGTGCGCAGGCGAGCTGCGTTGTCGCCGAGCTCGCCCATCATAATTACAACCTTACCCTTGCCGTTCAGCAGACGCGCCACCTCCTTCGCCTGATTCGGCCCGGACGTGCTTTCATCAGCACCTATGTAATATACTCCCTCAGGAAGCTCGCCGCTTACAGCGTCCTGAGGTGCTCGACTGAAGTACACCAAAGGAATGCCCGCTTCCGTGACGAGTTTCGTCATTTGCGGCGTCGATGCGGTATCGACCGGGTTGAGCATGATCACATCGACACCTTGTGCGATGAAATTTTGTATCTGATTGATCTGCCTTCCGATATCTCCCTGGCCATCCTCGAATTGGATATCCACGCCCAATTCTTTCGCCTTGTTATTTATGACCCCGCGAAGGGTGGTGAGAAAAACGTCGTCGAAATACGACATGGAGACACCGATCTTCTGCGCCATCGCCGGCGACATCATGATAGCCGAAGCTGCGAATGCAATTGCCAACAGTTTCATTGCGTTTGGTACTCCAGTTGGTGCCCGAACCTGCCGGGCCTTGTAACGGTAGCTTCCCCGGAATCAAGAGTGTTGTCTGGTGGCTGGACTCATCGCCTATACCTACCAAACCCATCAAGCTGTCACTGAATCCTCAACAAAATCAGGTTGGGGGCGGAGGGTGCCTTCTAGCCCACCGGAAGAGGCTCGAAAACCTGCTATGCCATTGTCCCCTTGACCATTGTACTGCCCGAGAAACGCTCGGAACCACCGGCAACAAACCATCAAATCGCCTGCGGTTCGAAATCGCTGGCTTCGACTGGGGTGACGTTTTGCAGCAAATTAATGGAACGACGAACGCCTTCCACGCGCGAGAGCATCACATCTTCGTGCTCGATCACCAGCCAGTCGTCATAGCCCACCATGCGCAGCCGGTAACAGAAGGCGCGCCACCACTCCTCGCCGTGACCGTAGCCGAGGGTGATATAACTCCAGGACCGCTTGGGAATGTCCATTAAAGAACCGCTTTCGAGCAAGCTGGTGGTCGCCTGCACTGGCGCGTTGAGAAACGTGTCCTTGGCGTGGACATGGTAAATCGCGTCGCCCAGTGCGTCGATGGCCGCAAGCGGATCGGCCCCCATCCAGAACATATGGCTGGGATCGAGGTTGGCACCGACAATGGGGCCGATTTCCTGACGCAACCGCAGCAAGCACGGCACGTTATACACCAGTTGATTGCCGTGCAACTCGATGGCCAGTTGCTCGACGCCGTGCTCTTGCGCCAGCTTGCTCAAATCTTGCCAATAAGGCAGCAATTGTTCCTGCCATTGCCAAGTCAAGATGTCCTGGGTTTCGGGCGGCCAGGACGAGACCACCCAATTTGGGGTTTTCTCGCCCGGCCCACCGCCGGGGAGCCCGGACATCAAACAGACTTTTTTAACGCCGAGCTCGCCCGCGATGCGGATAGTGTCGCGCAGACAATTTGTTTGCTCTTGCCCGCTTACGGGGTGCAACTGGTTGCCGTTAGCGTTTAGCGCAATCAGTTGCAAGCCACGGGTTCCGAAAGCCTGTTTGAAGCGCGAGCGAGCCTCGGCGCTTTGTCGCATCTGCACGAGGTCAAAATGCGGGGCGGCAGACCAGTTGCCGGTGTTGACCTCGACGCCTTCGGCGCCAAGCTCGGCCACAGTATCCAACAGAGTTTCAAAACTGAGATGCGCGAGCGAATCGGAAACAACGCCAATCTTCATAAAGCCCTCACAATCGGTTTCTATGATTCAGGGGCGGAATCTACATGCGCTTTAGGGAGTCAATCGCTATGGCCGATAAAAAGGTGGACGTTCCGGTATCTCGATGGGAACGATCCGACCTTCGCGTTTGGCCTGCACACACGCATCCGACGACACCGCGACGACATAACCGTCCCAGGCGGAAGGTCCGTGCATTTCACCGTTCAGAGTGGAGTCAATCCATTCCTGGAACTCCGTGTTGAAGGCATCGACAAAGCGATCTTTCCAGTCAGTCAGAATGCCGCGCGAGAACTTCGCCTCGCTGCGCAGGGTGACGCTGGCCGGCTCCGGCAGGTTCGCGGTGCCGGTCTCGCCGACCACCTGGCATTGAATATCGTAGCCGTACTTGCAGTTCACGAAGCTTTCGATATCGATGCGGATACCCTGCGTAGTTGCCAGCAGTATGATATGCGGATCCTGCAAGCCTTGGTCCGCGAGGCGAGTGCTTTTTGGTAGGATCACCTGGGCGGATACATAGTCCTCATCGAGCAACCAGCGCAATACGTCCAGCTCGTGCACGATCGAATCGGTAATCGCCATGTCGCCGCTGAAACCCGGCGCTGCTGGATTGCGGTGAGCGCAATGCAGCATTAGTGGCGCACCGATGGTGTCTTGCTTGATCGTCTGCTTCAGCGCGCGATAGCCCTGATCGTAACGCCGCATAAAACCGACCTGAACCAGTTTCTTGCCATGGGCAATTTCGGCATCGACAATTCTCCGGCAGCCCTCGGCAGTGGTCGCCAACGGTTTCTCGCAAAACACCGGCTTGCCGGCTGCTATCGAGGCCAGCACGAACTCCTCGTGGGTGGGGCCCCAGGACGCTACCAGAATCGCGTCGACATCGGTCGCATTGATCAATTCCTGCCCGGTCTTGTAGACCTTGGCATCGATCTGTTCGCTGTCGACGGCCATTTGTGCCTGCGCCTCGTCGGCATCGTTCACCGCAACCACTTCGGCGCCGGACAAGGTATAGCTCAGTCTGTGAATATGAGTCTTACCAATAGCGCCCGTACCGACAACACCTACTCGTAACGTCATTGGATCGATACCTCGTAAAGTCTATTTCCAGGCAATAACAGTTCTTTTGAATATATGTAACGGCGTAACTAAAGGATAGCACGCCATTCTCACTATTCAACCCGTTAATAGTTAATGGAAATTTTTTTCTCATAAGAAAAAATATTCCACGCCATGACTATTGACTCACTATGATTTCGATCAGCAGCAGTGAGTGGCGATGCCTGCGAAGTGTCTGTCACTCGGCTGCGGTCCTAAGCCGCTGCGGGGTCGGTGGTTTAGCCATACGGCGCAGACCGGAGCTCATCACCAGCAGCTGCACCAGACACAGAGTGGCGGTCACTGACGGACAGGCATAAACGTCCTGCTCGCGAACCGCCAAAGAGACGGTGGCGGCGCCAACGATTGGATCTATGGTACTATCAGTGATGGAGATTAGCTCCGGCCCCTTGGCAGCCGCACCTGCTGTCAGCTCGGCCACTTCCAGGGTGTACGGTGGGAAGCTAACGGCAAGCAGCACATCACTGTCCGCGATGTTGCGGGCCTGTGCGGACAGCATGCCGCCCATGCCATCCAGCAGATACACCTGGTGGTCCTGCGGTTCTGGTGATGGAGTGCATAAGCCAAGGAGACCGCTACGGGAAAGGTGCGGTGCTGGCCGATGACCTACACAGTCTGGTCGGCCGCCAGGAACTCGATGAGTCGCTCCAGCCGTTCGGGCCGCACGGCGTGCGACAACTGCTTCCGGTTCGCAATGCCGGCAGCAAGCACTTCCTACAGGGCAGCGGACTGGGCCAGATAACTCAGCATTTGGCCCGGATTAATGTGAAGGGGGTGTTATTGTCGCTGGCAAAGTCGCCTGCAAGTGGCAGGCGAAACGCGGCCTGCATATCGCTGAAGCCTCAATAGCTCAGCGCTTCGGCGAAGCGGATGGTGGCTGACGGCGCGACGCCGATATGTCTGGCTATCATTGTCACGGCTTGCAATCCGATATCGTTGGGGTGTTCCGATGCAAGGCGTGCAATATTCTGGAGCTGCTTGCTCAACTGGGGTAAGCGAGCCATGATCTCGCTCCGAAGCGTGTCAAAGTCGTGGGATGGATGCTTCATGCCTGGCCTTGCCTGACGATCCTGCAAGCTTTGCGGAAAGCTCCTCACATGACCGTACCGATTTGAGTTTCTCGTCTACGGACTATTTGGCGAGTGATCTGGAATGCCATCCAGACGCTGACTGATTTTCGATCAATATTAGGCATAGACACGTTAAGCCGATAATGTGCATTTTCATTAACTGCTGAGCGCTGCTAGCAGTAAGATGCCGTCTTTTTCTCAAGGTCGTGCTGGCGTAACTTCTCAATAACCCGGGGCAGTGCTCAGGGAGAGGCGGCTCGCTGCTCGATCAGCTGAGCCAGTGGGGGGATGGCATTGGTGCGCGAGACGCGGTCGATCAGATAGGCCCAGAAGGAGATCCGGAGCTTGCGGCAGGTCTTTTTCAGACTGGCGAAGGTATCCCGGCACTGTTGGCCGAGATCGCTGCGGGTGCCGCTCACCTTCTTCTTCTTGACGGTGTCGCGGATGTCGCTCTCGCTGCCGTTGATGTGCAGCGGGAGGTCGAGGCGCTCGAGGACCCGCAGGAGCTCGGCCGTCGGCTGCCTCTTGTAGCGCTTCAGCTCGGCGTAGAGCGACCAGATCTCGCTTCGCACCCGCGCCTGGTCTTCCCGGTGGGCCGCGCTCAGCGGGATCAGCTTGTGGATGAGCCGCAGGCTCAGCACCCAGCACAGCGCGTGCAGCAGCACGGCAAACTGCCCAGCCCCATCGCTCGCGATGGCAAGTGTCCTGCGACACCCCATGCTCCAGCACACTGCCGAGCAGCGCCGCCTCAAGTGGCGATGCGACGATGGCGCTTTCGGGTGTACCAAGATCCGTCAGATGCCGCTGCCACTGGGCCTGGTCGGCGAAGCCGGTAGGGGCGAAAGATTTTTCGACCCTATCCGCTTGGCAATGGTGATGCGGATTGTGGATGTATCGCCCGCGTGGGGCCGAAGTGGCGACCCTCGAGCGAGATCGGGCAACCGTCCGATCTAAAGTCTCACCCTCGGCTGTCTGCCAGCGGGCCAAGACGGCTCAAAGACTTAGTCAAATCGAATTTGGGCACCGAGTCGATGATCTCGCGTAGCTTGCGCCGGACCTCGAGGTCGGCGAAGCTGCTGCTGTGGCGATCCAAGATGATCGTACCGGCAACCGGATCGTAGAAGGCGCCGCCCGCAGCCATTGCCTCAGGCCGCCTCCAGCGCGGGGCGCTCCTCGTCGCCGGTCCCCCGTTTCCGCGAGTCGCCCTGGCGACGCGCCGCCCGCGAGCGGACCAGCACATAGAACACCGGGGTGAGGATCAGCCCAAAGAACGTGACTCCGAGCATTCCAGAGAACACTGCGATGCCGATGGCGTGGCGCATCTCGGCCCCGGCGCCCTGAGAGACCACCAGCGGCAGCACGCCCATGATGAAGGCGAAGGAGGTCATCAGGATCGGCCGCAGCCTGAGGCGGCTGGCCTCGATGGCAGCCGCCACCGGGGTGCGCCCCTGGCGCTCCAGCTCGCGGGCGAACTCGACGATCAGGATGGCGTTCTTGGAGGCCAGCCCGGCCAGCACGAACAGGCTGATCTGGGTGAAGATGTTGTTGTCGCCGCCAGAGAGGTGAACACCGATGATCGCCGAGAGGATGCTCATCGGCACGATCAGGATCACCGCCAAGGGCAGTGCCAAGCTCTCGTATTGGGCCGCCAGCACCAGGAATACCAACAGAATGCAGAGCGGAAAAACGATCAGCTCGGTATTGCCTGCCAGGATCTGCTGATAGGTGAGCTCGGTCCACTCGAAGGCCATCCCTGGCGGCAGCGTCTCCTCGAGAATCCGGCTAATCGCCGCCTGGGCCTCGCCGCTGGAGTAGCCCGGCGCCGGATTGCCGGTCAAGTCCGCCGAGCGGAACGCGTTGTAGCGCATGGCCGTCTCCGGGCCGGCGCTCTCTGCCACCGTGATGACGGCCCCGAGCGGCACCATCTGGCCCGCCAGGTTGCGGGTCTGCAGCCTGAGAATGTCCTCCGGATCCGAGCGGTAGCTCGTGTCGGCCTGGGCAATCACCTGGTAGGTGCGCCCGAACTGATTGAAGTCGTTGACGTACTGCGAGGCCAGGTAGACCTGCAGGGTGCGGAACACCTCGTCCACCGGCACGCCTAGCCGCTCGGCTTTGGTGCGGTCCACCAGGGCTTGTAGCTGCGGCGCGTCGATGCTGAAGGTGGAGAACACGCCGCTCAGCTCCGGGGCAGCGTGGGCCTTGGCCACGACCTCCTGCATCACCGTCTCCAGGGCCTGATAGCCCTGGTCGGTGCGGTCTTCGACCTGCAGCTTGAAGCCGCCCACCGTGCCCAGGCCCTGGACGGGTGGCGGCGGGAAGATGGCGACGAAGGCCTGGTCGATGGCCAGGTACTTCTGCTGCAGCTTCTGGGCGATGGCGAATCCCGAGAGCCCGGGCTCGGTGCGCTGCGCGAAGTCCTCCAGGGCCACGAACACGATGCCGGCGCTGGAGCTGTTCACGAAGCCGTTGATGGACAGGCCCGGGAAGGCCACGGCGCTTTCCACGCCGGGCTCGGCCAGCGCGATCTCCGACATCTGCCGAATCACCGCCTCGGTGCGCTCCAGGGTGGCGCCCTGGGGAAGCTGCGCGAAGCTGACCAGATACTGCTTGTCCTGGGCTGGCACGAAGCCGGGCGGCACCTGCTGGAAGCCGTAGGCGGTGACCCCGAGGAGGACGGCGTAGAGGGCCATCATCAGGCCCTTGCGGCCGACGAAGCCGCCGACGCTCCGTCCGTAAGCCGTGGTCGCCGCGCCGAAGAGGCGGTTGAAGCCGCGAAAGAACCAGCCGAAGGCGAAGTCCAGCGCGCGGGTGAAAAGGTCCTTCCGGGCGCCATGCCCCTGCAACAGGATGGCCGACAGAGCCGGGCTTAGGGTCAGCGAGTTGATGGTCGAGATGATGGTGGCAATCGCAATGGTCAACGCGAACTGCTGATAGAACATGCCGTTCAAGCCACCGATGAAGGCCAGGGGCACGAACACCCCGGTGATGACCAGCGAGGTGGCGACGATCGGCCCGGTGACTTCCTTCATGGCGGCCAGGGTCGCCTCGCGGGGGGCCAGGCCTTTCTCGATATTGCGCTCCACGTTCTCCACTACGACGATGGCGTCGTCCACCACGATACCGATGGCAAGGATCAGGCCGAACAAGGTCAGCACGTTGATCGAGAAGCCAAAGAGCAGCATCAGCGCGAAGGTGCCGACGATGGAGACGGGCACCGCCAGCAAAGGGATGACGGAGGCCCGCCAGGTTTGCAGGAACACGATGACCACCAACACCACCAGCGCCACCGCCTCCAAGAGAGTCTTGATCACGGCCTTGATGGAGTCGGCAACGAAAACGGTCGGGTCGTAGACGATGCTGTAATCCAGATCTTCCGGGAAGCTCTGGCTGAGCTCCGCCATCTCGGCGCGCACGTTGCGGGAGATCTCCAGGGCATTGGAGCCGGGCGCCGCAAAGATCGGGATGGCGACGGCGGGCTTGTTGTCGAGCAATGAGCGTAGGGCATATTGCTGAGCGTCGAGCTCGACGCGGGCCACGTCGCGCAGGCGGGTGATGACACCGCCCGGGTCACGCTTGATCACGATCTCGCCGAACTCCTCGGCAGACCCCAAGCGACCCTGGACGGTGATGGGTCGCTGCAGCACCACATCTTCCCGGTACGGCGGACCACCGATCACCCCGGCCGCCACCTGTGCATTCTGGGCCCGGATCGCCTCCACCACCTCGCCGGCGGTCAACCCCCGCTCGGCCACTCGGTCCGGGTTCAACCAGATGCGCATGGCGTAGTCGCCGGAGCCGAACAGGCGCACCTGACCGACACCGGGGATCTTGGCGAGCTGGTCCTTGACGTTCAGGTTGGCGTAATTGCGCAGATAGAGCATGTCGTAGCGCTCGTTGGGCGAGCGCAGGTGCACCACCATGGTCAGGTCCGGCGAGCTCTTCAGCACCGTGACACCCAGCTGGCGCACTACCTCCGGGAGACGGGGCAAGGCCTGGGACACCCGGTTCTGGACCTTCTGCTGGGCGAGATCCGGGTCGGTACCGATCTCGAAGGTGACGGTAAGGGCGAGGTTGCCGTCGGTTGTGGCGAGCGAGCTCATGTAGAGCATGCCCTCCACCCCGTTGATCTGCTCTTCCAACGGCGTTGCCACGGTTTCCGCGATGGTCGCTGGATTGGCGCCGGGGAAGCTCGCGTACACCACGACCGAGGGCGGCACGACTTCCGGATACTCGGCGATCGGCAAGCGCAGCACGGCAATGAGGCCCGCCAGAAAGATCAGCACCGAGAGCACGCCCGCGAATACCGGGCGATCGATGAAGAAGCGCGACACGTTCATGGCATACCGTCCGGGATTCGGGGCGCTGGAGGAGTGGCGGCGGTCAGTCGACCGCCGCTACCTGAACTGGGCTCGAGCCGAGCTCGGCGCGGGCCGGCTCCTGGGGCTGCGGGGCCACGAGCGTGTTGGGCCGTACCGCCAGGGTGTTGCCCATGATCACCCCGTCGCCCACGCGAAGGCCGCTAGTGACGACCCGGTGATCCCCGACCGAGGCGCCGAGCCCGACCTCGCGGTAGGCGGCGCGGCTGTCCTCTCCCACCACGTATACGAACTTGCGGTTCTGATCGCTCTGGATGGCGCGCTCCGGCACCAGGATCGCTTTCTGCTCCGTCGCCGAGCCCAGCAGTACCTGGGCGAACATGCCCGGCAGCAGCGTGCCGGCGGCGTTGTCGAACAGGGCCCGTGCCCGAATGGTGCCGGTGGTGCTGTCGATGCGGTTGTCGAAGGTGTGAATGCGACCCTCGAGCTCCTGGCTGGCCACGCCGTTCACCCGCAAGCGCACCGGAATGTGGCGCTCCGCCGCCACGTTCTTGGCAACCCCGTGGACTTGCGTTAAATAGGTGGTCTCGTCCACCTCGAAGTCGGCGTAAATGCCGCTGCTAGAGACGATGGTGGTCAGCACTGGCGCGTTTGGGCCGGCCTGCACCAGGTTGCCGGCAGTGAGCTCGGCGCGGCCGACGCGGCCGCCGATGGGTGCCTTGATGTGGGCGTGGTCCAGGTCCAAGCGGGCCTGGGCCAAGCGCGCTTCCGCCGCCTTCACCTCGCTCAGGGCCACGCCGTAGGCGCTCTGGCTTTCATCGATCAGTCGCTTGGAGATGGCCTTGGTCTCGCCCAGCGCCTTGGCTCGCTTCAACTCCTTGCTGGCCAGGGTGCTGCGCTCCCGGGCCGCGGCCAAGTCCGCCTCGGCCAGCGCCACCGCCGCCTGGTAGGGACGCGGATCGATGACGAACAACACCTCGCCGGCCGCCACCGCCGCGCCGTCCTCGAAGCGCACCTCCGTGATCCGGCCAGATACCTCCGGGCGTAGTGTCACTTCGTCCACGGCTTGAAGGCGGGCGGAAAAATCGCTCCACAGGCGCACCGGGTTTTCTTCCATCACCGCCACCGCCACCGGCAGCGCCGCGGGCTCCGCTGGGGCCGGCCTGGCCTCGGCGGTGGCCCGATCCGAGAGAATTCCGAAGCCTCCGGCGCCAACCCCGAGCACCAGCGCGGTGCCGACCAGGGTGCTCTTGATCCTATTGGCATGACTCATCGCCGCTCTCTCCTTGATCTGAACATACCGATTGGTCTGATACCCAGGGAGGGTACATACCGGTTGGTATCATGTCAACACGGCGATGGAGATAGGCCTAAGCCGGCCCGCTTCGTGGGTGCGCGAGCCTCAGAGGTGCGGTAGGAGGCTCACGAGGTGCTGGCCGCGGGGGTCGCTGTGGGCTGTGTAGCCGCCGGCACGGACGTGGCTTCCGGCGCGCGGCGATGCGCCTGCTTCAGGTCGAGGAGCCGATACAAGCCCTCGCGAAGATCGAGGGAGACGCCGGCCAAGCTGTTCTCGACTCGGGCGTACATCAGCAGGCCCTGCACGAACTGCTGCATCAGGCGCCCAAGCTGCTGTGGATCCGGGTCGCCGTTGAGATAACCGTCCTCTTTCAAGCGCCGCGCCAGAGCCGCGTAGTAGCGCACGCCCTTCGCGCTCATCTCGGCAGCAGCCAAGCGCACTTTTTCCTCGTCCGTCCCGGCTTGCCCGCCGGAAGTGAAGAAGGGACAGCCGACCACCGCCGGCTGGCCCGGGCCCTCCTTGCTGGTTGCATGCAAGGAGGCCTGCCGGGCGGTGACGAAGCCGATGACGTTCTCCAGCAGCTCGAGGGAGCCGCTCGCCGGCGAATAGAGCTCATCGAGCTCTTTCTTCAGGCCTTCCCAGTAGTGCTGAGAGGCGGCACAGTAGAGCTCGGCCTTGCTCTCGAAGTGGTGGTAGAAGGCGCCCTTGGTCACGCCCGCCCGGCAACAGATGTCGTTGACGCCGACGTTGCTGTAATTGCTTTGCCAAATGAGCTGGATGGCAGTGTCCAGGAGCCTTTCCCTGGTTTCGGCAGGATTCCGCATTTCTGATCTCCCGGTGTGCAAGCCGCACCAAAATGATACATACCGGTCGGTCTAGTCGCAAGCGGACACCGCCAGTTGACCGGGCCCCACCAAGCCGCGGATCGTCGTGGCAAACCCGGCGCTGTTGTTGCGGCTCGCGAGCCGCTCGCGCGCCCCAAGGCACACCTCAACCATGGACCTTGCACCATGACCGACACTGCCGTAGCGCATTCGCCGACGGGCTCATCACCTGTCGAGCGGATGTTTCCGACGTTGACCCCGGAGCAGATGGCGCGCATCGCCGCGCACGGTCGGCGACGACCGATCCGGCGCGGAGAGGTGCTGGTGGAGGCGGGGGACCCGGTCGTCCCCTTCTTCGTGATCACCCACGGTCAGGTCGAGATCCTGCGGCCGTCGGGCGCCACCGAGGCGCTCGTCGTCAGCCACGGGCCGGGTCAGTTCACCGGCGAGGTCAACATGCTGTCGGGCCGCCGCGCGCTGGTGCGGGCCCGCGTCAGCGAGGCGGGCGAGGTCATCGAGCTGGATCGAGCGCAACTGCTCGCCCTGGTACAAACCGACAGTGAGCTCAGCGAGATCTTGATGCGGGCCTTCATCCTCCGCCGGGTGGAGCTGATTGCGCATGGGCTCGGAGACGTGGTGCTCATCGGCTCGAGCTATTGCTCCGGGACGTTGCGCGTCAAAGAGTTTCTGACCCGCAATGGTCACCCCTATTCCTACATCGATCTGGACCGTGACGCCGACGTCCAGAACCTGCTGGACCGCTTTGAGGTCGCCGCCAGAGATGTGCCCGTTCTGGTCTGCCGGGGCGATGTGGTGCTGCGCAGGCCGAGCAATCAGCAGATCGCCGACTGCCTCGGCTTCAACGAGGCAATCGACTCGGCACAGGTGCGCGACTTGATCATTCTGGGTGCCGGACCCGCGGGGCTCGCCGCGGCAGTGTATGCCGCGTCGGAAGGACTCGACGTTCTGATGCTCGAGACCAGCTCACCGGGGGGCCAGGCAGGCTCCAGCTCGAAAATCGAGAACTACCTGGGCTTCCCGACCGGCATTTCGGGTCAGGCGCTCGCCGGTCGTGCCTACGCCCAGGCCCAGAAGTTCGGCGCCCAGCTGATCATCGCCAAAGGCGCCAGAAAGCTCCTGTGCGACCGCCAGCCCTACGCGATCGAGCTGGACGACGGTCAGCGGGTGCCGGCACGCACCATCATCATCGCCACCGGTGCCGCGTACCGGAAACCGTCCCTCGAGAACCTCTCCCGGTTCGAAGGTGCGGGTGTCTACTACGGCGCTACCTTCATGGAGGCACAGCTCTGCGTGGGCGAAGAGGTGGTGGTGGTCGGCGGTGGCAATTCGGCCGGACAGGCTGCGGTTTTCCTGGCACAAACGGCCAAGCGGGTGCACATGCTCGTCAGGTCCAGCGGACTGGCGGAGAGCATGTCGCGATACCTGATCCGGCGCATCGAAGAACACCCAGGAATCGACTTGAGAGCACAGACGGAGATCGTGGCTCTCGAGGGCGGCAACCACCTGGAGCGCGTACGCTGGCAAGACCGACAGAGCGGCAGCATCGAGGCTCACGGCGTCCGCCACGTTTTCGTGATGGCCGGGGCGGCTCCCAGCACGCGCTGGCTCGACGGTTGTGTGGCACTCGACGCGAAAGGTTTCATCAAGACTGGAGCCGATCTGTCCCAAGACGAGCTGACCGCCGCCCGTTGGCCGCTGGCGAGAGCTCCCCACCTTCTGGAAACGAGCTTGCCCGGGGTGTTCGCGGTCGGCGACGTTCGTGGTGGCAGCATCAAGCGTGTGGCCTCAGCCGTGGGCGAGGGGTCCATCGCAGTGGCTTTCGTCCATCAGGTGCTCAACGAATAGCAGGATGCGAGGATGGCCATTGGAGCCCGTTACGCTGGATTTTCAACGGTGACGACATGGGAGCTTCCCGGGTGAGCGGCTGGAGGCTCTCGCAAGCCTACGACTTTCACGGCCGAGCGGTGCGCTATGAAGTACGAGGTCGAGGGCCGGACGTGGTCGTGGCTCATGGCACGCCCTGGTCTTCGTTCAACCTCCGGCATCTGATCGAGGCCTTGGCTTCGGACTACACCGTCTACTACTTTGACCTGCTTGGGTATGGTCAATCGGACCAATCCGCGGGCGACGTTTCCCTGGGTATTCAGAATCGGGTGCTGGACCATTTGCTGGATCACTGGCAGCTACACCGACCCTCGGTCATCGGACACGACTTCGGTGGTGCAACCGTTCTGCGCAACCATCTGCTCGACCGCCGTGAATTCGAGAAGATCGTGCTCATCGACCCGGTGGCCCTATCGCCTTGGGGATCGCCATTCTTTAAACATGTGCGACAGCACGAAGCGGCGTTTGCGGGCGTGCCGGATTACATCCACGAGGCCGTGATCCGCGCCTATGTGGCAACTGCAGCCTACGAGCCCATCGAGCCGGCAGTGATGGATGCGATCATAGCGCCCTGGACCGGAGCGGCGGGCAAGGCGGCATTCTATCGCCAGATCGCTCAGGCGGACTCCAAATACACCGATGAAGTGCAAATCCATTACGCAAATGTACGCGCGCCGGTCCTGATCCTGTGGGGCGAGAAGGACACCTGGATACCCATGGAGCGGGCCCGCGAGCTACACCAGCTCATTCCCGGCTCGAGGCTGAGGACAATTGCCGACGCCGGGCACCTGGTCATCGAAGAAAGACCGCTAGAGCTGCTCCACGAGATTCGCCAGTTCTTGGGCACTAAAGCGTGATTGCAGACGGCGGGCATTCACTGGGGCGGCAGCGCTCGCAGGCGACCGCCGCCATCTCCACCAGCACCGGCTCATGCGCACTCTGCTTCTGCCGTGGTGCAAGGCGCGCCTCGAGCGGCGGCGGCAGATGGGTGCTGGTGCAGCGAATCAAGGGCGAGCCTGCCGCGGCAGCATGGGTGACGGCCGCTGTTCGGTGGCGGCGGCGTCGGCCGGTTTCAGGGGATGCTGGGCGTAGCGGATGCTGTTCTTGCCTGCTCGTTTCACCTCGTACATGAGGGCATCGGCCATTCCGATCAGCTCGTCGAGGGATTCCACCGGCTCTGTCACCACCAGGGCGCCGATGCTGAAAGTGACCGGCCAATCGTGCTTACGCATGCTCGCCAGCAGGTCCCGGCGAACCTTCGACACCACAGTCTTGGTGGCCTCGGCGCCGGACTCGGGAAGCAGCAGGGCAAACTCGTCGCCACCGATGCGGGCGTAGCTGTCGGTTCGCCGCAAGCTCTCCTGCATGGTGGCAGCCACCACCCGCAGCAACTGATCCCCCGTTTGGTGACCGTGGTGGTCGTTGACCTGTTTGAAGTCGTCCAGGTCCAGGTAGGCGATGGCGTAGCGGTCGCCGTAGCGGCTCGCCCGGTCCACCTCCCGCTGCAGCAGATCCAGGAACGCCCGCCGATTGGCGGCGCCGGTGGTGGAATCGATGCGCGCCAAGCGCTCCTGGTAGGCGAGGTTCGAGCGCAGTGCCGAGAGCAGCAGAGCCACGACCAAAAACGAAGCAAAGTGAATCCCCGCGTTCCAGTACAGGATGGCTTCGTGGGAGTAGGGATGGGCGGTGGCGATCTCGGCTACCAGCCAGATGCCCGCGCAGCTGAGCGACAGAGCGACGCCACTGGCCCGATCCGCGAGCCAGGACACGGCGGCGATGGGAAACAGGTAGAAAAGGGACAGGCTGATCTCATAGCCGGTGAGGTAGTCCACGGCACCCACCAGCAGGGCGGTGCATATCCCGGTGCCCAGCCAGAAGGCCCTGCTGCGCTGCTCCAAGCTAAGGCTCACGCCCCACTCCCACCGGACTGCCTGATCCGCCCCCACGGCACCGATGCTCACCGATGCCTCGTTGCTGTACTGGCGCCGAGGCGGATGGGCCCGAAGCCAGCACCGGTCCTGCGCTAAGGACCGTCGGGGCAGTCGCCAGTTCCCGGAAGGAGAGGCCCGCTGCAGGAGCCAGGCGCGGGGGCACCGGGCAATGTCGCCCGTGGTGGCCGGCTTAGCGTAGCGCCAGCCCGAACGAATCGGCTCACTCAGATACTCGCCATGCGGGCCGGTGCGCCGTTGGCACGGTAATAGGGGGCGTCGGAAGGCGGCAGCGGCGGACGGCGGCGGATGCTATCGGCGATCTTTTCCGCGATCATGATGGTGGGCGCGTTGAGGTTGCCGGTGACTACCCGGGGCATGATCGAGGCGTCAACCACGCGCAGCCCCTCGACCCCGTGCACGCGGCCATTGCCATCCACCACCGCCATCTCGTCCTCGCCCATGCGACAGCTGCAGGAGGGGTGATAGGCGGTCTCGGCATGCGCGCGCACGAAGCTGTCGATCTCGGCTTCGGTGCGCACCTCCGGCCCCGGGCTGATCTCCCTGCCGCGGAAAGCGTCCATCGCCTGCTGGGCAATGATCTCGCGGGTCAGCCGCACGCAGGCCCGCAGCTCGTGCCAATCCTGGTCGTGGGCCATGTAATTGAACTGGATGCGCGGCGGCTCGCGTGGGTCCCGCGAAGCGAGCCGCACGCTACCGCTGCTGGGTGAGCGCATGGTGCCCGCGTGCGCCTGGAAGCCGTGGGCCTGAAGCGCATTGCGGCCATCGTAGCTGATGGCCACCGGCAGGAAATGGTACTGGATGTTGGGCCAGGCGATGGCGTCCTCGGAGCGAATGAAGCCGGCGGCCTCGAACTGGTTGCTGACGCCGATCCCCCGGCCCAGGAACAGCCATTCGGCGCCGATCCGCGGCTGATTCCACCACTTCAGCGCCGGGTAGAGG
>Ga0302046_10002270_pt1 | contig 17924 bp, 8 predicted proteins | sample RVTome_11_FD_200261 | JGI IMG/M metagenome (GOLD analysis project Ga0302046, IMG submission 200261) | Soil microbial communities from uranium-contaminated site in the Upper Colorado River Basin, Wyoming, United States - RVT147D111 (version 2) ...
ATAAACTGAACCGGTTATCGTTTGTTCGATGTATAAGGTGATATTTTGACCCAATTTAGCTCTATTTAGGGGATAAACGAAGAATATACCCCAAATGGCTCGATTTTTGGCCGATAATATTGACACCCCCCCTGAAATGTGCTAAACTTGAATTGAAACTTGTTTAGTAAACATTTTCACAAACAATGGCGTTCTTGAAGCGAGGTTGCTTTGGCTAATATTCGTCAGGTTGCCGATAAAGCAGGTGTTTCTATCGGCACGGTTTCTCGGGTCCTAAACAACAAACCCGGCGTAAGCGAAGAAACCCGGCAGCATGTCCTGACGGTATCTCAGGAATTAGGCTACAATAATTCCAAGCGTTCGAACCTCGCTAATCCTCAAATCACCCACTTAGGTTTCTTAAACCAGGACTTCACCCAGGATATCTCCTCCAATCCCTTTTACGCTGACGTGTTACATGGTGTCGAGCAAATCTGCCGAAATTTGCACATCAATCTATCCATTAGTGTGATAAGTTCTAGCAGCGGCCAGCTTCATTCTTTGCCGTCGTTGGTCAAAGATAATAACGTTAACGGCCTTTTTGTGGTTGGGGGAGGTATTCCGCCGGAGGTTATTGCCTCGCTGGGCAGGTTATCCCAACTGCCGCTGGTGCTGGTCGATAACTGGTTCCCGGATTGTGCCTGGGATGCCGTCATGATCGACAATCGCCGTGGAGTTAGATTATCTGTTGAACACCTCATTGATAAGGGGCACTGTCATATTGCTCTTATTGGTGGTCCGGACCACCCCAGCATTGTTGAACGGCGTCAGAGCTATGAAGAGACGATGCGGCAGCATGGTTTAACGCCCCTGATCGTCACGCCCTCGTGTCTCTCACATGAAGATGGTCAATGGGGCGTTATAGAACTCCTGAGGATCGCGCCCCAGACAACGGCCCTTATCTGTTCCAATGATGAGCAAGCCGTCGGCGCGTTGAGAAAACTTAGAGAAGTTGGCTACACTGTCCCGGATGATTTCTCCCTGATTGGATTCGATAATATCAATATGGTCCAATTTACCACCCCGCCTATTACGACCACCTGTGTGGACCGCATAACCATGGGGCAAGTTGCCGTCCAACTCATGTTGGACCGCATTAAATTTCCCAACCGGCCGGTGATCAAAGCCACCACGGGCGTTGAATTGATCGAGCGGGCTTCCGTGTGTACCCCCCGCACCCACAAAATTGTATTTCCAGAATATAAGGAGGAGGAAACAAGATAATATTATATTTTTCTTTAAGCCAATGGTTTAATATAGAAATTTTTGATAGAAGGAGGTGATCAATAATCTTGATAGCGTTGTCTAACGTAGGTGCAAGGTGTCAATATGGTTCAATATTTAGTAGTTTACAAAAAAGGAGAAAGAGCAATGCTTTTAAAAAAAACCCTGCTACTTTTGTTAGTTATGGTTTTGTTGGGGGTGATTGCGGCCTGTAGCGGCGCGCAGCCCGAACCGCAAACCATTATTCAGACCGTTGTTGTAGAAAAAGAAGTCCCCGGTGAAACAGTCGTCGAGACCGTCGAAGTCGTAAAAGAGGTCGAGAAAGTCGTCGTCGAGACCGTTGAGGTTGAGGTGGCCGCTGATGCACCTGCTGACGATGAAGCTCTGCCCCGCAACGAAACCCTGTACTTCAATGGTCAACAGTGGGGTTCGGTTGTGGGTTGGAATCCCTACTCCAACAGCAACAATAATGCGATGGCTAAAGCCAATCAGATGGACAGCGCCCGCGTGATCATGTTTGAAACCCCGTATTTGTACAACATGCTCGACGGCAACGTCTATCCTTTGCTGGCTGATGGTGATTATGAGTGGAACGATGATCGAACTGAACTCACCTTCAAGCTCAAAGAGGCCGCCAAATGGAGCGATGGCGCCCCGGTGACCGCGGAGGATGTGGCTTATACCTGGGCTACCCATGTCAAGTACGGTACCGCTGAAGGTAATGCCTATGTAGATTACATTGAAGACATCGAAGCCGTTGATGATCAGACGGTTGTGATCAAGGCCAAACTGGACGACGAGGGCAACGCGGTCAATCCGCTGCTCGTGGCTGATTACGTGAGCAAGGCCTTTGTTATACAGAAAGCCTGGACCGAAGCCCTGGAAGAGCGCGCCGGCGGCGATGCCACCGAGTTGATGGCCGATACCGCGGAGGACGTTGTTTATTCTGGCCCCTATCACGGTTTCTTCTGGGATGATACGAAGGTAATCTACATTCGCGATGACAACTACTGGGGCCAGGATGCCTCTATGTGGGGCAAGCTGCCTGTTCCGAAGTACCTGGCGCATACGATCTTCAAGGATAACGCCGCCGGTTCTGTGGCTTTGGCCAAAGGTGAAGTGGATGTCAGCCAGCAGTTTAACTCCAATATTAATCTTCTGTGGGAAAACTATGGCCTGCCCATCTCCACCTACCTGCCCGAGCCGCCTTATGGCATTGGCGCCAGCCTCCCCACCGCCTTCTATAACCTGAATTCTCCCGGTTTGGATCAGGTGGCGGTGCGCAAGGCTATTGCCATGGCGGTTGACTATCCCACCATCATTGCCAACGCTATGACCGACCAATCCGCCACCTTCGATCAGGTTCCGCGCTCGCTCATGAACCCGACCCCGGGTGAGCAGGCTCTGTACGATCAGGCTGCCGTCACGGACCTGCAGTTTGCCGGCAACGACATCGAAGGCGCCAAAGCCCTGCTCGATGAAGCCGGGATTGTCGATACCGATGGCGATGGCTGGCGTGAATACAATGGCGAAAACCTGCACTATGTGGCCACCTGCCCCAATGGCTGGTCCGACTGGCAGGCTGCCATTGAAGTGGTGGCTGCCGCCGGTAAAGAAATTGGCATTGACATCACCAGCAACTACCCTGAATGGTCCGTGTACCAGACCGTCGTCACTAAATCGGATGCACCTCTGCCCGAAGGCTATGACATCTTCATGATGTGGAGCGCCGGCGCCGGCCCCACCCAGCCCTGGGGACGTATCCGCAATTTGCTCAGTTCCGAATGGGTGGGTGTGGCGAGCAACTGGAGTGGTAACTGGGGGCAGTATAGCAACCCCGAGGTGGATGAATTGATCCAGGCCATCCCCAGTGAAACCGACCCCGACGAACTGGAGGAACTGTACACGCAATTGGTCGAGATCTACCTGACCGATGTTCCCTCCTTCACGCTCATGTATCGTCCTCAAAACTTCCATGCTGTGAACGAAACGGTTTGGACAAACTTCCCGTTCGATGGTGACGGCAGCGACCCGCCCATCCCGCCGCTTAACTGCACGGATGGTTGGAGTATCGCCTGTCTCTATAACCTGGAGCTTGTTAATCCGTAAATCGTAAAGAGTCAAAACAGCCATGTCCCAACCGGGGCATGGCTGTTTTAATAAACAGGGATACGACCCGTTTTTTACGAGGAGGTGCTGCCTTGAGAGGGTACCGAAATTATTTCCTAAACAAGTTCCTTTGGTTCCTGGTCACCCTGGTAGCCGCATTCATCTTGAACTTCATCCTGCCGCGCCTGATGCCGGGTGATCCTGTGGCGGCTATCGTCGCCAGGATGGCCCAAGGGATAAGCAATGCGAGCGGGGTTCAAGCAATTTATGAGCAATATACGGAGTTGTTTGGTACCAACAGACCCATGCTCGAACAGTTCTTTATCTATATGAGAAATGTGGTGCGGGGTGATTTTGGTTTCTCGTTCAGCCAATATCCCAGAACCGTGGCAGACGTGCTCAAATCGTCCATCTGGTGGACGGTTGGGTTGCAGTTCCCGGCTATCATCGTTGGCTGGATTATTGGAAACTCGCTCGGCGCCCTGGCCGCTTACCGCAAGGGGGCCTTTGATAAAGTTCTCATGCCGGTCAGTATTTTTGTCAGCAACTTACCGGCCTTTGGCATGGCGATCATTTTGCTCGTTATTTTTGCTGTCATGCTTCAATGGTTCCCCACCTCAGGCGGCTATGGCTTTGACCTGATTCCGAACCTGAGTTTGGATTTCATGTGGTCTGTGTTTACCCACTATCAACTGCCATTCTGGTCCATCGTGTTGATCACCATTGGTGGTCAGGCGATTGGTATGCGCTCGATGGCCATCTATGAACTGAACGCGGACTATGTAAAATTTAGCCGTTTTATGGGCATAAAGGATCGCAAGATCGTGCGGTACGTATTTCGGAATGCCATGCTACCGCAAATCACCGGTTTGGCCTTAGCGATCGGCACCATGGTCGGCGGCGCGCTGGTAGCGGAGATTATCTTTAGCTATCCGGGGCTTGGTTCGACGATCCTGACGGCTGTGCTGGGGCAGGATTACCCGCTGATCTCGGCGACCACATTGATCATCACCATCATGGTGTTGACGGCAAACTTTCTTTTAGAGCTTCTCTATGGTATTCTTGACCCACGTATCAAAGCGGCGCAGGCTGAATAGTAAGGGACGATGCTGTCATGAAATATTTACTGCACCAGGTTTTTCGTTCTGGTAAATTTGTGGTCGGTTTTTCGATCCTTGCCATAATGTTGCTGATTGTAATTATTTATCCGCTAATCGTCCCAGACCCTCCACTACAAATCATCGGTCAGGGAACATTTTTTGAACCCGGCATCTACGTCAATGTATATGACAGCATCAGTTCTCCTCATTACACCCTCAATCTGGACGATGCCACTGCGAGGCGAATTGCCGGTAAGTTGAATGACGACGACCGCCTGGCCATGAAAGAATGGCTGGTGGAAGCCGAGATTCCCGAGAGCGACTTCGATATCGCAGACACTGAACAACTCCTGGATCACTGGGTGAACAGCTATGATTCCGCAAAACGGATCACGGGGATGACCAATGCCCAGCGAAACTACTATATTCGGCTCAATAACTCACTTAAGGGGCTTTTGTCGACTGAGGGAGCGATCATTGGGGCGAAAAACCCCGAAACGGCCGTTCTGGAAGAGACAGGTAGTATCGTCCAATCTGATTATGTGAATATCAACCAGGTTCCAAACGTACGCGTGTTGCCACTGGGAACCGACAACTTCGGTAGGGATGTGCTGACGGAGTTGGTTGCCGCCACCCGTGTATCGTTGTGGATCGGTTTTGTCGCCGGTATCATCGCAACTTTGATTGGTTTGACCCTGGGACTGGTGTCGGGTTATATCGGCGGCTTTGTGGATGACACCATCATGTTCATCACCAATCTATTCACCGTCATCCCCAGTTTTGTATTGTTGATTCTGATTTCATTCAGTATCGGCCAGGAACAACGCGGCGCCTTTATTATCGCTGTAGTGATCGGGGCCACCTCCTGGGTATGGACTGCCAGGGCGGTGAGATCGCAAGTGATTTCTTTGCGTAATCGCGACCATGTCAATCTGTCAAAGCTATCCGGGCATTCAATCCCATACATCATCGTCGCCGACATTCTCCCTTACATCGCTTCGTATGTGGTTATGGCGCTGATCTTGCAGATTTCCTCAGCCATCCTGATCGAGGCCGGCTTGTCGATTATCGGATTAGGACCCAAAACGACAGAAGTGCCCACGTTAGGCCTGATGATGAACTGGGCCATGATCTATCAGGCCCACATCCTGGGAAAATGGTGGGCCTACTTCCCCGTCATCATTGTTATCGCCCTGATTGCATTCTCGATGAATTTAATGAATACAGGTCTTGACCAGGTATTCAATCCGGCCCTGAGGGATTAGGTGATTGATATGCCAAACGCCATTTTGGAGGTTAATGAATTAACCACAAAATATGTGACCCGGTTTGGAGAAGATGTTTACGCTGTTGACCATGTGTCTCTGAAACTTGAAGAAGGAAAATCACTGGGGATTGCGGGGGAATCCGGCTGCGGAAAATCGACCCTGGCCCTTAGCCTGATGGGCTATTACTTCCCGCCCCTGCACTATACCGGCGGCGAGATCATCATCGACGGGACGAACATTTCCAAGATGTCCCCAGATAACGTTCGTAAATCGATCTTGGGCAGGGAGATTGCCTATATCCCCCAGGCCGCAATGAACGCGCTCAACCCCACCCAAAGAATCATTAATTTTATTGAAGATGTTATTGAAGCCCATGATCCATACAAAACCAAGAAAGAGATTTATGAACTTGCCAGAAAAGCCTTTGAATTCTTGGGGCTTTCGGCGGGTGTTCTGAAAAGATACCCCGTTGAACTTTCAGGGGGGATGAAACAGCGCACAGTGATTGCCATTGCTGTGTTGCTTAACCCCAAAGTATTGATTGCCGATGAGCCTTCCTCTGCCCTCGATGTCACTTCACAGAAGATGGTCATCAAGATGCTGCGGAATTTGATGGAAAATGGTTTCATCAAATCAATGATCTTTATCACCCACGAGCTGCCGCTGCTTTACAACGTAACCGATGACATTATGGTGATGTACGCCGGGCAGATTGTAGAAATAGGGACCGCCAAACAAACCGTGTTTGATCCACTTCATCCTTATGCCAAAGGTCTGATGGGCTCTATGATTGTGCCTGAAGAAGGTCTGCGGGATGTCAAACTGACGGCGATATCGGGGACGCCACCTAATCTTAAAGACCCGCCGGACGGCTGCCGGTTTGCTGCACGCTGTAAATACGCTCTGCCGCAGTGTAAGGTAGGGTCTATCGATCTTCGTCCTGCGGGTGACGGTCGATTTTACCGCTGTATCTTTTCGGAACAAGAACTGAGAGAGGCTTACAAACATGGCTGATGAAAAAACGTTGACCCTGCGCGCATCAGAGCTGACCAAGGTATTTGGGTTTGGCCCTTGGAAAACGGTCGCCGTTGATCATGTGGATATTAATCTCTACGAGGGCGAAGTTGTCTCGATCGTGGGTATATCGGGCAGCGGCAAGACCACTTTTGCGAAGTTGCTTTTGGGCCTGATCCGTGAAACCGAGGGTGAGATTTACTTCCAGGGGAAAAAGCGCGATATTAGTAGCCATAGGAAGAAGAAGGAATACTGGAAAAATATTCAGGCGATCTTTCAGGACCCATTCGCTTCTTACAATACATTTAATAAGATCGACAGCGTGCTTTTAGATTGTATTAACATGCGTGGCGGTCGCAAACTTCCGTATGCCAAAAAAGTAGAATTGATGACAGAGGCATGTAGTTTTGTCAACTTAAAATTTGAGGAATTGACCAACAAGTATCCTTTTGAGCTTTCCGGCGGACAGATGCAGCGATTAATGATTGCCCGTATCTTTCTGCTAAAGCCGAAGATTCTGCTGGCCGACGAACCAACCTCGATGATCGATGCCTGTTCACGCGCAACCATTCTGGATGAGCTGATGAAATTGCGTGACGAAATCGGGATGACGGTTATTTTCATAACTCATGATCTTGGCCTGGCTTATTATGTTTCTGACATGGTATATATTATGGAGCAAGGAAAATTTGTTGAAAGCGGACCTCCCGACGAGGTGATTCTGCATCCAAAAGAAGAATACACCCAACGCTTGATCAACGATGTTCCAAAAATTTACGAAGAATGGGATCTCTCAACGGTGTAGAGAAACATTAATGCCACATCAATCCTTAACCGGCGCCTGGCAGTTTCGCCAGGCCGAATCAGATGAATGGCTGCCGGCTCAGGTGCCCGGCGGCGTCCACACCGATCTGCTGGCCGCCGAACGTATTCCCAATCCCTTTGTGGCCGATAACGAAAAGCAGGTCCAATGGGTGGCCGAAACCGATTGGGTCTACTGCCGGACATTTACTGTCGCCCCCGACCTGCTGGCTCAATACCGCGTCTTTCTGGTGTGCGACGGGTTGGACACCCTGGCCGAGGTTACGCTCAACGACGAACGTTTGGGCCAGACCGACAATATGTTCCGGCAGTATCGCTGGGACGTCAAACGGCTGCTGCAAAGCGGCGACAACGAACTCACCATCACCTTTCGCTCGCCCATCCAATTCATCACCGCCCGCCAGGCCGGCCGGCCCATGAGCGGCGTGTCGCATGCCATTCCCGGCGGGCCGCACCTGCGTAAAGCTCCCTGCCAATTCGGTTGGGATTGGGGACCCAGGCTGGCCCCGATGGGTATCTGGCAAGCTATTCGTCTGGAAGGGCGCAGTGTGGCCCGCTTGGACGATGTTCATCTGCGGCAGCAGCACCGGGAGGGTGGCGTTGTGTTGGAAGCCGCGCTGCACCTGGAGCGCTGGCAAGACGATCCGCTCACCGCCGTGATGCGGGTCACCGGGCCGGATGGCATCGAGCAGTCAACCGAGACCCCGGTGTCAAGTGACAACCAAACCCTGCACCTGGCCATCGACCACCCTCAATTGTGGTGGCCCAACGGCTATGGCGACCAACCCCTCTACCGGGTCGAAGTAACCCTGGCCGGCGACGGCCGCGTTTACGACCGGCAGTGCTATCAGGTGGGCCTGCGGACCATCGAACTGCGCCAGCAGGACGACGAGTGGGGCCAATCCTTTACCTTTGTGGTCAACGGCGTGCCCATCTTTGCCAAAGGCGCCAACTGGATTCCGGCCGACTCCTTCCCCACCCGGCTGGCCAACGAGCACCTGGAAACTATTCTGCGTGATGCGGCCGCCGCGCATCAAAACATGCTGCGGGTCTGGGGCGGCGGTTTTTATGAGGAAGAGCGATTTTACGACCTGTGCGACAAATACGGCATCCTGATTTGGCAAGATTTTATCTTCTCGTGCAGCATCTATCCCCTAGATGATGACGCATTTGTCGAAAACGTGCGGCATGAAGCGATCGAAAACATCCGCCGCTTGCGCCATCGGGCCAGCCTGGCCCTGTGGTGTGGCAACAACGAGCTGGATTGGGGCTGGGAAAGCTGGGGCTGGGCCGGTTTGCCTTATCAAGATGAACTAAATGCCCTCAAGGAAAAAATGCCGGAGTTGAAACATGTGACCCGCTTGCTGGGCCGCCGCGAGCCGGCGGCGGGTTGGGCAGGACTGCGCGAGGCGTATAAGCAGTTTTTCTTTGTTACCCTGCCGACGTGGGTAGCCCAAACCGACCCGGATACGGCCTATTGGCCCAGCTCACCCTCCTCGAACACGCCCTTTCTCGATGCCAACGGGCAGCAGCAGGGCGATGCTCACTATTGGGAGGTGTGGCACGGCCGCCAGCCGTTCACGGCCTACCGGGGCCAGTATCCCCGCTTTATGAGCGAGTTCGGCTTCCAGTCGCTGCCGCCCCTGGATACCATTCGCACCTACGCCGGCGAAGCCGACTGGAATATGACGTCCTACATCATGGAACACCACCAGAAGAATGACAGCGGCAACGGCCTGATCATCGGCCAGATGACCGAAACCTTTCGCATGCCCAAGGACTTTCCGGCCCTGGTCTATTTGAGCATGGTGCTCCAGGCCGAAGGTATTCGCTACGGCGTGGAACATTGGCGGCGGCAGATGCACCGGGTCAGCGGTACGCTCTACTGGCAGCTCAACGACTGCTGGCCGGCGGCCTCCTGGTCGAGCCTGGACTATTTTGGCCGCTGGAAAGCCCTGCATTACGCCGCCAAGCGGTTCTATGCGCCGGTGCTGTTGTCCATCGAAGATGCACCGCCCCACATGGCCGTGCATCTCAGCAGCGACCTGACCGAACCCTGGAGCGGTGAACTCCGCTGGTCCCTGGAAACGCTCACCGGCGAGGTGTTGGAGCAAGGCCAGCAAACCGTCCAGGCCGAGCCGCTCTCATCCGGCCTGATCCGCTGCCTGGATTTCACCGGCCACATCTCCGACGAAACCCGGCGCTGTGTCGTCTTTGTGGCCGAGGCCTGGCATAACGACCGGCTTCACAGCCGCAGTATGGCCACCTTTGCCCCCAATAAACATCTCATGCTGGCCGACCCCGGCCTGACCGTGGCCGTCAGCCAGACCGGCTTGCAGCTTCACTTCGACGTGACGGCCCGATCCCTGGCCCGGTTTGTCGAACTCAAGCTGGCCGGAACCGACGTCGTCTTTAGTGACAACTATTTCGATCTCTCCGCCGGACGCACCCTCCGCGTTACCTGCCCCCTCCCGGCCAACTGGACCGCTGACCGCGCCATGAAGGCCCTGCAAATACAGTCGCTGTACGACTCGTTTGTCGCCTGATCGCCCAACTCGAAGACCTGGGACTGCGACCGAATTATTGAGATCAAGAAAATAAACGGACAACAACGTGTCTACGCTGACCACCGCCGCCGGGTGATAACGTCACCCGGCTACTGAACAGCGCCCGATAAAATCGGGCTAAATCGCGAGCCAAACCCACTTGAGCGGGCGCCGTTGACTAGCCCGGCGAAGCCTCGTCCTGAGCCTGTCGAAGGGTCATCGCCGGGCGGGGGCGGTCGGCAAACGTAGTCCGATTAATTATTTAAACTTCATCATTGGGTTGCTCTGGGCTGAAAGTGGGGTATCTAACTGAGCAGCTTCCGAATCTGCTCCCCAACCACGGCAGCCGTGGTGAATGGCAGGACGCTCAACTGGGGTTGGTCCTGATAGAACTTGAGCTGGACCAGGTTGTGTAAAAATAGACCGGTTAGATATTCGTTCCAATCGTTGGATATGCGCAGATAGGGTTGGGCCAGGCGACGGATGGCCAGGATGACCTCGGCGGCTTTGGCCAACTCAGGCCGGGCAAGCGTTTGCGCCGGCTGCTGCCAGGTTTGCCGGATCAGAGCGTGTTCAAATTCGGCGTATTCGACCAGGCTGAAGGGGTGTGGCCAGGAACCGGCCGGAATATCGGCCACCGAGTGGCCCGTGCCGAGCAGACGGCGGGACCCACCCAACTCGAACAGGCGCAGGATGATCTCCAGCTTGATAAAATCATATAAAACGTGACCTTCGCGGACCTTATCGAAATCGATCAGCCAGGCCCGCCCCGACTCATCGACCAGAATATTGCCAGAATGAAAGTCGCCGTGGATAATCGATTGGCGGCCATTCAACTCGAGCTTGAGCACCTCTTTGTATATTGCCAGCGGATCGATATACGGGCGCTCCACGCCGTCCAGCTTTAACTGCCCCTTCGGCAGCCGCTCGATGGCCGGGATCACGTCCAAAATGGCTCCAACCGCGCTCGTGAGCACATCGTCGCGGCGCTGCTCGATGGCGCCCAGGACCGTTACCCGCTCGCCCTCTTGCAGATCCGGGCGGGGCACGTCGATGCGAGCCCGCACCCATATTTCCGGCCCATCCCCCCCGCTGCGGAGCTTGACGATGTTGGGTTTGACCTCATTGATCTCTAGATCATGGATCAGAACCTGCTGCCCGATCTCGATCCGTTCACTGGCATGCAGAATTGCCTCCAGATCGATGGGCCGGTGCGGGCCAGGATCGATAAAATCCCGGCTGCCCATAATGCGTTCAGCCTTCAGGATCAAATGGGCCGGCAAATCCTGGCCGTATTCATCGGCATAGGTGGCCAGGAGCGGTTCGCTTTGACCATACCAGCGGGCGTCCAGCGGCTCCATCAATCGCTCCAGAGTGCCGGCGACCTCGGCGGCGCTGTGGTTATCGTAATATGACTCCAGATCCTGGACTGTGCCAAGCGGCTGATCGCCCACAAAGCCGTAACTCAGACAACCCTGCCCCCCCAACTCAACCGGGCCGCGCTCCAGCGATACAGCCGTCATCGGCAGCCGGCCCCGCACAAAGCGCCGGTACCGATTATACTCGCGCTGCAACATTGCCGCCGGACCAAATTTGATGACTTCATTGGCCAGACCCCGGCCTCGCTCGTCGATGGGCTGGCCCAGGATGACGCTGGCCCCGCTGAAACCGCCGTGCAGTTCCTGGTGAATCCGCACCCGCGTGATACGGGCATGACTGCTTTCGGCGTAAAGTTGTTTGATAATGGCACGCTGCTCATCCGCTAACATGATCGTCCCGGCCAGTTGAATCGGATGAGATATTCTGAGGGCCCGCTGGAGATCTTTGATAAATTGCGACGCACTGAGAGGGCGCTTGGCCGGATCTTTGGCCAGGGCTTCCAGCAAGATCCGGCTAGCGATTTCGGGAAAATTATGGGCCAGATGGTGCGGCGGTAGTGGCTCTGAGGTCAGGTGAGCCAGGGGTAGCTGCTCCGTAAAGGGAGGGCGCCCGGTGATCAACTCATAGACCACACAACCCAGGGCATAAATATCGGCCCGATAATCTATTTTCTTGTTATCACCTTTGGCCTGTTCCGGGGCCATGTAGGCCTGAGAGCCGATCAACTCCCCGGTTTGGGTCATGGCCGGCTGATCCAGCAGCCGGACCAGGCTAAACCCGGCCAGGAAGACTCCATCATCCTTCGCCAGCAGAATATTATCGGGATTCACGTCGCGATGAATCATCTGTCGGGAATGGGCATAGTCGAGGGCATCGGCGACGTGGCTCATAATGCGCAGGCTGTCATCTCTGGAAAGCGCTGTCTTTGCTTCCGCCAATTCGGCCAGGCGTTCCCTCAAGCTGTGGCCGGCGATATATTCCATGACCATATAGGGATGGCGGTTTTCGATGTCAAAATCATAGATTTGGACGATGTGCGGATGGCGCAGGCTGGCAATGGCCCGAGCGCCGCGCTCGAACCGCGCCCGTTCCTCTTTGGCGTCGGACAGGGTAGCCCGTAATTTCTTGATCGCTACAGACCGACCCAAATAGGGATCGTGGGCCCGATAGATGTCACTCATGCTGCCTCTGGCAATCAGGTCTTCGATGATGTAACGGCCCAAAATCTGCTCGTCGGGGGTTGAGGCGGACGGCTCCTCCGGTTCGTCGCCGGCGACATCAGGCAGCAGCTCGGGTTTTCTGATAATCGCCGGCCACCTGATGATTTTATGAACCAGGTCTATGATGGCCAGCCGTTGCTCCTCCAATAGCACATCGGCATAGTGGGTCGCCCAGCGGCTCAAGACGGCCTCACCGGCCGGAAGCAGCACTTTACGCAAGACCCAACGTCCAAAAATTGGGGAAAACAGAGTAGGACCATCCGCTTGAGACAGAATCAGGCCGCGCCGGATCAATTGAGTCAGGGCCTGCTCGTGTCGTTCGACGCCTTTATTCATATTCCCCAATTCGTTTGAATCCCCCAACGCTTGCTGGCTCCATTGGGCGAGGGCGAGCCAGGCCAGCAGCTGCGTTTGAGGCTCCGGACAATAATCGAGAATGTCCAAGAAATAGCGCTCGGTCTCACGTTCGAGCAGGCTGTCGAGGCCGGCCGTCGTGGCTTCAGCCCCGGCCTGGTCATTTTTGAGCTGAACCAGAAGCGAAGCCGTAAGCTGGACCAGGTAGGGATGTCTGCCGGCGGCCTGTATCAGATAGGCTCGCTCTTCGTCTGAAAAATCGGCCTGATACGTTGCCAGGAGTTGGTCGACTTCGGCCTCGCTGAAGGGAGCCAGGGCAATGGCCGAGAAGGAGTTATCGAATGGTGAACCGGCAAACCGCAGATCGGCGCAAAGCTGTTTGAGCGGCGGCCGGCTGGCCAGAATCAGGGTCAAGCCTCGCTCCGGCCGGTTGAGCAGCGCCCGCAGGTGGTAAAGCAGCCGGGGCGAGGCCGGATCGAGGTTCTCGACAATGCCCTCGAACTCATCCAGCAGCAACACCACCAGCCGGCCGGCCCGGGCGATCTCGTCGAAGAGACTGTTGAGGTCGTAAATATCGGGGCTGACTTGCTCTGGCAAGAGCATCCATTTGACCCGACCACTTAGCTGTTCATCATCCTTCAGTTGCTGCTCCAACTCTCGCAAGATGTAGTGCCAAAAATCATCTTCGCTAAACGGGATGATGCTGTGGCAGTCCAGGTAGATAACGTGACACCAACTCGATGATAACCCCCACGCCTCGCGCACCGGTTCCTGACGCACATAATGCAGCAAGGAGGTTTTACCAACCCGTGGATCACCGGAAACCGCACAACTGACGCGGGCCTGATTCGCCAGTTGGCTCAAGATTTGATCGACTTCATTGGTTCGCCCGATAAAGCGATCTGCCGCGACGGGGGCGTTATAGACAAAAGGGTTACCGGATTTTACTGCTTGCGCCAATTGTTTCCTCCGTCATCGGAACGGAAAATGCCTTGAGAGCCGGCAATAAAGATCGTCTGACTGTCGGTTGGGTCGAGAGCGATACCTTGAATGTACCTGCTTGCTACATTACTCAATGGGGAGTTGTTAAACTGCTGCCAAGTTTGCCCGCCATCCAAGCTGCGATAAAGCCCCTGACCATCAAAGTCGCGGTTGGTGCCACTGCCGGCATAGATGATTTTGGGATTGGCCGGATCTATCTCCAGGGTAGAAAATTTCAGGGTTGCGATGGAAAGTGGAATCGCCACAGGACTCCAAATGTTGCCCTCATCGGTACTAATGGCTAATACTGCTTTATCGCTTCCCGCCAGGAGTTTAGCATTGTTTTCGGGATCAACCGCCAAAGTAAAGATAGGGGGGCGGCAAACGTTACAAATCTGGGTTTGCCAAGGGGTACTAACATCATCCGTGCCGCGCCAATAAATTTGATTCCCATCACCAGCCGTATAAACTCGGTTGCCTTGATCGGTATTGACAGTAACCAGACTATAGTAGGCCCGATCTACTATCACTCCATCCGTAGCTTTGCCAAGCCCTAACCAACTCGGGCCGCTATCACCGCTGCGGACAACGCCTTTGCTGGTGGCAGCGAAGACAATATTAGCGTCATCAGGGTCGGTGGCGATGGCGTAGATTTGAACTCCAGGGAGAATTAGCCGATCTGGCCATGTTTCGCCCCCGTTCTTGGATTTCAAAATCTGTTCGAAGGCCCCGGCATAGACAATGTTGGAGTTCGCTGGCGCGATGTGCAGCGTCTCAAGGGATGAAGAAAGAACGTCCTGTGAAACCAGTCGCCAGTCGATCCCACCGTTATCGGATTTATAAATACCAACGTCTCTTAAAATTACCAGAACCTGGAACCCATCGTCAGGATTGATCACAACGTCGATTCCTGGGCCATCGGGTAAAGGTTTCCGTTCCCAGCTAAAATTCCATATTGGACTGGCAGGCCCTGATGGAATAGCATCCAGATTAGTGCCACCCGGCGGAATTTTGACTACCTCGACCTGCCACTCAAATCTCCGCGCCGGTGGGTCAGCCCGGTGGAAAAGCTCAACGGGGATGGGCCAGCCAGGCTGTGTCAGCCGCCAGGTGAAAAGAGCCGGCCGCCCTTGCTCTTGGAAGCTGAGCTTAACCAGGTAATATTCATCCGGGCCAAGTTGAGTAACCGGCTGCCACTCCAGCCGTGGAAGCGGGCTGGCACCACGAAACACCGCATTATTCTCGGGGCCAACCAACTGGATAAGATCAGGAGGTGTTGATGGTGACGGAGTGGCGGTGGCTGTGGATGGCGTAGGAGTAGGAGCAACCGTTACCGTCGGTGTTGGCGTGAGCGTCTTGGTCGGCGACGGCGTATTGGTTGCAGTTGGGCTGGCCGTAGCGGTTGGTCTTGGCGTCGTTGTCGCTGTCGTCGAGGGAACAGCCGCCACGATCTCCTCAGTCACATCAAGCGTTGGCCTTGGCGTAGCAGACGGGATTGGAGTTGCCGTTGGCGTCGGTGGGACAATCATCGCAATCAGAGGAGCCAGCGGTCCTTCACCCTGCATACCGTAGGCTACCAGCGTCCCACCCGAACACAACAAAACAGCCACAGCCATGGCGACCACAATGACCCGCCGGCTATAGCGTCGCCGCCGGCGAAAATGTCGTACAGACGGCGCTTTCTTCTTGTCCATCAGACCGGCGGCGATCAACCAATTACGGGCTTCGTCGGCCAGACGCCGGTTGTTGGCTCGATCCTGCCGTTCGATAAAGCGGGTCACATCTCGGGTGATGGCCTGGCATAAGCGATCGTGCTCTGCCTGATCCAGGTTGGTTAGCTCGGGCGGTGGGCCCATCGCCCGCTCGTAGCGCTGCCGGGCCAGCTCGAACTCGTCGTCTTCTAAAAATTGATTGCCGTGTGCGACCAATTCAGCGGCGAATTCGTGCCAGACACTCGGATTTGTGGGCTGAAGCTGATGGCGTAGTTCCTCGGCGGCGACGACCTGTTTTTGAATGCCCATTGATTTCTGCCGGGCCTGGTAGGTTTGTAACTGCTGATCGACCTCATCGACCCAGGCTTGATCCTCACCGCTCAATTCACTGGCCTTCAGATAATCCTTGCCGGCAGCCATCAGGTCGCCCCGCTGCAAACGTAGATCACCGCGAGCTACATGAGCATCGGCCCTCTCTTGGTGATAGGCATGATCGAACTCTAATTCACTCACCTTGCGCCAGCTTTTCACGGCTTCGTCATAGGCCGCCAGGGCCTCTTGCTCGGCCTGAATGAGCCGGTAAATGCGCCCCAGGTCAAGGTGAGCCAGTGCTGAGTACCGCCAGGCCCCGGCCTCGGTGGGCGCGAGCTTGGTCCAGCGTTGAGCGGCGGCCACAGCTTTTCTATAATGCTGCTCGGCCTGGTCGAGCTTGTCCATTTGCTGGGTTTCCTGGCGCCATCCTCCCAGATTGCGCGCCTCGTCTTCGTAAAAGTGGCCCTGGGCCAGGTACAGTTCGGCCAACCAGCGCTGTACATCTGCCTCCTCTGGGAACAGGTCGGCCATAAGGGTCAGGGCGCGCCCGGCCCGGCTCCAGGCGGGTGGTGTCGTCTGCTGCTGCTTGAGGCGATAGCGATTCAAATCCTCCTTGATCACCCCGCAGAGAAATTCATGCTGATCGGGCAGGTCGAATAGCGTCTGCCGGTAAATCGCTTCGGCCTGGTCGAGGCCCGGCTCGCTGTCGCCGGCCGGGTCGGGCTCAGTTTGCAAATGGGCCCGCGCCCTGGCGACTCGCACTTCGGCCAGTTGGCGACGGACATCCTCATCCTCCAGCGGCAGCTCGATCAAGGTCTGAGCGGCTCGCTCGGCCAGATCCCAGCGGGGGGGGGCGGCCCGCAGTTGTTTTTGACGATAGGTATTAAAATCGGCTTTGATCTGCTCGACCAGGGCGCTCTGCACATCGGGTTCGGCAGCCAGGGCTTGCTGGTAGGCGCGCCCGGCTGCCTCCAGAACCGCCTGGCCCTGACCCGGATCGGCGGATTCTTGCTGGAGGAACCATTGGCCCTGCTCGGCGTATAGCTCGGCCTGCTGCCAACGGGTCTCATCATCGTCCGGCAGCAAACCAGCCAGGGTGGTCAGGGCCCGGGCTGCGGCGGCCCAATCGGGCGGGGCAGCCTGCTGCTGTTTGAGTCGATATGACCTGAAGTTTTGCTGGATGCGGGCGGCTAACAAATCGGACGAACCGGGAAGTTCCGCCAGGGCCTGTTGGTAGGCCCGTTCAACTTCGTCCAGATCGACCGGGTCCTGGGCCAACAGCCAGTCGCCCTGGGCCGCATAGACCTCGGCTTGCTGCTCTTGAGTGGCGGTGGCTTTGGGCAGCAGGCCGGCCAGAATGCTCATGGCCTCGATGACCAACTCCCAATGGGCTGAGCCAACCTGGGCTCGCTCATGTCGATAGGCCTTGAACTGGGCTTGAATGGTTTCTTCCAGCGCCTGTTTGTCAGCCGGGCCGAGTTGCAGCGCTTTGGTGTAGACCTGGCCCGCTTCGGCCAGCAGGGCCTTGGCTGCGGCGGGCTCATTAGGCTGTTGCTGTAACAACCAACCGCCCTGGTTGAGATAGGTTTCGACCAGCCATTGCCGCACCTGTTCATCCCCGGGCAGTAAATCGGCCAGCAGTTCTAACGCCTGCTCGACCAACGGCCAGTTAGGGGGCTCCAGCGCCTGCTGCCGTTGGCTATAATCGGCGAAACTCCGTTTGAGATGGGTCGTGACCGCCTCGTCGCCCGGCAGGTCATTCAAGGCGCGGCGGCAGACCTCGGCGGCCTTGTGCAGGTAGCGGCGGGCCTCGACGGCGGACTGGCACTCGTAGGTCAGGTGC
>Ga0302046_10002271_pt1 | contig 17915 bp, 17 predicted proteins | sample RVTome_11_FD_200261 | JGI IMG/M metagenome (GOLD analysis project Ga0302046, IMG submission 200261) | Soil microbial communities from uranium-contaminated site in the Upper Colorado River Basin, Wyoming, United States - RVT147D111 (version 2) ...
TCACCGGCCCGCTCCCCCACCCGGCCACCCAATGGCAGTATCCTGTGGGTGGCCGGGTGGGGGAGCGGGCCGGCGCCGATTCCGCGTGAGCGGAATATGCGCTAACGTCCGATTAGCCCTAATTGATCCTTAAGGTCCCATGGTCCTGCCCCTCGAATTCGACCGATGACGCCGAACGGGCCCGATCGGACGTTGTCCCAACGCCGTCCCCGCCGGCGAAAGGGGGCCTGACATGGGCACACGGGCGCCGCTATAAGACGTATTGCCCATGGCAAGGGGTCGCCAGGCAGGGGGGCGCAGTTCGTTGGTCACCTATTCGATCGGCCGCGACGAAGGCAACGACATCGTCATCGAGGATCTCTCGGTCTCACGCCGCCATGCCCAGATCGAGGATCTCGGCAACGGGCAGTACATCGTGATCGACCTCGGCAGCGCCAATGGCTGCTACATTGAGCAGGCGGAGGACTGGCAGCAGTTCGCCGAGGCCGAGGTGACGGCGACGGAAGCGCTCATGCTGGGCGAGTACCGGACGACGGCGCGCGACCTGATCCGGCGCGTCCTGAAGCCCCGGGCGCCTGGTGCCACGGTGATTGCTTCGGCCGAAGAGACCCAACGCGGCGCGGCCCCGCTGCCCGCGGAGGCCGCGCTGTACCGCGAGACACTCGGCATGGTCTGGTCGCGATTGCCCGAGTACCAGAAGATCGCGTCCATCGTGCTGGCGGCGGTTCTGGGCCTCCTGATCGTCGCGGCGATCGTCATCGGCTTTCTCGGCGGGCTGTGAGCGCCGGCACGGGCAAGGCGGCCGGCAAGCAAGGCCCCTCGCACGACTGGGCCGATTACTACGCGCGCACCGCGAACCGGCCGCCGCGCTCCACGCTGAGGTTTGCGTTGCGGCGCTTCGAGGTGGATTGGCGCGACGGGTCCAAGCCCCCGGCCCCCCTCGCCATCGATCTCGGCTGCGGCGGCGGACGCGATACTCTGGAGCTGCTCCGACGCGGCTGGCGGGTCCTCGCGGTCGACGCCGAACCGCAAGCGATCGCAGCGCTCGAGGCATCCGCCGCACCGCTCGATGCAAGCGCGCTCACGGCCCGGACCGGACGGTTCGAGGACGTCGCTTTGCCGGCGGCGACCCTGATAAACTCGAGCTTCGCGCTGCCGCTATGCCGTCCGGCGGCGTTCCGGCAGCTTTGGGCGCGGATCGTCGAGGCGCTGGAGCCCGGCGGACGATTCAGCGGACAGTTCTACGGCAATCGCGACGGTTGGGCCGCGCCCGGCTCGGGTAAAACCGGCATAACGTTCCTCAGCAAGGCCGAGGCGACGGCGCTGCTGGCGGACCTCACGGTCGAGCGGTTCATCGAGGAGGAGGCCGACGCCGAACGGCCCGTCGGCAAGACCAAGCGCTGGCACATCTACCACGTCGTGGCCAGGAAGCCCTGAACGCGACAAGGCGTCGTCGTACAGGCGCGGTCAATTCGCAACGCCCACGCGCCATCACGCTTCCGGGCCGGCAGCGGCTACAGGTCGCTAGATGAGGAAAAGTTGGCCGGGTTCGGCGGGCCGACGGCTCAGCCGCGGCGCCACGCCTCAGTGCTCTTGCACTTCGGGCAGATCCGATTATGGGCGCCGTCGGATTCGAAGCGGGTGCTGCACATCAAGCACTTCCGCTCCTTCCGCGTGTCCACCTCCACGGTCTCCTTCAACTGTTCCTGTGTTTCCATCACTCCAACCCCTTGACCCCGTAGACCCGCGCCCATATTCGGCGTCTTCAGCGCCCTGGGCAGAAAACCGTTATATACCAGCTATTTGTGCCTGTAAACTATGCGGCCCTTTGAAAGGTCGTATGGCGTCATTTCCACGTCGACCTTGTCGCCGGCAAGGATGCGAATCCTGAATTTTCTAAGCTTTCCTGCGGCGTGGGCGATAATTTCATGGCCATTGTCCAGCAGCACCCTGAACATGGCGTTCGGCAAGACCTCGGTTATCTCGCCGCTGAATTTGATTGCTTCTTCCTTCGCCACGGCATCTCCTTTCGCCGTTAACCCTAAGCGCGCCGGCCAGCCTCGGCCTGCCCTATCGAACCACGTCGACCGCGGCGCCCGCGGCGCGAACGCGATCGTCGTTCACCTTGGTTCGTCCGGATCGCCTCGAAGCACCGAGGCCGTGTTGAAGCGGTCCCCAGCGGGAACCAAAACCGCCAGCCCAATAGGTAGCCGGGTGGTGTTCGAATTGCAAGACTGGCGCGGTTAACCCTAATGCATTCGCGCCATGCGCCGACGGACGATCGCGCGCAACCTGTAGCTCATGGCCACTTCGTCGTTCTGGTTGAGCGCCGCGACGTCGAAGGTGACCAGCCCGCGATCTGCGTTCTCCGCGTCATCCGCCGTGTCGAGAACCTCGAACTGCAGCTCGATCCGATCGCCCGGCCGCACCGGCCTCAACCAGCGCAGATCCTCCAGCCCCTCGGAGCCGAGACCGCTTTTGCGGAGAAATCCGTCTTCAACCGATCTGGCAAATGTCTCGCTCAACACCTGCCAGCCACTGGCGATCAGGCCGTCAAACATGGTGCCGCGGGCATAATCGGGATCGGTATGAAAGGGCTGCGGGTCATAATGCTCCGCGAAGCCAAGGATGGTGTCTTCCCTGATCGCCACCGGGCCCGAGCGATAGCGCTCTCCGACCTTGAAATCGTCGAAAAAGCGGGCTTCGCGCAAGCCTTTTGCCGCCCGTTCGGCCACGCCGGCCCGCTACTCGGCCGGCTCGAACGTCGCCGTCACCTTGCGCCAGCGCGATCCATCGACCACGACCGTAACCTTGCAGGCGCCGTCCACCGCGCTTTGACGACGCAATTCGCTCGCCTTCGAGCCCGCATCCGTTCCGGCGGTCGAGGCCTGAGCCACCGGCTCTGCGGCATAGGTCTTCTTGATGAGTTCCGGCGCGAACTTGCCGTCGCGGATACCGCAGTAGTTTCGCAGCAGCGTCGACAGGATCGTCGTGTACGGCCATGTCCGGTCATCGACGCCGTTGGTGATGACCGCAAGGTGCGAGCGCTCCTTGCCCGCCACCAGGATCGGCTGGCGGACGGTCTTGAACATATAGCCCTCGGTCTTGCCGGGCATGGCGATGCGCTTGATCAGGCCTTGCGGAAACAACACGTTGACGCCCTTGGGCTCGCGGTACTCGGCGATCGTCTCGCCGACCAGGGCGGTCACGGCCAAGGCAGCCGCGATCGACATTGCGATCCTCGCTCGAAGCATCCCCTTCCCCCCAGGTTGGTTCCGCTGCACGACGAACAAACGGCCAGTCGCACGCCGCGCTCGCGCCTCACACCTTTTGCGCGGCGACGGCCTTGGGCCTGCTGCCCTGCATGCTCTTCACCTTTCCGACGCAGATCGCGCCGGCGGCGATCTCCACGATATCGTCGGCCACGATATCGCCTTCGATCCGCGCCGTCTCCGACAGCCGCACGCTGACCGCCTTGATGTTTCCCGTCACCCGGCCATGGATCACCGCATGCTCCACGGCGACGTTGCCGATGATCTCGCCCCCCGCCGACATCTCCAGCCGCTCGCAGCGCAGGTCGATCTCCAGCCGGCCGTGCACCTCGATCGGGCCGTCCGATTCGATGGTCCCGACCAATCGGACACCGGTCCCGAGAATCGTGGGTACGGTCTGTTCCGCCATGTTCAATTGCCCGGATGGTCTCTGCCCTGCCTCAACCGCGACCGGATGCCCGATCCGGTGGCGCTAGGCTAGCGCCGATCCGCCGGTGGGTTAAGGAAAATCTGGGGAGCGCCCGTTGACGCCCTGCCCGCCGGCCGGCACACCGGTCACGCACCTATTTGCAACGTGCGTTGCTCGCGTAGGGCGTAAAGAAGACCTTCAGGTCGGCGCCGCTGGCATACTTGACATAGAATATCTTGAGATTGGCGTTGCTGGCGTATTTCACGAAGAACCATTTGGCCGAGCCTTTGGCGTTCGACCGGTATTTCGATCGCCAGATGATGCAGTCCGCGTTGCTGGGATATTTGGTGACGAAGACCTTCTTGTCGGCCTGGCTCGCATAAGGCGCCACGAACACCGCATCGGCCGAAGCCGGACCGGATGCGCCGCCAATCGCCGCGATCACGACAACCGCGACGAATTGGCGTATGCCAGTCGTCCAACGAACTCCCGAGCCCGACGCGAGCCGGCCCAACCCGCCGCATGAAGTCCGATGCACGGCGGATGGCTCACATGTTCCGCCGGTACTGGCCGCCGACCTCGAAGAGCGCGTTGGTGATCTGGCCGAGCGAGCAAACGCGGACAGCGTCAATCAGCACCTCGAAGACGTTGGCGTCGCGGCGCACCGCGTCCTGCAGGCGCTTCAGCATCGCCGGCGCCGCCTTGGCATTCGCCTTCTGGAAGGCGCGGAGGCGCTCGATCTGGCCTCGCTTCTCCGCCTCGGTCCCGCGCGCGAGCTCCAGCGTGGTCTCCCGGGACGCCGGCTCGGGGTTGAGGAAGGTGTTGATGCCGACGATCGGCAGGCTGCCGTCGTGCTTGCGGGTCTCGTAGTAGAGCGACTCTTCCTGGATCTGGCCGCGCTGATAGCCGAGCTCCATCGCCCCCAGCACGCCACCGCGCTCGGAGATGCGATCGAACTCCTGCAGCACCGCCTCCTCCACGAGGTCGGTCAGCTCCTCGATGATGAACGAGCCCTGGTTGGGGTTCTCGTTCTTCCCGATCCCCCACTCCTTGTTGATGATGAGCTGGATCGCCATGGCGCGCCGCACCGAGGCCGCCGAGGGCGTGGTCACCGCCTCGTCGAAGGCGTTCGTGTGCAGGCTGTTGGTGTTGTCGTAGGTCGAGATCAGCGCCTGCAGCGTCGTGCGGATGTCGTTGAAATCGTACTCCTGGGCATGCAGCGAGCGGCCCGAGGTCTGGCTGTGGAACTTGAGCTTCTGGGCCCGCTCGCCGGCGCCGTACTTGTCGCGCATCACGGTCGCCCAGATGCGCCGGGCGACCCGGCCGATCACGGTGTATTCGGGGTCCATGCCGTAGGAGAAGAAGAACGAGAGGTTCGGCGCGAAGTCGTCGATATGCATGCCGCGGGCGAGGTAGCTCTCCACATAGGTGAAGCCGTTGGCCAGCGTGAAAGCGAGCTGCGAGACCGGATTCGCGCCGGCCTCGGCGATGTGATACCCGGAGATCGACACCGAGTAGAAATTCCGCACGTCGTGATGGACGAAGAATTCCTGGATGTCGCCCATCACCTTGAGCGAGAACTCGGTCGAGAAGATGCAGGTGTTCTGGCCCTGGTCCTCCTTCAGGATATCGGCCTGGACCGTGCCGCGGACGTTCGCCAGCGTCCATTCCCTGATCTTGGCGATCTCCTCGTCGGTCGGCTCGCGGCCGTTCTCGTCGCGGAACTTCGCCACGTTCTGGTCGATCGCCGTGTTGAGGAACATGGCGAGGATAGAGGGCGCCGGCCCGTTGATGGTCATCGAGACCGAGGTCGCCGGGTCGGTCAGATCGAAACCCGAATAGAGCACCTTCATGTCGTCGAGCGTCGCGATCGACACGCCCGACGTGCCGACCTTGCCGTAGATGTCGGGCCGTTCGTCGGGGTCCCAGCCGTAGAGCGTGACCGAATCGAAAGCGGTCGATAGACGCTTGGCGGCGCTGTCCTTGGAGAGATAGTGGAAGCGCTGGTTGGTGCGCTTTGGATCGCCCTCGCCGGCGAACATGCGCGTCGGGTCCTCGCCCTCGCGCTTGAATGCGAAGACGCCCGCCGTGTAGGGGAAGCTGCCCGGCAGGTTTTCCGCAAGCAGGAAGCGCAGGATCTCGCCGTGGTCCTGATAGCGCGGCAGCGCCACCTTGGGGATCTTATTGCCCGAGAGGCTGGTGTAGGTGAGCCGCGTGCGGATCTCGCGGTCGCGGATCTTCACCACGTACTCGTCGCCCGAATAGTTCTCCACCACGGTCGGCCAGATCTCGAGCAACTTCTTCGCCGGCGGATCGAGCGCCGCCTCGCGCTCGGCGATCAGCGCGTCGAGGTCGCCTGCCGCCTTGGCCTTACCGCCCAGCAACCGCTTGGTTTCGACGAGCTGCTGGCGCTCGCGCGCGATCCGCACCTGCTCGGCCGCGTGGGCGTGGTAGTCGCGCACCGTCTCGGCGATCTCGGCCAGGTAGCGGGCGCGCTCGGGCGGGATGATCGCCCGCGCCTTGCCCGAGACCTTGGCCGCGACCATCGGCAAGCCGCTGTCCCAACGCCCTTTGCCTGCGGTCCGCAGGGCGTCGAGGATGCCCTGATAGAGCGCGGTCACGCCGTCGTCGTTGAAGCGCGAGGCGATTGTGCCGAAGACCGGCATCGCCTTGGCGTCGACGCCGAAGGCCTCGCGGTTGCGCTGGACCTGCTTGCGCACGTCACGCAGCGCGTCCTCGGCGCCATTGCGGTCGAACTTGTTGATCGCCACCAGGTCGGCGAAGTCGAGCATGTCGATCTTCTCGAGCTGGCTGGCCGCGCCGAACTCCGGCGTCATGACGTAGAGCGAGAGATCGACGAAGGGCACGATCCCGGCATCGCCCTGGCCGATGCCCGAGGTCTCGGCGATGATGAGATCGAAGCCGGCGGCACGGCAGGCGAGGATCGCCTCGGGCAGCGCCTCGGCGATCTCCTTGTCGGAGCCGCGGGTGGCGAGCGAGCGGAAATAGACCTTGCCGTCGCCGATCGCGTTCATGCGGATGCGGTCGCCGAGCAGCGCCCCGCCGGTCTTCTTGCGCGAGGGATCGATGGCGATGACGGCGATCGCGACCTCAGGATGATCGAGCCGGAAGCGCTGCACGATCTCGTCGGTCAGCGAGGACTTGCCCGCCCCGCCGGTCCCGGTGATGCCGAGCACCGGCGCGCCGCTCTTGGCGGCGCGCTTGGCCAACTCGTCCTCCAGCCCCTTGGCCAGCGTGCCCGCCTCCAATGCGGTCACAATGCGCGCCAGCATGCGGTGCGCTTCGGGCTTCAGGCCCTTCAGATCCTTCGGCGCCGCCTTGGTCAGATCCACATCGGCCCGACGAAGCATGTCGTCGATCATGCCCGTCAGCCCCATCGCCTGGCCGTCCTCGGGACCATAGAGCCGGGTCACCCCGTAGTCGTGCAGCTCGCGGACCTCCTCGGGCACGATGACGCCGCCGCCGCCGCCGAAAACCTTGATGTGCCCGGCGCCGCGCTCGCGCAGCAGGTCGATCATGTATTTGAAATACTCGACATGGCCGCCCTGATAGGAGCTGACCGCGATGCCGTGGGCATCCTCCTGGATCGCCGCGGTCACGACCTCGTCGACCGAGCGGTTGTGGCCGAGATGGATGACCTCCGCCCCGCCCGACTGCAGGATGCGCCGCATGATGTTGATCGAGGCGTCATGGCCGTCGAACAGCGCCGCCGCCGTCACGAAGCGGAGGCGGCTCTTGGTTGCGTAGCGTGTGGGCGCGTGCGGCGCGGCACCGCCCTTGGTGTCGGATTTGCTATCGAGGACAGCGTCGTCGGGCATCACACTCTCCCGGGCATCGCCCCGGCCATGCCTGGCATGAGCCGATGGGCACAATACCATACGGCGCTCGCGAAGGCGCCGGTTTCGCTTCGGCCTATGGTCGCGATCTTAGTTTACGTTTACGTTAACGTAAAGAATAATCCCGGACTCTCGTTTCCATGCGCGACATTGCGCGTAAGCCGCCTGTTAACCATATCTTGCCGGCATCGCGCTTGTCAGCGTTGCCTTGCGGTTTTGCCGCGTCCTAGGATGCTTGAGGTTCCGAACGCAACGCCCTGCCCAGGACCGAGAGATAGAGCGATGGCTCCCCGTTATCCCCGCGTGCCCACGGCGCTCAGCGCCTTCCCCCGCCTCCGGATGCGCCGCAACCGGCGCGACCCCTGGTCGCGGGCGCTGGTCGCCGAGAACGTCCTGACGCCGGCCGACCTGATCTGGCCGGTCTTCGTGATCGCGGGCAAGGACGAGACCATGCCCGTCGCGTCGATGCCGGGCGTGGTGCGCTATACCGTCGACCGGCTGCCCGCCGCCGTCGGCGAGGCCAAGGCGCTCGACATTCCGGCGATCGCCCTCTTCCCGATGACGCCGGAGGATCGCAAGGACGAGGACGGCAGCGAGGCGACCAATCCCGACAATCTCATCTGCCGCGCCATCGACGCGGTGAAATCGGCGCATCCCGAGATCGGCGTGATCTGCGATGCCGCGCTCGACCCTTATACCAGCCACGGCCACGACGGGGTGATCCGCGACGGCTACGTCGCCAACGACGAGACGCTCGATATCCTGGCGCGGCAGTCGGTCGTCCAGGCCAAGGCCGGCTGCGACGTGATTGCGCCCTCGGACATGATGGACGGCCGGGTCGGCGTCATTCGCGACGCGCTCGACCAGGAGGGACTAGACGCCGTGCGCATCATGGCCTACTCGGCCAAATACGCGTCCGGCTTCTACGGACCTTTCCGCGACGCGGTCGGCTCATCCTCCAGCCTCAAGGGCGACAAGAAGACCTACCAGATGGACCCGGCCAACGGCGACGAGGCGATCCGCGAGGTCGCGCTCGACATCGAGGAAGGCGCCGACATGGTGATGGTCAAGCCCGGCATGCCCTATCTCGATATCGTCCGGCGGGTGAAGGAGACCTTTGGCGTGCCGACCTACGCCTATCAGGTGTCCGGCGAGTACGCGATGCTCCAGGCCGCCGCGCAGAACGGCTGGCTCGAGGGCGAGCGCGTGATGATGGAGAGCCTGATGGCCTTCAAGCGCGCCGGCGCCGACGGCGTGCTCAGCTACTTCGCGGTCGATGCGGCGAAGAGGTTGGCCGAATAAGCCTTTCTCCTAACTTTTCGCGGCATCCTTCCGGCGAAATGGCCCGGCCATCGCCTCGATGACCGGGCCGAAATTGTGGTCCTCTGGTCGCTTGTGAGTCTGGGTCCGGCTAGGCCGCCCGCTCCTTCTCCGCGCCGCGAAGATAGGCGAGCATCGTGTCGGCGTCGGAAACCCCGAAGGGGTCGATCGGGCAGTCGTCCTCGAAGCCCGGCTCGGCGTACAGCTTTTTGATCTCGCCGTCCTCGATCAGCGCCGAGTAGCGCCACGAGCGCAGTCCGAAACCGAGATTGTCCTTCTTCACGAGCATGTCCATGCCCCGCGTGAACGCGGCCGAGCCGTCCGGCAACAGCTTCACCTTCTCCACGCCCAGCGACTGTCCCCACTGGAACATCACGAAGGCGTCGTTCACGCTGAGGCAATACACCTCGTCGACGCCGAGCGCCGTGAACTGGTCGTAGAGCGCCTCGAAGCGCGGCAGGTGGGTCGTCGAGCAGGTCGGGGTAAACGCGCCCGGTAAGGCAAACAGCACGATTCGCTTGCCGGGGAAAATCTCGTCGCTGGTCACATCCTTCCAGCGGAACGGGTTCGCTCCCTCGACCGTTTCGTCACGAACCCGCGTCTTGAACGTCACATTGGGAACCTTCATCGGGGCGCCTCCTCTCGCTCTCAGAATGAAAATCGAGCGCCGCCACTAGCTGCGGCGCCCTGGCCTATCGCCTTCAAAATCCCATATGGGGGCTTCTAATTAGAATTCAACTAAGAATGATTCGCATAAATTGTTTGCGATTTATCGTGCGGATACTGAACCTTACCGACCTTCGACCGATAGCCTGTTCATCCACGCGGCGATAGTTCGATCGTGCCATGGTATGGACGTTCCACGACTATGGAAGCCGACGTGGCCGCCACGGTCGCTCACCAATACCGTGAGGTGTCGGTTGCCGCTCCGCTCGATTGCGTCATACGGCGCCGCGGGGATCCATGGGTCGTCGCGCGCCTGAAGCAGCAACGTGGGCACCTCGACCCCGGCTAGAAAGCCCTTGGCCGAGCAGCGCGCATAGTAGTCGCCGACCCCGTCGAAACCGTTGCGCGGCGCGACATGGACATCATCGAATTCGCGAACCGATCGCGCCCGGCCGATCGCCCTACGCTCGCCAGCGCTGAGGCTTGCCGCCGCGGCTGTCGCCTCGGCCTTCATTCGCGACAGCAGCCAGCGTTCGTACGGTCTGTTTCGCACGCGATGGAAGCGAAGCGCCGATGCCGCAAGGTCGATCGGCGCGGACACCGACGCGGCGAACCGGACCCGCGATTGTCGCCCCTTTTCGCCCAGATGCTTCAACAGCACGTTGCCGCCAAGCGAATAGCCGATCGCAAGGATGCCCGCCTCGGTCCATTCCGGATCGATCGAGGCCAGCGCCGCGGCAACGTCGCTGCTGCGGCCTGCGTGGTACTGCTCCGAGCAAATCCCGCGCGACGGACCGGCGCCGCGCAGATTGAGCCGCAGCACGCCATGTCCCCGGTCGAGCCAGAAGCGGGCCGAGTTGAGGATGTAGAAGCTGTCCTGGCAACCGGTCAACCCGTGGATCAGCACCACCAGCGACCGGTCGCCGACCGGCGCCTCGGGCCGGTCCAGCATGGCCACCAACCGGTCGCCCGTTCCGTCCTTCATCGGTATTTCGATCCGCGTGGCCGGGAGGCCGCCCGGGCTCGCGGGCGGGCGGACGAGATAGTTCCGCACCGTCTGCAGGTCGCCGCCGATCCACGGCAAGCGTTGTCGGAACGGGCTGGGCGGCTCGTCTGCAACCAATCCGGGGGTCGGAGGACGGGTCATCCGATCGATCTAGGCATGCGCGACCGACAATGCAGCCAAAATGTCCCGCCAAATCCCTTGCGTCGGCCTGTCCCGCATAGGCACATCCCCGGCGCAACTCGTTCGGCGACGCCGACTGGGTTGCAAGCTGACCGAACCGACCGACGAGCTGACGCGAATCGACGGCCATGCCGACCGCCTACTTATCCGGGATCGTGCTGATCCTCAGCGCGATGTTCTTTCTGAGCCTCGCGGGCGTCATCGTCCGCGTGCTCCATGTCGACGAGTGGACGATCGTCTTTTGGCGTTCGGCGTTCCTGACGCTGACGATGCTCGTCGTCCTCGCCATCATTCGGCGCGGCCGGGTCGCCGGCGCCTTCCGCGCGGCGGGGCGGGCGGGACTGGTCTCGGGGATCGCGATCGGTGTCGCGATCGTCTGCTACGTCTTCTCGATCACCCGGACGACCGTCGCCAATACCCTGGTGCTGCTCGCCACCGCACCCCTATTCGCGGCCATCCTCGGCATGGTGCTGTTGAAGGAACGGGTCCTGCCGCGGACCTGGGCCGCCATCGCCTTCGCCTGCGGCGGTGTCGCGCTCATGTTCCTGGAGCGGATGGGCGCCGGCGAGCTCCTGGGCAATCTCTTCGCGATCGTGGCCGCGGTCCTCTACTCGACCAGCATCGTCGCCTTGCGCGGCAGCGGCGAGGTCAACCTGATCCCGGCAGTATGCCTCGCCGGCCTCGTCTCGATGCTGATCACCCTGCCCTATGCGGACGTGACCGACGTGCCGCTCCGCGATCTCGCCATCTTGGCCGCCATGGGCGTCGGACAGATGGGCATCGGCCTGGTGCTGTTCGTGTTCGGCGCGCAACGTCTGCCGCCGGCCGAGACTGCTTTGATCGGACTCTTGGAGACGATACTGGCGCCCTTGTGGGTGTGGCTCGCGATCAACGAGGTGCCCGGCGACTGGGTGCTCATCGGCGGGGGCGTCCTGTTCGCCGCCGTGCTCGCAAACACTGCGCTGTCATTGCGTCGGCGCGCAAGCTTTGGCTAACTGGTCCGCGCCCGGCATCGCTCGCCCGAGCGCGGCCCGGCCGGCAAACCAACGATCGGTGGTCCCGACAATGCGTCGCCTCATCAAATGGACCGGCCGGGTGCTCCTCGCGGCGAGCGCTATCGTATTGATCGTGGCCGTGACCGGTTTCTTTTGGCTGCGCACGTCGCTGCCCAAGATCGACGGCGAGGTCACGGTCAAGGCGTTGGGCCAGTCGGTCGAGATCATCCGCGACCCAAACGGCATTCCCCACATTTTCGCCGCCAACGACCGCGACGCGGCCTTCGCCCTCGGCTACGTCCATGCCCAGGACCGTCTGCTGCAGATGGAGCTCATGCGCCGCTTCGGGGCCGGCCGCCTGGCCGAGATCGTCGGCAAGCCCGCGGTGCGCATCGACCGCATGGCGCGCACGCTCGGCCTCTATCGCCGATCCCGGCTCAGCTTCAAGCATCTGAGGCCGGAGACCCGCGCCGGCCTCGAAGCCTACGCCGCCGGGGTCAACGCCTACCTGGCGACCCATCGCGGCGCCCTGCCTTTGGAGTTCCAGCTGCTCGGCGTCGTGCCCGAACCGTGGAGGCCGGCGGACTCGCTCGTCTGGGGCCGCATCATGGCGACCAGCCTCGCCACCAACTGGCGCTCCGAGCTGCTGCGCGCCTACATGGCCCGGCGGATCGGGGCGAAGGCGATCCCCGATCTCTGGCCCCCGGACCCCGACGACGCCCCGGTCACGATCGAGAGCGCCGAGGTCCGGCGCAGCGACGGGCTCGACGCGCGCAAGCTCCGCGCGGTCCTGGCCGCCATCCCCGAAGCATTCAAAGGCGGCGCCTCGAACGCCTGGGCGGTGTCCGGCCGGCACACCACGACGGGCAAGCCGATCCTCGCCAACGACCCGCATTTGGCGATCCGCACGCCGATCCTCTGGTACCTGGTCCATATCGAGACGCCGCGGGGCCGCGCGGTCGGCGCCACCACGCCCGGCGTGCCAACCGTCCTCCTGGGCCACAACGGGCACATCGCCTGGGGCTTCACCAACACCTACGCCGATACCGACGACATCTTCATCGAAACGATCGACCCCTCCAACCCGGCGCGCTACCTGACGCCCGACGGCCCCCGCCCGTTTGCCGTGCGCGAGGAGATCATCAAGGTCAAATCCGCGACGCCCGTTACCCTGACCGTGCGCGAAACCCGGCACGGCCCCATCCTCGATGGCCTGATCGGCGAGCGCGAGCGGAGCACCATTCCCAAAGGCCGCGTGCTGGCGCTGTCGGCGCCCTGGCTGCGGGCCGACGACACGACGGCCGACGCGCTGCTGTCCTTGAGCCGTGCCCGCGATCCGTCGCAGATCAAGACGGCGCTGTCCCGTTGGACCGCGCCGCCGCAGAACATCACCTACGCCGACACCGCCGGGAACATCGGCCTCATGACGCCGGGGCTCATTCCGATCAGGCGCGCCGGCGAGGGCTACATGCCTGCCGATGGCGCCACGGGGCGGAACGACTGGACCGGGTTCATTCCCTTCGACGAGCTTCCCCAGACCCACAACCCCACCTCCGGCCGCGTGGTCAACGCCAACAACCGGCTCGCCGGCCCCGGGTACAGGCATTTTCTCTCCCACGAATGGGGCGATCACTATCGCGCGGCCCGGATCGCGAAACTGCTCGCGCAGACACCCAAACACGACATCGCCTCGATGGTGCGCATCCAGGCGGATCATTTCTCGCGCATGTCGGGGGAGCTGCTGCCGCTCCTCCTGAAGATCCGGCCGGCCAACGCCGGCGGCCGCGACGCCATCGAACGCCTGCGGCGCTGGGACCGTCAGATGGACCGCGACAAGCCCGAGCCCATGATCTTCATGGCCTGGCTGCGGGAGATGAACCGCGCCCTCTATGCCGACGAGCTCGGTTCGCTGTTCAAGGGCTATTGGGGTGCCCGACCCAAGGTCGTGCTCCATATGCTGACCAGGGCGCCACAGTGGTGCGACGTCGTCGGCACGGCGGCGAATGAAAGTTGCGACGACCGCATGGCTGCGGCGCTCGAGCGCGCGCTCGCCGATCTTCGCAAGCGCTACGGCGGCGACATTGAGCGTTGGCGCTGGGGCCGCGCGCACTACGCCGACTTCCGCCATCCCGTCTTCGGCTTCATCCCGGTGCTGCGCGACATCGCGAGCTTGCGCATTCCCTCGAACGGCGACGGCTACACGATCAACAAGGCCTCGCCGGTGTTCAGGAACGAGCGCGCGCCGTTTGCCCAGCGCCACGGGCCAGGCTTCCGCGCCATCTACGACCTTGCCGACCTCGAGCGCTCGCAATTCGTCATCGCGACCGGGCAATCAGGCAATCCCTTCTCGCGTCACTACGGCGATTTCGTGCGGCGCTGGCGCGACGTCCGTTACGTCCGTATTGCGACCGGCCGCCCGGCGCTGCGCGAAGCGGCGGCCGGCATCCTCACATTGAGGCCCGACAATGCCGGCCGGTAAGCGTTCCGGGCACGGCGCTCCGCCGCTCGCGGTCGACCTCGACGACATCCGCGCGGCACGGGCGCGGATCGCCGGCTCAATCGCCCCCACACCGCTCGACCGCTCGACGGTGCTGTCCGAGATGGCCGGATGCGAGGTCTGGCTGAAGCTGGAGAACCTGCAATTCACCGCTTCCTTCAAGGAGCGTGGCGCGCTGGTCAAGCTGGAGAGCCTCGACGAAGCCGAGCGCAAGGCCGGCGTCGTCGCCGCCTCGGCCGGCAATCACGCCCAGGGCGTCGCCTTCGCCGCCCAGCGCCTCGGCATCCCGGCAACGATCGTCATGCCGAGGGGCACGCCCTTCACCAAGATCAGCCGCACCGAGACATTGGGTGCGACGATCGTCCTTTTCGGCGACTCCCTGGCCGACGCCGCCGAGCACGCCGAGGCGCTGCGCGCCGAGCGCGGCCTCACCCTGGTGCATCCCTACGACGATCCGCTGATCATCGCCGGCCAGGGGACGATCGCGCTCGAAGTCCTCGAGGCCAGCGACACCTTCGATTCTCTCGTCGTGCCGATCGGCGGCGGCGGATTGATTTCCGGGATCGCCGTCGGTGCGAAGAGCCTGAAGCCGGACATCGAGATCGTCGGCGTCGAGGCCGAGCTCTACCCCTCGATGCACCAGGCGCTGCGCGGCAAGGCGCCGGAAGTCGGTGGCCAAACCATCGCCGACGGGATCGCGGTCAAGAACCCCGGCACGTTGACCAAGCCGATCGTCGAGCGGTTGGTCGACGATATCCTGCTTGTCAGCGAGGCGGCGATCGAGCAGGCGGTGCAGATACTCATCGACATCGAGAAGACCGTCGCCGAAGGCGCGGGCGCCGCGGCGCTCGCAGGGCTCTTCGCCAACAAGGAACGCTTCGCCGGCAAGCGCGTCTGCGTCATCGTCTCCGGCGGCAACATCGACTCGCGCATCCTGGCCTCGATCCTGATGCGCGGCCTGGTGCGCGCCGGCCGCCTCATCCGCATCCGCGTCGAGATCAGCGACGCCCCCGGCGCCCTCGCCCGCGTCGCCACGCTGATCGGGGATTGCGGCGGCAATATCGTCGAGATCTATCACCAGCGCCTGTTCCAGGACGTGCCCGTCAAGCTGGCCGACCTCGATGTAGTGCTGGAAACGCGCGACCGTGATCATGTCGACGTCATCCTCGGCGCGCTCCGCGAGGCCGGCTTCGAGACGAGGCTGCTCAGCAGCCTGGCCACGGCGGACGACGACTGAGCTCCCCCGTCCCGCTCGCTGGCCGACGCCCGGCGTGTCAGCCCCCGGCCGGCCCCTTGAAACCCTTGGCCACCACGTAGAGCTCCGGGGATTCCTTCCGGCTTGCCGGCGGCTTGACGTGCTTCACGCTTTCGAACATCTGCCGCAGCCGCAGAAGGAGCGCCTTCTCCGCACCGCCCTGGAAGACCTTGAGCACCAGCGCACCGCCCTCATCGAGCGCGGTTTCGGCGAAATCGACCACCGCCTCAGCCACCGCCATGATCCGCATGTGGTCGGTCGCCGCGTGCCCGGTGGTGGCCGGCGCGATGTCGCTCAGGATCACGTCGGCGCGCGCGCCAAGCTCCCGGCGGACGAGGTCCATGGTTTCGGGTTCGAGGAAATCGCCCTCTATGAACCGGGCGCCGGCAACCTCCGCCATCTCATTGAGGTCGAGCGCGAGCACATTGCCCGCGCCTACGCGCGCCACGGCGACCTGCGTCCAGCCCCCCGGCGCCGCCCCTAGATCGAGAACGCGCGCGCCGGCGCGCAGCAGCCTGAACCGATCGTCGATCTCGATCAGCTTGAACGCCGCGCGCGAGTGGTATCCCGCGCGCTGCGCCCCCTGGACGTAGGGGTCGTTGAGCTGGCGGTCGAGCCAGCGCGTCGACGAAGCGCTCCGCCGCCGCGACGAACGGAGCTTGACCGCCTTGGTCCGGCGGGGCGGCCGGCCGCCGCCTGTGCCCCGCGCCATGGCCGCCGTCAGTTGACCGCGGCGCCGCGCGGCCGTGCGCTGGCCATCAGGCTCAGCAATATGCCCTCGCGCAGGCCGCGGTCGGCGACCCGCAGGCGGGAAACCGGCCAAGTCCTCCAGATTGCGTCCAGAATGGCCGCGCCCGCGACGACGAGGTCGGCCCGCTCGGGCCCGATGCACGGCACCGAGGCCCGCTCGTCGTAGTTCATGTCCGCCAATCGCTCGTTGATCGCCGCCGCGTCCTCACGGCCCAGATAGGCGCCGTCGATCAGGTTGCGGTCGTAGCGGGCGAGGCCCTGGTTGACGCTGGCGAGCGTGGTCACGGTGCCCGAGGTGCCGAGCATCTGCACCTCGCCCGCCGCGACCTTGCGGGCGATGTCGTGGGTGCGCTCGAAGACGGCCAGCCGGGCGGCGACGTCCTCGATCATCGTTTCGTAGAGCTCGTGGCCGATGCGGTCGCCGCCGAAGCGCTCGGCCAGGTTCACCACGCCCACGGGCAGCGACAGCGTTCCCTGGATGCCGCTTCGCGCGTCGCCGTTCACCTTGTCGAGGTTGATCCAGATGAGCTCGGTGCTGCCGCCGCCGATATCGAACACGAAGCCGTGGCGCTCCGGGCCCTCCATCAGCGGCAGGCAACCGGCAAGGGCGAGCCGGGCCTCCTCGTTGGTCGAGATGATCTCGAGGTCGATGCCGGTCTCGTTGCGAACCCGCGTCAGGAAGGCATCGCAGTTCTCGGCCCGCCGGCAGGCCTCGGTCGCCACATTGCGGGCGCGGATCACGGAGCGCCGCCGCATCTTGCGGGCGCAGACCCGAAGCGCGTCGACCGTGCGCCGGACCGCGGCGTCGTTCAGGCGGCCGGTCTTCGCCAGCCCCTCGCCGAGGCGAACGATCCGCGAGAAGGCGTCGACCACCTTGAAGCCGTCGGGGGTCGGCCGCGCCACCAGGAGGCGGCAATTGTTGGTGCCCAGATCGAGCGCGGCATAGGTCGGGCCGCGGATGGTCTCGCCCCCGCAATCGCCTGTGCCCGTCATGCCGGCATCTCCTCGTCGCCCAGATCGCGCGGCATTCCGTGCCTGGGAACCGCCGATGTTTCGAAACTATTGCAGGACTGGCGGAATTGCAATTTGGCCCGAGGGCCTTAAATTAACCCGACACGAACAGGTGCGTGGCAGGCTCCATTGACGGCCCTTCGGCGGCGCTGCCCGGCGCGAGCCCTGCCATCCGGTCCTGGGGGATAGTTTAACGGTAGAACGAGCGGCTCTGACCCGCTTAGTCCTGGTTCGAATCCAGGTCCCCCAGCCAGCCTTCGCCCTGACGGGCTTCGGCTGGGCAAGCCGGATGTTTTCGATCAGACTTTGACTGCCGTCATCTCTTCCAAAGCATTCCTGAATGCTTTCGCCGAATCAAAGCCATCGATCGCCCAATATTCAAAATCTTGTTTTCCGCTCTGCTTCTTTACACGATATTCAAATCCATGACGACGCACTATGTCTTCCCTTCCAGGCGCTTCAACAAATTTCTTCGAGAAATACCAATGCTTTGCTAGTGGATTTAACCCACCAACTTTTTCACCTCGGAACTTTATCATCATCTGCATTTTTCCCGGCATGAAAGTATATTCCGGGTTCGCCGCCGCGTCCTCGAAGAATGCTGCCGATATCGGTGATAGTTGATGCAAATTCTCTAAAGCCTCGTCGATTTCTTTGCTGTTTTCGGTAGTCATCTCTCGTACCTTAAATATTGCAG
>Ga0302046_10002272_pt1 | contig 17911 bp, 14 predicted proteins | sample RVTome_11_FD_200261 | JGI IMG/M metagenome (GOLD analysis project Ga0302046, IMG submission 200261) | Soil microbial communities from uranium-contaminated site in the Upper Colorado River Basin, Wyoming, United States - RVT147D111 (version 2) ...
CAGCCATTGGTCTGTGCCTCCTGCTCAAAACAATGCGAGAGGGACGAGGTTAGCGAGGTGGCCACTGGCGTGCAAGGCCGACCGTTCTAGATTGCTCGTGCCCTCGAGCGGAAGCATCTCATCACCGGATCAGATCTAAGCGTTCGTGACCGTCGTATCACGCTGAGCGGGATCATGCTGGCGCTGTTTCTCGGCGCGCTGGATCAGACCATTGTGTCGACGGCGTTGCCGGGCATCGTGAGTGACTTGCGTGGCCTCGACCGATATGCGTGGGTCGCGACAGCTTACCTGTTGGCGTCCACGTCGCTCGTACCCGTGTACGGAAAACTGGCCGACATGTATTCGCGCAAAGCGATCGAGATCGGCGCGGTCACCGTTTTCCTGACGGGATCATGCCTGTGCGGTTTGGCCGGGGAATTTGGCAGCATGCCGATTGTCGGTGACGGCATGAACCAGCTCATCGTCGCCCGCGGGATCCAGGGATTGGGAGCGGCCGGTCTGGTGGCGATGACGTTTCTGATCATTGCCGATCTGTTCCCCCCCGCGGAGCGCGGCAAGTATCAGGGTCTGATGGGAGCGACGTTCGCAACGAGCAGCGTTCTGGGGCCTTTGATCGGGGGCGTGCTGTCGGATCATGCCGGTGGCTTGATTCCCGGTGTGGAGGGCTGGCGATGGGTATTCTACGTCAATCTGCCCCTCGGCCTGCTTGCCCTCTGGTTCATCATCACACACATGCCACCGCTGCGCCCTGCGGGAACGGCCGCGAAGCTCGATCTCGGATCTGCTGCGCTCTTCCTGCTGGGGATCGTTCCCTTTGTCTTTGCGCTACAACTCCCGGCGGTGTCTCAGGGAGCCGGGGAGTCTGAAACGACCACGGTCGTCCTGTTGCTGCTCGTCGCGGTCATCGCCTTCGTGCTCTGGATTTACCGCTCGCTCCGTGTAGAACACCCACTCTTGGACCTCGCGCTCTTCAAGAACCCTGTGTTTACGAGAGCGAATGTCGCAGGCTTCTTCTCTGGTGGAGCCTTTCTCAGCATCATCATCTTCCTCCCGCTCTTCATCACAGAGGTCGTTGGCGTGTCCGCGACACGGACGGGCATCAGCCTGATACCGTTCTCACTCGGCATAGCTGTCGGGGCCACGACCGCTGGACAAGTTGCGTCACGGACCGGCCACTATCGGTCGATTCTCTTGACCGGAGGTGCGTTGCTGTTCCTAGGCGTGTTTTTGTTGTCCCGGATGGATGCGTCTGTTTCCTACGTGGCTGTGACTGCTTACATGACCCTATGTGGGATTGGCTTGGGACCGACCTTTCCGCTGTTCACGCTGGTCGTTCAGAATTCGGTGGATCCCAGCCGGCTCGGGCAGGCGACGAGTGCCGCGCAGTTCTTCAGACAGATCGGCGCGACTGTAGGTGGCGCGGCCATCGGGACGGTACTTGCCACCGCTGTGGGCCCCCGCCTGCTGGCCACGCGCGAATTGAGCGGCATTGCAAACGGAGCGAGCGACGAGTTTATCGCGGCGCTCACGACGGGAACCACCCGTATCTGTGCCTACGTTCTGGGATTCGTGGCGATTTCGTGGATTGTGACGTTTTCCCTGCCGGAACGGGAGATCCGAAGCGCGCACCACGGAATTCGTGATCGCCCCGGCGCGGTCACCGATTTGTAAACACTACCTGACCACTCCGGCGTCCGGCCTCTCTTCACGCACGGCCTTTGACACCTCACCGGGGCTCGTCAATCTGCCGGCTGCTTCAGCCTTGCCAGATGCCGCTGCCGCAGCCTGGCCACCTTTGGCTCTATAATCGCCTGGCAGTAGGGTTGGTTTCGGTTCCTGCGGAAGTACTCGTTGTGATAGTCTTCGGCTGGATAAAACGTATCCAGAGGTGTGACCTCTGTGACGACCCGGTCTGTCCATGTCTTGCTCGCTTCGAGTTCTGCAATGGTGTCCTGCGCAACGCGTTGTTGTTCGGGTGACGCATGGAATATCGCTGAACGATACTGGGTTCCGCTGTCCGGCCCTTGCCGGTTCAACGTTGTCGGATCGTGCATGGTGAAGAAGACGTCGAGCAGGTCGCGAAAGGAGATTGCGGTTGGATCGAATCGTACCTGCACCACCTCGGCGTGCCCCGTTGTACCGGTGCATACATGTTCATAGGTCGGGTTTGGCACTGTCCCGCCTGCATATCCCGACTGGACGATCTCTACCCCGCGGAGTTGCTCAAACACGGCCTCCAGGCACCAAAAGCATCCGCCGCCCAGTGTGGCGGTTTCTGTCGCACCTGCCATCGTTGTCTGATACTTTCGTGAAAGGTGTCGTAAGAGTAACGGGACGGGGGTGGGTGGTGGAAGCAGGTGGGACGGTTCCCGCGTGCTGTGGGTGGCAATGTCGCTCCAGGTCGATAGCTTCGTATCATGACGGAGATTCCGCAGCACCTGACAGAGGCTCTCGCCGGTCGGTATGAGCCCATCCGTGAAATCGGGCGGGGTGGTATGGCGACGGTATACCTTGCTCGGGACGTGCGTCACGGCCGGGACGTCGCTGTCAAAGTCCTCAAGTCGGAGCTTCGCGAATCCCTCGGCGTGGATCGCTTCCTTCGAGAGATCGACATCGCGGCACAGCTGACCCATCCGCACGTACTCCCGCTCCTCGACTCCGGGGATCGTGAAGGTGTGCTGCACTACGTCATGCCGCACATTGAAGGCTCTTCGTTGCGCGAGCTGCTCCTTCGCGAAGGGCGTCTGGATCTCAGACGCGCCACCGAACTGACCCGTGAGGTGGCCAGCGCGCTGCACTACGCGCACCGCCGAGGTGTCATTCACAGGGATATCAAGCCTGAGAACATACTGCTCTCCGATGGGCACGCCGTAGTCGCGGATTTTGGTATTGCCAAGGCGGTCGTGAGTGCGGGTGGCGTGGGAATAACGCGGACGGGTTTTCCGCTGGGCACGCCTGGATACATGAGCCCGGAGCAGGCAGCCGGGAAGTCTGATCTGGATGAGCGGAGCGACGTGTACTCGTTGGCGTGTGTTGTCTATGAGATGCTGGCAGGTTCAGTACCTGCCATGTGGGTTACCGAAGAAGACGCACGGATGCTCCGTTTCATTGATGCACCGGAGGATCAGCGGGCGGTACTCGATCGGCTTCCCGGAGCGGTCGAGCAGGTTCTTGTTGTCGCCATGGCTATGCGACCTGCTCAACGTTTCAAGAGTGCGCAGCGTTTTTCCGATGCCCTGGAGCGTGCGCTGACCGGTGAGGACGTTGTCTCCGACGCGTCGGCCCGCCGGATCATTCAGCGCGCCGCCGAACTCCAAGAGCAGCAGGACGCCGAGATGGAGAGCTTTTCGATTCCAGGCTTGCAGCGTATCGGTGCGGAAGTCGACATATCCCCGGGGCACGTTCAACGGGCCGCAAACGAGATGGTGACCCGCACTGAACCGAAGAAAGGTGGCATCTTCGGGTTATTGTCTAAGGTTGAACTGGAGCAGTCTGTTGATGGGGAGATTCCGGAGGGACTCTATGAGGATCTGCTCGAGGAAGTCCGCGCGGTAATGGGTGAAGTTGGAAGGATCAATCCAACCCTGGGGAAGTCGCTCTCGTGGAACTCTTTGAGTTTCCAGAACTCCATGGAGGGGACCGGGAGACTGATGCATGTGATGGTAGCTCCGAAAGGTGGAAAAACCAGAATTCGGATAACGGAATCGTCAGGCGCAGCGGCGGCAGTGACTACAGGCATGTTGGGGGCCGGCGGAGTGCTTGCGATGGCTTTTATCGAAAACCTTCTCCCCACCGGCATCGGTCCTGGAGGGCCCGTGGTGGTCATCGGCGTTATGGCCGGTGCGTATGTCATCGCTCGGATGGGTTTTCAGTGGTTCGTCCGGAGGCGCTATCGCGTGCTGCGCGGCCTGATGGATTCCTTGACGCAAATGGTCCGGGACCATCGAGTAACGCCGGAGCCTGTCAGTTCGTGACACGTCGAACCTCAATCGCTCCGCCATAGGCGAAATGCGGGGAGATCCGAGCCGCTTCGATCACGTCGGTTGAGTCCCGTGCCGTAACGAGGAAGAATCCCTCCACGGCGCCCTCCGGAAAGGAAAGCCGCGTGGCGTTCAGAGCGGTGGCCGATCCGGTCAGCATCCAGCCTTCGTTTGCCTGAAGGCCCCCGGCCCGCACGAGCTGATCCCTCGCTCGGAGGCTGTCGGCCCATTCCTGGTATTGTGGCCCTCGGCCCGGAGGCGTCGGCTCAGGGGGCCGGTGCAACAGAAAGAGGTAGAGTCCACCTCCAGATTCGGACATAGCAAAAAGGTCGGGATCAGAGGCGGTCTCCGCCGGAGCCATAGGGAATGCCTGTAACGCAACAGGTGACCGGGAAAGGAGAGCGCCGCCCAACGCGGCCATGAAGAGGGCCGCGATCCCACCGATCCGTCTTTGCCACGCGCCTGTGCCCGCCGGTCGCTTTGGAAGCGTGTCTGTGCGGTATGGTTCAGCTTCGCGAGCATGGCGGCTGCCGATTCGTCCGTAAGATGCGGAGCGTCCAGTTTGCCGAGTTGCGACCACAAAACGGAGATTGCAGCCAGTTCCTTGCTGCAGGCATCACAGTTGTCGAGATGAGCGGTCACCTCGACATCAGTTGTTGGCTCGCCTCCTCTGATCCCATCGCTGATCCTTGCGCGTGCTTCTTCACAGTTGCGATTCGCTGTGGGGGTCTTCACGCACCGCAGCGTACCAATGGCGCCGGTCGAGCTCGCGATGGAGGTTCCGCTGATAATCGAGACAGGCATTGCGCGTCACTCGGTACAGCCAGGTCGAGAACTGTGCCCCTGCCGAGAAGGTTCCGGCGCGTTCGAGGACAGGGAGAAAGACGTCCTGGGTCACGTCCTCCCCTGCGGCTTCAGATCCGCAGAGCCGCACGCACAGGGCATAGACGGTCTGGTGATGCCGGGCAAACAGGGTTCCCAGGGCCTCGCGGTTGCCACTCGCGAGGCTCTTCATCAGGGCATTGTCCGTAGTCTCCCGGCTATGCACCTATGTGATACCTCACCGCCGCGTCTTTCGGGACCAGCACCCGTTTGTGCAGAGCATTCCTAACGCCCCGTGGGATTGGACCCGACAAGCTCACCCGGGTTGACGAACTCGGGCACCACCACGACGATGCGCGCATCCGGCCTGCCCGGGTTGAGCATGTGCACCGGGTTCTTTGGGTCGGTCAGATTCGCTCCCACATCCTCTTCGTTCACATAGGGTGCGTAGATCATCATGTGCGGATACCAGTTTCCGATGCCATCCCCCAGAAACTGAGCCGAAGACATCATATAACCTACGGCGCCGCGCATGGGAGGCCGAAGTGTACCGTTCCGGTACGCGGCGGCAACAGCGGTATTGACCTGTTCAGCGGATTTTCCCTCGGACCAGAGGTCAGCCTGATAGAGCTGGGCGGCCATGATTGTCCGTGACGCCTCTGCGTCGAAGCAAGTTGGCGCAACGATTTTGACGTCATTCGCCCGCTGAATCAGGCAGTGGAATCCGTTGGTGCCTTCGCGGACCCGCTCAAATCCGTTGGAACGCAGCACCCAGACGGATGCACCCCGTGCGACGGGAACGGGTGCGGCACTCAGCGCAAGTTCGACCTCGGTGGCCTCATCGAGGAGCTCGTGACCGAACGCATTCCGCGCTTGCGCCGCGGCGTCGGTGTACAGGACAACGGCGAAGAGCCCAAAGATGACCAACGGGCAGGTCGACCCGTCAGGCGTTGCGAATCGGAACGGGTGGCAGCAACTGCTCATGAGAATCCCTCCCCGGGGACGTGGATAATTATTAGACGCCGCCGAAACCGTGTCATTACAGATATACGCGCCGTGACCACAGCCGAACGTCGAGTTCGGCCAGGACAGGTGGACGGGCACCTCCCGGGAGGGGGGCAGCGAATGACAATCACGGATTGGCAGTGTGCGCTGGTGGAAACGCGTCCGCTCGGTTTCATCAAGCCGTCGGTTCCGGTGCATGACAGGAACCATGCGGGCGATTGGGGGTTTGACGACGCTTTAGCAGGGTGCCGAAAAAGGGCTCCCGGAGGCGCGCGTTGGGTCGCGGCCTATGGATAGTGGGGCGGTGTAGTAGGGGGCCGCGAACCGCGGCGCGCGAAGGGAGCCCTTTTTCAGCACCCTGTTAGGGGTATCGACACGGTCGTGGCTCACTCAGGAGCCAAACTCATGCGATTAAGGCGTGTACGAGAGGCGTTCCGGCCGCTGGTTGTTAGGCTCGCCGTCCTGTTGTTCGTTGCTTCGCCCGTGGATCTTCACGCGCAGCTCGTCCGCGGGCAGGTGATGGACAGCCTTGCCGGCAGGCCGGTGTCGGACGCCCGCGTTTCCCTTGCGGGTCCGTCGGGCAACGAGGCGGCCTACACGTATGCGGACGCCCGCGGCTGGTTTCTCCTCCGCGCTCCGGATTCGGGCCATTACCGGCTGGTTGCGGTAGCGGTAGGTTATCGACGGTCTGCGTTTCCACCCTTCGATCTGCCGTCGGACCAGATGTTGTCGTACATCCTGTTGCTCCCTTCCGTCGCCGCCGATCCGGGCGCCCCGGACGCAGCAACCGAGGCTCTCGCCGCCCGTCATTGTGGCGATATTGGGGGCGGCTCGCCCGTCGTTGTCGGTACGGTCCGGGATGCCGCATCGGGTGAACCTGCCAGTGGAGCAACCGTCTTCTTTTCGACACCCGGGTCACCTGATACCATCTCCGCCGACAGCTCACCGGACGGCTCCTTTGGCACGACGACAACTGAGTCAGACGGCACCTACGCACTGTGTGATCTTCCCGCGATGTCCCGGATTTCTCTTCATGTCAGCGCGGACGATCGTGCGAGTTCGTTCGAACCCGTGTTGTTCGGCACGGCCGGTGTGTTCGCGGACGAGGTGTTTCATGATCTGACGCAGCCAATCTGGCGTCAGGATTTCGAGTTGCTGCCGGCTACTCTCCGCACAGGATCCGTGACGGGTATTGTGACGGACACCGCGGGTTCGCCGATGAATTCGGCGATCGTTGAGATCGTTGGGTCCGAGTATCGCACCCGGAGCGACGGCGGTGGCCGTTTCACGTTGCCGGGGCTCACAAGGGGCAGTGTTCGGCTTCGCGCGCGCCAAGTTGGTTATTCGCCGGTTGAGTTCGATACGGAATTGTTGCCGGCAGCAGCGTTGCACCTGCCTGAGGATGCGCTGGTACTCGTACGCGCCCCGGTGCGCCTTCGCGACATCGTGGTTGGCGGGGATCCCTTGCGTGCCAACCCCAGGCTCGCCGGCTTCTTCTACAGGAGGGAGAACAGTCCCCGTGGAAAGTTTGTGACGGAGGTTGAGTGGCAGACGCGCTTGCACTTTGACGTCACCGACATCACCAGTCGGCTGCGCTATTCACTGGAAAGATCACATATCTGCGACGCGCCGACCTCATATTTTCTAGACGGCGTCTACATGTACCTTCCGCCGGACGTGAGCGTCAACGACATTGCTGGTACTGACTACCTGGCCGCGGTTGAAGCATATGGAAACGGATTTGATGCACCGACGCGGTATCGCCGTCATGGATGCGGTTCCGTAATCTTGTTATGGACTCATTGATGCGGCATATGCCTTCTTGTTCGAAACGGCTATCGATCGCGTTTCTGGCCTCGCTTCTCGGCTGGCCCCGCGCGAGCAGTGCACAGGAGATTCGAGCGTTTCTCTTCGACAGCGTGCAGGGTGTGCCGGTCAGTGGTGGTTTCGTGCTGCTGGTTGGCGGAAACGGTGATGTCCTGTCACGAATTCTGAACCAGCACGACGGTCTGGTTGGCATGGCGGTGCCGGGTGCCGGTCGATACAGACTGCGTTACGAGAGGGTGGGTGTTGTTTCGGCGGAGACAGACGAGTTCCAGGTCGACGTCGGCGATGTGTTCGACATGACGTTCAACCTCGCTTTCCGATTCATCGACATTCCCATCTCCACCGCGTCAGTCTGTGGTGATCCGTCGGCATATGACGGCCCCGTGCGTGTCGTGTGGAATGAGATCCGCAAGATGGCCGACGCTGTGTCGTGGCTCGAGGGTCGTGATCTCTACCTGCATCGCACGTTAGCGTACCGCGGTTCCACCGGTGATGCATTGGGATCCGGACCTCAGCGATCGGCAATGCGGTCCGGAATGTATCGGCCACCACTTTCGCATGTTTCCGAGGAGCAGTTAGAGACCTACGGGTATGTCGGCGTGAATGACGGTCAGCCCTTCTTCTTTCTGCCGGATCCAGGCATCCTCGTTAACAGTCATTTTCTCGCGACGCACTGTTTTGATTTGATCAGAGCCGAATCCGGTACACCCGGACTCACGTTTACTCCCACCGAGGAGAAAGCGGGTCCGGACGTGCGGGGTACGCTGTGGTTGGATCCAGAGACCGCGCGTCCTCAATCACTCGAGTTCGCGTACGTCGATACTCCATCGGACCTTTCGGTCGACTCCCTGGGCGGTTCGCTGACGTTTGTCGAGCTGGCCACGGGCGCGTGGATCGTTGACAGCTGGCGAGTCCGAGTACCCGGCGTCATGGTGGAACAGTCGGACACCCGCACGGACGAGGGTGAGGAAGTGCTCGAACTCGTTGACCAGATGGGGACGACACTTTACGACGCACCAGGTGCGGCGTTGGTGGGCACAGTTTACGACAGCACCACGCAAGGTCCGCTGTCCGGTGCGACAGTGTTGCTCGAAGGAACTCAACATCAAACGCGGACTGATGGTGACGGGGGTTATCGACTCAGCGGGCGCCTGGCGGGCACGTATGGCGTGACGTTCTTCCACCCGCGTCTCGATTCTGTCGGATTTCACGCGCCCGTTTCCCTCGTGTCACTGCACCCCGGGCGCAGCGTCGAGATGAACCTTCATGTCCCCAACCTCGAGGAGATCCTCGACACTGCGTGCAACGACGAGGACGCCGTCACCAAGCCGTTCATTACTGGTGCCGTCGTGGATCAAGGCGGTCGCCCCGTCCCATTTGCCGAAGTCTTTGTGTCCTCACCGTCGGTCCCACCGTCACTCCGGATCTTCGAGGATTTCGACGAAGTACAGGGAGTTGTCACCGCCGACAACCTGGGGCGATATACGATCTGTGGAGCAATGCGGGGAGCCAGGATTTCGCTCCGCGCGAAAGCTGGCGAACGCCGCAGCGGTTTCGTCACACTCGTGTTTGGCGAGAACGGGGTGATGCGTTCGGAAGCGTTTCATGAGATGACGACCCGGGTCTGGCGCCAGGACCTGACGTTGTTGGAGCCGGAGCGACAAACGGCTCAGCTGGAGGGTACCGTTACGGATACCACGGGTAACCCGTTTGCCAACGCAAACGTCCGTTTGATCGGCACCGATCTCGAGACCACCACGGATTCCACCGGTCACTTTGCGTTCGCGGGACTCCCGTCGGGATGGACGCGCCTGGAGGCGAGAAGTGTTGGTTACCGGTCGGTTGAACGGGACGTCGAGTTGCGTTTGGACGGGATACTGCGACTGAATCCGCCGCTTCTCACGCTTGTTCCGATACCGATTGAGCTGGCAGATATTGTGGTAACCGCCGACGCTGCATCCAGCCGACGGAGGCCACTGATGGATTTCGAAGAACGTAGAAGGTCGGGGCAGGGTACCTACATGACGCGCGATGAATTCATGCGTGCCGGAGCACCTGTCGTCCCGAGCGACATCCTGAGGACGGTTCCCGGTTTGAGAGTCTACAAGGAAGGCTTGTCGACGATAATCGAATCGAGCAGGGGCGCCGGCAACTTTAACGGTCCCTGTTCTCCTTCGATCTATCTGGACAACATGTATCTCGGCAATTCCGATTTGGATCGGATTGTCAATCTGGAGCATATCGAAGCCGTCGAGGTTTACAGTGGTGCCACCGCCCCACTCAGATTCAATCGAGGGTGCGGCGCAATAGTCATCTGGACGCGGTGACGTCGGCCTGCTCCACCGTTCGTCGTATACACCTGGTCTCGGGGCAGCATCCTCACCATGCACGGCGTAACAATGGGATAGTTCTGCGGCGTGGCCGACGCCGGGGCCCGTGAACCATTCTGGGGAAGGGATCGTATCACATGTTGAGACAGTCGATTGTGTTGAGTACTGCGTTATCGGTGTGCCTGGTCTGCTTTCCGGGTTATGTTGCGACGGCGCAGAGTACTGCGGTGGGTGTAACCGGGGGCATCAATCGATCGACAGTACTCGCCGGTGCGGAGGACACAGAATCGGTTCTTGCCCGGATCGGGTTTCATGCGGGCGGTGTTCTCTCCATACAATCCACAGGACCTCTTGGCTTCCAGTTCGGCGCCAACTATCACCTGAAAGGCTTTGAACTGGAGACGGACGATCCAGACGTCACCGGCGGTCTGCGCTTGGCCTACTTCGAGGTGCCCATACTTGGCGTGGCTACTATTCCGACCGGCAGCGTGCGCCCTTTTCTGTTTGGCGGCCCGGCCTTTGGATTCCTGCTGACGTGCGACGTTATTGCGACGACGCAAGCCGGTTCCGCCTCGGCGGATTGCGCTACGGGTGGCATAACCACTACCTCGTTTGATGCGGGAGTAATGTTTGGGGGCGGATTGAGTGCAGGCACGCGTCCCGCAATCGGGGTGGACGTGGGGTACACGCTCGGTCTTCTAAACATTGACGATACCCCTGGCCTTGCAAGCGAGATCAAGAACAGGGATCTGTTCGCTTCACTCAGGATTCTCTTTCCCATCCACTGAGGCGCAAATGACGAGTAGCTCCAACCAACCCCAGGGACCAGACCTGAGGGGCGGCATTCCAGCGACCCAGCTTCCCGAGGGGGGCCTCGTGCTGGGACATGTTGAAGAGAATTCTGTCTTACTCGTTCGGTTGCGAGGAGAGGTGCATGGCCTCGGCGCCACATGTACGCACTGGGGAGGGCCGTTGGCCGATGGCCTGGTGGTGGACGGAACCGTGCGCTGTCCATGGCACCACGCATGCTTCAGCGTGGAGACCGGTAACGTCCTTGGTGGGCCAGCCATCGACCCGGTGGATCGCTGGGGCGTGGAAGAGTTCGACGGCGTTGTACGGGCAACCCAACGGCTCGAACCGACACGGTCGGGACGGACATTGGGTCCGGGCGCGGAAATGCCAGAGAGCGTCGTCATTGTAGGAGCCGGTGCCGCCGGCACAGTGGCTGCCGCTGAACTGCGCGCGTTAGGTTTCGATCGGGAGCTGATCGTGATCGATCCCGATCCGGATGCCAGCGTGGATCGACCCAATCTCAGCAAGGACTATCTCGCCGGTAAAGCTTCTGAAGAGTGGATTCCATTGCGATCATCGGATTGGTGGAAGGAACGTGAGATCCGACGTCACCGGGCAGCCGTCGACCGGATCCATGCAAAGAGTCGCGAGATCATACTGGAAGACGGTAGTGTGCTGCGTTACGGTGCCTTGATACTCGCAACGGGATCCGAGCCCTTGCGACTCGAGGTGCCTGGTGAGGGGCCGGCCATCTTCACTTTACGGACGCTCGCCGACGCGCGGGATATCATCGAGGCTGCCGAGCAGGCAAAACGAGTCGCCGTGCTCGGCGCCAGCTTCATGGGACTGGAGGTGGCGGCGTCGCTGCGTCAGCGGGATATCGATGTCAGCATCGTGGCGCCTGAAGCTCGACCGCTCGAGCGGGTTATGGGACCCGAGGTCGGCGCCTTCGTTCGCAAGACACATGAAGCGCAGGGCGTCAAGTTTTACCTCGAGCGCACGGCGCGGCGACGCACCTCGGAGGGACTCGAATTGTCGGACGGCACTTTCGTGTCCGCCGACTTCATCGTCATGGCTGTTGGGGTACGGCCCCGCGTGGATCTCGCAACGGCGGCGGGGCTCGCTGTGAACGATGGTGTGTTGGTGGACGAACGGCTCGAGACGTCAACCCCGGGAGTGTTCGCGGCAGGTGACATTGCCCGATATCCGGATGCGCGATCGGGCCAGACCGTGCGCATTGAGCATTGGGTGCTGGCCCAGCGTCACGGACGCACCGCCGCCCGCAACGCAGTCGGCCTGAACGAACCGTTTACGGACGTGCCTTTTTTTTGGAGTCAGCATTACGACGTTGCTATCTCATTTGTCGGGCACGCCCCGAAGTGGGATGCAACTGAGATCGACGGGAGCTTCGCAGATCTCGATGTGTCCGTGCGGTATCTCGGGGCCGACGGAGTGATCGCGATGGCAACAGTTGGTCGTGATCGGGCCAGCCTGTCGTTCGAGGCAGAACTCGAGGCCAGAGCCACGCACAAATAGACGCGGCCAAGGGAAGTCAGAGCCCCACCTCGGTGCTCGTGTAGGGCCGGCCGGCCGTCGCTCAGGCGCGTTCCGATCGCGCAGATTTTCCGTTGGTATCTCGGTTCCTGCCCAGCCGAGAAGAGACCCAGAACAACAACGCAGCCGTGATGGATAGGGCTGCGACCGCACCGAGCGAGCCGGCTTGATTGAGCGCGAAATGCCACACCGATATGACGATGGCGATGCAACCGGCGACGATGACGGACCCCATCCCGAACCTGACGCCGTAAATCAGGGAAACGGCTCCAACGACCGCGCTGCCCACGCCGTTCCAGTCGCGATCAAAACCGATTTGGTCGAGCGTACTGAATGCTAATATTGCAGCCCCCAGAATGCATAACGACAGCAGATCATCGTACCAGTCTCGCCGCAGCCATACTGGTGCACGGTGGATTGCCCAGATGGTCGTCGCAATGACAATCGCCAGCCACAAGTCCAGGGCGAACACCGTATCTCCACGCGCGCCGAGTGGACCAATGCTTGTCAATCCGACGAGCACGAAACCGGCGATCATGCTGGAGATGAAAGCGTAGAGGATGGTCGGCGTTTCCGGACGAGCCATTCGCAACTTCGGGACGAGGACCGCGAGTACCACGAGGAGAATGGCGTCGAGAATCCAGACAATGGCGTCTTCGTCCACTCCGATTCGATCAAGGAAGATGGCGATGAACGTGTACCCTATTGCGGCGTTCACTGCGGGCATCACGTGATTCCGGCCGAGTGACAGCCACGTGGCGAGCAGAGGAGTAGCCAGTGAGAACAGACCAGTGACGACACCGCCTAACGTCCGCGCGTCCCAGGTATTATCTGAGTGGACGTATGCCATCAGGAGCACAAAGAGACCGGACGTCTCCAGCAGATAACTAACGGGACGAATGCGCGGATGACGTTCCAGGAACACGCCAAACGCGATCAGACTGCCGCCAAGGATGCCGAGGATGAATGTGCGAATCGGCATCGGGATGTCTGACCAGCTCCGGGCGAGAAACAATCCACTTGCGGTGAGTAGCACCACCGCCGCCGTTGCGGCAATGAAATACTGGGCGGTGACACGAACGCGGCCGGTGGCGGTGTCTTCCACGTCCGCCTGGAGTCTCGCGGCCAGCTGTTCGTCGATCAGGCCCGCCCCGAGCCACCGTGTTATGGCATCGTTGACCGCGTTGTCCCCCTTCACTGACAACACTCGTTCAGCGATGCAATCTGGCGAGTGAGGTGCTGGAACCGGGGGTGGCCGCGCAGGGCGTCCATACGCGGGTCGACATCGAGAGCGACGAGCATTGCTGTGCCAGCCATTTGGGGCTCCTCTGTCCAGTGGCGCGTCATTCTCGATCGATGATCGCGGACGGCCCGCTGAAGAACGGTGATGGCGTTCTCGGTATCGCCGAGGTTGAGATATGCTCGCGCTGCGAAATATGGATACCAACGGTCGTCCCGCGGTGCCGCCCATCCCAATGTCCATTGCCAGTATCGGGTGAGAGCGTCCCGCGCGCCAGACTGTTTTATGTTGGAGGCGACCTGCGAATTGGCGCCAAGCGCGGTCATGATCTCGTAGATCTCGGATCGCGCCGCCGAGGTATCCCCCATTGCGATGAACGCACTGATCCGGCAATCGCGGGCAATCCAGGCTTCCGGCGCCAGATCCAGTGTGCTCTGGCATTCGTCTGCCGCCCGGTCATACTCGCGCGCCATCAGATAAACAAGTCCCAGGTCTCCATGGATCGTGGGTGAGACCGGGTCCAGCGCGAGCGCGAGCTCAGCGTTTGCGATCGCTCGGTCGTGCTGACCCTGCGTCGAGAGGAGGAACGCGTACGATACCCGAGCGTCGGCCCACCCCGGATATTGTTCCAGCAGCACGTGATGAAGTTCCTTCGACCGTTCGACGTCCCAGTGAATCCACAGTTCCAGGCTTGCCAACGTCAGGTTGGCAAGGCCGTTCTGCGGATCAATCGCCAGGGCCCTGTTCACCGCCTGCCTCGCGGCAGTGTCGTTACCCAAAAGCAGGTTGGCCATGGCGAGGGATGCGTGGGCCGGGGCGAAGTCAGATAGGCGACTGACGACATCCTCGAGTATCAGGCGTCCCGCAGTGATCTGAGATGGCTTGCCGGATTTGATGAGATAGCCTGCACGGAGGTAGTCTTCACGTGCAAACGCGGGCGCCGAGTCGACGGGAATCATCTGCCGGGTGAGGGTCGAAAGGACCCATGTTGCCACCACGGATGCATCGACAATACCGTTAGGCTGTGTGGGGAACACCATGTCCTGCCGATCATTGGTCGTAAGAAGTACATGACGTCCCCCGCCGTCATGGGAGGAGACCTGAATGATCGGTGCCGGTGACAGCCGTGCGACGGCTTCACGGACCTGAATGGCAATCTCGCCCGCGCCTTCACCTCGGATTGTGATGACAGACGGTCGAACGCCGCTCCCGCTGGACGTGATCAGTGTCGCCAGAGCCATGACTGTGCTCAGAGCGGCGTGTCGTGCCACGCCGGAGTTTCCCGTTCGACGAGGAATTCGATCTGTGCGACGCACGTCGCAAACCAGCCGATAACCGGCGCGCGGTACAGTCTCGATCCATCGGACGTCAGATGGTGAGTCGTTGAGGGCGGCCCGGATCTTCCGAACGGACCCGTGAATGCCTTGATCGAACTCAACAATCCGATCGCCCCAGAGATGCCGTCGAATTTCGTCATACCCCACCATTTCGGGGGCCCTGACAGCCAGAAGCCCCAGAAGGAGACCTGCCTGGCGGTGGATGGGAACCGGCCGGCCGTTCAGCCACAACTCACCAGTGCAGGCGTTGACCGTGTACGGCCCGAATCGAAGGTACGGCGGCGGCGTCATGCCACAATCTACCCTCGGTAGGCGGACCAGGTTCGGGCACCAACCGTCCTCGCACCGGACTTTGCGTGGGTTCCGCGGAGGAATCAGATCTGAATCAGCGTTTTGCCCTGGATGCCTCTCACCCCGCGAATGTATTCATGACACTGCCGCACCTTCTCGATCTACCGGACATGATCGCGGGCTTCAACATGAGCAGGAGACGATGAATACAAGACAGAAGATTGCATTGGCCATACTGGTTGGCCTCGTTTCACTTCGCTTGCCGACAGCGGCTGTCGCCACGATGCAGGAGCGCCGTGGCTTAGAGGAATGGCGGGCGCACGTCGCCTCGCAAGTGAGTGATGGTTCCATCTGGTGGACATCGAATCAGGAGTACGTCGAGATCGACGGCGGCATCGACGCGTTCGGCATGCGATTCGAAGCCATCCCCGGCGGTGTCGCCGCGCGGGGTTGTCTGTGGAGCATACGTGGCGACGAGACGCTGCGGCCCTCCTGGGAGTTCTTCATGGCCTGGGATCCCATCGAAGAGCAAGCGATGCTCTACCAGGTGTCACCGGGTGGGACGTTCGGTTTCGGGCATCGACGGATCGATGAGAACGGATTGGAGGTTGCCGAGCAGACGTTTCGGGACGCGTCCGGCCAGGAGTTCAAGGTACGGCACGAAACCCGAACGGTGGACGAAGACACCCGTGAGGGGGGCAGCTTTGACTGGGTCGACGGGGAATGGATCCCACGCCGGAGTTACCAATGGGTCCGACGTCCTGGCGCAGATCCTCCCTGTTGACCGACTGCCGTCAGTTGCGCCCCCGCCGACAGTCCGGACGGAATATCTCATGCACGTGTTGCTTGCCCGGCTGTAGGTGTCCACAACTGCCTAACGTCACCATCCTGTTCGCCCCCCCTTCCGCCTCGGTCAATGCGACAGGGCGTACAACACGATGTTGATCGCCAGGGCGTACGCCTCCGGGGAGAAGCGGTAGAAGAACTCGTACTCCTCACCTTCGCGCTCCCATCCATCGGCGATATCCGTGTTGTGTGTCATGACCACGATGATGCGCCCATTGCCGTCCTCGATGGCACGCAGATGTGGGACGGCCGAGTCGAAACCACGCTCCGACGTACCTTCTCCCCAGTTCCGTCTCCAGTGCTGGATGGATGGAATCTGGGGAATGTCGGCGATGTCGTAGAGCATGTGCAGCATCACATGATCGGATTGGACGTCGAAAATCGGGTACTCCCCGGCGGGCAATACCTTCCGGATTTCGCGCTCCCAGTGTTCCCAGGCATACGTCCCCCAGAAATCGTCCACGTAGAGAAAACCACCTTTCAGCAGGTACTCTTGCAGACGTCGCGCCTCCACGGGCGTAATACCGATCGTGCCTACGTCGGACATGAACAGGAAGGGGAATGAGAAGATGTCGTCCTCGGCCAACCGGACAACAACGTAGTTTGGTTGCTCCTCTTCGTCCGTTGCGATGCCCGTCGTCGTGAGCTCTCCCATTCGCTGCATGAAATTGCGATCGGCGTCCGGGTAGTCCGTGTACCAACCCTGTCCACCGGCCTCACGCCGTACGCTTTCATACAGGACGCGCGCAAAGAAGAATCTGGAATCGGACAGATCGTTCGTGGTGGGGAACCGGGGTGGATACCTCCGCCATCCACGTCCCCATTGTGCGTCGAGAGACTGGGCTGCCAGGAGGCCGAAAAGTGCGAAGATCAGGGCGCGGTTCATTTTGCGAGATTCTACCAATAGGAACATTCACTACCTGAGGGAGGCCGGCAAGTTCCGTGCGCTGTCCACGGACGTGTTCTGGCGAGCTTGCCCCCCCTGAGCATAGGGGCGATGATTCCAATGAGCGCCCGACCCCTTTCTCCTTGGTCTGTGACCGACGTTCGTGGTATGAGAGCTCCTTCACTTCGATGTAGTCCGTTTCTGGCGGCGGCGGTCCTGGCCTGTTCAGGGGATCCCGCTCAGCCCTCGGGTACCGGGTCACTCGTGCTCGAGATCGTCTCGACCCAGTCGCTTTCCGCAGTCGCCGCTCCCGGCCCGGTTTCCAGCACGGACCCATCGAGGCCTGCCAGTATCGGTCGTACGAGTCGGTTTGCCGAGTTGGGGTTCGTTACGCGGCTCACGGGTCCGCGAGCTCCTGAACCCGTGGTGTCGCGGCGATCGGTGGCTGCACCACCCCTGGACCGGGTCGAGGTCCGCCTGGCCGGGCCGACGAATCGAACGGTGACGCTCAACAACGACGGAACAGCGTTTGAGGGCACAATCGATGACCTGAATCCGGGTTTATATCAGGTGACCGTGGTGGGTTTCGGGGTAGGCGAGGTGACGTTTTTTGGGAGAACGAACGACGTTCGCGTGAACGCGAATGAAACCACAACAGCGGGTGTCACCTTCAACGAGTTCGTCACGACACTTGATCCGTTTGTAACGCCGACGTTGTCATTTGTTTCGCCTATAAACTTCCCGCTCGTAGCCAACGCGAATGTCTACCGGATCGAGGTGGACAGCGATCCCAGCTTTCCGGATCCCGCCGTTGATTCAATCCCTGACAGCGATGGTTGGGCCTGGTTCGTCCTTGACGTTGGCACGTATTACATGAGACTTCGTGCGGGGAACGCGAGCATCCCGGCGGCTAATGCTGCGCCATCGAATGTCGAATCATTCGAGGTGGTTGCGGATACCGTGGGTGATGACTGGCCGATGGCCTACGAAATCGGAACCAG
>Ga0302046_10002273_pt1 | contig 17905 bp, 17 predicted proteins | sample RVTome_11_FD_200261 | JGI IMG/M metagenome (GOLD analysis project Ga0302046, IMG submission 200261) | Soil microbial communities from uranium-contaminated site in the Upper Colorado River Basin, Wyoming, United States - RVT147D111 (version 2) ...
CGTGTACAACCATCGTTCGCTCCTTCTACGGCACGAATGCCCGCGGCTCGGCGCTGCGGGCAAACGACCGGCCTCCAGGGGTGCCGGTCCGGTTCCGGCTAATGGCGCCGCCGTCCTGGCTCCGGGCCGTGGCGGGCTCGGGCGGCCGGCGCGGCGACTACATAGCCGAAAAACTCCTAGTCGAAAAGGCTGGAGACCGAGGCCTCCTCGCTGATCCGCTTGATCGCCTCGCCGAGCAGCGGGGCGATCGAAATCTGGCGCACCGACTTGGAGACGCGCACCGCCTCGGTGGCGAGGATCGAGTCGGTGATGACCAGCTCCTCCAGCGGCGAGGCCGAGACGCGCCCCACCGCGCCGCCGGAGAGCACCCCGTGGGTGACGTAGGCGGCGACCCGGCTGGCGCCCTCCTTAATTAGGGCTTCGGCGGCGTTGCACAAGGTTCCGGCCGAATCGACGATATCGTCGACCAGCACGCATTTGCGGCCTTCGACCTCGCCGATGATGTTCATGACCTCGGAGACCCCGGCGCGCTCGCGGCGCTTGTCGATGATGGCGAGGTCGGCGTCGAGCCGGCTGGCGATGGCCCGCGCCCGCACCACGCCGCCGACGTCGGGCGAGACGATCACCAGGTCGCCGCCGTTCAGCGTCTCGGTGATGTCGGTGGTGAAGACCGGGGCCGACATCAGGTTGTCCACCGGGATGTCGAAGAAGCCCTGGATCTGCCCGGCGTGGAGGTCGAGGGTGAGGACCCGCTGGGCGCCCGCGGTGGTCAGCACGTTGGCCACCAGCTTGGCCGAGATCGGCGTGCGCGGGCCGGTCTTGCGGTCCTGGCGGGCGTAGCCGTAGTAGGGCAGGACGGCGGTGATGCGCTTGGCCGAGGCGCGCTTCAGCGCATCGATCAGGATCAGGAGCTCCATCAGGTTGTCGTTGGCGGGATAGCTGGTCGACTGCAGCACGAAGACGTCCTGGCCGCGCATGTTGTCGAGGATCTCGACGAAGATCTCCATGTCCGAGAAGCGCCGGATCGCGGCCTGGGTCTGCGCAATGCCCAGATAGGCCGAAATCGCCTCGGCGAGCGGCCGGTTCGAATTACCCGCTATCAGCTTCATGCGGGGAGCCCCTCGATGCCCGCGCCCGGCCCCGAAAAGCGTGCTGCGCCCCCGGTCCGGCCTGCCCCGAATGCGAACGGCGGGACCACCCCCGAAGCCCCGCCTCGCGCGCGGTTTGTAACAGTCCGGTCATGGGGTGTAAACGGCCAAGCCGGCCGATGCCAGGCGATGGGGGGCCGGCATTCGTGGCGCAGTGTGGCTCCCGCACCATCGCGGCGTTTTGAGGGCGGGCCGGGCGAGCCCGGCCAAGATGCGCATCGACGCGATGCAAGCGATCGCCCGCTCAGACGATGGGGTTGTCCGGCTCCAGTCCGAGCGCCACCCGGCCGTGCCCGACGCCGTTGACCGCCATCGAGACGCCGATATGCGCGAGGCCTGCGTTCATGTCGCGGAAGCGGCGCTGCAAGGGGTTCGTGGCGAAGATGCCGGCGCCGCCCGCGTTGCGGTAAAGCTGCGCCCCGCTGTCGCCGGCGAGGTTGGTGCCGTAGGCCCCGTCGCGCCGCCAGCGGTACTTGGCCTCGCTCGAAGGCGTCTCGCCCGCTTCGGCGATGCGCGTGGCCTCCCGGCAGTTGTCGACGAGGAGCGCGCGCGCCGCGTCGGCGGCCGCCCCGGCCTCGGCGATCCGCAACTGCGTCGTCGCGTGCTCGGCGACCTTCGAGGCATTGAAGGTGGAGACGCGCTCGGCCGTGGCCTCGACGCAGACGTCGTAGATGCCCTTGGCCATGCCGATGATCGGCGCGCCGATGACGTGCGGCAGCAGCGCCCAGACCGGCAGCCGGTAGAGCGGGGAGGGGTTGACCGCCGAGCCGGGCGTGGGCCCGCCCTTGATCGCCTCGGCGTCGAGCGCCATGTGGGCGGGCACGAAGATGGCGTCGCCCTCGACGTCGATGCTGCCGGTGCCGACCAGGCCGAGCACGTCCCAGGTGTCGATCGGCTTGAGCGCGGATTTCGGCGCCAGGAACAGGTGCGGCTTCGGCTGCGCGCCGTTCCGCGCCGCCACCATGCCGCCGAGGATCATCCAGTCGCTGTGGTGAATGCCGCTGCAGAAGGACCATCGGCCCGATAACTCAAAGCCGCCTTTGACCGTCCTGGCCCGCCCGGCGGGATAGATCAGCGACGACGCCGCCATGGCCGCGGGATCGGCGCCCCAGACCGCGCGCTGGGCCTCCTCCGGCCACATCGCGATCATCCAGTAATGGCTGGCGAGATTGATATGCACCCAGCCGGTCGAGCCGCAGGCCCGGCCGAGCTCGGCCGCGACCTCGATCATCAGCGCGTAGTCGAACTCGCCGCCGCCCCACCGCGCCGGTTGGCCGACCCGCCAGAGGCCGGCGTCGTGCAGCTCCGCCATCGTGGCCTCGGGCAGGCGGCCGAGCCGCTCCGCCTCGGCGGCGCGGTCCCGCAGCGCCCGGTTGAGGCTTCGCGCCCGGTCCAGCATGTCCTCGCGCGTCGGCTTCGGCGCGCTCCGCGGCGGCGCCGACGGGGCCGACAGGGCCGGGTCGTCGGCTTGCTCGAAGGGCGAGGCGCCGCCGGCGCCGAAGCAGTTGAACTCCAGGGTCACGCCGTTGGGGTCCTCGACGAAGATCTGGAACAGGTCCAGATCCGGGACCTTGCGTTCCCGGTAGGCCACGTCGTGCGCCGACAAGGCGCCCAGAAGCGCCTCGGGATCGCTCACGCTGAAGGCCAGATGGTCGAGCGCGCCGGACCCTTTCAGGCCGTCGGCGTCGAGGTCGCCCAGATAGTCGGCCAGCCCCTGCGTGTCGTCGGGATCGACGCCGACGAGGTGAACCAGCGCGTGCCCGTTCTGATAGAGCCAGTAGCCGGGGAAGTCGAAGTCCGGCCGCTCGCCCGCTTTGAATCCCAGGACGTCCTCGTAGAAGCTGCGCGTCTGCTCGAGCTTGACCGTCCGGATGGAAAAGTGGTTCACGCCTTCGGAAAACATGGGCTCGCCTTCCGCCGTCCTCCCGACCTCGCCACCCGATACTAGCGAAATTGCCGCCCGGACGCCGCTGAAACCGCATCGGGTCGAAAAAGGGCCGAGCCGCCCGCATTTGGACGACCCGATCTAACTAATTGATAATAGAGCAGATTCACGTGATTGGGCCGGATCAAAAATTGATCCGACCTAATCACGACCTGCTCTAGGCGAAGGCGACCGAGACGCCGCCGATGCCGCTCAGCTCGAAGCCGATCCCGCTGTCGTCGGGCTCCAGGAAGATCGGCGGCGTCACCGATCCGGCGATGATCACCTCGCCGGCCCGCAGCGTCTGGCCGGCGTCCGACAAGGTGTCGGCGACGCTGCGCACGATATCGACCAGCCTGCCGGTGTTGGCCTCCAGGTCCTCGACCCGGGCGAAGTCCTCGCCGCGCCGCGTGACCCGGCCCTCGAGCCCGTCGAGGCGCGCGCCGGCGCGGCTGCGGTCGCAGTCGCCGAGCAGCACGGCGCGATGGTTGATGTTGCAGGCGGCGAGGTCCTCGGCGGCCTCGGGCGGAACCAGCACGTCGGCGAGCTCGATGGCGGGGCCGAGCCCGGCGATCGCCGCGGCCGCCGCATCGCGGCTCGCGCCGCCCGGCAGGTCGCCGCCGATGGTGAGGCAGATCTCGGGCTCGGCCACCGGCCTGGTCCAGTCCGCCAGGGAGACGGTCGCGCCCGGGGCCAGCAACCCGTCATGGAGCAGGTAGCCGACGAGCGGCCGGCTGATCCCCAGCGTCGCCAGCGCCGCCGGCCCGCCGAACCCGACCTTCCAGCCGAGCGGCCGGCTGCCGCCGGCGAGCTTCCTGCCCCGGTCCTCGAGCGCCCGCCTCAGCCCGCGCAGGGCCGCGGCATCGTTGGCTGCGTCGGTCATGGCTTGTCCCGGGGGCCGTCTGTCCCGCCGGCCTGCTCCACTATCAAACAGTTGGATCGGATTCACGCATTTGGGCCGGATTAATTCTTGATCCGGCCCAAATGCGATCCGATCTAGTCGACGACCTCGTAGCCGCTCGCCTCGATCGAGCCGGCGCCGTTCCAGCCCCAGACCAGGACCACGTCCTCGTCCGACGTGTTGATGAACCCGTGCGGGCAGCCGCGCGGCGAGTAGACCACGTCGCCCTCGGCGGCGGGCTCCTCGCGGTCCTCGACATAGACGTGGCCGCTGCCCTTGAGCACGACGAAGAACTCGTCGCAGTTACGGTGCAGATGGCGCTCGTGGGCGGCGCCGGGCTTGAGGACCGTCCAGCCGACGACCGTGTTTTCGGTCCCCGCCGACTTCTGGTCGATCAGGAACTGCACCTGCATGTCGATCCAGCCATCCTCCCGCTTGAGGCCCTGGACGTGGGGGACGTCGTTCAGATTGGTGCGATAGGCTTTCGGCGCGTTCATACGTCTTGCCCTCCCAGGCGAAGATAGACCTCGTGCGCGGTGACGAAATCGCGGGTGTCGATCCCGAGCCCCCGGCAGGCATTCATCATCTCATTGGCCGCCGCCGCCAGGGGCGCGGGGCTGCCCAAGGTCCGCGCCAGGCCGAGCGCCAGCAGCATGTCCTTCTGCTGCAGCGTCACGTCGGCGAGCGGCTTGTCGGGCATCATGCCTTCCAGGATGTAGGGCCCGCGGTAGCCCAGCACCGGCGAGGCGGCGACGCTGTTGAGCACGGCCTCGACGGCGATCCCGCGCTCGACGCCGCCCTTCTCGGCGAGCGCCACCGCCTCGCCGAAGCAGATCACCTCGACCATCAGCAGCAGGTTGACCGCGATCTTCATCTGGCAGGCCAGGCCGTTGCCGCCGATGCGCGCGAGCTTGGGGCCGATGGCGAGCAGCACGGGCTTGGCGCGCTCGCAGGCCGCCTCGTCGCCGCCCAGCATGATCGAGGCGGTGCCCTGGGCGACGGTGATCGGGCTTCCCGAGAGCGGCCCGTCGAGCATCGAGAGGCCCTCGGCGCGGAAGGCCCCGGCGACCTCGCGCGACACGTCCGGGGCGATGGTGCTCATGTCGACATAGACCGCGTCCTTCCCGAGCCCGGCGATGACGCCGTCGGGACCGAGCGCGACGGCCTTGACCGCCGCGCCGTCCGTCACGATCGAGAGCACGACCTCCGCCTGCCGGGCGGCCTCGCGCGGCGTATCGGCCCAGCGCATGCCCTTGTCGATCAGCGGCCTGGCCTTCTCCGCCGTGCGGTTCCAGCCGACCACGTCGTATCCGGCTTCCAGCAGCCGCGGCACGATCACCGCGCCCATGTCGCCCAATCCGCAGAACCCGACGATAGCCGGCATGTTTCTCCCCCCGAACGGTCGGCATGCGGCGCGCCGGTGGTCGAGCCCCGACGATCGCGCCGCCGTCCCGTGGAACCCATGCGATTGGGGCAATCATACAGATCATTCGCCGTGAAGTCTCAACCGGAGCCGCATTCCGGGATCCGATCGGAGCAGGAATTCCCAGGGGCGCAGGGCGATTTGCACCGCCGCGGCCGGGCCAGCCGACCCCGCAAACCGCTGCCTACCCGCCGCCGCCCTCGCCGAAGGTGGCGGCGAGCCCCGCCAGCCAGCGCCGCACCGCACGCTCCTCGGCGACCGAGAGGCCGACCAGCATGCGCGCCTCGATCGCGTTCACCCGGCCGCGGCAGCGCTTCAGCAGCGGCCGCGCCGCCTCGCTCGGCGCCAGCCGCAGGATGCGGCCGTGCACCGGGTCGGGGGTGCGCTCTACCAGCCCGTCGCGCTCGAGGTTTTGGACGATCACGTTCACCGTCTGCGGCGTCAGCAGCGACAGCCGCGCGACGTCCGCCGAGGAAAGCCCCTCGTAGGCGCTGATGATGGTCAGCACCGCGAACTGCGGATGGGTCACGCCGAGGTCGGCGAGCGCGCGCTCGATGCGGTTGCGCACCGCCACCTGCGCCCGGCGCAACAGGTAGCCGATATGCCCGTCCTCCTCGCCGCCGCGCGCCGCGGCCCGGCGCCGCGCCGGCCTTTCGTCGCCGCGTCGCGATTGCGATTTTGCCCGTGCCGCCATGCGCTTGACGATGTTCTCAGAGCCCTGATAATATATTCGTGTACTGATAATAGGGAAAATCCGGAGGCGCGCCAAGCATGCTGACGCCGGAATACCAGAAAGTGCTGATCGCCCATGTCGAGGCCGAGACCAACCACCGCATGGAGGAGACCCTGGCGACGCTGACGCGGGACTGCGTCTTCGACGACCGCGCCCTGGGCCGCGTCTGGCACGGCCGCGAGGGCGCCCGCGACTACTACCGCATGTGGTGGGAGGGCTTCGCCATCAAGCCCGAGGGCTCGACCCGCTTCACGCCCGCCGAGGACGTGCTGATCGTCGAGACCCGCTTCGTCGGCACCCACTGCGGCCCGTTCCTCGGCGTGGCGCCCACCGACAGGCCGGTCGACGTGGCGATGGCGATCTTCGTCACCTTCGCGGGCGGCCTGATGTCGGGCGAGCGCTTCTACTGGAACCCCGCCGACCTGATGGCCCAGGTGGGCGTCGCGCTCCCCTTCGCGCTGGCGGCCTGAGCGGGGAGGGGACCCGATGAAGATCGCCGTCATCGGCGCCACCGGGGTGCTCGCCCGCCACCTCATCCCGCGCCTCGTCGAGCGCGGCCACGCCGTGCGCGGCAGCGCCCGCACCGGCGAGGGCGAGGCGCTGGTCGCCCGCCTCGGCGCCGAGCCGGTGCGCGCCGACATCCTCGACCGCGCGAGCCTCGACGCCGCCGTCACCGGCTGCGAGGCGGCGCTCCATGTCGCGACGGCGATCCCGATGCCGCGCGGCACCGGCGACTGGGCGGTCAACGACCGCCTGCGCCGCGAGGGCACGGCGCATCTCCTGGACGCCTGCGCGCGGGCCGGGGTCGGGCGCTACCTGCAGCAGAGCATCGCCATGATCCTCACCGCCGCCACCGACCGCGCGCAGACCGAGGAGGACGAAGCCGCCGGCAGCGGCCGCGGCGCCTCGTCGATCGAGGCCGAGGCGATGGTCCGCGAGAGCGACCTCGACTGGCGCATCCTGCGCGGCGGCTCCTTCTACGGGCCCGGCACCGGCCACGGCGCGGAGTGGCTCGAGGCGGCGCGCCAGCCCGGCTACGCCATGCCCGGCGAGGGCGACGACTACATCTCGCTGATCCACATCGCCGACATGGCCGAGGCGGCCGCCGCCGCGATCGAGGCCGGGCAGGGCCGCGCGGTCTGGAACGCGGTCGACGACGCGCCGGTGCGCTACCGCGAGCTCACGACCTATGTCGCGGCGCTGGCCGGCGGACCGCCGCCCGCCACGGGCGGGCCGCGGCGCCTCGCCTCCTTCCGGGTCGCCAACGCCAAGCTCAAGGCCGGGCTCGGCTGGCGCCCGCGCTACCCCAGCTACCGCTCCGGCCTGGCCGCGTGAGCGCGGCGGAGGTCGGCACCGGCCAAATTTCCGGATCCGTCAGTTCTCCCTTCGGCCGAAACGACGATGCAGTGCGTCCGAATGCAATCCACATTTTCTAATATTATACCGAAATAAGCTTCAGTATTATCAAAACACCGGCAAATAAAACCTATTCAAATTGGAGCCAATACAAAAATAAAACAATAGAACATTGCTCTTTTACTTAACGTGGATTTAATCGGCCCTGTCGCATTCCTCATCGCCCATCACGAGATCGCACCGCCGGCCCCCGATACCGGCCCCGGTGGTCAGGCGCGGATTGGAGGGCGCATGTCGTTCGACAAGGTATTCCTGTTGGTGCCGAACCCGGTCGTTTCGGGGATGATCTGGTTCGTCATCCTCTCGGTCTTCCTCTACATGGCGCGGCTGCCGGCCCAGCGCATGATCCTGGCGCTGGCGGGGGCGCTCTACCGCGGCTTCCGGATCGCCTCGAAGTCGATCCTGCGCGCCGAGCGGAGCTTCTCGCTGCGCAACCGCGAGGTGCTGTTCGCGCATGGCCGCGACCAGAAGGAGCGCGAGATCGCCCGCGAGTTCGAGCGCATCGACGCCGCGGTCCAGCGCGAGCTGGGCGAGGTGCCGGCCTTGAGCCGCCGGGTCAACGAGGAGATCACCCGCGCCCAGGAGGACCACGCCAAGAGCGGCGAGGTGCCGCCCTCGCCGCCGGGCTGGATCGACGCGGTCAAGGCCGTCGCCAAGATCGACAGCCGCGGCGAGCCGGTGGTCGGCAAGATACTGGAGGTGATCCACGGCTCGCTGGTCAAGGCCCAGGCGGCCGCCACCGAGGAGTACCGCAAGGCGACCCAGGCGCGCCACAAGCACCTGAGCGCGATGATGCCGCGCATCCGCAAGCTCGACCAGACGCTGGGCCAGGTCGACGCCAACGTCAACACGCTGCTCGACAAGTCGAAGCTGATCGACCGCCACATGGGCCACTACGAGAGCATCCTGCGCCAATCGGACGCGGCGATGCGGGCGCTCGCCACCTCGGCCTTCACCTATTTCGCCATCGCCGCCCTGGTGCTGACCATCGCCATCTTCGGCGCCGGCATCAACTTCCGCCTGATCGCCCGGCCGATGGCCGAGATGGTCGGCGGCAACGTCATCGTCGGCGGCCTGCGGGTCTCCGAGGTCGGCGCGCTCGTGATCATCCTGCTCGAGGTCTTCATGGGCGTCTTCCTCATGGAGGCGCTGCGCATCACCAACCTCTTCCCGGTGATCGGCTCGCTCAAGGACTCCACGCGCGTCAAGCTCGCCTGGGCCTGCCTCTTCCTCTTGACGATGTTCGCCTGCATCGAGGCGGGCCTGGCGCTCATGCGCGAGATCCTGGTGCGCGACGAGGCGGCGACCAACGCCTTCCTGCGCGGCGGCTCGGCCGCGGCGATCGCGGCGAGCAGGGAGAGCTTCCGCTGGATGACCACGGCGGCGCAGATGGGGCTCGGCTTCTTCCTGCCCTTCGTGCTCGCCGTGGTGGCGATCCCCTTGGAGACCTTCATGCACACGGGCCGCGTCGTCTTCGGCACCGGCGTCGCCGCGGGCATGCGCGCCACCGCCGCGCTGCTGCGCATCCTTGGCTCGATCACCCGCGCCCTCGGAACGATGCTGGTGCACCTCTACGACATGGCGGCGGCGCCCTGGCTGACCGTCGAATGGCTGGTGCGGCGGCGCCTGCCGGCGGCGGCGGGCGGGCCGGCCTGGAAGCTCAGGAAGGACCTCGACGCCCACTTCGAGAAGGAGGCCGCGTGATGCGAAAGCGACTGGCGACGACCCTGGCCGCGCTGGGGTTCCTGGCGACCGCCTCGGCCTGCGGCGACAGCACCACCGGCGCCCAGGGCATCTACATGCTGCTCGACACCTCGGGCACCTATTCGGTGGAGCTGCAGAAGGCGCAGCAGGTCATCTCCGCCATCCTGACCAAGCTCGGCCCCGGCGACAGCTTCGCCGTGGCGCGCATCGACACGGGCAGCTTCAGCGAGAAGGACATCGTCGCCCGCGTCACCCTCGACGACCGGCCGAGCGTCGCCAACCGGCAGAAGCGCGCGTTTCTCCTGCAGGTCCGCCGCTTCGTGCGCGAGCTCAAGCCCGCCGCCTATACCGACATCACCGGCGGCGTGCTGCAGGCGACCGAGTACCTCGACGAGAAGCGCGCCTCGCGCAAGGTGATCGTCATCTACTCCGACCTGAAGGAGGACCTGGCCAAGGGCTATCTGCGCAAGAACCTCCGCTTCAAGCTCGACGGCTACCGGGTGGTGGCGCTCAACGTCACCAAGCTGCGCACCGACAACTTCGACCCGCGCCTCTACATGGGCCGGCTGAAGCTCTGGCAGGGCCGGGTCCGCCAGGGCGGCGGCGAGTGGAAGGTCATCAACAACCTGGAGAACCTCGCCGAGCTCATGCCGGAGTGAGCCGCGGCCCCGGCCCTCGCCCGCGCCGCCGCGTCGTCGAACGGCCCCCTTCGACGACGCCGAGGGCGCGCGGGCGATTCACGATCTCTTAGATAAGTTTGAATAAAATCGGCGCGCTGTTGTTGGAATCGGCAGTAATTTTGATAGAAATCGTGGCTTTTACATAACCACGTATTCAAATGCTTCCGGCCCAACGCTACGGGGTATTCCCTTGGATGCTCCAAGAGGCGCGTGGCTGCGAAACGCGCACCGGCGGCGCATCGGCCGCGATCCCGCGTCGAAGTCGGCGCACTGTGGGGGCGCATGGTGGGCTTGGTGTCATCGATCGGAGTTGTCGACCCGGCGGGCGACCGGACCGACCGCACGGCGGCCGGCGTCGGCGACCCGGGCTATGCCTGCCTGAGCGCCATCCTCGCCAAGGTGCAGGACGTCGCCGACGGGCCGGCCCGCGAGAACGCGGTCGCGGTCGACCGCGATGCGACATGGCCGGAGCAGTCGCTGCGCGCCTTGCAGGCCGCCGGGATCGGCGGGCTGGTCGTCCCGCGCGAATACGGCGGCCACGGCCAGGGGCTCAATGCCCTGGCGCGGGCCTGCGAGATCCTCGGCCGCGAATGCGCGTCGAGCGCCATCTGCTTCGGCATGCACAGCGTCGGCGCCGCCGTCATCGCGGCGCAGGTGACCGAGGTGCAGGCTGCGGAATACCTGCGGCCCATCGCGCAGGGTCGGCACCTCACCACCCTGGCTTTGAGCGAGGCCGGGACGGGGGCCCATTTCTACTATCCCCAGACCCGTCTCGCGCGCATCGCCGGCGGCAAGCTCAAGGTCCACGGCACCAAGCACTTCGTCACCAACGGCGACCGCGCCGATTCCTACGTCGTCTCGGGCGTGCATGACGACAATGGCCTCTCGCGGTTCTCCTGCGCGGTGCTCGACGCCGGGCTCGACGGCATGAGCTGGGGCGACAAATGGCACGGCTTCGGGATGCGCGGCAACGAGTCGCGCACGCTCGACATCGACCAAGTGCAGATCCCGGCGGACAAGCTGCTCGGCGCCATTGGCAACCAGATCTGGTACGTCTTCAACGTGGTCGCGCCCTATTTCCTGATCTCCATGTCGGGGACCTATCTCGGCGTCGCCGCGGCGGCGCTGGACATGGCCCGCCGGCACCTGATGGAGCGCGAGTACCAGCACGACGGCCGTGTGCTCGCCGAGTCGACGGTGCTGCAGCACCGGTTCGGCGAGCTTTGGGGCAAGCTCGAGGCTGTCCGGCGCATGGTCTACAGCGCCGGCACGCGCTTCGACGAGGGCGACGAGGAAGCCGTCGTCGCGGTGCTGACCTCCAAGGCGGAGGTCGCCGAGGTGGGCACCCAGGTGGTCGGCGAGTGCATGTCGCTGATGGGCGGCATCGCCTATCGCGAGGGCTCCGAGATCCAGCGCCGTCTCCGCGACATCCGGGCCGCGCACGTGATGGCGCCGACGACGGACCTGCTGCGGACCTGGGCCGGGCGCACCCTCCTTGGACAGCCGATGTTCGGCGAATAGGCCGGTGTCGGCGACCGTCTACCACTGCATCGGGAGCCGCAACCAGGTCGAGCGTCTCGGTGCGCTGGTGGCGGGGGACCTCCAGCTCGAGGCGTTGCCGCGGAGCGACGACGGGTGCGGCGGCGACCTCGCGATGGCCGGCCAGGCGGCGGCGTTCATCGTCGAGCTCTACAGCATCGATCCCGTGCGCCTGGTCGCCGGCCTCCGCGGCGCGGGGGTCGAGGTCCCGGTCGTCGTCCTCTGCAAGTCGCCCGACCGCGCCGAGCTGCGCCTGCGGTTCGCCAATCACGGCGTGTCGACGCGCGACGTGTCGCTGGTCTCGCACACCGATCCCGATGCCCTGGCCAATCACCTGCGCGACTGTATCTCGCGGCACCGCCGCCGCCGCGCCGCCGATGCGACGCTGATGCAGGAGGCCGACCATCTGGCCTCCGGGAGCGGGTTGGCGCTCGATCGACCGTCCTATTTCGACGACGTGCTCGACAACGCGCCGGTGGGCGTGCTGCTGCTGGGCGACGACGGCCGCATCCGCTCGATCAACCGGTATGGCGCGGATCTCTTCGAGGCCGCCGAGGCCGATCTCAACGGCGCCGCTTTCAAGGACCTGTTCCCGCCCGACCAATGGGAGGCCCTGGAGGCCACCCGCGGTACCGCAAGCTCCCCCGGCGAGCTGCCGACGGAGGCCAGCCTGATCCTGGGCTCGGGATCGGTGCGGCACATCACCGTGCGGATGGTGCCCTTCGACCACCGTCACGACGGCAGGGGCGCGATGGCGATCCTCCAGGACATCACCGCGCAGGTCGAGGCCACCCTGGCGGCGGAGCGCGCGAGCGCCACCAAGTCGCTGTTCCTCGCCAACATGAGCCACGAGCTGCGCACGCCGCTCAACGCCATCATCGGTTTCTCCGAGCTCTTGCGCAGCGAAGCCCTCGGCATCATCGCGAACGAGCGCTACGTGCAATACGCCGCGGACATCAACGAAAGCGGCATCCATCTGCTCAACCTGATCAACGACATCCTCGACATCTCCAGGCTCGAGGCGGGCAAGTTCGTGCTCGACGAATCCGAGTGCTCGATCGGGGCGGTCGTCGAGGGCGCGCTCCGCTTCGTCCACCAGGCCGCGGCGCGCGCCGGCATTCGGCTCGAGCACGAGGGGCTGGCGGCGCTGCCGAACGTGCGCGCCGACGAGCGGCGGCTGACGCAGATCGTCGTCAACCTGGCGTCGAACGCGATCAAGTTCACGCCGTCCGGCGGACGCGTCACGGTCCGCGGCCACGCCGGCGGCGCGGGCGATCCGATCTCGATCAGCGTCGCGGACACCGGCATCGGCATGGCCGCCGACGACATCCCCAGGGCGCTCGCCCCCTTCGATCAGATCGACAACCGGCTCAGCCGGCGCTACGAGGGCTCGGGCCTGGGGCTGCCGCTCACCAAGTCGCTCGCCGAGAGCCACGGCGGCACGCTCGCGATCGAAAGCAAGCCCGGCGTCGGCACCACCGTGACCGTCAGCCTGCCGGCCGAGCGCATCGTCGCCGGTCCCAGCGGCGCCGCGGCGGTCGTCGGGGCGAAGCTGGCGAGCTGATCCGCCGCCACGCGGCCTCGCGCCGCTGCTTCGATTAGATCGGGTCGCATTTGGGCCGGATCAAAAATTGATCCGGCCCAAATGCGTGAATCCGATCTAACTATTTGGTAATAGAGCAGATTCACGTGATTAGGTCGAATCAAGACGTGATTCGACCTAATCACGACCTGCTCTAGGCCCGCCAGCCGGGGATGGCGCGCCGCATCCTTGCCCGCGCAGTCGCGGTCGGGATTAGCCCTCGAAGGCGAAGGCGCTCATCGCCAGGACGGCGAGGCAGTAGCTCCGGTGGAGCAGGCGGCCGCGCGCCGCCTCCGCGTTCGAGGCCGCGCCCATGGCGACGAAGAGCGGCAGGATATGGTCCTCGCTCGGATGCTGATGCGTCGCGGCGGGCGCGCGGGCGCGGTAGTCGAGGAGATCGTCGGTGCGCGCCTCGGCGACCGCGGCGATCAGCCATTCGTCGAAGGCGCGCACGTCGTCGGGCGGCGCCACATGCGCCATGGCGCGGCGCGGGTCGCCCAAGTTGTGCGTGGTGTTGCCGCTGCCGACGACCAGCACGCCCTCGCCGCGCAGGGGCGCCAGTGCCGTGCCGAGCGCGAAGTGATGCGCCGGCCCGAGCGCGGTCTGGATCGAGAGCTGGACGACCGGAATGTCCGCCTCCGGATAGGCCAGCATGAGGGGGTTCCAGGCGCCGTGGTCGAGGCCGCGCCGGGGATGGATGCGCGCCTCGAACCCCGCCGCCTCGAGGAGCTCCGCGGCGCGCGCGGCCAACGCCGGATCGCCGGGCGCCGGATACTCGAGCTTATAGAGCGCCTCGGGGAATCCGTGGAAGTCGTGGATGGTCTTGGGGCTCGTGTCCCCGCCCAGGGTCGGCGCCGGCGTCTCCCAATGCGCCGAGACCATCAGGATCGCGCGCGGCCGCGCCAACCCGCGCCCGAGCCCCTTCAGGAAGCGCGAGACCGGAATGTCCTCCAGCGGCAGCGTCGGCGCGCCGTGCGAGAGGAAGAGGGTAGGGAGCGGCGGCGTCATGCACACGATCCTTTCACGACCTTCGGGCCTTTCAAGACCTTCGGGCCTTTCATCATCTCCGAGCCGCGGGCGCGGCGGCCGTTCGGTCCCTGGGGGCGGGCGCCAGTGTTATGATTCCGAACTTCGTCACAACCAGGGTGGCGAACTTCGGAGGCTGAATCACGCTGGATTCATATATTCAGTGTCCCGAAACTTCCGAAATTCGATGAATCGAATTTCGGAATCGGGACTCTAGAACTCCCGGCCCAGGGCCTTGTCGATCGACAGCGCGCCGCCGCCGCGGATCAGCACCACGATCGCCAGCAGGCCCAGCAGAACCGGCATCTCCGCGCCCCGGTTGGTCCAGAACCAGGCGCCCGAATGCACGCCGAACCAGGCCACGATCATGAACACGAGGTACTGCGCCGCGACCACGCGGGTCAGCAGCCCGATGACGAGCAGCACGCCGCCGACCAGCTCGAGCAGGCCGATGTAGTAGGCCCACGGGATCCAGCTTCCGGCGAACTCGCCGGCTTGGTCCTTCGTATGACCCCCCAACGTCATCGCCATGAAGAAGGCGGTGCCCTGGTAGGCGCCGCCGAAGATCTTCACCCAGCCATGCGGGATGAAGAACAGGCCGAGCGTGACACGCAGCAGCGGATAGGCGTACTCGGCCAACCCGTCATAAAGCGGGCCCAGGAAAGGCAGGAAATATTTCGGTGCTTTGCTTTCGGTTGCGTCAATCATTGCTCCCTCCCAATCTCGCAATCGGGACTGCGATCGCTTTGTCGGTCCGGGCCGGTGTTCAAACGGATTGGCGCAAGGATGTGCCGTCTCGGCCAAGGCCGACGTTGCTTGCGCCGACTGCCCTCAGGACGCTGGGGACGGTCGGGCGCGATGATCGCATCTCCAGTTGCTCACCCCACCGCTCTAGGCGGCCTTGAGCCGCCCGCGGTCGTGGGGGGTAGTGTAGTCGATTTCGGGGCCGACGGGGACAATCCGGGTCGGGTTCACGGTTTCGTGACTGCCGTAGTAATGCCGCTTGATGTGGTCGAGGTCGACGGTCCCGGCGACGCCCGGCACCTGGTAGAGCTCCTTGGTATAGTTCCACAGGTTCGGGTAGTCGTAGACGCGCCGCTTGTTGCACTTGAAGTGGCCGAAGTAGACCGGATCGAAGCGCACCAGCGTGGCGAACGCCCGCCAGTCGGCCTCGGTGATGCGGTCGCCGACGAGGTAGCGGTTCCTGGCGAGCCGCGCCTCCAGCCCGTCGAGCTCGTCGAACAGCGCGTGGAAGGCCTCCTCGTAGGCCTCCTGCGAGGTCGCGAAGCCGCATTTGTAAACGCCGTTGTTGACGTTGTGGTAGACGCCCTCGTTGACCGCGTCGATCTCCGCGCGCAGCGGCTCGGGGTAGAGGTCTACCGAGGGATCGCCCCATTCGTCGAACGCGGAATTGAACATGCGGATGATCTCCGACGACTCGTTCGAGGCCACCGTGCCGCGCTCCTTGTCCCACAGCACCGGCACCGAGGCGCGGCCGGTATAGTCGGACTTGCCGCGGATATAGATCTCGTGGATGTACTTCGCATCGAACAGCGGATCGCCCAGGGCGTCGCCGTCATGCTCGAAGCTCCAGCCCATCTTGCCCATGAAGGGGTGCACGACCGAGACGTCGATCGCGTCCTTCAGCCCCTTCAACATGCGCACGATCAGCGTGCGGTGCGCCCAGGGGCAGGCATAGGCGACATAGAGGTGGTAGCGCCCCGGCGCGGCCTTGAAGCCGCCGAGGCCGGAGGGGCCGGGGCTGCCGTCCTTGGTCACCCAGTTGCGGAAGGCCGCCTCGGTGCGCCGGTACTTGCCGCCGGCCTTCCGCGTATCGACCCCGTCGGCCTCCCATGTCCCGTTCACCAGTTGGCCCATGCCTTGCGCTCCTTTTCGCTCCGTGGTCCGCGTTCATGGCTAATTTAGTATTGCAGGCCGGAATGGACATCCTTTGATGTGTCGGGGCTGATTCCCAGCTGCGACATCTAGCCGCGACATCTATTTGTAGGGGCGGTTTTCAAACCCGCCCGATTTTCACCACAGAGGCACAGAGACACAGAGAAAAGTCACAGAGGAATGGCTATGCGTTCCGCGCCCCGGCCGCATCTCAGTGCCTCTGTGCCTCTGTGGTTCACTTCCGTTGGGCGGTTCGGGCGGGTTAGAAACCCACCCCTACAAATGTCGTCGATGGTCATATGGTCCGACTGACACCCCGACGTGGGGGCGACCGCGGCGGACGATAGTTGCTTGACATAACCGAACGTTCGTACTATTCTCTCCTTCATGCGAAAAGGCGAACGCACCCGCGAAGCCATCGTCGATCAGGCCCTCGACCTCGCCACGGTCCGGGGGCTCGAAGCGTTGTCGATCGGCGCGCTGGCGGCCGAGACGGGCATGTCGAAATCGGGGCTGTTCGCCCATTTCGGCTCCAAGGAGGCGCTCCAGCTCGCCGTGCTCGCGGCCGCCTCGGCGCGCTTCGCCGCCCTGGTGATCACGCCGGCGCGCGACGAGGCGCGCGGTCTCCGCCGCCTGATCGCCCTGGTCGAGCGCTGGATGGCCTGGGCGAATTCCGGGACGCTGTCGGGCGGCTGCCCTTTCGTCGCCGCCCAGGTCGAGTGGGACGACCGCGCGGGCCCGGTGCGCGACTATCTCGTCTGGGCGCAGGAGAGCTGGCTCGGCGTGCTCGCCGCCGCGGCGGAGAAAGCGGTCGCGCAAGGCGACTTCCGCGCCGACCTCGACCCCCGCGCCTTCGCCCACGACGTCTACGCGATCGCCCTCGGCTATCACAACGCCCAGCGCCTGCTGCGCGACCCCAACGCGGAGACCTACGCCCGCGCCGCCTTCCGCCGCCTGCTCAAGGACGCCCGCGACGGCGCCCCCAACGCCGTCGCCCCGGCGACGACCCACTGAGGCCACCCGGACCCGGGATTCATGCCCGCGCGCGACCAAGAGCCTCCGGATTTCGATCCAATGAAAACGAACGTTCGTCTTGAAAATGACGCGCCGTTCTCCCGGTTATGGCGCGGGCTCGGATCGATCGGCCGCTCCAGCCGCCAGCCCGAGCCCGAGCCCGCGCCCGGCGCCGAGGCGACCGAGACGGGCCTCGTCCGGTTGCCCTGGGAAGCATCGCAAAGCGGCGTCCGCCCGCTCCTCTCGCTGGAGGCCGGCGCCTATCTGGCGCATCTGGTCCGGCTCGACCCGGAGAGCCGGCGCCACCGCTTCGGCCGCCCCATCGCCGACCGCGAGCTGGCGCGCTTCGTCGCCGGGATCGACTGGTCGCGGGCGCTGGTGCTGGCGCATGTCGAGGAGGGCATGGTGCGCGGCGCCGCCCATCTCGCCTGGCCGGACATCGAGTGGCTCGGCGGCGACGGCGAGCTCGCGGTCGCCGTCGAAGCGCCCTGGCGCCGCCGCGGCATCGGCCGCCGCCTGCTCGAGCGCGCCACCGGCGAGGCCCGGGCGCGCGGGCTCGCCGGCATCCTGTTCTTCACCCAGGCCGACAACGAGGCGATGCTGGCGCTCGCCCGCCATTTCGACGCGCCGCTCAGCTTCCTGGGTCGCGACGTCGAGGGCCGCGTCCCGCTCGCCGTGCCGCCCACCGCGCGGCCGCGCTATTACGCCGGCATGGCGGTCTAGGTGCGGGGCTCTGCATCCATCCTTCGAGGCCCGCTTCGCGGGCGCCTCAGGATGAGCTTCCGGAATTGGCGGCAACGCACCTAAGCTCATCCTGAGCGACCGTCTTGTTGGTCAAGGGGTTTGCCATGGGATTTGGTCTCTCAGGATGGCGTTGAGGATGCCGAGGAGCTTGCGCATGCAGGCGACGATGGCGACC
>Ga0302046_10002274_pt1 | contig 17891 bp, 16 predicted proteins | sample RVTome_11_FD_200261 | JGI IMG/M metagenome (GOLD analysis project Ga0302046, IMG submission 200261) | Soil microbial communities from uranium-contaminated site in the Upper Colorado River Basin, Wyoming, United States - RVT147D111 (version 2) ...
AAACGAACACTGATGACGCTGAAACAGACATAATAACCACAGATTGATCAAATCGGTGGTTATCAGGTCCTTTTCCGCGTCATCTGTGTTCAAATCCTTTAGAAGAGAGAATCTTGGCCGGAACTACGGCGTTTCAGCCCAAAGTGCTGGTAGGCAAGGTCGGCAGCTTCACGACCTCGCGGTGTTCTTTTCATGAACCCTTCCTGAATTAAGTAGGGCTCATACACCTCTTCAATGGTACCTGGTTCTTCGCCCACAGCGACAGCGAGCGTGTTCAGGCCGACCGGCCCTCCGCTGTATTTTTCGATAATGGCCTTCAGGATCCGTTTATCCATCTCATCCAGCCCATGGTGGTCTACCTCAAGGGCCTTCAATGAATATTCCGCGACTTCCTTCGTGATAACACCCTTGTGGCGGCTGAGCTTTTTATCGGCCTCTGCGAAATCGCGGCATCGTTTCAGCAACCGGTTTGCAATTCTGGGGGTGCCTCTCGACCGCTTTGCAATCTCCATCGCCCCATCATCAACAACCTGAACACCGAGGATCCCGGAAGAGCGCCGGATGATTCGGAACAAGTTGTCAGGTGCGTAATAATCCAGCCGGCTTGTTACTCCGAAACGCGCCCTCAAAGGTGCGGTGAGCAGTCCTGAGCGTGTGGTTGCGCCGACGAGTGTGAACTTGGGAAGGGAAAGCTGGATACTCCGTGCGTTCGGGCCTGCGTCGATGATAATATCCAACCGGTATTCTTCCATGGCCGAGTAAAGGTATTCTTCGACAACGGGGTTAAGCCGATGGATTTCGTCGATGAAGAGGACGTCGCCTTCCTGCAGATTCGTGAGTATGCCGGCAAGGTCGCCGGGTTTGTCGAGGACGGGGCCGGAGCTGATCTTGATACCGGAGCCCATCTCGTTGGCAATAATGTAGGCGAGGGTGGTCTTTCCGAGTCCCGGCGGCCCGGTCAAAAGAACGTGGTCAAGCGCCTCGCCGCGCTGCCGGGCGGCTGCGATAAAGACCCTGAGGTTCTCGGCGATCTTTTCCTGACCGATGAAATCTGCAAACGCGGAAGGACGGAGGGTTTGATCGAGCTCGAGCTCGCTTTCAAGGCGTTCAGGGGATGTGTAGTCGGAGCGCATTTATTTCGACCTCGAATATTTCAATGCCGATTTGATAAGGTCTTCAATAGATTGATCTGACCCATTTGCATCGTCAAGGGCCCTCCGAAGAGCCTTTTCTGCAACAGGCCGGGAGTACCCGAGGGAAGTGAGAGCAAGCAGGGCTTGCGTTCTCACGCTGTCTTTGGAAGAGGATTGAATTGAAAGAGCGCTCGTTGTTTCTTCCTTGTTGACCTTGTCGCGAAGTTCCAGAATGAGCCTCTCGGCGGTTTTTCTGCCAACTCCGGGAATCGCGGTCAATGCTCCGACATTTCCCTGTACCAGGTAGTTCTTCAAATCAGAAGCCGAAATGCCTGAGAGAATCCCTTGAGCGATCTTGGGGCCAATACCCGTAACAGAGATGAGAAGCTTGAACAACACAAGCTCCGTCTCGCTGGCGAAACCGTAAAGCTGGAGGGCATCTTCACGAACTTGCAGATGAGTCAAGAGAGTGATGGTTGTTCCGGTCTCTCCAAGTGTCTCGAATGTCGAAAGAGGTATGAGGATAGCGTATCCGACACCATTCACGTCAAGCAAAATCTCTGTTGGAGATTTTATTTTGAGGACGCCGGTAAGGGAGGCAATCATTGGCGGACGATCACTCGCTCAGGATGTGATTTGATGAACTCTTTCCAGGCATTGTTCTGCGCCTTGCCATTCGATTTCTTCCGTACGGAATTGGGTCGCGGCTTGCCCCGGCGCTGAAAATGGCACAAGGCAACTGCGAGAGCATCGGTTACATCGAACAGCTTCGGGGAGTGCCTTATTCCAAGGAGAGTCTTCACCATTGCCTGAACCTGCTCTTTCGAAGCCGCTCCGTTTCCAACAACCGCCTTTTTGACTTCCCGCGGTGAGTACTCCGCAGTCGGAATTTCGGAATTAATAGCCGCCAGAATTGAAACCCCGCGTGCGTGGCCGATCTTAAGTGCCGACTGTGCATTCTTGCCATAAAAAGCTGTTTCAATGGCAAATTCATCCGGATGATACTGTTCGATCACGGAACACAGGGCGGAGTAAATCTTATGAAGTCTGATCGGCATGGAAGCCGAACCTCTGTTCTTCACGACATCGAAATCCAGAACAAGAGCCTTTCCATTCCGGATCTCGACGACACCGTAACCGGTTACGAGTGTGCCGGGATCGACTCCGAGTATTATCATCAGCTGGTTTGTGGCTCTGGTTGTGAATTGTGAATCGCCTGCCCGACCGAACCTCATTGAACCATATGCGGTCGTTCGGGCGGGTAAATCGTGAATCGTAACTGCACAGAAATTAGTGAAACCTAGGATGAATTGCTCGCTGTCAGATCCCGGATCTTGAGCTGGGGGATAACTTCCCCGTTGTAGTCGCTCTCGTCGATGGAAAAGGCAAGGTCAACCCGGCGGCCGGCCATCCGGTCCATGAGTTGGCCGAGGTTGAACCCGATCGCATCGAGGACCCGGCTTTGCTGACGGACCTTGAATCGCAGATGGTTTTTGCCGACGATCCGGGGAGTGCCGAGGACCTCGGCATTTCGAACGGCAAAGACCGGGCGCATGTTCTGCGGACCGTACGGGGCGAATTGATTCAGAATTCTGATGAATTTCGGCGTCAATTCCGAGAGGTCAATTTCCGCATCGATTCTGATTTCCGGTGTCAGAAGTTCGTCGGTCAGTAGTTCCTTCGCGACAAGCGCGAACGCTTCTTTGAACTCCTCCACCCGATCAACCGCAACGGTGAGGCCTGCGGCGTACTTGTGGCCGCCGAATTGCAGGATTTTATCTTCGCACCGCTTGAGAGCCTGGTAAATATCGAATCCCGCCACACTGCGCGCCGACCCCTTGGCCACCCCGTCCACCGTCGTCATCATGATCGTCGGTCGATAGTAGCGCTCAACCAGTCGCGAGGCAACTATTCCGATAACACCCGGATGCCATTGATCCTGATGGAGGACAATCGCCCTGTCTTTTTCGATGTTGAAGTATTCTTCCACCAGATTCTGCGCCTGAAGAAACGTATCCTCGTCGATCTTTCGCCGGTTTCGGTTCTCTTCTTCAAAGATCTTCGAGAGTTCGAGGGCTTTTTCATACGATTCGCAGGAAAGCAATTCGACAGCTCTGTTCGCATCCCCGAGTCGTCCAACGGCGTTGATGCGCGGTGCAATGATGAACACGATTTGTCCGGCGCTCAGCCGTCCCGGCTTCATTCCCGAAGTTTCCATCAACGCCCGGATTCCCGGCCTGGGCTGAGTGTTGATCAGCTCGATGCCGAGCTTCACCATCGCCCGGTTTTCTCCGGAAAGGGCGACGATATCGGCAGTGGATGCAAGAGCGGTAAGATCCAGGTAGGAGGAAAGCCTGTGTTCCGCATTTCCGCCGAATTGCGACTGCACGAAGTCTTGCGTGCAAAGAGCCTGGATGAGCTTGAATCCGACTCCGCATCCGCACAGTTGCTTAAAAGGGTAGGGGCAGCCGGGTTTGAGCGGATTGAGAATTGCCGTAGCGGCAGGAAGGGTCGATCCCGGTTCATGGTGGTCACAGATAATCACCTCGATGCTGAGGGAAGCGGCGAACTCCACCTGTTGCACCGCTGTAATGCCGCAGTCGATGGCGATCAGAAGTGTGACGCCCAATTGCTTGGCGCGTTCAATGCCGGATTTTGAGAGGCCATATCCGTCTTTGATGCGATCCGGAATGAAAGCGGTAACATTAGCGTCAATCGACTTGAGGAAGGTTGTCAGCAGTGTCGCGCCATTGGTTCCATCGACATCGTAGTCACCATAGACCAGCAGTGACTCACCGTTTTTCACCGCCTGGAGAATGCGCGCGACGGCGGTGTGCATGCCGTCCATGAGAAACGGGTCGTGAAGGTCGTCCAGGGTGGGCCGAAAGAATTCGCGCGCGCGCTCGCGTGTGTCGATGCCGCGTCGAACAAGGATCTCCGCAAGAATCGGTGAGATGGTGAGTTCGTCAGTGATGCGTTTTACTTTTCCGGGGAAATCCGGATCATCGGGAGGTACGGATCCATTGGATCTGGAAACCCAACGGTACTCTCGGACAGGTGACACGGAAACAACTCCTTCTGGGGGGAGGTGTCGACGGCGATTGTTACCGGAGGCAGGAAGTGATGTCGATAAGCCGAATTCTGTCTTTCCCGGTTTCATGCGGGAGAGGCAGCCATTTCTCTAAGCGACCTACCCGTCACGCATCCGCCCGAGGCGGAACAAGCGGGCAACTTGAAGCGTGACCTACATGGTCTTGCACCGGGTGGGGTTTGTCGGTCCCGCCTTTCGACGGGATCCCTTTCGGGACCGCCGGCATCACTGCCGGCGCGGTGGTCTCTTACACCACCTTTTCACCTGTTTCTTCCGCCGAAGGCGGAGGATGTGTTTTTTCTGTGACACTATCCGTTCTCATGGGATCTGGCCCATGAGACCCCCGCTTGACGCGGGGCACCCTGCCCTGTGGAGTTCGGACTTTCCTCTCTGGTGAATGTACTGACCAAAGCGGCTGCCTGACACCACTCCTGCCTTAGGTAACGTTAATTAAACCCGTGACGCCTGCCTACGCCTCCATGATAAGGGCTTTGTGATGGCTTCGGCAGGCAGGCAAGTCCGCCGAAGCCATCCATGAGACTCTTTACAGAGGAGCAGGCGGATCATTGACACGACGCTTAAGGTTAATACCCCGGTTGGCCAGTTCATCGGCCTCACCGTTTTCCTCCCGTGCGACGTGTTGAATTTCGAACTTGTAGGGAGCTGACGCGAGAATCCTTTGTACATCGGTGAAGAGCGTCTTTAATCCCTTATCCTTCACCTTGTAAGAGCCCTGAACCTGTCGAACCATAAGCTCGCTATCAGAATGAACAATCAACCTGGTGCATTTGGTTTCCCGTGCAATTTCCAGGCATTTGATCAGGGCTGTATATTCGGCGATGTTGTTTGTCGCGGTGCCGATATAATCAGAAAGTGAAACCAGGACCTTCCCTGTTTCATCTTTCATTAGGATTCCAATACCGCTTTCCCCCGGATTCCCTCTGGATGCGCCGTCGGTAAAAGCAGCAACAGTCATACCGGGGCGGGGCTGTTGACAATTTCATCAGAGACGAGAATCCGCCCGCAGTGCTCGCATTGGAGGATTCTGGAGTTCTTCCGAAGTTCGAGAGCGGTTTGTGGAGGGACGCGTTTAAAGCACCCGCCGCAAGCGTTCCGTCGCACGGGGACAACGGCTCTGCCGTCTTTTGCCGCCCGGATCCGTTCATAGGTCCGTATATCGCTCTTGTCGATCCGGACGACATATTTCTCGCGCTCGTGTTTAAGTTTCAGTTCCTCTTCTTCATGCTCTTTATTGACAAGCTCAAGTTCTGCTGATCGTTCCTCCAACTCCTTGTTCAAGACATCGATTTCCGGCCCCATCTTCTCCAGGTCCTGTTTTGCAATTTGCATCTTGCCTTCGAGGTTCTCCATCTCTTTTTGAAGCTTCGTGATCTTTTCCTGGGCTGCATCGATTTCTCTTGTCAGAGCATCGTACTGTTTGTTCGTTTTTACCTGAAATTGCTGACTCTTGTATTTCTCAATGTTTTCCTTCAGAGCTAGAATCTCTACGTCCACCGAATCGCGACGGATGGTCGACTGCGTAATTTCATCATTCAATTGTTTTCGGGCGCTCTCACTCGTCTGTTTCTTTGTTTCGAGGTCCGCGACTTTGAGGGGGAGATCGCCTTTCATTTCCTGGAGATCATCCAATCCGGAATCGATCTGTTGAAGGCCATACAACAACCGCAAACGATTTTCCAACGTGTGACTCCTCTTTCGCTTAAGAAAAGTGAATGGTGCTTGTTTTGTGCCTTGTTACCAAAATGTGAACTTTTTCCCGCCGATCTGTGCACGCCGCTGCGAGGCGTGAGCGAACAACGTCCAGCACAGGGTGCTCGGTTTCCCAGTGTCCGGCATCGATAAGAGCAAGGCTCCCTGCATCATGGAAGGAGTGATAGCGGACATCGGCGGTTACGAACGCATCAGCCCGTGCCCGAACCGCCTCTGCTATCAAGTCTGAACCGCTTCCGCCGCACACCGCTATTGTTTTCACGCGTGCGGACGGGTCCCCGCTCATCCTGAGGCCCTCGGCGCGCAATGCCTTGCGAACGAGAGCCAGAAATGATTTGAGCGGAAGAGCGGATTTCAATTCGCCGATCGCACCCATGCCAAATTCGGCGCTTTCGTTGTCGAGGTGGTAAATATCGTATGCAACCTCTTCGTATGGGTGAGCTGATTTCAGCGCCACGGTCACCGCAGGGACTTTGGTTCGGGGGAGAATCATTTCCAGTCGCACTTCATTGGCCGATTCCAGCTTTCCCTTCGCCCCGACGGCCGGGTGTGATCGCTCTGAACCAAGGAATGTTCCGTGGCCGTTGATTTGAAACGAGCAATGCGAGTACTCACCGATGATGCCGGCTCCAGCTGTTGCCATGGCATCAAGGAGCTTTGAGACAGATTGTTCCGGGACGAAGACCGCGATTTTTGCCAGAAGGCCTTTCAACGGAGAGAGAAAGCGGATGTTCTGCAAACCCAGTATGCGGGCCAGGGTTATGCTCACGCCATCCCGAGTGAAGTCAAGATTGGTGTGAGCGGAATAGACCGCGATCCCATGACGGGCAAGCCTGAGGATCATTCTGCCGATCGGGTCTGAAGAAGTAATCGAAGAGGCGGGTCGAAAGAGCAGCGGGTGATGGGAAATCACAAGGTCGGCCTTCATCGAGACGGCCTCACTCACGACCTCTTCGGTTACGTCGAGGCAAACGAGGATTCGACGAACCTGCGCGGTTCGGTCACCAACCTGGAGGCCTACGTTATCCCGTTCCCAGGCGATCCAACGGGGGGCCCACTCTTCCATGATGTGTTCCACGTCGCTCACGGTCATACGCCGTGCCGCCTATAAAAAAAATGTCCCGCTTCTTGGGCGGGACACTGAAAATAAGTCTGTTGGGTGTCATTGTGGACGGAGCAACGCTTCCTGAATCTTCCCGGTATCACCATCGTTCTGGTACTTCCTCCGCCTGGGTGGATAAATAATGTACGAAAGATGGCGGTAAGAATCAAGCTGACTGGTGCGGGTTTTTCTCTCAGCCTGGTCCCTGGGGGGCTTTCCTTTCCTTGAACTCGATTCGTTCAAAGTTGATATCGCGGAGCCGTTTGATCTCCCGTTCGATCTTTTGGAAATGACCGTCGAATTCGCTCATTTTATTTTTTTCGCTGTCAGAAAACTGGCGGGAGAGAAGGTCGGCGCTGATCTTGATGGCAGCGAGAGGATTGTTGAACTCGTGGCAAACGGTTACAACGAGTTCGCGAATGGCCTCAGCTCGTTTTTCGGCAATAAACATGCGATTCTCGACAGCTTCGCGCTGCTTGCGGGTAAGCGCCTTCTCCAGGGCATTAATGATCGTCTTTGGGAGAAGTAATTCGGAGATATCTTCTTTGACCAAAAAATCCTCGACCCCCAACTTCATCGCATCCACGGCGAGCTTGAAATCGCGTGTTGACGTTACAAAAATGATCGGAACTTCACTTTGCATGGCATTCAGCTGAAGGCAGAATTCAAGCCCATTACCCCCGGGGAGATTGAAGTCCGTCATGATAATGTCGATATTCCTGTTCGATCGGACCTCAGTCAGCGCGTCATCGACTCGTTCTTTCCAAATAAGCTTGAACTCACGTCCCTGGAATTTCTGCAAGTGGTGTTGCGCAATCTTCACGAATGTGATGTCATCATCGACCAAAAGCAGGGTGATGAGTTTATGGGGTGCCAGGGTTTCCATACGACCACAAGGTACTGGATAGCGGTCTGACTTGCAAACAGGGAGCTGAGTACGTTTGCAGGAAAGACCTTGGATTCAGGCACGCCGTCGTGGTTGCATTTCAGGCGGAATTTGTCTATTATCGCACACAGTTCATCTCCCCGCGCGCTGTGAATGGATGCCTTAGTACGAAAGAGCAAGAGAACCCATGGCGGTAAAAAACAAAATTCTGGTAGTTGATGACGAGGAAGCCCTGAGGACAGTGCTGAGTGCGGAACTGGAAGGGGAGGGATACCTGGTCAATACTGCAGCCGATGGAGACGAGGCGATCAAGATCATAGGGGCTCAGCAATTTCACCTTATCTTGCTGGACATCAAGATGCCGAACGTCGACGGTTTTGAGGTTCTGAAATTCGTCAAACAACACCAGCCTTCAACGAAAGTGATCATGCTGACGGGCTTTGCCGACCTTAAGAATGCCATTGAGTCGAAAAAACTCGGCGCCGAGGATTTTGTCAGCAAGCCCTACGACCTCGTCGATCTCCTGACAACCGTTGAACGCGTGCTGGGGACCAGCTAACCTCTTACCGGGGTCGATTCATGCCCAAGAAGTACCGCCTTCTCGTCGTTGATGACGAGGATTCCATTACCTTCCTGCTTCAAACAGAATTCGAAGAACTCACCGACTATGAGGTGGACGTGGCTCAGAATGGCACGGAAGCCATCAACCTCATTCAATCCCATCTGTACGATGTCGTCCTTCTCGACATCAAGATGCCGCGTGTAGGAGGAATCGAAGTGCTGAAATTCATCAAAGAGCACTCTCCCTCAACACAGGTCATCATGCTCACGAATGTCGTCGATATGAAGACTGCGTTTGAGACCGTCAAGCTTGGAGCGTATGACTTCATCAGCAAGCCGTACGAAACGCAGCAGCTCCTCGCCACGGTCAAGCGGGCCATTGAACGACGACGGTTCATGATTGAAACTGAGATCATGAAAAATGAATTACAGAGGGTGGGCGGATCGACGGTTCTTATTGGGCAGAGCAAAGCAATTCAGGAACTGATCAGAAACGTCAGGAAAGTCGCGCCCAGTGATGCCTTTGTATTGATCCAGGGGGCCAGCGGGACGGGAAAAGAGCTTGTCGCACATATGCTCCATCAGGAGGGAAGCCGGCGGGACAGGCCCTTCGTTGCCATGAATTGCGCATCGATTCCGGATGCACTCCTCGAGAGCGAACTCTTTGGCCACGAGAAGGGGTCGTTTACAAACGCCTATACGACAAAGCAGGGTCTTGTCGAAGTTGCCAACGGAGGCACTCTGTTCCTGGATGAAGTCGGCGACATTAGTCCTGCCACGCAGCCCAAGCTTCTTCGCTTCCTTGAGACAGGGGAATTCCGGCGGGTAGGAGGAACGGCGGCGATGATGGTCGACTTGCGGATTGTTTCTGCAACGAACAAAGATATCCAGGCCGAGATGGCCTCCGGGCGGTTCCGCGAAGATTTGCTCTACCGGTTGAATATTGTGACGATAAAAGTTCCCCCGCTCAAGGACCGAAAGGAGGATATTCCCCTTTTGGTCGAGCATTTCCTCAACAGAAAATCCAAGATGAAAAAGATGAGTGCCGCTGCACTCAAAGTCCTCATTGACTATGATTGGCCGGGGAACATCCGGGAGCTTGAGCACGTCATCGAAGGCGCTGCGGTTCTTTCCCAAAACGATACAATTGAGCCGGGAGATCTTTGGGTGAGTACGGCCCTTTCGGCTTCGTCCCCCGAGGTGTATCAAGCCTCTCAATCATCCATAGCTCCGACAAACGGAACCATATCCGGCGAACCGCAATCGCTTGAGGATCTTGAGCGCGTTCATATTGAAAAAGTTCTGAACCATCACTCTTTTAATCGTGTAAAATCCGCAGAGACCCTGGGAATCACCCCAAAAACGCTTTACCTGAAGATCAAGAAGTACGGGATCAAAACACCGAACTGAAAGACACAGCTTGGTGTTGGAAAATCCAGGGTTCTGGCATGGCAATTGTAACCTTGGCAAGGTTTAACCTTGGTAAGGTTACCATAGTAAACGAAACCCGGTAACACCCCTGTTCTGCTCCGCAGCTCCCCTAATCACCCGAAATTTATTTCGCTCTTAGGCATTAAAAGCCTTTAATAATGCAACTTTGCGACGTCTTATGAGTATATAGGTAGGGTAACATATCTACCTCCTTCAATGATGAGCCAGTGATCGGGATTCCTGTGGTGGGTCTCCTGAGAAACTGGCTCGTCGTTTTTTTGAGCGGATACCGCTGATGGTTTTGATTGTTGCTCATGATGACCACGAGCCTGAGCTCTTCAGCGGTAATCTCTACAACATCCCATCTCATTCTTAGCATTCTCATCAGCGGTATCGGTGGTCGCGTATTGACTTTTGACCGATATCTCTCTATTTTTGCTAAACTTTATCCCATTTTTGCCCTTCTGTTTCCTAAAATAGACACTTCCCCTCAAGGAATTATTCATGCCGAAGTTTCAGGGCGTTGACTACTATAATCTGGATAGCCTCCTTTCCCAAGAAGAAATTCTCGCCCGCAATACGGTGAGGGAGTTTGTGGATGAGAATGTTATTCCTGTTATCGAAAAACACTATCGCTCGGGAACATTCCCCCTGGACCTGGTTGGTAGGATGGCCGAACTGGGTCTTTTTGGATCAACCCTTCCCGCAAAATATGGTTGTGCGGAAATGAACAACGTCGCATATGGCCTCGTGATGCAGGAGTTGGAGCGCGGCGACAGCGGAGTCCGCAGTTTTGCTTCCGTGCAAAGCGGACTTGTGATGTATCCCATCCTTACCTTTGGCACCGATCAGCAAAAAGACCATTGGCTTCCCAGGCTGGCATCGGGGAAAGCCATCGGGTGCTTCGGGCTGACAGAGCCGGACTTCGGGTCCAATCCCGGCGGAATGAAAACGCGCGCGGAAAAAGTAAAGGATGGGTATGTTCTCAACGGGGCAAAAATGTGGATCACCAACGGAACGCTTGCCGATATTGCCGTTGTCTGGGCAAAACTGGACGGCGAAATCAAAGGGTTCCTGGTCGAAAAAGGAACAAAGGGGTTCCAGGCCCCGGAAATGACGGGCAAGCATTCTCTCAGGGCATCGGTAACCTCGGAACTCGTGTTTCAGGATTGTCATATTCCGGAAGAGAATCTGCTTCCCGGATCCGGCGGTTTGAAGTCCCCACTCATGTGCTTAAGCCAGGCTCGGTACGGAATTGCGTGGGGAGCAATCGGGTCGGCAATGGCGTGCTATGACACGGCCCTCAACTACTCCAAGTCCCGCATTCAGTTCGACAAACCCATCGCGGGCTTTCAGCTCACCCAGGAAAAGCTGGTTTACATGCTGACGGAGATTACCAAGGCCCAGTTGTTGTGCCTGCAGCTCGGCCGGCTGAAAGACACCAATAAGGCAAAGTTCACTCAGATCTCGATGGCGAAACGAAACAATGTTTTCCACGCTCTCGAGATTGCTCGTATGGCACGGGAGGTCCTTGGGGCGAATGGTATCCTCGACGAATATCCTGTTATGCGTCACGCAGCGAATCTGGAGTCAGTGAAAACCTATGAGGGGACGCATGAGATGCATACCCTGATTCTTGGGGAGGACATTACCGGTATTCAGGCTTTTTCCTAGGGGGCATACGTTGTCATCGAAAGATCCACAGGACGAATGAAAAAAATAAAAAGTGAAGCAATTACATACGATGATGTACTTCTTGTCCCGGCCCGGTCGTCGGTTCTTCCGCGGCAAACGGTTATTCGAACGCGGCTTTCGAGGCACATCGATCTGAATATTCCGCTCCTGAGCGCTGCCATGGACACTGTGACCGAATCGGAAATGGCCATTGCTCTTGCGCGCGAAGGCGGTCTTGGAATCCTTCACAAGAATATGACTATCCAAAAGCAGGCAGAAGAAGTGGACCGGGTGAAGCGTTCCGAAAGCGGAATGATCCAGAAGCCCATCACGCTTGAGCCCGGGCGTTCTGTTGGTGAAGCTATGGAGATGATGAAGAAATACAGCATTTCCGGGATTCCAATCGTGAAAGAGGACAGGCTGGTAGGGATTCTCACTAACAGGGACTTACGATTTGAGCCGAATCTCGATCTTCATATCGGGAGCATCATGACAAACGGGAACCTCATAACAGCGCCGGTGGGAACAACGCTGGAGGAAGCCGAGGTCATTCTGCAAAAAAACCGCATCGAGAAGTTGCCGATCGTTGACAAAAACGGGCGGTTGAAGGGACTGATTACGTTCAAGGACATCCAAAAAAAGAAACGGCATCCGTTTGCCTGCAAAGACAAGCACGGTCGGCTGAGAGCTGGGGCTGCGGTGGGAGTGACCTCCGACACCCTCGAAAGAGTTGCAGCATTGATTGCTGCGGGGACAGATGTCATTGTTGTCGACACCGCTCACGGACATTCCGAGGGCGTGCTTTTCATGGTGAAGAAAATTAAATCGAAATTCGATATCGATGTGATAGCCGGAAACGTTGCAACGGCAGAGGGAACAAAAGATCTTATCAAGGCAGGTGCTGATGGGGTCAAGGTGGGGATTGGGCCCGGATCGATTTGCACCACACGAGTGATTGCGGGTGTTGGCGTTCCCCAGGTGAGCGCAATCATGGAATGTGCCGAGGCAGCAAGGAAGAGCAATGTGCCCATCATTGCAGATGGCGGTATCAAGCAAACCGGAGATATTGCGAAAGCCATCGGTGCCGGTGCGGACTCCGTGATGATTGGCGGGTTGTTTGCCGGTGTCGAAGAAAGCCCCGGTGAGAAAGTCTTGTACGAGGGCCGCAGTTACAAGATGTATCGCGGCATGGGTTCTCTGGAAGCGATGCGTGCAGGAAGCAAGGACCGGTATTTCCAGGATGTAGAAGACGACCTTCAGAAGCTCGTTCCCGAAGGAATCGAAGGCAGGGTGCCGTTTAAGGGGAGTCTTGCAGAGACCGTCCATCAGATGGTCGGCGGCCTTCGCGCAGCGATGGGATATTGCGGATGCCGTACGATCACCGAGCTGAAGCGAAACGCACGCTTCGTCCGCATCTCGGATGCCGGGCTGCGCGAGAGTCATCCCCACGATATTGGCATCACCAAAGAAGCCCCCAACTATCACCTGTAAAGTCCCCGTGGCGAAGCCCCCCCTTCGGGACATGAATGCGCGTCGACTCTCAGCGATTCGACAGCATATAATCGCTCTTCGACTCGACGCCCTACTTGTAGCCTTTCCACCCTACGTCCGATACCTGTCCGGATTCTCCGGCTCCAATGCCTGTTGTGTCATCACACCGCGGAGCCAGTCACTCCTAACAGACCGCCGTTATGCGATCCAGGTGCGAGAGGAAGTCAGAGGTTTTCAGCTTGTCATTGCCAAAGGAAGTCTTTTCGAGGAGCTTCGGTCACGCAGGATCCTCCCCATAAAAGGGCGGATCGGTTTCAATCCTGCTCAGCTTCATGTGGCCGAATTGGAAAAGCTGAAATCTCTATTCGCTGGGGCGAGATTCCTCAAGACCCGCGACATTGTCGGAGCGGTAGCTGCGGTCAAGGATGAAATTGAAGTCGAGAGTATTCGTGCCGCTGCAGCCATTTCGGATGATGTCTTCCGGTATATTCTGGGCGTGGTAAAAGACGGCATTTCAGAGCTTGATGTCGCTGCAGAGCTTGTGTATCAACACAGAAAACGCGGAGCCGAGGCCGATGCATTTGAGCCCATTGTTGCCAGCGGAGTGCGCGGCTGCCTCCCTCATGCCAGAGCCGGGATCAAGCGGATCAGGAGAGGAGAGCTTGTCACCCTGGATTTCGGCTGCCGTCTCAACGGGTATCACAGCGATCTGACAAGAACCGTGGCTGTTGGCAAACCGCGATCCGATTTACGAAAGATCTATCGGACAGTACAGGATGCCCAACAACATGCAGCGGAGGCTGCTAAAGGCGGAATGAAGGCAAAAGATCTTGACGCCGTGGCGCGCGGGTGGATCAAGAAAGCAGGGTTTGGCAGGTACTTCACACATTCATTGGGACACGGACTCGGATTGCAGGTCCATGAAGGGCCAAGGGTTTCCGCGCAGAGCACCGATAGACTTCAATCGGGGAACGTGATTACTATCGAGCCAGGGGTCTATGTGCCGGGTGTCGGCGGTGTGCGTATCGAGGATGACGTCGTGATTCGTGATGGTCACGCCGAACCACTTACCACCTCACCACGGGAACTGATTATTCTGTAATGAACCATGACCGACCAACAGCGAAACGTCCTGATTATTGCTTATTACTTTCCTCCGATGGGATTAGGAGGTGTGCAGCGAACGTTGAAGTTTGCAAAGTACCTTCCGACGTTCGGGTGGCGGCCGATCGTCCTCACGGTTGGCCCGACGGGCTATTATGCGTTCGATGAATCGCTTCTGAAAGAAGTGGAGGAGAGCGGCATCGAAGTCGTGCGAACAGGATCTTTTGATCCCAATCGGATTTTTAAGAACAAGGGGCGTGTGCGTCAACCGCGGGAAATCTTCCGTAAACTACTTCAGTTCCTTGGAGATTGTTTTTTTATCCCCGATACAAAGATCGGATGGAAGCGGAAGGCCATCAAAGCAGCTTCGGAAATCCTGAAGACCAGGAAAATCGACGCAATTCTTGCCACAGCCCCGCCTCAAACAGACTTTCTGATCGGATTGGCCTTGAAACGCAAGTTCAAAGTTCCTCTGGTGCTCGATTATCGGGACGCATGGATTGAGTATCCCTTCAAATACTTCCCGACACCTCTTCATCGTTGGCGGCATAAGAGACTCGAGCGCAAGGTCGTTCGAGGTTGCGATCGTATTGTGGTCACTCATCGGAGGGTCAAGGAGAGCCTTGTCAAGCGGTATCCTTTCCTAAGGTATCTGGATGTGACCATTGTTGCACAGGGATTTGATCCGACGGACCTGGATATTCCGATGGTGGAGCAAACCGGTCCGAGACGCAAACTTCGCATCACGCACGCCGGAACCTTCTATGGCGGCCGTAACCCGGAATCATTGCTCAGAGCATTACATTCGCTGCTCAAAGCATCACCGGAGGTCCGGGGGAGGGTCGAACTGAACTTCGTCGGCAATACCCGCAAGGAAGACCAGGCATTAGTTTCCAGGCTTGGTCTTCAGAATGACGTGAATTTCCTTGGATACCTTGACCACCGCGTATGCATCAAGCATCTTATGGAGGCCGACATCCTTTGGTTCGCCCTCGACAATGATTACCAATCTCCAGGCAAGCTCTACGAATATTTTGCCATCCGAAAGCCGATTCTTGCATCTGTGGTTGACGGCTATACAAAACAACTCCTGGCGGAAAGCGGAGTTGCCCAGTGTGTGCCGCTCTCCGACATTCCCGAACACGAGAAGGCGTTACGTGAGCTTCTTGTGATGTTTGACCGGAAACAGCTTCCATCGCCGTCAAATGAATTTATCAAACGGTTCGACAGGCAATCTCTCACAGGGGAACTGGCAAAACTCCTGGAAACGCTTATGGATATCGATCGGAATGCGTTTGTCAAGGTGGGTACGTCATGAGAGTGTTAATTGTCGGGTCCGGCGGACGTGAACACGCGCTTGCCTGGAAAATTCATCAAAGCCCTCAGGTCCGGGAGCTTTACTGTGCTCCGGGAAACGCCGGGACTGAGGCCGTCGCAACAACAATACCCTTGAAAGCAACCGATACCGAGGGGTTGATTAGATTTGCCGTCGATCGCAGGATCGATCTGACCGTTATCGGGCCCGAACAGCCGCTGGTGGCGGGTATCGCAGACCAATTTCAGGAACATGGACTCACGGTATTCGGCCCTTCTGCCCAGGCAGCGCGGCTTGAGGGGAGCAAAGCATTTGCAAAAGACTTCATGCTCCGCCATGCCATTCCGACCGCCCGGTACGGGTCGTTTACACGCTCAAGTCTGAAAGAGGCAGAACGGTTCATTGAAAATCTTCCGGCTCCGATCGTTGTGAAAGCCGACGGGCTCGCCGCAGGGAAAGGGGTTCTGATCTGCCGGTCGCAGAGTGAAGCGATTGCGGCTGTCAGGGACATGGTCGAGCAACAATCATTCGGAGCAGCAGGTGACAATGTGGTTGTTGAAGAATTTCTAACGGGAGAGGAAGTCTCGGTTTTTGCGATTAGTGATGGCACCGACTATGTGCTCCTTGCACCTGCTCAGGATCACAAGCGGATTCTCGACGGAGATCAGGGAAAAAACACGGGCGGCATGGGCGCCTTTGCCCCGGCGCCACTGATGACCCCGGATCTTCTGGAAACAATCGAACACACGGTTATCCGCCCGACCCTCGAAGGAATGAAGAAGGAAGGATCGCTCTATCGCGGGTGTCTCTATGCCGGACTGATGGTAACAAAGGACGGCCCAAAAGTGCTGGAGTACAATTGCCGTTTTGGCGATCCGGAAACTCAGGTCGTGGTTCCCCTGATCGATGGCGACCTGGCCCTCTTGCTGCAATCGGCGGCGACCGGATCATTGGCGAGGCAAGCGGTTCAACAGCACTCCGCTTCAGCCGTGTGCGTGGTGATGTCATCCCGTGGATACCCGGACGAATACCAAACGGGAAAAGTGATCCGTGGGTTGGATACCGCCGACATCGAGAATGGCGAAATAATATTTCATGCAGGCACAACCCGGAAGGACGGCGAAATTGTTACAGCCGGAGGACGTGTGTTAGGGGTAACTGCCGTGGGATATGCCCATGAACTTGAAGCGACAATCGAAGCAGCATATCGGATTGTCCATCGTGTTGCTTTTGACGGTGCCTACTACCGGAGCGATGTTGGGAAAAAAGGCCTCGTGTACCTGAAAAGAACCGGAGGTCGTTGACCGATGAAGATCCTGCTCACAGGAGGCGCTGGATTCATAGGTTCTCATCTTGTGGACGCGTATATTGCAGCCGGCCATGCCGTGACTGTTGTGGATAACCTCTCCTCAGGAGTGCGTGACCAGGTCAGTCCGAAGGCCCGATTTATCCAGCTGGACATCCGCGACGCAGCGTTGGGAGACCTCTTTCGTCAGGAGAAATTCGATGCGGTGAATCACCACGCCGCACAAATGGATGTGCGCCGTTCGGTGGCGGATCCCGGCTTTGATGCATCGGTAAACATTTTGGGCGGTCTGAATGTCTTTGAGCACGCACGTGCGACGGGTGTCCGCAAGGTGATTTTTGCTTCCACCGGCGGTGCGATTTACGGTGAACAGGAGGAGTTTCCTGCATCGGAAGAACATCCAACGAGGCCATTGTCTCCCTATGGCATCAGCAAGCTTACCAATGAGAAATACCTGTTTTACTATCGCGAAGTATTCGGCATGAACTCTGTCGTGCTTCGGTATGCCAACATATACGGCCCAAGACAGAACCCGCATGGCGAAGCGGGCGTTGTTGCAATTTTCTGTAACAAAATGCTGGCAGGGCAGCAGCCCCTCATTAATGGTGACGGGCGGCAAACGCGGGATTATACCTACATAGAGGATGTCGTGAAGGCAAATCTCCTCGCATTGGATGTCAAGGGTTCGAACATCTATAACGTGGGAACTGGAATCGAAACGGACGTTAACACGCTGTTTCGCTCTTTGAAAAACCTGCTCGACCCTTCCTGTCGGGAAGAACATGCCCCGGCAAAAGCCGGAGAACAAATGCGCAGTGTTGTCAGCGCTCAGAAGATCCGAAACGAGCTCGGGTGGAAACCGAACGTCATCCTCGGGGAGGGCCTTAAGAAGACGGCAGAGTATTTCAAGGCGAAGGTCGGGCGTACGACGTGAGGAAAAAACAGTCGACAACAGTTGAAGAGATTGTCGCAGGGAACCGGCGGGCGGTGGCTCGTGCGATATCACTTATCGAGAATGAAGAGGATGGAGCGCAATCTGTTCTCCATGATTTGTTCCGACACACAG
>Ga0302046_10002275_pt1 | contig 17881 bp, 13 predicted proteins | sample RVTome_11_FD_200261 | JGI IMG/M metagenome (GOLD analysis project Ga0302046, IMG submission 200261) | Soil microbial communities from uranium-contaminated site in the Upper Colorado River Basin, Wyoming, United States - RVT147D111 (version 2) ...
CCGGGCCAGGCGGACGGCCTGGGCGAACGCGTCATCGAAGGCGGCCCGGGTCTCGGCGCCCGGTTCTTCGCGGGGGGCGGACATCGTCGGGAGCCGCCGGCCCGGCGACCTGACCGGCGGAGGCCGGAGTCTAACCGCCTCCGGCCGGCGGGGGCGTGGTCGTGTCACGGGTTCGGGCAGCCCGGACACTGCAATCGAAGTGGGCGTCCATGGGCATGAGAATACCGCCGGTGGGCGGCCACGCGCCGCCGGCCGTCGGAGGTGGGGCGTCGGGTCCGCGCTCGTCGCCGCGGCGGTCGCCTCGGCCCTCTCGTCGCCGTCCGCGGCGGCCGGGTCGGCGCTCGACGGCATCTGGGCCGGCACCATCACCTACGTCCCTGCCGAGCTCGAGATCGAGTGTCTGGTCGAGATCGGCGAGACCGCCGAGGGCGGCCTGGCGGGCACCGTCGACGTTCCGGTCGCCAAGATCGAGTACCAGCCGCTGCGCGACGTGACGCTCGACGGCTCGGCGGTCGCCTTCGACATGCCGGTCCGCGCCCACAGCGGCGTCTCGGCGGTCTACACCTTCCGCGGCACGCTCGGCGCGGGCGGCGAGGAGATCACCGGCGAGTTCCACGGCTGGCTCGAGCGCGGCACCCGCGACGCCAAGTTCCGCCTCACGCGCGTCGGCGAGCCCGGCGGCGACCGGCTCGATTGGGGCACGCCGCCGCCGCTCGCCGACCTGTCGCCCGGCGGCGAAGAGCTGGCCGCCGCGTTCGACGCCGACCGGGAGCGGGTGCGGCTGCTGCTGACCCTGTCGCCGACCTGCGGTGTGTGCCTGAACAGCGCCCGGGTGGTGCAGCGCTACCTGATGGACGCGCTCGACGACCGCCGTCTGGCCGCCTACGTCGTGTGGGGGCCGATGCTCGGCGAGGAGGAGCGTGCAGACGCCGAGAAGGCGACGGTCTTCCTCGCCGACCCGCGCTCGCGGCACTTCTGGACCGACCGCCACGACCTGGCGGAGGCGCTCGCGCCGGTCGTCGGGCTGCCCGCCGGCGAGCCCGCGTGGGACGTCTTCCTCCTCTACCCGGCGGGTGTGCGCTGGCCGCCCGGCGCGGCGCCGCCGGCGCCGGAGCTGGTCCTGCACATCGAGCGCTCGCTGCCGGCCGAGCAGTGGTTCAACGGCGAGGTCCTGCGGCGGGCGGTCGAGGCGGCCCTCGCCGCCGCCGGGAGCGAAGAGCCTGTGAAGGAGTCGTCGCGCAGTGGAGTCCTTCACAGGCTCGGAGCGCAGCCCGCGCCAGCGGCAACCGACAGCCGATGAATCCCGGCCGCGAGCATCCCCGGCGGCGCCGCGCGCCGGGCGCCGTGGCCTGCGCCGCCCTCGCGCTGGCGGCGGTGCCGCTCGGTGCGGAGCAGGACGCCGGCGGCCTCACCGGGGCCGGCGGTCTCACCGTCCGGCCGGCGGCCGGCCCGATCGTGATCGACGGCGTGCTCGACGAGCCGGCCTGGGCCGGCGCCGCGGTGGTGCCGCTGACCCACGAGTGGCTGCCCGGCGACAACACTGCGCCGCCGGTCGACACGGAGGTGCTGGTCACCTTCGACGACGCCCGCCTCCACGTCGCCTTCCGCGCCCACGACCCCCACCCGGAGGCGATCCGCGCCCACCTCGCCGACCGCGACAACGAGTTCGTCGACGACGCCGTCGGGTTCTCGATCGACACCTTCAACGACCGCCGGCGCGCCTACCGCTTCGAGGTCAACCCGCTCGGCGTCCAGCGCGACGCCATCGTCAGCGACGTCGACGACAGCGAGGACGCCTCGTGGGACGCGATCTGGGACGCCGCGGGGCGGATCACCGCGAGCGGCTACACGGTCGAGATCGCGGTGCCGTTTCGCCAGCTCCGCTTCCCGCGCGCCGCGGCGGAGCAGACCTGGGGCTTCCTCGCCCAGCGCATCTACCCGCGCTCGGTGGTCCACGAGCTGTACTCGAGCGCCAACCGGCGCGACCTCGACTGTCTGGTCTGCCAGTACCAGCCGATCACCGGCTTCGCCCGCCTCGAGACCGGTCACAGCCTGGAGGTGGTGCCGACGGTCACCGCCGACCGCACCGACCGCCGCGCCGACCTCGCGGGACCGCTCGAGGAGGGCGACGAGGACGCCGACGCCGGGCTGACCGTGCGCTGGGGCGTCACCGACAACGTTACCCTGCTCGGCACCGTCAACCCCGACTTCTCCCAGGTCGAGGCCGACGCCGCGCAGCTCGACGTCAACGAGCGCTTCGCTCTCTTCTTCCCCGAGAAGCGGCCGTTCTTCCTCGAGGGCGCCGACGTCTTCGCCACTCCGCTGCAGGCGGTGTTCACGCGCACGGTCGCCGATCCCTCGGCGGGGCTCAAGGTCGCGGGCAAGGAGGGCGACCACGCGTTCGGCGTCTTCGTCGCCGAGGACCGCATCAACAACCTGATCTTCCCCGGCGCCTTCTCGTCCGCGCTCGGCTCGATCGACGAGGACGTGCGCTCGGGCGTGGTGCGCTACCGGCGCGACGTCGGCGGCCGCTCGACCCTCGGCGTGCTCTACACCGGCCGCGACGGCGACGGCGACTACGAGAACCACGTCTACGGCGTCGACGGCACCCTGCGGCTGACCGACTCCGACAGCCTCCGCTTCCAGCTCCTCGGCTCGAGCACCCGCTACCCCGAGGAGGTGGCGCTTGTGCGCGGCCAGCCGGCCGGCGGCTTCGACGACCTGGCGGCGCGCGTCACCTACAACCGCGGCACCCGCAACTGGACGGTCTTCGGCTTCCTCTTCTCGCTGGGCGAGGACTTCCGCGCCGACAGCGGCTTCATCCCCCAGGTCGACGCGGTCGGCGGGGCGCTCCAGGTCGGGCGCACCTTCTGGGGCACCGAAACGAGCTGGTACAGCCGCTTCCGCGTCCTCGCCAGTTCGGTCTACACCGAGACCCAGGCCGGCGAGCTGTTCGAGGACAGCTACAACTTCGACCTCGTCTACGAAGGACCGCGCCAGAGCTTCGTGCAGCTCGGCGTCCGGCCCAACCGCGAGCGTTTCCGGGGCACGACCTACGACAACCTGCGCGCCGACCTGCGCATGTCGATCCGCCCCTCGGGCGACTTCTTCGCCGAGCTGTTGGTGCGCGGCGGCGAGATCATCGACTTCACCAACGCGCGGCAGAGCGAGTTCATCCGCGTCGTGCCCCGAGTCGAGTTCAACCTCGGCCCGCGGTTCTCAGGCGCCGCCGAGCACCTCTACGAGGAGTTCTGGATCGACGACGGCACCTTCCTCCAGGCCAACCTCTCCCAGGCGACGCTGCGCTACTTCCTGAACGTCCGCACCTTCCTCCGCGCGATCGTCCAGTACCAGCGCATCGACCGCGACCTCGCGCTCTACGAAGTCCCCGGTCTCGCCGCCGAGGAGGAGGACCTCTTCACCCAGCTCCTCTTCTCCTACAAGCTCAACCCTCAGACCGTGCTGTTCGCCGGCTACTCCGACACCCGCCTGGGCGTCGAGTCGATCGACCTCACCCAGGCCGACCGGACGTTCTTCCTCAAGGTGGGCTACGCGTTTCTGTGGTGATTACGTCTCGCAGCCCCAGCACTACGACCCGCAGTTCAAGGCGCTGGCCTACCCGGGGCCGGAGTGGTGGTTCACGCTGCACATGATCCAGACCCCGCTGGTCGGGCTGGTCGCGGTCGGGCTATGGCTGCTCGCCGGCCGCATCGGCCGCGCCGACGGCGGCGGCCCCTCGGGGCTGGCGTGGCTCTCGCGGGTCGCCACCTTCGTCTTCATCATCTACTACACGGCGCTCGACTCGATCGGCGGCTTCGGCCTCGGGCGCACGATCCTCAACACCGAGAGCCTGTTCGAGAAGGGCCAGATCTCCGCCGACCAGCTCGAGGGCGTGAAGCTGGTCCTCAACGAGACCTGGGTCGACCACTGGGTCGGCGGCGTCGGCTCGGTGATCAGCCAGACCGGCTCGTGAGCGGTCTTCTTCTCCTCGCTGTTCCTCGCCCTGGCGCTGCTGGTGACCAAGATGTCTTGCTCGGGGTTTTTGGGACCCGGGATACAGTGAGGGTCCAGGGACCCCGGGGAGGACTTGATGGGACGGAAGAGGTTCTCGACAATGGCGAGAATCGCGCTCGCTGTAGAAGCGCCGAGGCCGAGAGGACGACCATGGACGACCTGAATTCCGAGTGGCAGCGCAAGGGCGGAACGCTCAGCGACAAGACGGCCCGGAAGGAGTTCGGTCTGATGCAGGACGAGATCGTCGAGGCCATCCGGGCCGGCAAGCTCCCAAAGCGATCGAAGTCCAGCACCGTGGCGTGTCGAGCCACTGAATCGCTGCGGTCCGCGCCGCGGCCACCAGGAGACCCTCATGCATTCGACGACCTTATGCTTCCTGTCGCTCCCGTCTCGCCCTGCCCGCCGTCTCGGCGTCGCCTGCCTCCTCGTCGCGCTCGCGGCGCCGGCCTGGACGGACACGATCAACGTGCCCGCCGAGCAGCCCACCATCCAGGCGGCGATCGACGTCGCGGTGACCGGTGACGTGGTGCTGGTGGCGCCCGGCGTCTACGCCGAAGAGATCGATTTCCTGGGCAAGGCGATCACGGTGCAGAGCGCGTCCGGGCCCGATGTCACCGTGATCGACCGCGGTGCCCTGGGCGCGCAGCGCGTCCGGGAAGCGCGCCGCTTCGAGCGTCACCTCAAGCGTCGCCTCGAACGTCATATCCGCGCCGACGGCACGGTCGAGGTGGTCGACACGGCGAGCGGTCGTCGGGTCGTCGAGGCCGACGGCCGGCGCCTCGAGCAGCTCAGGGGCGGCAATGAAGGTGCCGTCGTTGCCTTCGACGATTCCGAGACGCGCCTCTCCGTCCTCGACGGGTTCACCATCACCGGCGGCGATGCCGACTTCGGCGGCGGTGGCATTCGGATCGAGAGCGCGTCGCCGACTGTGATCAACAACGTCATCGTAGGCAACCTGGCGTGCTCCGAGGGGGCCGGCATCCTGGTGGCGTTCGGATCGCCGCTGATCGAGGGCAACCTCATCTCCGACAACCATCAATCCGGCTGCTCCGGCGGTCCCGGCGGCGGCGGCATCACCCTTCGTGGGGCCGCCTCGGCCGTGGTGCGCGGAAACTTGATCCAGGGAAACTCCTTTGGTTCCGGTGGCGGGCTGTCGCTCTTCGCGGCCGGTACGCCGACCATCGCCGACAACCGGATCGAGCTCAACAACGCGTCGTCGGGCGGTGGCGGCTTCGACATCGTCAACGTGTCCGACGCGACGATCGTCCAGAACGTGGTGACCGGCAACACCGGAGGCGCGGGCGACGGGGACGGCTTCGACTGGCTGGTGCCGAGCTTGGGGATCGGACCGTACCTGGTCGCCAACACGATCTCCGGCAACGGCGACCTCGAGATCCTGGCCGACGGCTTCGACGAGGACGCGGAGCTGGTCGGCAACATTGTCGCGACCGGGGGCGGCGGCACCGCCATCGAGTGCGGCGACTTCAACGACACCAACACTCCCATCCTCCGTTTCGACGACGTCTTCGCGCAGGGCGGCACGGCCTACGGTGGCATCTGCGACGACCCGACCGGGACCGACGGCAACATCTCGGCGGATCCCATGTTCACCGACGCGGCCGGTGGCGACTTCCACCTGAGCGCCGGATCGCCGTCGGTCGACGCGGGCGACAACGCCGCCCTCGAGCTGCCGGCGACCGACTTCGACGGCAACGCGCGGATCCAGGACGGTGACGGCAACTCGACGGCGATCGTCGATCAGGGTGCCTTCGAGCGCGGGGCGCCGCTGCCCTTCGCCGATGGCTTCGAGTCAGGCGACACGTCGGCCTGGGATCTCACCGTGCCTTGAGCGCGCATTGGGCGCACCAGCGGAATCCTCGCGCTTCTCGACGGCGACGAGCCGTGCACGGCGCGACGCGCTGGGACTCGACGCCGAAGCGCAGGCCTCGCCACGCCGAAGCGCCGGCCTCGCTACGCGAGCCGTCGAGCTGATGCGCCCGAGCCTGCGGTCGCCGTGTGCCACGATCCAACGGTGCACGCCGACGCAGCATGCCAAGCAAAGCTGGAGGTGGAGGACGTGGGCGCCGGTTCGTACGATCCGGAGGGAGGGACGCTGGGCTTTGAGCTGAGTCCGCGGCGCCGGGCCGGCCGCCGCCGCGGGACGCATCTTGCGGGGGACTGGTTCCTCAGGATCAGAGCCCGGGCAGAGCAGCGCATGCGGCCATGAGGGAAGGGGCCTCATGACGGCTGGCGGGCGCGATGGCGCCCCCGCTCACCCGCCGTGATCTCCGTCGCCCTGCTCGCCCTCGAGGGCGCGATGCGCGAGATCGAGGCGATCGCGCGCGGGTGGCGCTCGCCGAGGACGTGGTCGAGGCGACTCGCCGGTTCGTCGACGGCCTCCCGCAAGAAGCCACCGCCTCGATGCAGCGCGACGTGATGGAAGGCCGCCCCTCGGAGCTCGAGGCGCAGACCGGAGCCGTGGTGCGCCTGGGCCGGGAGCTGGGCGTGGCGATGCCGGTCAACGACTTCCTCTACGCGGCGCTCTCACCGCAGGAGACCCGGTCGCGGGAGCGGGGAAGCTGAAGCGCATCAGTTCGATATCCGGCTGATGGAGAAGGCCGTCCAGGACCCGGAGACCGCCGCACTGTTCGCAAGCTCGGCCCGGACGGCGAGGGCCTTCGTCTGACGTTCGGCCGGGAGCGGACGCTGGCGCGGACCACGGACCGGCGATGTCGAGCTTGGCGGAGCGAATCAGCGCCGCGCCAGCTCGACGCCGTTGCCCGCCGCCACGATCTCGGCGAGGATCGCGAGCGCGATCTCGGCCGGCGTGCGGCCGCCGAGCGGGAGGCCGATCGGCGAGTGGATGCGGGCGAGTTCGGCGTCGGTGAAGCCGTCGTCTCGGAGGGCCGCGACGCGCTTGGCGTGGGTCTTCTTCGAGCCGAGGGCGCCGATGTAGCCGGCCGGGCTCCTCAGCGCCAGGCGGAGGGCGGGGACGTCGATCTTGAGGTCGTGGCTGAGCGCGGCGACCGCGGTGGCGCGGTGGAGGCCGACCTCCGGGAGAGCCTCGGCGGGCCACTCGGCGAGCAGCCGGTCGGCGTGGGCGAAGCGTTCGGGGGTGGCGAAGGCGCGGCGCGGGTCGACGACCACGGTCTCGAAGCCGGCGGCGGCGGCCATCGCGACGAGCGGGATGGTGACGTGTCCGGCGCCGACCGCGATCAGCCGCGGGCGCGGCGCCTGGGCGTCGAAGAAGACGTCGGCGCACTCGCCCGCGACCTCGACCGTCTCGCGTCCGCTGGCGAGCCCGGCCAGGCGCTCCTTGCCGCGGCGGGCCACCTCGGCGTCGAGGGCGGGGGAGCCGAGGGCGCCGAGCACTTCACCGCCGGCGGCGAGCAGGAGCTGGCCGCCGGCGCGATCGCCGCCGACCGCGGTCGCCACCAGCACCGCCTCCTCGGCGGCGAGGCGGCGGCGCAGCTCGGCGTAGAGGTCGGCGCGCACGCTACCCGGCCGCCTCGGCCGCCTCGCCCTCGAGCGGCTCGACCCAGACCTGGATCTCGCCGCCGCACGAGAGACCGACCGCCCAGGCCTCGTCGTCGCTGACGCCGAAGGTGAGCAGCTTCGGCTCGCCGCGGGCGAGGACGCCCTGCGCCTCTTCGACCACCGCGCCCTCGACGCAGCCGCCGCTCACCGAGCCGGCGATGTCGCCGGCCGCCGACACCGCCATCTTCGCCCCCGGCCCGCGCGGTGCCGAGCCCCAGACCTTGACCACGGTGGCCAGCGCCACCGCCTTGCCGTCCCGCCGCCAGCGCTCGACGTCGGGCAGGACCTCACGCATCGGACGCCTCCCGGTCCGCCCCGCGGCGCCGGCCGGCGGGAGCGGTTGCCGGTGCCCGGCTCTGGTGCGCCACCGCGGCTTCGCCCCTGCTCAGCCGCGCGCCGCGTCGCGCGCCTGGATCAGGGTGCGGCGGGCGAACTCCTTCGCCGTCGCCGCGCGGTAGGACGCCGAGGCGAAGCGGTCGCCGATCGGGTCGGGGATCGCGAGGTGGTTGGCGACCACGCTCGAGATCGCCTCGTCCGAGCCGTCGCCGCCGGCCAGCGCCTCGGTGACCGGGGTGGCGAGGTAGGGCGTCGCGGTGACGCCGGTGAAGCACAGACGGGCGCTCACGACGTTGCCGCCGCCGTCGAGCGTCACCATCGCCGCTGTGCCGCACAGCGTGTAGTCCGAGCCGGGGTGCTCGAACTTGTGGTACGCCGAGCCGGTGCGCGGCGCGAACGCCGGCACCTCGACCGCGACGATCACCTCCCGCTCGGCGAGCAGGGTAGTCATCAGGCCGACGAAGAAGTCGGTCGCCGCCACCGAGCGCTCGCCGCCCGCGCCGCGCATGTGGACGGTGGCGCCGGCCGCGACCAGCGCCGGCGGCAGGTCGGAGCCGGGGTCGAAGTGGGCGATGTTGCCGCCGACGGTGCCGGCGTTTCGGACCTGCGGGTCGGCGATCTGCGACGCCGCCTGGGTGAGCAGCGGGCAGCGCCGGCGCACCAGGTCCGAGGCCGCCAGCTCGGCGTGGGTGGTCAGGGCGCCGATGCGGACCGAGTCGCCCTCCTCGCCGATCCCGCGCAGCTCCTCGATGCGGCCGATGTCGACCACCGCCGCCGGCTGCACCATGCGGAACTTCATCATCGAGACCAGGGTCTGGCCGCCGGCGATCAGCATCGCATCGCCGCCGAGGCGGCCGAGCAGGTCGAGGGCCTCGCCGACCGAGCCGGCGCGGTGGTAGTCGAACGGTGCGGGGAACATCAGGAGCCCTCCTCCTGGTGCCGGTCTTGCGTTTGTAGGGCCCGCCACACCTTCTCGGGCGTCAGCGGCATGTCGAGGTGGGTGATGCCGTGCGGGGCCAGGGCGTCGACGACGGCGTTGACCACCGCCGCCGGCGAGGCGATCGTCCCCGCCTCGCCGATCCCCTTGACCCCGAGCGGGTTGTGCGGGCACGGGGTGACGGTGTGATCGAGCTCGAACGACGGCAGGTGGTGCGCCTTGGGCAGTGCGTAGTCCATCAGCTCGGCCGTGACGAGCTGCCCGCCCTCGTCGTAGACCGCGTGCTCGAACAGCGCCTGGCCGACCCCGTAGGCGATGCCGCCGTGGACCTGGCCGGCGACGATCATCGGGTTGATCTGGTTGCCGCAGTCGTCGACCGCGATGTAGCGCGCCAGCTCGACCACCCCGGTCGCGGGGTCGACCTCGACCACCGCGACGTGGGCGCCGAACGGGTAGGTGAAGTTCGAGGGGTTGTAGAAGGTCGTCTCCTCGAGCCCGGCCTCCAGCCCCTCGGGCAGGTTGTGGGCGAGGTAGGCCTGGAGCACCACGTCGCCCCACGAGCGGTTGCGGTCGGGGCTGCCCTTGACGCGGAACTCGCCCTCGACGAACTCGACGTCCCCCTCGGCGGCCTCGAGCAGGTGGGCGGCGATCTTGCGGCCCTTGGCGATCACCTTGTCGACGCTGACCGCGATCGCGCTGCCGCCGACCGCGGCGCTGCGGCTGCCGTAGGTGCCCATCCCGAACTGCACCTCCTCGGTGTCGCCGTGGACGACGTCGACCGACTCGACCGGGATCGACAGCCTGTCGGCGACGATCTGCGAGAACGTCGTGTGGTGCCCCTGGCCGTGCGCCGAGCTGCCGGTGTAGACGGTGATCGTGCCGGTCGGGTGGACCCGCACCTTGGCGCTCTCCCACAGCCCGGCCTGGGCGCCGAGCGAGCCGACCACCTGCGACGGCGCCAGGCCGCAGGCCTCGATGTAGGTCGAAAGCCCGATGCCGAGCTGCTTGCCGGAGCCGTCAGCGCGCCGCCGCGCCTGCTCGGCCCGTAGCTCGTCGTAGCCGGCGATCTGGAGCGCCTTCTCGAGCGCCGGGCCGTAGTCGCCGCTGTCGTACTGGAGGGCGACCTGAGTCTGGTACGGGAAGGCGTCGGCGGGCACGAAGTTGCGGCGGCGGATCTCCGCCGGATCGAGCCCCAGCTCGTGGGCGGCGAGGTCGACCATCCGCTCGACCACGAACGTCGCCTCGGGCCGGCCGGCGCCGCGCACCGCGTCGACCGGCGCGGTGTGGGTAAAGGTCGCGATCACCCGGACGTGGATCGCCGGGATGTCGTACTGCCCGGAGAGGAGCGTCCCGTAGAGGTAGGTCGGCACCGCCGGCGCGAAGGTCGACAGATACGCCCCCATCGCGGCGTGCGTGCGCACCCGCAGGCCAAGGATCCGGCCCTCGCCGTCGAGAGCGATCTCGGCGCGGGTGACGTGGTCGCGGCCGTGGGCGTCGGTGAGGTTGGTCTCGCTGCGGGTCGCGGTCCACTTGACCGGCCGGCCGGTGCGCATCGAGCACCAGGCGGTGATCGCCTCGTCCGGGTAGTGGTGGATCTTGCTGCCGAAGCCGCCGCCGACCTCGGGCGCGATCACCCGGATCTTGTGCTCGGGCAGGCCGATCGAGGCGAGCGACATCAGCAGGCGATGGACGTGCGGGTTCTGCGACGTCATGTGCAGGGTCAGCGCACCCTTGCCCTCGTCCCACTCGGCCAGGCACGCTCGCGGCTCGATCGCGAACGGCAGCATCCGGTTGTTGCGCAGGGTGGCCGAGACCGTGTGCGCGGCGTTCGCGAACGCTGCGTCGGTCTTGCCCTCGTCGCCCAGGCTCCAGTCGAAGGCGACGTTGCCCGGGGCGCCCTCGTGGACCAGCGGGGCGCCCTCCGCGGCCGCCTTCTCGGGATCGACCACCACCGGCAGCGGTTCGTAGTCGACCTCGACCAGCTCGGCGGCGTCAGCGGCGGCGTAGCGGCTCTCGGCCACCACCACCGCCACGCCGTCGCCGACGTAGCGCACCACCTCGGTGGCGAGGATCGGGTGGTCGGGGGTCTTGATGTCGGGCAGCAGCCACGCGGTCGGCACCACGCCTCCCCTGTCCTCGTTGCGCAGGTCGCGGCCGGTGAAGACCGCGACCACGCCGGGCGCCGCCGCGGCCTTCGAGACGTCGATGCGGCGAATGCGGGCGTGGGCGTGCGGGCTGCGCACGATCACGGCGTAGGTCATGTCCGGGACCTGGAGGTCGTCGGTGTACTTGCCCTTGCCGGTGATCAGGGCCGCGTCCTCGCGGCGCTTGACCGACGTGCCGAGAACGCCCATCAGCCACCTCCCTCCTGAGTCGCTCCCTGGGCCGCCTGCTGCACCGCCTTGACGATGTTGTGGTAGCCGGTGCAGCGGCAGATGTTGCCCTTGAGCCCCTTGCGGATCTCCGCCTCCGAGGGGTTCGGGTGGTCGTCGAGGAGCGACTTGGCGGCCATCAGGAAGCCGGGCGTGCAGTAGCCGCACTGCAACGCGTGCTGATCGCGGAACGCCTCCTGCAGCGGGTGCAGCCGGCCGTCCTCGGCCAGTCCCTCGACGGTGGTGACCGACCGGCCGTCGGCCTGCACCGCGAGCTTGGTGCAGGACTTGACCGACCGGCCGTCGATCAGGACGGTACAGGCGCCGCACAGGCTGGTCTGGCAGCCGACGTTGGTGCCGGTCAGCCCCAGCACGTCGCGCAGAAAGTGCACCAGCAGCATGCGCGGCTCGACCGACCGCTCGTAGCGCCGGCCGTTGACCTCGACGGTGACGGATCGCTCCATGCAGGCCTCCTCCGGGGATGGGTGGCGAGGTCGGAGCCTCGGGTTCGTTTGGATGCTAGTTCTAGCACATCGGCGGCTGCGGTGGGGGAGCCGCCGGGCCGCTCCTCTCGCTACGGCCGCCTCGGCAGCAGGCCGATCTCGCGTGCCAGCACGGCGGCGTGGGTGCGGTCCCGAGCCCCGAGCTTTGAGAGGATCGACGAGACGTAGTTCTTGACCGTGCCCTCCGCGAGGTGGAGCCGCTCGCCGATCTCGCGGTTCGCGAGCCCGCGTGCCAGCTCGTCGAGGACCTCGAGCTCGCGCTCGCTCAGCGGTTCGGGCAGGTCCCGGTTGGCGCGGCTCTCGTGCGGGCTCAGGCGGGTCAGCTCCGCCACCACCTTCGACGCCACGGCCGGTTGCAGGAACGACTCCCCGCGCGCCGCCACCCTCACCGCCTCGGCGAGCTGGGCCGCGGAGCAGTCCTTGAGCAGGTAGCCGGCGGCGCCGGCGCGCAGGGCCTCGAAGACGCTCTCGTCGTCGTCGAAGGTGGTGAGCACGAGCACTCGCACCCCGGGGTGGTCGGCCGCGATCCGCCGGGTCGCCTCGACGCCGCCGAGCCGGGGCATTCGCAGGTCCATCAGGACCACGTCGGGAGCGAGCGCAGGGATCCGCCGCAGCGCCTCCTCGCCGTCGCCCGCCTCGCCCACCACGTCGAGGTCCTCGTGGACCGCGAGCAGGGTCGCCAACCCCTCGCGGAACAGGGACTGGTCGTCGACGAGGAGGACCCGCACGGTCGGGGGTTCCGCTGGCGGCATCGGGGGCACTCTATCCGCTGTCCGTCACCTCATGCCGGGACCACGATCTCGAGCTCGAAGCCTCCCGCCGGCAGCGGTCGGGCGTCGAGGGTGCCGCCCAGGAGGCCGACCCGCTCGCGGAGGCCGAGGAGACCGAAGCCGCCGTCGCTCTCCGGTCGCGGACCGGCGCCGTCGTCGGTGACCTTGAGCGTCACCCGGCCGGCGGTCCGGTAGTCGAGGCCGATCGCGGCCCGTCCGGCCCGGGCGTGCTTGCGGACGTTGGTCAGCCCCTCCTGGGCCGCCCGGAAGAGGGCGAGCGCCATCTCGGGCGGGATCGGCCGCGGGTCGCCGAGGACGCGCACCGAGGCCTCGAGCCCCTCCTCCTCGGCCTCCGCCCGCAGGCCGTCGAGGGCGCCGGCGAGGCTGCGGTTCTGGAGCGGTCCCCCGCGCAACGCGCCGACCGACCGCCTGAGCTCGGTGAGCCCCTGCTTGACCGCACCCGCCGCCTTGCCGAGTGCCGCCCCGGCCCGCTCCCAATCCCGCTCGAGATGGACCCCCGCCGCCTCGATCTGCACGTTCGCCACCGTCAGGCTGTGACCGACCGAGTCGTGGATCTCGCGCGCCAGGCGGTTGCGCTCGCGGGCGGCGGCCAGCTCCTCGGCCTCCACGGCCAGCTCGGCGAGTCTACGGTTGGCGCCGGCGAGCTGGGCTGCGAGCCGCTCGCTCTCCGCCCGCGCCCGGCGCTCGCGCAGGGTGACGGCGGAGAAGAGCAGCACGAAGACGATCGCGGCGCCCACCCCGACCAGCACCTCGACCGCGGGTGCCGGCCCCGCGAGCCGGAGCGCATGGAGGGTCGGCAGCGCGAGTGCCAGCGCGGTGAGCGCCGTCACGCCCGGCCACCTACCCACCACCATCCCCTGGACGAGGAGCGGCATCAAGAGGATCCAGACGGTGCCGAACGAGCCGAGCCGCGCCTGGAGGGCGAGGATCGCGGCCGCCAGGGCGAGCTGGAGCGCGAAGTACCCGAGCTTGGCTCCGGCTCCCGCCCGCGCGAGGCGCCCGCCCGCCCCCACCAGCAGCGCGAGATACGTCAGGCCCAGCCCGCCGATGGCGAGGTTCTCGACGGCGGTCGCGGGCGCGTCGTTCATCGCGATCGAACTCGCCACCGCGGCGAGGGCGATCGCCACCAGGGCCAGCCGGCCGAACCGGTCTGGTCCCGACGGCGGGAGCGGGGGTCGGGCTGCAGGAGGGGTCATCCGCGCAACGTCATCTCGGCCAGCTCGAAGCCCAGCGCCCGTGGGCTCGCGGCGTCGCTGTTGGTCAGCACGACGATCGCGAGACGTGTTGCGGGATAGTAGGCCACCTCGGTGAGAAACCCGGTGATGCCGCCCGAGTGCTGCAGCACCCGCCGGCCTCGCGGGGCGTGCACACGGAGACCGGCGGCGTAGGTGGTGCCGGCCGGATCGCGGACCCCGGGGATCTCCACCAGCAGCGCGTAGGCGTCGGCGCCGAGCACCTCGCCGCCGTGGAGAGCCCGCTGCCACCGCAGAAGGTCGCGCGCGGTCGAGCAGAGGCCGCCGGCATAGAGCAGCGAGGGAGTCGCGAGCACCGGATCGTCGTTGAGGAGCCGGTCTCCCCGCCAGGCGTAGCCTTGGGCGCGGTGGGGCACGATCGCCCGCTCGTCGCACGGCCGGGTCGCCCGCAGCCCGGCGCGGCCGAGGACGAGGCGCTCGAGCAGCGCCGGGTAGGCCTCCCCTCCCGCCGCCTCGAGGATGCGCCCTAGCAGGGCGTAGCCCAGGTTCGAGTAGGCGTAACGCTCCCCCGGCTCGCCCACCCGGGGTTCGGCGAGCGACCGCTCGAGCCAGTCGGCGGCTCCCACGGCGTCCTGGGGCAGCCCCGCGGTGTGGTTGAGGAGGTGTCGCACGGTGATCCCGGCGAGGGCGCGGCGCTGTTCCGGCAGCCATCGCGCCGCGGCTCCGTCGACGTCGAGCGCGCCCTCCTCGACCAGCCGGAGCGCCGTCGCGGCGGCGAACTGCTTGCTGATCGAGCCGATCCGGACCACCGAGTCGGGCGTCATCGCGACGCCGTTCTCGAGGTCGGCGAGGCCAAACCCCTCGAGCAGCAGGACCTCCTCGCCGCGGGCGAGAGCCACCGCGAGGCCCGGGATCTCTGGGCGGGCGACCTCAGCCTCCAGGCGGAGACGGATCGCTTGCGACCCAGCCCCCCGACTCTCCTCCGATCCGGCTGCTCCCGGCGCCGAGGTGGGCTTCGACGGAGGTTCGGCGGCGTCCGGCGGCTCGGTGGCCAGCCGCTCCTCGAAGGCGTCCACTCGGGGGTAGAGCTTGCGGCCGCGCTCCCAGGTCGCCCGCGCGTCCTCGCGGCGGTCCTTCCGGGCGTAAAGGTCGCCGAGGTAGAGATAGGCCTCGGCCGTGGCCGTCTCGCCGCGGGACTCCGCTCCCTCGAGGAGCGTCTCGAAGTGGCCGATCGCGTCGTCGGTCCGCCCGAGGAACGGCGGTGCGCCCCAGAGCAGGGCGCCGTAGAGGAAGCGGGCCTCGAGGTGGTCGGGATCGCGCTCGAGCACCGCCCCGAGGTGGTGCTCGATCCGTTGCATGAGCACGGCCTTCTCCAGCATCGGAGCGGCCTCGATGCGGCATTCGAGGAGCGTGCGGGCGAGCCCGAGGTGGGACCGCACGGGATCGCTGGCGAGTGCCCGCTCGAAGGCCTCCTCGGCGCGCGCCGCCAGCTCAGCCGCCTCGTCGGCGGACTCGCGTTCGACCGCGGTCCGGCAGCCCGCGAGGGCTCGTTCGGCGTCGGCCAGCGTGGCCGGTACGGCGAGCCCGGGCATGGCGGCGAGGGCGAGGGTGAGCGTGAGGGTGGGGGTGAGCAGGCTCGTCCGTCGAAGCGTCGTCGGCATCGGGTCCTCCTGGTCGCGGCCGGGGCCGTTCCCGGACCGCGACCACCCTGCCACCCGAACCCCGGTGACGTCAGGTGCCGAACGTCACGTCGCGGGTCATGACTCCGCGTGACCGACGACGTGGCAGCGCACGGCCTGCCCCGCTTCGGCTTGTCGAGCGTCGATCACCGCTCCTCGTCGGAGGGACGACGACGGCGAGGGGCGTCCAGCTCGGGAAAGGCGCCCCGCGACGCGACCAGTCGCCGTCGTGCGTCCTGGTCCGTCCCGACCTTCCGCAGCAGCTCGGCGAACCCGTCTTCGTCGAGCACCGTCACCCCCAGCTCCCGGGCCTTGTCGAGCTTGGAGCCGGGGTCTTCGCCGGCGACGACGTAGTCGGTGTTCTTCGAGACCGAGCCGGTGACGCGGGCGCCGAGGGCTTCGACCCTCTCCTTGGCCTCGGGGCGGCTGAGGCCGGCGAGGCCGCCGGTGAAGACGAAGGTTTTGCCCTCGAGGGGGCCGCCGGCGCGGCGGGGCTCGCCTTCGATCAGGGTGATCCGGCCGTCGAGCAGCTTGTCGATGACCTCGGCGTTGTGGGGCTCGGTGAAGAAGGCGGCGATCTGCTCGGCCATCCGGGGGCCGACGCCCTTGACCTCCTGGAGCGCCTCCTCGCTCGCGGTGCGGATCGCCTCGAAGGTGCCGAAGTGCGCGGCGAGGTCGCGGGCGGTGGCGAGGCCGACCTCGGGGACGCCGAGGCCGTAGAGGAAGCGGGCCAGCTCGACGTTGGACGCCTTCTCGAGCGAGGCGACCAGGTCGCCGGCCGACTTCTCGGCGAAGCCCTCGAGCGGGGTGAGCTGCTCGGGGCGGAGGTCGAAGAGGTCAGGGAGGGTCTTGACCAGCCCCTCGTCGACGAACAGCTTGGCGGTCTTTTCGCCCAGACCCTCGACGTCGAGCGCCTCGCGGGAGGCGAAGTGGACGATCCGGCCGACGAGCTGCGCCGGGCACTCGAAGCTGTTCGGGCAGACGGTGAAGGGACCGCGCTCGATCAGCTCCGTGCGGCACGACGGGCAGTCGCGGGGCATCCGCCACGCCGGGCCGCGCACGCGCCGATCCTCTCCGGGGGGCTCCTCGATCACCTCGATCACCTGCGGGATGACGTCGCCGGCGCGCTGCACCCGCACGGTGTCGCCTTCCCGCACGTCCTTGCGCGCGACCTCCTCGCGGTTGTGCAGGGTGGCGCGGGAGACCGTGACGCCGCCCAGCTCGACCGGCCGCAGCATCGCCACCGGGGTGACGACGCCGGTGCGGCCGACGCTGGGCACGATCTTGAGCAGGCGGGTGACCTGCCTGCGTGGCGGAAACTTGAACGCGAACGCCCAGCGCGGGTGGCGCGAGGTGGCGCCGACCTCCTCGCGGGCCGCGAGGTCGTCGAGCTTGATCACCACGCCGTCGATCTCGTACGGCAGGTCGTCGCGCCGCTCGAGGAGGTCGCGGTGGTAGTCGAGGATCTGCTCGATCTGCCCGGCGGCGGCACCCTCGGCGACCCGGGTCAGCGGGCTGGTCTTGAGCCCCCATGCGGCGAGCCCCGCGAGGACGTCCTGCTGGGTCTCGATCTCGGCGCCCGCGGGCGGGTCGCCTCCCTCGCCGTCCCAGTCGAGCGCCAGGACGTCGTAGAAGAAGACGTCGAGCGGCTTGGCCGCGGCCTGGCGCGGGTCGAGCTGGCGCAGCGCCCCGGCGGCGACGTTGCGCGGGTTCGCGAACGGCTCGCGGCCCTCCTCGATCAGCCGCTGGTTGAGGCGCTCGAAGTCCTCGATGCGCATGATCACCTCGCCGCGCACCGAGAGCATCGCCGGCACCGGGCGACCGTCGCCGCGGCGGCCGGCGCGCAGGCGCAGCGGCACCGCGGGGATGGTGCGCACGTTCTCGGTGATCCCCTCGCCGACCCGGCCGTTGCCGCGGGTGGCGGCGGTGGCGAGCTGGCCCTCGCGGTAGACGAACTCGACCGAGGCGCCGTCGAGCTTGGGCTCGAGGACGTAGCGCACCCGGTCGCCGCCGAGCGCCTTGCGCAGCCGCTCGTCGAAGCGGCGCAGCGCGGCCTCGTCCTGGTCGGAGTCGAGCGACAGCATCGGCGCCGCGTGCTCGACCGAGGGGAGCGAGTCGATCGGCTCGCCGCCGACCCGCTGGGTGGGGGAGTCGGGGCTCAGGAGGTCCGGGAACTCCTCCTCGAGCCGCTCCAGCTCCTTGAACAGCCGGTCGTACTTCGCGTCGGAGATCGCCGGCGCGTCCTGGACGTAGTAGAGGTAGTCGTGGTGGCGGATCTCCTCGCGCAGCTCGGCGATCCGCTTCGCGGCCTGCTCTCGATCCATGGTCGTCGCGGGAATGCTACCGCCGGGCGTCCACTAGCTGGTGCTCCTGATCGGCGACCGAGGAGCGGCTCCGGCGGTGCGAGCCTTAGACTAGTTCCTGTCCCTCGGGTCGTAAGTCGCTGAAAAAGTGAGGGTTAAGGCGCATTCAAGGCTGGCTTTTCTCGGCCGAGCGTGGTAGGCTTGGTGGTGTCAAGT
>Ga0302046_10002276_pt1 | contig 17868 bp, 13 predicted proteins | sample RVTome_11_FD_200261 | JGI IMG/M metagenome (GOLD analysis project Ga0302046, IMG submission 200261) | Soil microbial communities from uranium-contaminated site in the Upper Colorado River Basin, Wyoming, United States - RVT147D111 (version 2) ...
GCGATGGTGTCGGCGATGGTCGCGACCACGATCGCAAACGTGGTGTAGTCGAGCACGCTCGGGAAGGAGCGCAGGAGCAGCAGCAGGCCGACCGCGACGCCGCCCTGCAGAACGATCGCCCGGTGCGGCGTGCGGTAGGCGGGATGCACGGCCTCGGCGCCGCGGAAGAAGAGGCCGTCGAGCGCCATCGCGTAGGCGATCCGCGGGCCGACCAGGATGGTCGCGTTCAGCGTCCCGAGGATCGAGAGCAGGATGAAGCCGCCGACCAGCGCCCCGGCGTGGGGACCGAGGAGAACGCGCGCCGCCGCCTCGCCGGCGTTCGGCGCGCCCCGCAGCAGCGCCAGCGGCAGCGCGTACACGTAGACGGCGTTCATCGCGAGGTAGATCGCGGTGCAGATGGCAAGACCGAGGAAGAGCGACAACGGGACGTTCCGCCCCGGCCGCAGGATCTCGCTCGCGACGTACACCGGCGCGTTCCACCCGAGGTAGGTGAAGAGGATCGGCGACAGCGCGAGCCCGAAGGCCAGGGGCAGCGGCGACGCCGCGGGTGCCGCCGGCGGGACGGCGGCGACCGGCGCCACCGCGATCAGCGGCGCCACGAGCACGAAGACGGCGAGGGCGGCGATCTTGGCGATGGCCGTGGTGTTGTTCACGAGCGCGCCCGGGCGCACGCCCACGTAGTTGATGCCGGAGACGACGACGGTCGCCGCCACGGAGAGCGGCACGATGGCCGTGTCCGCGAGGCCGAGCAGGCTCGCGAGCGCGCCCGCGAAACCGATCGCCAGGGTCGCGATCGTGCCGGCGTAGATCACGAAGAACGTCAGCCAGCCGACGAGGAAGCCGGCGACGGGGTGGAAGGCCTCGCGCAGGTAGACGTAGTCGCCGCCGGCGCGGGGGTACATGGCGCCGAGCTCGGCGTTGGCGAGCGCGCCCGCCAGCGACAGCAGGCCGCCGGCGAGCCAGGCGGCGAGGATGAGCCGTGCGCTCGGGAGCAGGTCGGCGACCTGTCCCGGCGTGAGGAAGATGCCGGAGCCGACGACCGACGAGACCACGAGGAAGACGGCGTCGGTGAGCGAGAGCCCGCGCACCAAGCGGTCGCCGGGGTGCGCGGCGGGCTCCGTCCGATCGCTCGGCATGGCCGCGGCGGCGGTACCACCCGGGCTTCGGGGGCGTCAAGCAACGCGGCTGCGCGTCCCACGCGGGGGTGCTCGCTTGCGACCTCTATCTCACCAGTCGTTGCGGTCGTGAATCTCCAGCTCGAGCTCGGTCACGTTGTTCTCGGGGGTCGGATCCTGGCCCGGTCCAACGGCGGTGAAGCGCAGGGTGCAACGGGCCGGCGTGTCGCGGCCGGGGCTGAGGAACGCGTCCTGCCGCGCGCTGACCCGCAGTCCGGCGGTACGCGTACGGCCGCCGCGGACCATGAAGCGATCCTGGGCGCCCTCGGTGCGGCGGTCGAAGTCGGGGAGGCCGACGGTGCCGGGGGGACAGGTGCCGTCCTCGGCGACGACCTGGATCTCGTGGCCGGGCGTGCCGCGATCGAGGCCGCGATCGGCGTTCCGCACCTTGACGCGCACCCGGCGGGCGCGCTCCTCGCTGCCGGCGCGGAGCTTGAGGCGCAGGGGCCGGCGGAAGGGGCGCACCTCGGAGTCGTGCACGTCGCCGCCGGGCGTGGCGGTCGGCGTCGGCACCGGCACGACGGCCGTGCCGGTGGGCGCGACGGCGGTCGCGCCGGGCGTCGCGGTGGCGCCGGGAAGGGGGGTCGCGGTCGGCGGCGGCCCTTCCCCGCCGATCGAGAAGCGGCGCGCCACGCGCGTGACGTTGCCCTGGCGGTCGGCGACCTCGACGAGGAGGAGCGCGTCGGCGATGTCGGTCAGCGGCTCGCCGAGGTCGATCGCCTGGATGCCGTCGCCGATCGACGTCGCGAGATCGGCGAGCTCGGCGCCGGCGGGGCGGCCGGCGAGCGGCACGTCGGCCACCACCGAGAGCGAGCCCGGCGCCACGCCGGAGTTGGCGTCGGCGGTGCCGACGACGATCGCCGCGAGCGGCCCCGGGCTCCAGCCGGCGCGCGGCGCGCTCACGGCGAGGGTCGGCCGGAGGTCGTCGAGGAACCAGCCGTAGTCGCTCCCCGCCCAGTCGATCGGGGCGCCCAGGTCGATCCAGCGCGCCACCAGCATCTTCTCGTCCTCGGAGAGCGGCGGCACGCCGCTTCCGGGCGGCGGCATGATCGTTCCGGTGTAGTCGAGGTCGGCCTCGTTGATCGCCGCGCCCGCCGGCAGCGTCGCGGCGTCGCCGGGCACCGACTCGGTCGGGTGGTCGGCGTTGGTCCAGCCGTCGAGGCGGCGGCCGAAGAGCTTCCAGACCAGCAGGCTCCGCCGGCTCTGGAAGGGACGCACGTAGCGGCTGGCGTTCGTCTGGCGCCAAACCGGGTTGCCGCCGACGCGCACCAGCGGCGGGTAGCCCCAGCGCGCGCCGGCGTCGTCCGCGAGGCGTGCGTAGTCGCCGGGAAGGCCGTTCGTACTCGCGAGATCGTCGAGGACGAGCGCGCCCGGCGGATCGGCGGCGCTCGCGGTGTGGCACGGCACGCAGCTTCGCTGGAGGAGCGGGCGGACGTCGCGGATGAACTCGACGTCGACCAGCGACGCCGGCTCGACGCGGAGCGCGGGCGCGCCTTCCGCGTCCTTGGTGAGGAGCGGGGTGGTGTGCGCGAGGTCGGCGACGGCGTAGCCCGGGTCGGCGGCCGCGGTCGCCGCGAACGCGAGCGGCTGCTGGCTGTGGGCGTGGCAGCCGCCGCAGTCGGAGCGCACCTCCCCCGGGCGCACCTGGTGCCAGGTCTGCGCCATGTTGAGGACCAGGCCGTCGCGGTCGAGCGTCTGGAAGGTGAACGGCGTGTCCGCCGGGATCCTGGCGAGGAAGCTGGTGTCGGGGTCGCCCTCGGGATCGAGGATCGGGGCGCCGCCGCCGTCCCACTTGCGGAGCGGGATCTCGCCGAGGATGCGCAGCCGCTCCATGGCGTGGCTCGAGAAGAGGGGGCCGCCGCTCGGCCCGCCGTTCGGGCCGTAGCTGCGGTGCGTCCCCGGCTCCATGGCGAGGATCCGGACCGCCCAGACGTCGGCGTCGTCGTAGCGGCCGGCGTCGCTGCCCTGCCAGCTCCAGTTCGAGCTCTGCTCGTTCTCGGTGGTGTTGAAGGCGTCGAGGCCGTCGAAGGTGTTCGCCCACGAGCGCACGAAGCCGGGGAAGCTCTCGCGCTTGTAGAAGCTGCTGGTGCCGACGAGGCCGTAGGGGGTGCCCGGCGGCAGCGCCGGGTGCACGCCGCCGTCGTTCGGCAGCCACGGCAGCAGGGCGGGCGCGGCGATGTCGTGCACCGCCGCGTAGGGCACGAGCGCGCGCGGCCAGGCCTCGTTGTACGCGGGATCGTTCTTGACGAGGACGAGATCCTCGGTGCCGTTCACGATGTCGCCGCCCGGGATCAGGTAGAGCCCGGCGTCGTAGCGCGGGTCGGTCGTCGGACGGTTCAGGTCGTTGGCGGGACCGGGCGTCCAGACGGCGAGGAGGTCGCCGTCGGGCGCTCCCGAGGGATGCGTGAGCTTGCCGACGCGGACGCCGCCGGCGCCGACCGGCGCCGCCTCGTCGTTGCCGTGGGTGAAGGGCGTGATCGAGTGCATACCGAAGGGCGTGAACGCCATCCGGAAGGGATAGAGGAAGCCGCCGCCGACGGTCTGCGCGATCGGCGGGTTGTCCTCGGGGAAGGCGCTGGAGAACGCCGGCGTGCCCGCGGGGGGGCGCGGCGGCAGGCGGTAGAGCGCCCCGAAGCCGTTGTTGTTGAGGTTGTAGTAGTCGACGACCACCAGGTCCTCGTTGCCGAGCTGGGTCATGAAGTGGAACGCCTGGGCGCCGCGAAAGGCGCTCACCACCGGCTCCCAGCGCCGCCCGTCGGGCCAGATCGCCCAGATGCCCCAGACGCGCCCGTCGCGCAGGCCCTGGGTCTCGAGCGTGCTGAACAGCAGGCGGCCGTCGCGGAGCGGCGTCGGGTGCAGCGCGCTCCCGACGTTCATGGGCGCGATCTGCGTCACGTTGGAGCCGTCCTCGTCCATGACGAAGAGCTGGAGCGTCGGGTTGGTGAGCCCGCGCGGCGGCACGAAGCCGTTGCGGTTGCTGGTGAACGCGATCCTCCCGCCGGCGACCGGCGCGGGGCCGAGGTTCAGGATGCCGTAGCCGAGGGAGTCGAAGCCCGGCCCCGGGTCGAGCGGGTTCGACTCGTCGAACCGGCCGGCCCCGGTGTTGGGCGTGAACTCGCCGAAGGTGAGCTGCGTGACGGCGCGCGTCGCGAGGTCGAGGCGGAAGATGTCGGCGCCGGCGCGCGGCAGGCCGCGCTGGCCGTTGATCGCCTGCGGGCGCGCGTCGTGGAAGTAGGCGTAGTAGATCGCGCCGCCGTCGAACGACACGAAGGGATCGGTGACGGCGCCGTCGCCGCCCGCCACCAGCAGCTCCTCGCTGCCGTCGGGATGGAGCAGCATCAGGTCCGCGCCGGAATCGATGCGCGCCGGGTGCGCGACCTCGGGCCAGGTGGTGTTCGTGTGGTCGCCGAAGCGTGGCTGTCTGACGTAGACGATGTCGTAGTCGATGGGTGCGGCCTCGCCCGGGACCGCCATCGCAACGACGACGAGCGCACAAAGGCGAACGACGAGGGGTGATCGCGTCATGGATCCTCCGCGTGGATGCCTGCGGGCGATCACAGGTGCAAGAGCGACGCCAGCACTTGGCCCGCGAGGCTCCATCCACGCGACAACGGGTGCGCCTGCGCCGAGCGCTTGATAGGCTCCTTGCACGATGCACGCCCGCGCACAGGGCGGCGCCAAGAGCGCGCGATGAGCGCGCGGCCGCGGATCGCCGTCATCGGCCACGTCCAGCACGTGACCATCGGCCGCGTTCCCGCGCTCCCCGAGCGCGGCGCGATCGTGCACCTCGCCGAGACGCGGTGGATTCCGGGCGGCGGGGGCGGCGTCGCGTTCTTCCAGCTCGCGCGCGGCCCCGGCGAGATCCTGCTCTACACGGCACTCGGCAGCGACACCGCGGGCGACACCGTCCGCGAGCGCATCGAGGCAACCGGCGCGCGCATCTACGCGGTGCGGCGCCCGGGCCCGCACGCGCGCGACGTGACCATGCTCACGCCCGACGGCGAGCGCACGATCGTCGTCGTCGACGAGCCGCTCCACCCCCGGCACGACGACGCGCTGCCCTGGGAGGCGCTCGCGACCTGCGACGCGGTCTTCTACACCGCCTACGATCCGGAGCTCATCCGGCGCGCGCGGGCGGCGCGCGTCCTGGTGGTGACCGCGCGCCGCGCCGAGTCGCTGGCACGCGCCGGCGTCGAGGCCGACGTCGTCGTCGGCAGCGGGCTCGATCCCCGCGAGGCCGGCCGCCGCGCCGACTATCCGGTGCCGCCGCGCGTGCTGGTGATGACCGAGGGCGCGCGCGGCGGGCGGATCGAGACCGCCCGGGGCACGACGCACTTCGCGGCGCCGCGGCTCGCGGCTCCCGCGGTGGGCTCCTACGGCGCCGGCGACACCTTCGCGGCGGCGCTCACGTGGTACACCGCGACCGGCCTCGCGCCCGAGGACGCGTGCGCGCGCGCGGCCGCGCACGCCGCCGCCGTGCTGCGCGGCGCCGAGCCGCTCGCGTGCCAGGCGCGCCTCGCCGCGCCCTGAACGCGCGGTCGGGCCCCGCCGGCCGCGGCGACGTGACGCCACCACCCGAGGATGCTAAGGGAGCGGGAGCGCGTCTCCCCCGCCAGCCCGAGGAGGAATCCGATGCAGTACACGCAGCGCAACCCCGTTCCCCTGCCCGAGATTGGCGCACTCGAGTCCGTCCCCTCATCGATGGACACGATCTTCGACTGGGAGTACGGCCTCAAGCGCCAGAACCTCCTGAACCTCTACGAGAAGGGCAAGGCCCTGAGCTGGAACGCCGCCGACCTCGACTGGTCGATCGATGTCGACCTCGAGAAGATCTCCGCCGACCGGGTCGCGGGCGGCTCCAACGACGTCTTCGAGCAGCTCCTCGACCCGCCGCACAAGCTCGAGCCGCAGCAGTCGATCGACTTGAACCTCAACATCAACTCCTGGATGCTGTCGCAGTTCCTGCACGGCGAGCAAGGGGCGCTCCTCGCCACCGCCAAGATCGTCCAGAGCGTGCCGTGGGAGGAGGCCAAGTGGTACGCCGCCAACCAGGTGCAGGACGAGGCGCGCCACGTCGAGGTCTACCACCGCTACCTCACCGAGAAGATGGGCCGCTCGTTCGCGGTGAACCGCCACCTGCGCGTCCTCCTCGACCAGATCATCTCGGACTCGCGCTGGGACATGACCTACCTCGGCATGCAGATCATGGTGGAGGGCCTGGCGCTGGCCGCCTTCGGCCTCATGAAGCTCGAGTGGCCGGACGAGCCGCTCATCCAGGACATCACCTCGCGCATCATGGCGGACGAGTCCCGCCACGTCGCCTTCGGCGTGCTCTCGCTCGAGGACCTCTACGGCAAGGAGCTCACGTCGAAGGAGCTCGCCGAGCGCGAGGAGTTCGTGATCGAGGCGACGCACCTGATGCGCGACCGGCTCCTGATGGAGGACGTCTTCGAGTACATGAACCTCGACGCCAAGACGTGGGTGGCGTGGTCGATCAACACGCCGTTCATGCGGGGTTTCCGCCAGATGCTGTTCTCGAAGATCGTCCCCAACCTGCGGCGCCTCGGCCTGCTCACACCCCGCGTCCGCGCCGAGTACGCCAAGCTCGACCTGCTGCGGTTCGAGCACCTCAAGGACTCGAGCGAGGACGCCGAGGTCAGCGCGCCGATGGAGCTGATCGAGATCCTGATGAAGCTCCGCGGCGAGCAGGCCGCGGCGCACGGATAGCGCGGCGTGGCGGGCACGTACCGGATCTTCGGCGCCGAGCTCTCGCCGTACTCGGTCAAGGTCCGCGCGTACCTCCGCTACAAGGGGATCCCGCACACCTGGATCCCGCGCCGGATGGGCGATCAGGAGGAGTTCGGCCGCTACGCCAAGCTGCCCCTGATCCCCCTGGTCGTCACGCCCGACGAGGAGGGTCTGCAGGACTCGACGCCGATCCTCGAGCGCCTCGAGCGCGCCTTCCCCGAGCCGAGCATCCACCCGCCGGATCCGGCGCTGGCCTTGCTCTCGGCGCTCGTCGAGGAGTACGGCGACGAGTGGGGGAACAAGCCGATGTTCCACTACCGCTGGTTCTACGAGGCCGACCAGCAATCGACCGGCGAGCGCATCGCGCGCGCCATGATGCCCGAGCTGCCCGACGACGCCGTTGCGACGGCGCGGCAGGCGGTGATCGAGCGCATGGTGCCGCGCCTGAGCTTCGTCGGCTCGTCGGCCGCGACCAAGGACCAGATCGAGGGCTCGTTCCACCGCCAGCTCGCGATCCTCGAGACCCACCTGGCGTCGCGGCCGTACCTCTTCGGGGGCCGGCCGGCCTTCGCCGACTTCGGCCTCGCCCCCCAGCTCTGGGAGTCCTCGACCGACCCTACGCCGGGGGCGATCATGCGCGCCCGCGCGCCGCGGGTGGTGGCGTGGGCGGAGCGCATGCTGAGCCCGGGGAGCGACGGCCCGTTCGAGACCTGGGAGACGCTCGCGCCGACGCTGACCCCGCTCCTGCGCGACGAGATCGGCGCGGTGTTCCTGCCGTGGAGCGCCGCCAACGCCGCGGCGCTCGCGGCCGGCCGCAAGGACTTCACGGTCGCACTCGACGGCAAGCCGTTCGGCCAGCAGACGCAGAAGTACCACGCCCGGTCGCTGGCCGCCCTGCGCGCGCGCTACGCCGCGGTGCCCGACACCTCGCGGCTCGATCCCGTTCTCGCGGCGACCGGCTGCCTTGGGTGGCTGCAATAGCGCCCGGTCCCCCGTCGGCTCCGCGCCTCTCTTGCACTAGGTTTTCCGAAGCCCTAGGACTCCCGCTACGTCTTGCCGAGCAGGAGGAACCCATGTCCGAGCGCATCGCTCCCGTCGAGCCGCCCTATGCCCCCGAGGTCGACGCCCACCTGCGCGCCGCCATGCCGTCGTGGACGCAGGCGCCGCCGCTCCGGCTGTTTCGCATCTGGGCCCGCCACGTGCCGATGGCCGAGGCGCTCCGCGCCCTCGGCCACTACATCCTCGGTGCCGGCACCGTCGACCCGCGCGACCGCGAGATCGTCATCCTGCGGGTCTGCGCGCGCTGCGGCGCCGAGTACGAGTGGGGCGTGCACGCGGTCAGCTTTCCGCCGTTCCTGAAGATTCCCGAGGCGCAGGTGCGGGCGACGGCGACCGCGGCCGCCGACGACCCCGCGTGGACGCCGCGTCAGGCGCTGCTGGTCCGCCTGGTGGACGAGCTCCACGACACCGCCCGCGTCTCCGACGCGCTCTGGCGGGAGCTCGCCGCGACCTGGAGCGAGACCGAGCTCCTCGAGCTCGTCCTGATCGTCGGCTTCTACCACCTGGTGTCGTTCACGGTGAACGCGACCGGGGTCGAGAACGAGCCCTGGGCGGCCCGGCTGCCGGGGCGCTGACCGGCCCCGGCGCCGGCCTTTGCATGGGCCGGGCAAGGGGCTAGGGAGAGCAGGTGGCGTTCATCGAGATCGTACCGCCCGGACGGGCCACGGGCGCGACCGCGGCCGCCTACGCCTACATGGCCGAGGTCGGCGGCCGGGACCTGATCGCCAGGATCGTCCAGATGTTCAGCCTGCGCCCGGCCTCGATGCGGCGCATGATCCGCACCTGGGAGCTGGTCATGTGGGCCGGGGACGAGCCCCGGCCGATGCGCGAGACGGTCGCGGCCGCGGTCTCCCGCTTCAACGACTGCCACTACTGAATCGACGGCCACGAGGCCTTCCTGCAGGCTGCAGGAGGAGAGTCACGGCGGGTCGCCCGCCTGATCGACGGCACCGCCGCCGCGCCGACCGCCCTCGAGACCGCCCTCGTCGACGTGGCGCGGCGCTCCCACGAGGCGCCCGCCCGCCTCGCGCCCGCCGACCTCGATCCGCTGCGCGCGCTCGTCGGCGACGGGGCGCTCGACTACGTCATGGTCGTCGGCGGCTTCCACTTCATCAACCGCATCGCCGATCTGCTGCACGTCGACCCCGAGGCCCTGCCCGCCTCGCTTCGCCGCCTCGAGCCGCTCCGCCGGCTCGCGGTGCGCGCGGCGAGCGTGCTGATGGCGCGCATGGACCTCGCCAACCGCCCCTACCGCGCCTCGTTCGACGAGGTGGTCGCGACCGTCGCCCCCGCCCTCGCCGCCGGCATCGACGACGCGCGCGCGGCGCTCGCCCCGGCGCGCTCGCGTCCGAAGGTCGTGGAGATCCTGCGCCTGGCGCTCGAGGAGCGCGACGCGCGCAGCACCCTCGACCGCCCGACCCTCGCGCGCATCCACCGGACCGTCGAGGCCGCGCTGCCGGCGTCGCGTGCAGACGCCGAGGGCTTCCACGCACGGCCCGCCGATCCGGTCGAGGCGTTCGCCTTCGTCGGCACCCGCTACGCCGCCCGCACCACCGCGGCGATGATCGCCGCGCTCCGCGCCGCGGGCTACGACGACCTCGGCATCCTCGATCTCGCGACCGCGATCGCCGACGCCAACCAGTGGGCCCGCACCCACCGCCTGCTCGGCCTGGCGCCCGAGATCTTCTACCTGCGGGCGGACGAGGCCGGCGCGGCCGCGGCCCGCGCCTGAGAGGCTGTGAATCAATCCCCTCCCGTCGCCGGGGATTGATTCACAACCTCTGAGCCGGGCGGCAGATTCCACCGCCCGCGCGGCCGATCTTGCCGGGCGCCCCCACGCAAGCCCGCGATCTCGGGAGCGTTCGCCCTGGCATCGGCCGTGCAGACGTCGCCGCATGGCCACCGACAACCGGTCCGTCTCGCGGCGCGCGCGCGCGCCCTGGCTCGCCGGCGCCGCCGCGGGCGCGGCGCTGGCGCTCCTCGTCGGCAGCGCCCTAGCGGGCCTGCTCGACCCCGTTTCGCTGCTGATCGTGCTCGGCGGCGCGCTGGCCGTGACCTGGGCGACGTTCTCCACCGCCGGCCTGCGCGCCACCGCGCGCCGGACCGGCGAGGCCCTGCGCGGCGACGCCGGCGCCGACGCCGAGGGCCTGGTCCCGATCTTCCGCCGCCTGGCCCGCGTCCAGCGGAGCGACGGCGCCCCGGCGCTCGAGCGCGCCGCCGCGACCGAGGACGACCCGTTCCTGCGCCGGGCGATCGCGCTCGCCGTCGACGCCGACCGCGGCGACGAGCTCGAGGACACGCTCACGGCCGAGGCCCGACGCCAGCTCGCCGAGGGCGAAGCGGCCCGCCACGTGCTGCTGACCCTCGGCAAGCTCTGCCCCGCCTTCGGCCTGATGGGCACGCTGCTCGGCCTCGTACTCCTGCTCCGGAGCCTCGCGGGCTCCGACTTCGCGGCGCTCGGATCGGCGCTCGGCCTGGCGGTGCAGACCACGCTCTACGGCGTGATCCTGTCGAACGTCGTCGTGGTGCCGCTGGCGACCAAGCTCCAGGCCCACCTCGCCGCGCGCGCGCTGACTCTCCAGATGATCATCGCGGGCACGTTGCTCCTGCACCGCGACGAGCATCCGGCACGGGTCGAGCGCGCGCTCAGGGCCTACCTCGGCGCCGACGGCGCCGAGGCGCCCGACGCGCGCCTGCATCTGGTGCCGCGTGCCGCGTAGCCGCGCCGCCCTCCGCCCGCTGCTGCCGCCCGTGGCGGACGAGGAGGACGGCACCTGGCTGCTGACGTTCAGCGACCTCGTCCTGCTGCTGCTGTCGTTCGTCGCCATCGGAATTCTCATGGAGCGGGCGGGCGGCGCGCCGACCCCGCTCGAGTCGGTGACCCTGCATCCGGCGCGGCCCGCGACGGACGCCGCGGCGACCGTCGTCGCGGACGCTCCTGCCCGGCGGACGCGTCCGCTGCCGGCCGCGCCCGCGCTCCCGCAGGGCGGCGCCGCGCCCGCGCTGGCGGCCCGGCGGGACGACGATCCGCGCCTGCGCACGCTCGCCGCCCGTCTCGAGAGCCGGCTCGCGGCCGAGGGCCTCGCGGGTCTGAGCCCGGTCGTCGTCGAGGACGCTGCGGTCGTCGTCCGGATCGCGGAGGCGGCGGGCGCCGCGGCGCCGGCGTTGGCGCCGCCGCGCGTGGTGCCCGAGCTCGTCCCGGCGCTCGCGCGCGCGGCGCGCCTCGTCGACACGACGCTCGGCTCCGACGCCGAGCGCGCCCTTGCCCGCGTGGCGCACGTCGCCCACGAGGTCGCACGCGACGATCCCACGCTCGTGGTCGCGGCGTCCAGCGACACCCGACCGCCGCGCGTCACGGTCGCCAGGGCCGGCGGCTGAGCCCGCCGGCGGCGCGGCGCCGGGCGGCGCGTCGTGGCCGCCGGCTCAGCCGGTGGCGCGGGTGCTCGTCCAGTCGGCGACGGTCGCCAGCAGGCGGTCGGGCTTCACCGGCTTCTGCAGCACGGCGTCCATGCCGACGTCGAGGCAGCGCTGGCGGTCGGCCTCGCTGGCGTTGGCGGTGAGGGCGATGATCGGCACCCGCGCGCCCGCCACGCCCTCCGCCTGGCGGATCGCGCGCGCCGCCTCGAAGCCGTCGAGCCCCGGGAGCCGGCTGTCCATCAGCACGAGGTCGTAGCGCTCGCGCTCGGCGGCGGCGACGGCCTCGCTGCCGTTCCCGACGACGTCCACCCCATAGTCGGCGCGCTCGAGGATACGGGCGGTGAGGAGCTGCAGGTCGGGATCGTCCTCGACCAGCAGGATCCGCCCAGCCGCGCCGCGTCCGGCCGCGGGCCCGGGCGCCGCATGCCCATTCTCGAAGGCCGGGAGACGCCGGCGGCGCGACGCGGGCGCGGTGATGCCGCCGAGCACGGTCTCGAGGCAGGTGCGGAGGCGCGAGGGATGCAGCGGCTTCAGGAAGCAGGCGGCGGCGCCGGCCTCGCGCGCCGCGCGCTCGAGCCGGATCTGACCGAACGGCACCTGCAGCACCACGCGCGTGCCGCGCAGGATCGGATCGCGCGCCACCGCCTGCACGAAGTCGAAGGCGCGCAGCCCCGGCATCTCGACGTCGAGCAGCACCAGCGCGAACGGCCGGCCGGCCTCGACCGCGGCGCGCAGCCGCGCCAGGCCCTCGGTGCCGGTCGACGCGCCGTCGCTCGGAAATCCCCAGCCGGCGAGCGCCTCCCGCAGGCTCTCGCGGCTGGTCGCGGCGTCGTCGATCACCAGGACGCGGGTCAGCGCGGGATCGACCGGCACGTGCACGTGCACCGTCTCCCGCTCGCCGGCGCCGCCGGCCTCGAGCATGACCGTGAACCAGAACGTGCTGCCGCGTCCGGCCTCGCTCTCGACGCCGATCGTCCCGCCCATGAGCTCGGCGAGGCGCTTGGCGATCACCAGCCCGAGGCCGGTGCCGCCGCTGCGGCGGCCGGCGCCGTCGTCGATCTGGGAGAACGGCTGGAAGAGCCTGCCGAGCATGGCGCGTGGAATGCCGATGCCGGTGTCGCGCACCTCGAAGCGCACCCGGACGTGCCCGTCGATCGTCTCCGCGAGGGTGGTGCGGAGGGTCACCTCGCCGTTCTCGGTGAACTTGAGGGCGTTGCCGACCAGGTTGATCAGGACCTGGCGCAGGCGGCCGGCGTCGCCGCAGGCGGTCGCCGGCACGCGGGGATCGGTGACCGCGGAGAGCTCGACCCCGCGCATCCGCGCGCGGGCGCTGAAGATGTCCAGCACCTCCTCGACGACGGTGGCGACCGAGAGCGGCCCGAGCTTGAGCCGGAGCCGCCCGGCCTCGATCTGCGACACGTCGAGGATGTCGTCGACGATGGTCAGCAGCGCCTCCGCGGCGCGGCGGACGATCGTCGCGTACTCGCGCTGCTCGGCGTCGAGCCCGGCGTCGGTCAGGAGATCGGCGCTCTCGATGATCGCGTTCATCGGATTGCGGATCTCGTGGCTCATGGTGGCGAGGAAGTCGCTCTTCGCGCGCGCCGCCTCCTCGGCGGCCTCCTTCGCGGTGCGCAGCTCGAGCTCGAGCTCCTTGCGTGCGGTCGTATCCACCCAGTAGCCGACGATCTCACGCGGGGCGCCGTCGGGGTCGCGGACGAGCTGGGCGCCGTCCTGGATCCAGCGGTAGCGGCCGTCCTTGTCGAGGAAGCGGTACTCGTGGACGTGGTAGCCACGGGCGAAGAGCTCGCGCACCCCCGCCGCGACCACCGGCCAGTCGTCGGGGTGCACACGGTCGGCCCAAAAGCCCGGCGTCCCGAGCAGCTCCTCGGGACGGTAGCCGGCGAGCGTCCGGATGTTCTCGGTGACGTGCGTCGCCGGGTATCCTTCGGACGGCTCGACCGCGTAGATCATCACCGAGGTGGCGGAGAGCAGGAACTGCAGCCGCTCCTGCGTGGCGCGGAGCTCCTGCTCGGCGCGCCGGCGCTCGGTCACCTCCGCCTGCAGCCGGGCGTTGGCGCGGCGGAGCGCGCCCTCGACGTCGGCGACCCGCTCCGCGGACGCCGCCGGCCGTCTGGGGGGCGGGAAGACGGCGTCCAGCGTGAAGGCCTCGGCCGTCGCACCGGCCGCCCGCAGCACGTCGAGGCGGTGGACGCCCTCCTCGACCGTCGGCAGCTCGCCCGCCGGAATCCACCACAGCGCCTGCGACGGCTCCTTCAGCGGATGGAACCACTGCGCGCGGTCGCGCAGCAAGAGCCCCTGCAGCGTCCGGGAGACGAACGCGCGGAGCGCGTCGGGCGACTCCCACACCGACATGTTGAAGAAGAGCAGCGGATCGGCGTGGGCGCGGATCGCGCTCGCGTCGCCCTCGTCGGTCTGCAGGCGCCAGACGAAGCCCGGGCTGTGATCGGCGATGGCGTCGACGAGCCGGATCTGCGCGCGAAAGCCGGCCATGGTGGGGTCGTCCAGGGGCGCGCGCATGGACGCGACGTTCACCTGGGCGATGTGGAAGCGGGGGGCCATGATACCTCGGGCCGCCGGCGCGATTCTCGGCACCGCCGGCGCCCTCCTGTTCGTAGCGCAAAGCCCGCGACGAACAAAGCGGTGGCCGTGCGATGACGCACCGCAGCCGTACCGTGCGCGGCGCGGGCGGCGAGAACTCGCCGCTCCGCGGTCCCGAAACCGCGCAAACTCGTAGCATCGGTGGGCGTTCAACGGCAAGGCGAATGGCACACCGGTTGCATCACCCGGGGGCATGGACAGCCCGCCCGTGCGGCACGCCCTCGTGCTCGTCCGCTCGCTGCTTCTCCTCTTCGCCGCCGGCCTGGCGGTGGGTGCGCTTCCGGGGCCCGTGCCCCCGGCGCTCGGCGTCGCCCTCGTGGCCGTGTTCGCGAGCAACGTCCTCTTCGGCATCCGTCCGCCGGCGCCGGCGGCCGCGGGCGCGGCAGCGACGCCCGCCACCCGGGAGGCGATCGACGCCGCCGTGGCGGCGCGGACGCAGGAGCTGCAGCGGCTCTACGACGAGTCGCTCGCCGCCAGCCGGACGAAGAACGAGTTCGTCGCCAACATGTCGCACGAGCTCCGCACGCCGCTCAACATCATCATCGGCTACACCGACATGCTGCGCGACGAGAGCACCAGGCCGGACGCCGCGGAGGCCGATCGTCTGATGGGCCGCGTCCGCACCGCCGCCGCGAACCTGCTCCAGCTCGTCGACATGGTGCTCGACCTCGGCAAGCTCGAGGCCGGCAAGGTCCAGGTGCGCAGCGCCAGCCTGGCGCTCGCCGACTTCGCCGACGAGCTCGCGCGCCGCGAGCGCATCCGGCCGGCCGCCGGCGTGACCTTCCGCTGCGACGCCGAGCCCGATCTGCCGGTGATCGAGACCGACGCTGCCAAGCTGACGATGATCCTCGACAACCTGATCAGCAACGCCATCAAGTTCACGCGCGCGGGATCGATCGTGGCGCGGGTGGCGCATCGCCGGGAGCAGGCCTGCGTGGAGTTCGAGGTCGACGACACCGGACCCGGCATCGACCCCCGCCACCTCTCGACCATCTTCGAGCCCTTCCACCAGCTCGAGCGCTCCGCCGACAACCCCTTCGGCGGCTTCGGGCTCGGCCTGGCGATCGTGCACCGCTACGTGCAGCTCCTCGGCGGCGCCATCACGGTGCGTTCGGCGCTCGACGTCGGGACGTGCTTCACGGTGCGCCTGCCGTACGCGCCCGGGCACGCCTCCGCGACCGGGGTCGCGCGGTACCCCGGCACGCCGCTCGCGGCCCCGCCCTCCGCCGCCGAGCCGCCGCCCGTCGCCTGACGCGGAATCAGCCGAGGACGCGCGCCGCGCCGCCGCGCCGGGGGTCGGCGGCGGCCGCGCCCTCCGCCGGCGCCACCGCCTGCACGCCGCCGAAGTAGACGTCGCGCACCGGCCAGACGTTGCGCGGCACCTCCGGCCCGAGCCCGGCGAGCGCCGCCTCCGCGACCCCGGGCTCGACCTGGAGAACGGCGCCGTCCCAGTGCAGGCGGGGCGCCTCCACGGCGTCCCCCACCGACGCGCCGAAGTCGAGCACCGCGCTCGCGACCTGGAGCAGCGCCGTCCGGATGCGCTTGCTGCCTCCGCTGCCCGCGACCAGCCGCACCCGGCCGCCCGCCAGCACGATCAGGGGACACATCATCGAGGCCACCCGTTGCCCCGCGGGATCGGCGTGGAAGCCGGCCGGGTGCAGGTCGTCCTCGCCCATCATGTTGTTGAGCATGATGCCGGTCCCCGGCGCCAGGTAGCCCGAGCACTCGCCGTTCGACGTCGTCATGCCGGCGACGTTGCCCTCGCCGTCGGCGACGCTCACGTGCGTCGTGCCGCCCGCGGCGACCCGCACGCGAGCGACGCTCGTCGCGAGCGCCTCCGCGTCGAGCGCCGCGTGTCCGCCCGGATCGTCCGCGCGGCGATCCTCGACCTCCCGCATGACCGCGACCAGGGCCCGGAGATGCCCGGCGCTGCCACGGCCCATGGCGGTGACGTCGCAGGCGGCGAGCAGGTGGAACGCCAGGCCGAGCAGCGCCCCGCCGCGCGCCGGCAACGGGTTCAGGAGGATCTCCGCGCCGCGGTACGCCACCCTGAGCGGCGCGCGCTCGACGACGCCGTAGGCGCGCAGGTCCTCCTCGCCGAGCGCGGCGCCGGCGGCCCGCATGTCGCGCGCGATCGCGCCCGCCGCGTCGCCGCCGTAGAGAACCGTGGCGCCGGTCCGCGGCAAGCCCGCGAGGAGGTCGGCGAGCGCCGCGTTCCGCAGCACGTCGCCCTCCCGGAGGTAGCGGCCACCGGGCGCGTAGAGCGCGCGGCCGGCCGCGGTCGACGTCATGATCGGCCGCAGCAGGTGGAGGAAGTAGCCCTGGTGCGCGTTCACCCGCACCCCCGCGCGGGCGAGCCGCACCGCCGGGGCCACGACGGCGGCGAGCGGCAGGCGGCCGAGCCGGCGCTGGACGTGCAGGTAGCCCGCGAGCGCGCCCGGGACCGCGACCGATCCGAGACCGGCGTGGAACTCCTGCGCCGAGCCGGGAAAGCGCACCGTCACCGGCATCGACGCCGGCGGCGCCGCCGCGGGCGGACGCCCGCGCCCCGGCGTGTCGACGAAGAAGTCGAAGACGAGCGCGTGGCCGTCGCGCAGCCGGGCGAGGAGGAAGCCCCCGCCGCCGAGGCTGGTGAGGGCGGGCTCGGCCACGGCCGACGCGTAGCCGGCGGCGACGACGGCGTCGAAGGCGTTGCCCCCGCGCCCGAGGACCTCGCAGGCCGCGTCGGTCACGGCCGGATGCCCGCTCGCGACGGCCCGAGGAGTCATAACCGCAGGGTGTTGCGGGCGCCCTTCCCGCCCGTCACCGGCTCTACAAGACGCCGGAGAGGTCGAGGGGCCAGTTGGAGGCGATGGTGCCGCCGTCGATCTCGAAGATCTTGCCGGTCACCCAGCTCGAGGCGGGCGACAGCAGGTAGAGCGCCGCCAGGGCGACGTCCTCCACCGTGCCGATGCGCGCCATCGGGGTGAGCGCCTCCATCTTGCGGCGGATGTCCGGATCGGCGACGAAGGGCCCGAGCGCGTCGGTCTCGACCGACCCCACGGCCAGCGCGTTCACGCGCACGCGCGGGGCGAACTCGTGCGCCAGCATGCGCGTCAGGTGGTTCAACGCCGCCTTGGCGGTGCCGTAGGCGACGAAGCACTTCTCGACGAAGTGCGAGAGACCCGACGAGATGTTGAGGATCGCGCCGCCGTCGCGCTCGAGCATGTGCGGGATGGTGAGACGGCTCAGCAGGAAGGCGGTGGTCACGTTGAAGTGCAGCGCCTCCTCGAAGGTGCGCTCGCTGGTCTTGAGCGCGCTGCTCGGCAAGGTCCCGCCGGCGTTGTTGACCACGACGTCGACGCGGCCGAGCTCGGTCATCGTGCGCCGCACCAGATCCTCGAGCTGCGCGCTCTCGTTGACGTCGCACGTGACCGCGAGCGCGCGGCTGCCAAAGCCCCGGATCGTCTCGGCGGTAGCGTCGATCTGCTCCTGGGTACGGGCGGCGCACACCACGCTGGCGCCGACCTCTCCGAGCGCCTGCGCGATGCCGCGGCCGATACCGCGCCCCGCGCCGGTGACGATGGCGACCTTGCCGTCGAGACGAAAGCGGTCGAGAATCATGCGCTCCTCCTGTCGAGCGCGAGAGCTACCATAGCCGGCGGAGCGGGGCGAACGACGATGCCGCCCCCACGCCGGGCGGGCGCCCGAGCGTGGGGGATCACCCTGCAGGCGGGGTCAGGGCCGGCGGCGTGGGGTGGTGGGGGGAAGCGACTGGCGCGCCGCCATCGACGCGCGCAGGCGAGCGTGCCGCTCGACCTGGCCCTGCACGGTGCGCCTCAGCGCGTCGCGCAGGTGGTCGGGCAGCAGC
>Ga0302046_10002278_pt1 | contig 17859 bp, 16 predicted proteins | sample RVTome_11_FD_200261 | JGI IMG/M metagenome (GOLD analysis project Ga0302046, IMG submission 200261) | Soil microbial communities from uranium-contaminated site in the Upper Colorado River Basin, Wyoming, United States - RVT147D111 (version 2) ...
GATCGGGTCATTCGAAGTCTCCGCCTTTCATGATCGTGAGCGCGTCGAGGTCGATGTGGCGGCGCATCGCGTCCTGGATGTCGCGCGCCGAGAGTGCCTGCACCTTCGCCTCGAGGTCGGCATCCCACTGCAGCGAGCGGTCGTAATGCAGACGCGTGGCGAGCAGCCCGGCGAGCGCGCCGTCCTGCCCGCGCGAGACCTGGCGGCTCTGGGTCCAGCTGCGCTTGGCGGCCTCGACCTCCTCGTCGCTGTAGCCGTCGCGGAGGATCGTCTCGATCTCGTCGAGGATCGAGGCCTCGACCTGCGGGATGTTCTCGGGCGCGGCGATGGCCTGGGCGTAGAACTCGGCGCCGTCGGAGCTCGCGGGCGCCGAGAAGCCGGCCGCTACGCCGTAGCTCAGGCCCTCCTCGCCGCGCACGCGGCCGAACAGGCGCGAGCCCGCGCCGCTGCCGAGGATATAGCTGCCGAGCGTCAGGGCCGCGTAGTCCTCGTGCTCGTCGCTCATCGCAATCGGCAGCGCGGCGAGGAAGAGCGCATTCTCCTTGTCGGGCGTCGAGAAGCTCCGGTTGACGGCCGGCGGCACGGGATCGGGATACGGGCGCGTGATCTGCTCGTAGCGCTGGCCGCTCTCCCAGCCGCCGAGGCCCGCAGCGACGAGCGCCTCGAGCTGATCCCGGTCGAAATCGCCGACGGCCGCGACGTGCGCGTTCGACGCGCCGAGGTAATCCTCGTGGAACTCGCGCAGGTCGGCGACATCGACGGCCTCGAGATCCTCGATCGACTCGTCGAAGGTCGGCACATAGCGCGGGTCGCCGCGCTCGTAGTTCTGCGCGAGATGCCTGGACAGCGCGAGGCCTGCGATCGCGTCGGGCTCGCTCCGCTGCGACTCGATCGAGGCGATCGAGTTCTCCTTCAGCGTGCGGAGCTCCTCCTCCGGGAAGGCGGGCTCACGCAGCACCTCGAAGGCGAGGTCGAGCACGGCCGGCAGGTTCTCGCGCGTCGACTGGATCGTCGCCGTGACGGTGCCGGCGCTGCCGCCGACGCTGAGGCTGCTCGTAAGCCGCGCGAGCTCGTCCTCGATCTCCTGCCGCGAGCGCGAGCGCGTGCCGCGCATCAGCATGCTCGCCATCAGCGAGGCGACAGTGCCCTTGCCGTCGAGGCTCTCGAGGTCGCCGAAGTGCAGCCGGATCGTCGCATCGACGCGGTCGCCGCGCGTCTCCTTCGCCAGCATCGCAAGCTCGATGCCGCCGCGGAGCTCGCGCCGAACCGTACGCGACTCGACGTTCAGAGGCGACGGATCGAAGGCCTCGCCGAGCGAGCGGCCCTCGTCGCCGGTGTAGCCCTCGAGCAGGGCCGTGAGATCGGGCCGCTCGGGAATCGCGGTGCGATCCGGCGCAGCGTCCGGCCGGAACACGCCGATGGTGCGGTTCGACGGCTTGAAGTAATGCAGCGCCGCGGCCTGCGCCTGCACGGCCGTGACGGTCCGGATCCGGTCGCGGTCGAGGAACAGGAGCCGCCAGTCGCCGAGCGCGGCCCATTCGCTGAGCTGCAGCGACACGGCCTGCGAGTTGTTCATGAGCTGCTCGAGTCCGGCCAGCGCCTGGTTCCTGATGCGCTCGACCTCCTCGTCGGTGATCGGGTTCGTCGCGAGCCCGTCGATCGTCTCGAGCATGACGTCGCGGACGCGGTCGACGTCGCCGTCGGGCCGCATCAGCGCGAGGAACACCACCATGCCGGGATCGCGCTGCTGCATCTCGTCCGAGCCGACCTGTGTTGCAAGCCCCGGCTCGACGAGGGCGCGGTAGAGCCGCCCCGACGGCGTGTCGGACAGCACCTGCGCCGCGACCTGCAGCGGCACGAAATCCTCGTGGGCGCCGTCGGGCGCGTGGTAGGCCGCGATGACGGTCGGCAGATCGCCCGCACGGCGGAGCGAGACGATGCGCTCGCCGTCCTGCACGGGCTCGATCGTGTAGTTCTCGACCAGCTCGCGCTCGGGACGCGGTATCGGTCCGAAGTGCCGGGCGATGAGCTCGAGCGTTCGTGCCTCGTCGATGCGGCCGGCGACGACGAGCACGGCGTTGTCGGGCTGGTAGTGCCTGCGGTAGAAGGCGCGCAGTCGGTCGATCGGCACGTTCTCGATGTCCGAGCGGCTGCCGATCGGCGAGTTGCCGTAGCCGTGCCAGATGTAGGCCGTGCTCAGCACGCGCTCGTAGAGCACGTTGATCGGGCTGTTCTCGCCGCGCTCGAACTCGTTGCGCACGACGGTCATCTCGCTGTCGAGGTCCTCCTGCGCGACGTAGGCGTTCAGCATCCGGTCGGCCTCGAACTCGAGCGCCCACTCGAGATTCTCGTCCGACGCCTCGAGCGTCTCGAAGTAGTTCGTGCGCTCCCAGGACGTCGAGCCGTTCATCCTCGCGCCCATGTCCTGCAGCTCCTTGAGCGGATCGGGATGCGAAGGCGTGCCCTTGAACAGCATGTGCTCGAGCAGGTGCGCCATGCCGGTCTCGCCATAGCTCTCGTCGACCGAGCCGACGAGATAGGTCATGTTGACCGTGACCGTCGCGGACGACGGGTCGGGGAACAGCAGCACCTGAAGGCCGTTGTCGAGCCGGTACTCGGTAATGCCCTCGACCGAGGTGATTCGGTCGATGCCTTCGGGCAGCTGGGCCTTGGCCAGGACCGGCAGGACGAGGAGCAGGAGCAGGGCACGGGAGCAGAAGGCGCGCATCGGGGTTCCCCTCGGTTGTTCTCGCTTTGGACGCGACGATACCACGGCGGTACGCCGGTTTCGCGGGGGGCGCGGCCTCAGGCGACGACGGTCAGCCCGCCGAAGCGGCGCTGGCGGCGGCCGAACTCGCGGATCGCCGCGGCCAGGTCGTGCTCGGTGAAATCCGGCCAGTAGGTGTCGACGAAGACGAGCTCGGCGTAGGCGCACTCCCAGAGCATGAAGTCGCTGAGCCTGCGCTCGCCGCCGCTGCGAATCAGGAGATCGACGTCGCCGGCGGGCGCCACGGCATGGGTCTCGGCCGCGAGCGCGGCCTCGAAGCAGGCGCGCTCGGCGCCCGGCCGGGGGCAGGCGCAGCCGCGGGCCGGAGCGTCGACGCTGCGGACGAGGGCGTCGCGGGCGAGGGCATGGGCGCCGCGTGCGACGGCATCCCGCGCCGAGTAGTCGACGGCGAGCCGGAGCACCAGCTCGTCGCCGCGGGCCGTCAGGGCTTCGGCCCGCTCGATGATCCTCACGAGCTCGGGGTTCAGCCGGTCGCGCCGGCCGATGACGTTGAGTCTGACGCCGTTCTCGACGCAGCGCGAGACCTCGCTCTGCAGATGCCGCTTGAAGAGGCGCATCAGATTCGCGACCTCGTCCGGCGGCCGCGACCAGTTGTCGGACGAGAACGCATAGAGCGTCAGGCAGTCGACGTCCGACCGCGCCGCCCCCTCGACGACGCGGCGCACCGCGCGCGCGCCGGCCCTGTGCCCTGCCTTCCGCGGCAGGCCGCGCTGCTCGGCCCAGCGGCCGTTGCCGTCCATGATGATCGCGACGTGCATCGCCTCAATCGCTCCTTGTCGCCCTGATCAGCGCTTCCATGTGCTCGAGGTGCCTCGCGAAGGTGCGTTTGCCCTTCGGCGTCAGGCTGTACTGCGTCCGCGGCACGCGCTCGGCGAAGGCTTTCCTGAGGCTCAGAAGCCCCGCGTCCTCGAGCCGCCGCGCGTGCTTGCTCAGGTTGCCGTCGGTCGTGCCGAGCAGCTCCTTGAGCTCGGCGAAGCTCATCGTCTGGTTGACGCTGAGCGCGCTCATGATGCCGAGCCGGATGCGGTCGTAGAGCAGGCGCGCCGACTCGCCCGCCTCGCCGTCGCCGACGGCGCCCGCGACGGCGCTGAGCCGCTGCGCTGCCCGCGGCGAATCTTTGGGTCTTGTCGCGCTCCTAGCCACCGTGATCCCTGATGACGATCGCGCCGAGGACGAGGTGGATGCCGCCGAAGCCCGCGCCGAGCAGGAACGGCGCCCAGGCCGCGGGCGCCGCGAGCGCGACGGCGCCGAAGCCCATGAACGCGAAGCCCGCGATAAGCACGACCGGGATCGAGAAGACGCCGCAGGCCGCGATGCCGACGCCGTAGAGCAGGAGCCAGATGCCCGCGATGGTCTCGCGGCCGACCGTGTCGGTCAGCGCGACGGTCAGGATGCCGCCCGCGGCGAAGGCCGGGGCGAGCGTGAGAAAAAAGCGCGTCGCGACGGTGCGCCTCAAGCTCAGCCCCTGCGCGCGCGCCTTCTCCTCCATGAAGTAGAGTGCGATCGCCGCGGCGAGCACGGCGGCCGTGAGCCAGATCGGCAGCCAGTGGGCGCCGAGCGCCGGCACGGTCTCGAGACCGGCCGCGACGAGGGCCGCGAGCCCCATCGCGATGCAGCCCTTGCCCGGGATCGTCGTGAAGGTCTGCGCCGCCTCGATCGTGTTGCGGATGTAGCGCAGGTGCTCGGCGGCGCCCGAGCCGATCGACTCGGTGCGCGCGCGCTTGCTGAACTTGCCGGCCGGTTCCATGGCCCTCAATGTAGCCGGCTTGGGCCGATAGTCAAGTACTTTACAACATAAAGTTGACGGCGGTCACCGGCGCGGCGCGAGCTGCCAGCGGCGATGGTGCAGCCGGTCGCCGAGCGGGGACAGGTCGTCGTTGCCGGCGTTGGCCCAGAGGCTCAGGCCGAACATGGGCGGGATCGGCTCGGGCATCGTCCAGACGACCTCCCAGCGGGCGCGGCCGGGCTCGGCCGGCTCGCTGCCGGCGTAGGTCGAGCGCGCCAGCGTGCCCATCGCCTCGACGCGCTCGTCGAGGGCGCTGAGCTCACCCGGCGCGCCGCCGCTCGCGCCGATGCTGAGCAGGAAGCCCGTGTTCCGGATCGCGGGATCGTCGAGCACGATCGTGAGCGTATAGCTGCCGCCCGCTTCGGGGCGCTCCGGCAGGCCCTCGAGCGTGAGCGCTGGCGATTCCTCGGGGTCCGGCGAGCCGAGATGGCAGCTCTGGCAGCCTTCGGGGTCGGCGGCCGTCTCCCACTCGGCGCCGTCGGGCGAGGCGAGACCGGTTGCCGCGACGAGCGCGCCCGAAGCCAGGGCGGCGCCGATCGGCATGATCGGCGCCGCCTGTTTCGCGATTCGACGTCCTGTCTGTCGTCTCAAGGGTCCGCGGTCCCGAGCGCCCGGCGGTCGCTCAGTCCGGCCTGACGACGGCGCGGGCGAGATTCTCGCTGTCCGTGCCGAACCAGACCGTGCCCGAGGTCTCCTCGTAGTCCATGTGCCGGACCGAGTTTCGCGGCGTATCCGCCGGGATCTCGGTGATCGAGACGATCTCCTCGGCCTTCGTGTCGAAACCGACGAAGAGATTCGGCGACGGTCCCGTCGCGACGACCCAGACACGGTCCTGCTCATCCAACGCCGTGCCGTAGGGGCGCGAGCCCTGACCTTCCGGCAGCGCGAACTCGTCGAAGCGGCCGCTCGCGGGCGCATACAGACCCAGCGTGCCGCGATCCCAGTCTGCGTACCAGATCCGCCCGTCGCTCGTGATCTCGAGGCGGCGCGGCCTGGCGTCGGCCCATGGCAGCTCGACCTCGGTCAGCGCCATGGTTTCGGGATCGAGCCGGATCAGCTTGTTCGAGCCGAGCTCGACGACCCACGGCGTGCCGTCGGGCGCGATCCTGATGCCGTAGGGGCGCGAGCCCGGGGTCGGCACGTCGACGAGCACGACCGACTGATCGGCGAGCCTGAGCCGGCCGACCTGGTTGCCCTGCTGCACGGTGAAGAAGATGTTCTCCTCGGCCTCGTCGAAGACGAGCGTGTGCGGGTCGCGCGCGCCCGGCACGTCGATCGTCGTCAGCGCCTTGGTCGCGGGATCGTAGTAGCCGATGATCTCGCCGATACGGTTGCCCGAGTACCAGACGCGGCCGTTCGACTGCACGATGTTGTTGTGCGGCCCCGTGTTGGCTGGCAGGTCGACCTTGAAGAACTCCTCGGTCGACGGTGTGAAACGGGCGAGATAGTGGCCCTGCTGGCCGACGAACCAGATCTCGTCGGGCCCGGCCGCGTAGGGATCGCGGCCGCGGCCCTGCCAGGGCGTCGGCCACTGGTCGATCTCAACCGGATTGAGCTCCTCGGCGCTCGCGACGCCGGGTGCTGTAAGGCTGACGGCGGCCGCCAGAGCGGAGAAAAGGCCAAGACACGTTTTCGTTCTCATTGCTTCGGATCCCCCGGACAAAGACTGTCAAGCCATTCGATCACCGCGCGGGCGGTGAGGTTCCCCGCCCGCGCACAGAGGGAGCTTACCAGCGGCGTTGATCGCGCGCCGGGATCAGCCTCCCGGCAGCGCGTCGATGAACTCGGCCATTTGCCGCTGCTCGTCGGCGTCGGGCAGCCTTCCCATGGCCGCGCCCATGTTGTCGAGCATGTGCCTGGCCTGGCTCGTCGCCGGCGTCACGGTCGTCACTGCCGGATGCGCGGCGGCGAACTTGAGGAAGAACTGCGCCCAGGTCTCGGCGCCGAGCTCCCGCGCGAAACCGGGTATCTCGCGGTCGCCGACGCGGTCGAAGAGCCGCGTGCGGCCGAGCGGCACATAGACGAGGACGCCGATGCCCTGATCCATCGCGACGGGAAACACTTCGTCGGCCGCCTCCCGGTTGTCGACGGCATAGTCGATACCGATGAAGTCGAGCGGCTCGTTCCGCATCCACTCGATGAGCGCGCCGTACTGCCGCGGGCTCGTCGTCGTCGCGCCGATATAGCGCACGCGCCCGGCCTCCTTGAGCTCTTTCAGGATCCCGAACTGGGTCGGCATGTCGCCCAAGTTGTGCACCTGGATCAGGTCGATCGGATCGGCGCGCAGGAGCTCGAACGAGTTGTCGATCTGCGCCCGGGCCGCGGCCGGATCGACGCTGCCGCCTCCGCCGCCGCGTCCGAAGGCGACGTTGACTTTGGTCGCCCAGAAGATCGTCTCGGTCGCGTCGATCCCGGCGACGATCTGCCCGGCCACCTCCTCGGCGCTGCCGCGCCCATAGCTCGGGGCCGTGTCGAAGACGGTGCCGCCGGCGCTGAGCAGCGCCTGGAAAACCTCGCGCAGCGGATCGAGCTCGCCGGCCGAGGACAGATCGCTGAAGGTCGCCGAGCTGCCAAGCCCGATGATCGGCAGCTCCTCGCCCGTCTTCGGGATCGCACGCTTGATGACGTCGCCGGCCTGCGCGGCGGCGAGGCGCGGCAGGAGCGCGGAAACCGCGCAGGTCGTGGCGGTATAGCTCAGACAATCGCGGCGGGTCAGCATCGGGCTCTCCTCTTCTCGTTCGGTTCCCGGACGGCAGCCAGGGAAAAATAGCACTCGGGGTGTAGACAAGGAAGCTGGCGCCAAAGTTCTGCGATCAGGATCCGGCCGGCTGCCGCGAGAGAGCGGCCGGGTGAGGCAGGCGCGAGGCTGGAGGCCCGGCTGGGGTGGCCCGGGTATTGGCTCAGGCGCGCGCGACGCCGACCGGCTCGATGCTCCCGCTGCCCGGAAAGACGCGCGTCTCGAGCGCGCTCGCCGAGAGGCCGAACTGCTCGCCGAGCACGCCCTTGAAGAGCGCCCGCAGATCGAGCGTGGGCTTGAGGTCGCGGCCCTCGTAAAGGTCGCGCTCGGCGAGCCCCGGCCAGTCGCTGATGACGCGCCCGCCCGCGACCGCGCCGCCGGCGACGAAGGCGACGCCGGCCGTGCCGTGATCGGTGCCGCGCGTGCCGTTGACGGCGACCGTGCGGCCGAACTCGGTCACGACCATGACGGTCGTCTTGTCCCAGACCGGCCCGAGCTCGGTGCGAAGCGCCTCGAGCCCTGCGTCGAGCTGCGTCAGCCGCGTCGCGAGCGTGCCTTGAGCGGCGCCCTGATTCGCATGCGTGTCCCAGCCGCCCGCCTCGATGACCGCGATGCGCGGCCCGTCGGCGGCGGCGAGAAAGCGCGCCGCGGCCGCCGTGGTCGGCGCGAGCTGCCGGCCGCCGCCGCGCATGCCGTTCTCCATGCCGGCCGCGCCCGCGAGGTCGCGCGCGTTGAGCGCCTCGGTCAGCCGGTTCGCGAGAGCGGGATCCGTGGCCTCGTAGATCTCACGCACGCGCGCGAGCGTGTCGTCGTCGGTATCGGGGAGCCGGGACGGTGCCCAGGAGCTGACCGTGACGGGGCCGCGCAGCACGAGCGGCACGGTGTCGGCGAGCGCGATCGCGCCCAGGCCGAAGCTCTCGTCGGCGAGCGCCTCGAGGGCGCGGTTGAGCCAGCCGCCGTCGGACGTGCTCGGGCTCGTGCCGCCCGCCTCGAGCACCTTCTGGCCGTCGAAATGCGAGCGTTCGCGGTAGGGGCTCGCGACGGCATGCGCGACGGCGAGATCGCCGTCGGTGTATAAGCGGTGCAGGTTCGAAAGCGCGGGGTGCAGGCCGAACAGGCCGTCGAGCTTCCGCACGCCGCCCTCGGCGCCGGGCGAGGCCAGCGCGAGCGCGCCGCGCAGGCTCTGATAGCGGCCCTCGCCGTAGGCCGGCACGGCCGCGAGGCCGTCGAGGCCGCCGCGCAGGATCGCGAGCACGAAGCGCGCATCGTCGGTGGCGGCGGCGAAGGCGCGGTTCGCGAGCGGGCCGAAAAGCGTCAGCGTCGTGCCCGCATTGATGAACTGTCGTCGATCCATGGCGACTACCTCTTCTGGAATTCCGGAGAGGAGAACAGGAGCGCGATCGCCTGCGCGCCGCTTTCGGCGCGGCGGACAGCGTTGCGCGTCGCATCGCCCGCGATCTCGCCGAGCACGTCGTCGAGCCGCGCGACGGCGTCGACACGGTCGCCGATCGTGGCGCCGACCGTCGTCGCCCATTCGATGCGCTTTAAGAGCTGATCGCCGCCGTTCCAGTGCGAAGCCTCGTCGGGCCAGCCGGCCGGCGAGCCCGGCGTCAGCGGCCGCTGGCCGAGCTGGGTCGCGAGCGCGACGAGCCGGTTGCCGTCTGGCGCCGTGCCGAGCGCGCGGTAGGTCGAGATCAGGAAATCCTCGGGCGTCTTGTGCTTGGCGAGCGGCGCCTGCCAGCTCTCGCCGGCCCGGATCAGCTCGCGGTAGACCGGCGCGAGCTCGCCCTCGTTCTCGAGATAGGTCGTCGCGAGCCGCTCGACGAGCGCGGGCGGCGGGGCGTCGGCGGCGAAATGCCGCGCGAGCTTGGTCGCGAGGAAACGCGCGGTCTCGGGCCTCGCGGCCAGAAACGCGAGAATTCTCTCGGCCTCGTCGACGCCGCCTTCGCCGAAGCGCTGACCGAGGATCGTTTTCCGGCCCGGCTCGTGCACGGCGGCGCGGAACGTGAACTCGCCCGGCGCGCCCCTGTCCGCCGCCGCGGCGGCGGCGCCGCCGATCCGCCGGGTCAGCGCGCCCATCCGGTCGCCGGCAGCCTCGTTGCCGACCGTCCAGCCGGTCAGGGCCTTCGAGAGCTCGATGACGTCGGCCTGCGTGTAGCCGCCGTCGACGCCGAGCGTGTGCAGCTCGAGGATCTCGCGCGCGAGGTTCTCGTTCAGGCCCGCGTTCCGGTTGCGATTGGCGCGGCTGCCTACGACCGAGCTTGGTCCGATCGAGGTCTGGTTGTCGAGATAGAGCAGCATCGCCGGATGCCGGATCGCGGCCGTCAGGAGGTCGCGGAAGTTGCCCGTCACGCGCGGGCGGATCGCCTCGTCGGCGTAGAGGCCGGCGATCGCGCCGACCGGCTGCTTGTCGGCCGAGACCGCGAAGTGGTTCTGCCAGAAGCGCACGAGCCGCTCGCGGAACGGCTGCTCGCTCGCAATCGCGCCCGCATAGGCGGCCGCGGCCTGGGTCTGGTAGCTCGAGGAGATATAGCGCCCGTACTCGCGGATCGCGTCCTGATCCACCTGGGCGGGCTCGTTGCGGATGACGCTCCGGGCCGCCTGGCGCGCGAGCCTGAGCTCGGCGATCTCGGCGAGGACCCTGGCGGATTCCGCCCTCGGCCCCACCGTCCTCGGGCGGGGCCCGGCCTCGATCTGCGCTTCGAGCCAGCCTCCGGCGTCCCTGCCGATGCGGGCCTCGTCGCCCGGCCGGGCGCCAAGCCCGAAGCGGTTGGTCGCGATGGCGGTCTTCAGCGTCAGCATGTCGGCCTCGTCAATCCCGTTTCGACCGTGAGTACCGGATTCAAACGCGCGGGCCGGCGCGCCGTTGACGGCCGGCCTGCTGCGCTCTGCCCGAAATCCGCTACCATGACGGCGGCTGTCAGGGCTTCGGACATAATGGCGCAACGATGTTTTCCCGGCTACTACCCGCGTCCTGTTTCCTGATCATGGCGGGCGCGGCCGAGGCACAGGAGCAGCGCTGGCTCACGCCCGCGGACGGCAGGCTCGCGACCGACGGCGAGGTGCACGAGATCGCGCTGCCGAGCGGCCCGACCACGGTCGCGATCGCGGCCGACGGCACGCTCTGGTTCACGCTCTCGCAGGCGAACGCGATCGGCAGGATCGATCCCGACGGCACGGGCTTCGAAGAGTATGCGATCCCGACGCCCGACAGCTCTCCGCGCATCATCTCCTACGGCGCCGACGGCAACATGTGGTTCTCCGAGCACAACAGCGGCAAGATGGGGCGCATCACGCCGGACGGCGAGATCACGGAGTTCGCGCTCTCGTCGCCCGGGAGCCAGCCGCGCGCGATCGCGCTTGCTGCCGACGGCAACATCTGGGTCGGCATGTTCGCCGCGGGCCGCATCGGCCGCATCACGCCGGACGGCACGGTGACCGAGTTCGATATCCCGACGCCCGACTCGGGCCCGCGCGCGCTCGCCGCGGGTCCGGACGGCAACGTCTGGTTCTCGGAGTTTCGGGCCAACCGGATCGGCCGCATCACGCCGGACGGCGAGATCACCGAGTTCGAGCTGCCGCGGCCGGGCTCGGGCCCGGGCGACATTACGGCTGGCGCCGACGGCAACCTCTGGTTCGTCGAGCTCGGCGGCGTCATGGACGGCCTCGCCGTCGACGGCAACCGCGTCGGGCGCATCACGCCCGAGGGCGTCATCACGGAGTTCCCGATCCCGAGCGAGGGCGGTACGCCGATCAACATCGCGGCGGGCCCCGACGGCAACGTCTGGTACACGAAGGGCGCGGCCATCGGCCGCGTGACGATGACGGGCGAGATCACGGAGTTCCCGATCGCGGACGGCCAGGCCCGCGCCGTCGGCATCTCGGCCGGCAGCGACCGCCAGCCGCCCGACCGCCTCGTCAACCGTCTCTACGTCACCGACCCCGCCAACAACCGCCTCGTCTACCTGAGCTTCGACTGAAGACTGAAGACGGTGCCGGGCATTGGATTGTTGGATTTTCGTCTGACGCGAAAATCCAACAATCCAATGCCCGGCACCTCGCGCGATTGCAAAAGCGCATCGCGAGCTGCTAGCGTGTATCGGGCGCCCACTGCCGCCACCCAAAGAGGATCCCCATGCAGAAGCTCTCACTGGCCGCCGCGTTCGCGGCATTGCTCGGCGCCTGCGGTCAATCCGAACCCGTCGCCGTTCAAGGCGCAGGAACGGAGGACGCCGAGATCGCGTTCTCGAACGACGACGAGCGCACGCTCTACGCGATCGGCGTCGCCGTCGGCGAGAACGTCGACGGCAACCTGTCCGACTTCGATCTGACCGAAGACGAGTACGAGCTCGTTCTGGCCGGGATCGGCGACGTCATCCGCGATGCCGATTACCGCGTCGACATGGACGTCTTCCGTGACCGCATTCAGACCTTCGCCAACGAGCGTTTCGCCGCCCGCGCCGCCGAGGACGCCGCCGAGGAGAAGGCCGCCTCGGCCGCCTTCGCCGACGAGATCGCGGCCGAGCCCGGTGCCGAGCGTTTCGAATCGGGGCTCGTTTTCGTGCCGATGGTCGAGGGCGATGGCGCGATGCCCGCCGCGACCGACACGGTGCGCGTGCACTATCACGGCACACTGCGCGACGGCACGGTCTTCGACAGCTCGGTCGAGCGCGGCGCGCCCGTGGAGTTCCCGCTCAATGGCGTGATCGACTGCTGGACCGAAGGTGTGCAGAAGATCCGGATCGGCGGCAAGGCCAAGCTCGCGTGCCCGTCGGACATCGCCTACGGCGATCTCGGTTCCCCCGGCGGCATCCCGGGCGGCGCGACGCTGCTGTTCGAGGTCGAGCTGCTCGGGATCGTCGAGTAGGGCCGGGGCCCCTACTGCACGAACAGCCAGACCATGTAGAGGCTGTAGATCGTGACGAGCACGGCGCCTTCGCCGCGGCCGACGCGGGCGCGCGTCAGCATCAGTGCGAGCGCGAGCGCCGACACGCCGATCATGACGCCGAGGTCGAAGTTCGTGACCGAGCGCATCTCGAGCGGCCGGATCAGCGACGTCACGCCGAGGATCATGAGCAGGTTGAAGATGTTCGAGCCGATCAGGTTACCGGCCGCCATCTCGGGCTGACCGTGCTTCGCCGCGATGATCGAGGCCGTGAGCTCGGGCAGGCTGCTGCCGAATGCCGCGGCCGAGAGTCCGACGACGGCCGCCGGCACGCCGATGAGCTCGGCGATCGCGACCGACGAGTCGACGAAGAGCTGGCTGCCGCCCACCAGCAGCAGAATCCCGGCGACGGCGAAAGCGAGGTTGAGCAGCATGCTCTCCGAGAGCTTCGGCACCGAATGCTCGTCGGCCCGGCGCTGGCTCCGCGTAGAGCGCGAATGCCAGACCGTCAGCACGATGTAGGCCGAGATCGCGAGCACGAGCAGCGTGCCCTCGATGCGCGCGAGCTCGCCGTCGAGCAGGAGCCCCGGCACGAGCAGCGTCGTGATCGCCATCACGAGCACGTCGCGGCGCACGAGCGTGTGCCTTACCGGGGCCGGCTTGATGATTGCCGTGATGCCGAGGATCAGTCCGAGGTTGCAGATGTTCGAGCCGATGACGTTGCCGATCGCAAGCCCCGGCAGGTCGTTGATCGCCGCGCCGGCGGAGATCGCAAGCTCCGGCGCGCTCGTCGCGAACGCGACGATGGTGAGTCCGGCGACGAGCGGCGACATGTGCAGCTTCTGGCCGATCGCGGACGCCGCGCGCACCAGCAGCTCGCCGCCGCCGTAGAGCAATGCAATCCCCGCCAGGAATGCCAGCGCGATCATCCGAGTCAGCCGAACGCTTCGTAGCCGATCATCGCGAGACATAGTATCGCGGCGACGAGCGGGAGCGGCGCGGGCACCGAGAACGGAGGCCGCGCAGGATCGAGCCGCTTGATCCGCACCAGCGCGAGATTGACAACGGTGAAAATCGATAGCGCGATGAAGCTCGTGATCCGCGCGAGGCCCGTGAGCGAGAGGAACAGGCTCAAGGCGAGCAGGATGCCGGCGACGAACACGGTGCCGATCACGGGTGTTCGCGTCCGGCTGTGGACTTTCGCGAACGCGGCGGGCGCGAGCCCGTCCGAGGCGAGCCCGTAGAGCACGCGGCTCGCCATGATGATCTGGACCAGCGCGCCGTTGACCACGGCGACGAGGCTGATCGCCGCGATGATGCCGGGGGGGAAGCCGCGCGACTCGACGATCAGCGCGAGCGGCGCGCTGCTGCCCGCGAACCGTTCGGCGGGGATCGCGAACGTCGCGACGATCGCGACGAGCACGTAGATCGCCGTCGAGACGATCAGCGTCAGGACGATCGCGCGCGGGAGATTGCGCTCGGGCTCCTTGACCTCCTCGGCGATGTTGACCATGTCCTCGAAGCCGATGAAGGCGTAGAAAGCGATGAAGGCCCCCGAGACGACGCCGATGATCCGGGCCGATTCGAAGCCGGGCAGGACGCTTCGCCAGTCGCGCGCGAAGCTGCCGAAACTGTCGCCCGCGATCGCGCAGACGAAGACGAGCCCCGCGATCTCGACGAGCGTGATGACGGCGGCGGCGAAGAGCGACTCGCTGATGCCCCAGACGGCGACGGCCGTCAGCAGCGCGACCAGCGCGACGATGACGAGCGGCGCCGGCAGCTCGGCGAAGACGTCGAGGTAGCCGACGAAGCCGCGCGCCATGGTTGCGGCCGAGACCGTGCCAACGGCGACGACGGCCCAGCCGACGGCCGCCGAGAGCCGGCGCCGGCCGAAGGCCGCGAGCGCGTAAGCGGCTTCGCCGGCGCTCTTCGGCACGCGCGCGCCGAGCTCGGCGAACGAGAGCGCCGTGAGCCCCGCGAGCACGGCGGCGAGCACGAACGCGCTCGGCGCCGCGGAGCCCGCGATCCCGACGACCTCGCCGATCAGCACGTAGACGCCGGCGCCGAGTATCGTGCCCAGGCCGTAGAGCGTCAGCAGCGGCAGACCGATGCTGCGGCGAAGCTGATTGTCCGCGATGCTCATAAGAAAGCCTGAGCTCAGTCTCGGCCGACGCGCCAGTCGCGCTGCATCTCGAGGAAGGTGAACGAGGCCGACCAGCCGATCATGACGAGACCGGTCAGCGCTTCCATGCCGCACATGAAGCGGATCGGGCCGGCCGGTATCAGGTCGCCGAAGCCGACAGTCGTGTAGACCATGCCCGAGAAGTAGACGTGGTCGAGCACGGACTGGAACGGCACCTGGCCAGCGATGGAGCCGAAGCCGTCCCATTGCAGCAGGAAGGTGTAGCCGAGGGCGAAGATCCAGATCTCGGCGGCATGCGTGAGCAGGATCACGAGGATCAGCACGATGACACGTCGACGCCGACGGTGCGTGATGGCCGGAAGAATGTGGATGCAGCCGCGCAGCACTTCGTAGTGAAGCCCGATGATCAGGCTCATCACTGCGAGCGTGGCCAGGACGACGCCCCAGTGGTGCAGATCGGTTAGCGCATTCACGCCGCCAATATACAATGGCGGCCGGATCACGGGAGGGTTCGATGAATCACACGGAAAAGTGCGCCGTCGGCGCATTGCTCGCATTGTCGGCAACGATCGCGGCAGCGCAGGACGAAGAGGACGGACTCTCGGGGGAGGCTGCGCTTGCCTATCTCGCGACGAGCGGCAACTCCGACAGTGAGAATCTCGGGCTCAACTTCGGCCTCGACTACTACGGCGAGGTCTGGCACCACAATCTCAAGGGCCGCGCCGTCCGCGCTTCGACGAGCGGCGTGACGACGGCCGAGGCTTACGGGCTCAGCTTCCAGAGCGACCGCGACTTCGGTGACATCAGCTACCTGTTCGCCCGCGCCGCCTGGGACAAGGACAAGTTCTCGGGCTACGACCAGCAGGTGCGCGAGGTCGTGGGCTACGGCCGTCACTTCATCGACACCGAGCGGCACGAGCTGAACGGCGAGATCGGCCTTGGTCTGCGTCAGTCCGATCTTCGCGACGGCACGAGCGAGGACGAGAGCATCGCGCGGTTGAGCCTCGACTACGCGTTCGACCTCAGCGAGACGGCCGAGCTCAAGCAGCTCTTCGGCGTCGAGAGCGGCTCGGACAACACCTACATCGAATCGGTTACGAGCTTGAGCGCCGACGTCTGGACCAATCTCGCGATCGTGCTCTCTTATACGGTCAAGCGGAACTCCGACGTGCCGGTGGGCACCGTCAGGAAGGACACGTTCACGGCTGTGGCGCTCGAGTACTCGTTCTAGGGCGGAGTTGGAGTACGACTACATCATCGTCGGCGCGGGCACGGCCGGCTGCGTGCTCGCCAACCGGCTTTCGGCTGACCCCGACGTCGAGGTTCTCCTGATCGAGGCCGGCGGCAAGGACGACTACTTCTGGATCGACATCCCGGTCGGGTATCTGTACACGATCGGCAACCCGCGAACGGACTGGTGCTACGAGATCGAGCCCGACCCGGGGCTCAACGGGCGCACGATCGGTTATGCGCGCGGCAAGGTGCTCGGCGGCTGCTCCTCGATCAACGCGATGATCTACATGCGCGGTCAGCGCGCCGACTACGATCGCTGGGCCGCGCTCGGCAATCGCGGCTGGGGCTGGGACGACGTGCTGCCGGTCTTCAGGCGCTCGGAGGATTACGAGCACGGCGCCGACGAGTTCCACGGCGCGGGCGGCGAGCTCCGCGTGGAGGAGCGGCGCGTGAGCTGGGAGATCCTCGACGCCTGGCGCGACGCAGCGGAGGCCTCCGGCATCCCGAAGATCGACGAGTTCAATCGCGGCGACAACTTCGGCAACGCCTACTTTCAGATGAACCAGCGCAGCGGCCGCCGCTGGAGCGCGACGCGCGCGTTCCTGCGCCCCGTGCTGCACCGGCCGAACCTGACCGTCATGACCGATACCGAGATCGCGTCCGTCGCGCTCGAGCGCCGGGACGACGGCCGCTGGCGCGCCACCGGCGTCCGAAAAAGGGGTCAGAGCCCTTTTTCGGACGGAGCCTCGCCGGCTGCCGCCGGCCCGGCGAAAAAGGGCTCTGACCCCTTTTTCGTGGCTGCGCGGCGGGAGGTGGTGCTGGCGGCGGGGTCGATCGGCTCGCCCGCGATCCTGCAGCGCTCAGGCGTAGGTCCGGGCGACGTGCTGATCGCGGCCGGCGTGCCGGTGCGGCACGAGCTGCCGGGCGTCGGCGAGAACCTGCACGATCACCTGCAGATCAGGACGATCTACGAGGTCGCGAACACCGTGACGCTGAACCGCCGCGCGCGGACGCTCTTCGGCAAGGCGGCGATGGCGATCGAGTACCTCCTCTATCGCACGGGGCCTTTGACGATGCCGCCGTCGCAGCTCGGCGCCTTCGCGAAGAGCGACCCGTCGCGGCCGGCGGCGAATCTCGAGTGGCACGTGCAGCCGTTGTCGCTCGAGAAGTTCGGTGCGCCGCTGCACCGCTTCGATGCGATCACGCCGTCGGTCTGCAATCTGAAGCCGACGAGTCGCGGTCACGTCAGGATCAGGAGCCCGGACGCCGCCGACGCGCCGGCGATCACGCTCAACTATCTTTCGACCGAGGAGGATTGCAGCGTGGCCGTCGCGGGACTGAAGATGACGCGCCGGATCATGGCCGCCGCGCCGCTCGCGCGCTTCGAGCCTAAGGAGCTGAAGCCCGGCCCCGCGGTCGAGTCGGGCGAGGCGCTTCTCGACGCCGCGCGCAATCTCGGCACGACCATCTTCCACCCCGTCGGCACCTGCCGCATGGGCCCGCGAAAAAGGGGTCAGAGCCCTTTTTCGGACGATGCTTCCGAGGCCGCCGGGAGCGCGGCGAAAAAGGGCTCTGACCCCTTTTTAGCTGTGGTGGACGACAGACTCCGCGTGCACGGCGTCGACGCGCTCAGGGTCGTCGACGCGTCGGTCATGCCCGAGATCACGGCCGGCAACACGAACGCGCCGACGGTCATGATCGCGGAGAAGGGCGCCGCGTTTATCAGGCAGGCGCGCTTACGCGATCGCTGACGCGTTGGCCGAGCACGAGCAGGCTCGGCGTCACGAAGAGCGTCAGGAGCGTCGCGAAGGCGAGACCGCCCGCCACGGCCGTCGCGAGCTGCGTCCACCACTGCGTCGACGGCCCGCCGATCTCGACGTGGCGGCGGATCAGGTCGATGTTCATACCGAGCACCATCGGCATCAGCCCGAGGATCGTCGTGATCGTCGTCAGCAGCACTGGGCGCAGGCGTTGCGCGCAGGTCAAAAGCGCCGCCTCGAAGGCCTCGGCGCCGGCCGCGCGCAGACGATTGAAGGTGTCGATCAGCACGATGTTGTTGTTGACGACTATTCCCGCGAGCGCGATGACGCCGATCCCGCTCATGACGATGCCGAAGGGCTGATCGGTCACGAGCAGCCCGAGCAGCACGCCGACCGTCGAGAACAGGACGGCCGTCAGGATCAAGAGCGCCTGATAGAAGCTGTTGAACTGCGTGACGAGAATGATCGCCATCAGAAACAGAGCCGCGCCGAAGGCGCGCATCAGGAACGCCTCCGCTTCGGCCTGG
>Ga0302046_10002279_pt1 | contig 17848 bp, 8 predicted proteins | sample RVTome_11_FD_200261 | JGI IMG/M metagenome (GOLD analysis project Ga0302046, IMG submission 200261) | Soil microbial communities from uranium-contaminated site in the Upper Colorado River Basin, Wyoming, United States - RVT147D111 (version 2) ...
TGGGGAACGGCGGATTGTGCTGATGAGAAAGGATGGGGCTGTGGATGCCGTGCCTCAGGATTCAACCACCTACTCGGCGAGTACAACGTTCGGTGCAGGCTCCCAGATCGGATCCGGAAACTATGTTGTCTTTAACGGCACCGGAAATTCTGTTACGGTCGGAGGGCTGAACGAAGAAACCGGTTACCATGTGGCAGTCTTCGAATATAATGGTCTCGGTGGTTTTGAGATGTATCTCACAACAAATCCTGCAACCGGAAACGGTACAACAACGTTTCAGACAAGTTTTGACGGCCCGGGCGGCGTCGGGTCAAAGGACGGGACGACCGTTCTTGACCTATGGCTCAAAGCCGATTCGGGCGTTACAACCAGCGGCTCAAGCGTGGATGAATGGGCCGATCAGTCGGGAAACGGAAACCATGCGACACAGGAGACATTGTCCAACCGGCCGACCCATTTGCCGGATTCGCTCAATGGAAAGCCTGTAATCCATTTTGACGGATCCGATGATTATCTGCAGACCGGCAGCATCCCGGCGTTTGATGCGGATCTGTTTAGCTGGTTCCTGGTGGCAAAGTCGTCAAGTGATGCGCAGGTATATCTGAGGAGCAATTACACCAGTGGGCCGGATCTCTGGGGTTCTTTCATGCAATCGAATCTCTTCATAAGCCATGCAAAGTCATCGCTGGGTTCTTTGATTTCAAGTGAGAATACGTATAACACGTCTTTCAACATCATCGCTGCAACGTGGAGCAGCGGGAATTCGGTCATACAATACCTTAACGGGACGGCCGGTACCACGGGCTCAGGGGCCAACGCTTCTCCCGGCGGACATCAGTTTACACGCGTCGGAGCAAACACTGGTACAACCCCCGACGCGTTCATGAACGGCGACATGGCCGAGGTGATTGTTTTTACAGCAGATCTGAATGCCGCTCAGCGCATTCTCATTGAGAACTACCTGAGCGCAAAGTATGGGCTCCCCCTTGAGACGAACATTAAATACAGCGGTTACGATCCGGCCTACACGATCTCCGTAGCGGGCATCGGGCGGGAAGCATCCGGCATGCACACCCGGGCGCACTCGGACGGCCTTATTCTTCGAAACATCGATGCATTGACCGCCGATGGTGGATACTTCATGGCCGGGCATGCTTTTTCGTCGAATTCCCTTGTAACGGATGATCTCCCGGAAGGAATTGCCGAGCGATGGGAAAGATTATGGTATCTGAAGAAATCGAATTCAGACGGGGCCGGCAGTCTGTTTCTGGTTTTCGATCACGATGAGGGCGGACTGGCCGGCTCGCCGATCCTCAGTGCATCCGACTACCGGCTGCTGCACAGGGGTACGTCAAGCGGGCAGTTTTCCGTCGCACCAACGACCGGAGTTACAGTAACGGATGATCGGGTCTGGTTTGAAGTGGACGAGTCCGGCCTGTCGGACGGGTATTACACGATCGCCAGAGATAGCTCACGCCCGTTTGTTCAGGCATCGGACGTCTTTTTTACGGTCATCCGTGCAACGTCTCTGAGCTTTCAATGGACAAACGGCGACGGCGAAAAAAGGATTGTGCTGATGAGAAAGGATGAGGCTGTGGATGCCGTGCCTCAGGATTCAACCACCTACCAGGCGAATACAACGTTCGGCATAGGTTCCCAGATCGGGTCCGGTAACTACGCGGTCTTCAGCGACGCCGGCAATTCTGTTACGGTTGGAGGATTGAATCCGGAAAGCGTTTATCATGTGGCAGTCTTTGAATTTAACGGATCCGGTGGTTCTGAAAAGTATCTGACGACAGGTCCGGCAACCGGTAACGCTACAACACTTTCGCACCTGGTCTTTGACGGCCCGGGCGGCGTTGGGTCGAAGGACGGGACGTCCGTTCTTGACCTATGGCTCAAAGCCGATTCGGGCGTTACAACCAGCGGCTCAAGCGTGAGCGAATGGGCCGATCAGTCGGGGAATGGAAACAATGCTACCGCGCCGGGTAACGCGCCGACACTTCAGCCGGATACACTGAACGGGAAACCGGTCGTCCGGTTCATTCGAGACAACAGCCAATATTTACAGACGGGAGCCATTGCTTCGTTCAACACCGACGTGTTTAGCTGGTTTATGGTCGTGAAATCGACTGCCTTGCGGCAGGTTTATCTGCGGAGCAATTATACAAGTAATACGAGTCAATGGGGCTCATTTACAGAATCGAGTCTTTTTAAAAGTCACGCACGGGATTCGGGCGGGACATTCAAAGGAAGTGAGAACACATACAACTCAGAATTCAACATTATCGGTGCAACGTGGAACAGCGGGGATTTGGTCATACAACACCTCAACGGGACGGCCGGTACGACGGGCACCGAAGCCGACGCTTCGCCGAGCGGGCATCAATTTACGCGCATTGGGGCGAACAGTGGAACAACGCCCGACCTGTTCATGGACGGCGATATGGCGGAAATCATCGTTTTCACCACAGACCTGAAGCCGGTCCAGCGCATCCTCATCGAGAACTACCTGAGCGCAAAGTATGGGCTCCCCCTTGAGACGAACATTAAATACACAGGTTATGATTCGGCCTACACGATTTCCGTAGCGGGCATCGGGCGTGAAGCATCCGGCAGTCACACGGAGGCACATTCCGACGGCCTGATCTTTCGAAACGTCGATGCGTTGACTTCAGACGGCGAGTATTTTATGGCAGGACATGGCCTGGAGACGAACGCGGTCGTTTCCATCGACCTGCCGGGCGGGATCGCGGACCGCTGGGAGCGCAGCTGGTATGTAACGAAAACCGGCTCGGACAGTGCCGGCGCTCTTCAGCTTGGGTTCGATTTTGATAAGGGAATCGGTGGCTCACCGGCCCTCGAATCATCCGAGTACCGGCTGCTCACCAGAAGCGGGACAACGGGAGATTTCTCAGTTGTGACGACCGTCGGTGTGTCCGTCTCGGGTAATGTTGTCACGTTCAATGTCGCTGAAGTGGAAATTTCAGACGGTTACTATACCATTGGGTTAGTAATGACAGATCCCCTGACAATCCTCAATAACGGCCCCGGCGGTGTCGGAAGAACAGACGGGCTTTCGAAGCTGAAGCTCTGGTTAAAGGCCGATGCAGGGGTAAGCGGATCAAGCGTGAGCGAATGGGCCGATCAGTCAGGAAGCCTGAACAACGCGGCACAGGCAAGTTCCACAAATCAACCCTCGCTTCAAATGAATGTTCTCAATGGAAGACCGGTCATTCGATTCGATGGAACAGATGATTATCTGCAAACCGGGAGCATTCCTTCGTTTGACACGGATGTGTTTACCTGGTTTTTGGTTTTGCAATCTACGAACTCCACACAAATCTACCTGCGCAGTCGATACACTCCGCCGGGCAATGTCATCCAATGGGGCTCATTTACGGAGAACAATCTCTTTCAAAGCCACGCTCGGGATACAGCCGGTGTGTTCAAGGGAAGTCAGAACGCATGGAACCCATCCTTCAACATCATCAGCGCGATATGGAACAGCGGTGACTCGGTGACCCAATATCTCAATGGAGTCGACAGTATAACAGCCACGGGAGCAAACGTTGTGCCGAGCGGCCATGAGTTTACGCGGATTGGAGCCAACAGCGGTGCAACCCCGTCCGGTTTCATGGACGGCTACATTGCGGAGATCGTGGTCTTTACTTCCGACTTGAACTCGGCACGGCGCATTCTGATTGAGAACTATCTCAGTGCCAAATACGCCCTTACCCTGACCGCTAATGTCAAATACAGCGGTCATGATCCGGCCTACACGATCTCCGTTGCCGGCATCGGGCGGGAGGCATCCGGAAGCCATACCGAAGCTAACTCAGATGGTCTCATTCTTCGGGATGTCGATGCGCTGACCTCGGACGGTGAATATTTGATGGCTGGACATGCGTCGGCTACGAATTCACTCGTAACGGGTGATCTCCCCAGCGGCGTTAACGAACGTTGGGAAAGAGTTTGGTACCTGAAGAAATCGAACGCCGACAGCGTCGGCAGTCTGCTTTTGGTGTTTGATTACGATCAAGGGGGATTATCCGGATCGCCGGCCCTCGACGCCCCTGAATACCGCCTGATGTACAGGAGCGGCACAAGCGGAGCTCTTTCAGTCGTGGCAACGCCCGGTAATGTAATTTCCGACGCCCAGGTCGGGTTTCAAATGAATGAATGGGAACTGCTGGACGGATATTACACGATCGGCTCCTCGTCGAACGATCCGCTTCCAGTGCAAATCGCGAGCTTTACAGCAATTGCGAAGAGACTGAATGCCGAGCTGAAATGGAAGAACGGAGACGGAAACGGGAAACTATGGCTTCGAGGTAGAACGACGCAAGATTTCACAGATTCACGCGGATACTCACGGATTCGAGTCTGGAAATGATGGGGTTATGAATCAACGAAAGGACGAATCAACGAGTCAGTGGGCGAAGATTGGCTTTGTGCCTGGGGCCGGTACCTCCACCTCTCCAAAGGAGTACTCGTTCGCTGATAAAAACATAACTCCTGGCCGTTATGCGTACAGAATCAAGCAAATCGACCACAGTGGCGCCTTTACCTATACCTCTTCCTTGGAGGTGGAAGTCGGCCTTGCTCCGCTGGAGTTCAATCTTGCTCAGAACTATCCGAATCCGTTTAATCCGACCACCACGATCGAGTTCACTCTTCCGCAGGATGGAAGGGTAATGCTGAAGATCTATGATATCACGGGCCGGGAGGTTGCGACGTTGGTGGATGAGGATCGAAAGGCGGGAGTGTATCATCAGGTGGTTTTTGATGCATCACGACTGGCCTCCGGGCTTTATTTCTCACGGCTGCAATCGGGTAGTCTTCAGGCCATCAAGAAAATCGTGCTGGTGAAATGAGTGCCAAGGTAAGGTGGTGATGTTCTTGTTCTATGAAATGTCAGAACTACCATGATTGTAGACAATCACGAAGAGATGAGAGGCATGATCAAACAGATCCTTGCCTCGCCGGAGGGCGGAGTTTGCTGAATGCGAACACGGGGGAACGGCGGTGAGTCAGTACGGCTAGGTCATGCCCGATTGGGTGCTCAGGGATATCAGCATGAAAAATGTCAGCGGAAGCGAAGCCACGGAACGGATCACGAAGGCGGACCCGCAGCAAGAGTCGTTATTGAGATGGATTATGGCGACAGGTTTTTCCGTAGGTCGCCATGGATGCCGGAGAGGTTGTGTTCGTTTTCGAAGGACAGTCTCAGGGATGTGCGATTGATCATCGACGGAAGAAAAGAAACTGTTCCATGAAGGAGAAATGATTGTCGTCAAGGGAAATCCCAATTGTTTTGACGGCAAAATTCGGAGAAACCAGGATTCAATCAACAGTCAATAACTCTTCAATAAGGAGGATAAACCATGGAAGAGCACCGAATGATGTTGAAAGCGATTGCCTTGATTGCCTTGGCGGCAACACCGGCATGGGGACAGGACCAGTACAGAAGTGCTGGAACGGGAAATTGGAACACAGCAGGAACATGGGAGATATCCACAGATGGTGGGTCCAACTGGGATCCTTCATCGACGACGCCTGGTTCCGGATCAAGTACGCCTGGCGCATCAACAGATGTTGTCCTTATCAGAGATGGCCATACGGTCACCGTGGACGCCACCGCTACAATCGCGAGCCTGAGCGTTGGTGAAGGCAGCAGCGGGATTCTGAGATTTGACAACAGCGGTACTGGAAAGATTCTCACGGTGGTCGACGATATCACCATTGCTACATCAGGGTTGATTGACGCCGCGACGGGAGGAAGCGCGACGACTCACAATTTCCTTGTTGGTGGTAATATCAGCATAGGCGGAAGTGCAACGTTTGACGGCCTGCCGGCGTCGGGGAGAATCATTGATGTGACAATGAACAATTCGTCGGAAAGCGACCAGACGATTTCTTCTGCCGGAACTCCAACCCTGGTTCGATTCAATAGGATCACCGTCGATAGAGGCGCTTTGGCGCGAAAGGTTGTGTGCTCCGTGGCAAATACGATTGGTGTGAATGGCGGACTTAAATTAACAAGCGGAACGTGGGAGCAGAATGCACAGACAATGACCGGACTTTCTAGTCAGACCGTCGCATCCACGGGAGCCCTCATCATAAGTGGAAGCGGGGAATTGACCGCAACAGGAGCAAATTTCAATCTTAATGGAAGCCTGACCATCAACACGTCGGGGACTGTGACCATTGGCCAAAGTTCGAATCAATCGATCATTTATGGAGGCGGACCGTCGTTCACGATGATAGCAGGTACCTTAAACATAGCCGCAAGGTTTAGCGCTCAAGTGAACTCGATCAATATAAATTTTTCAATGTCGGGTGGAACAATGAACCTGATGAGTCAGACCACGACTTCCCCGATATTCCCTTTTGATATTCCGTCATCTGGCTCATCATTTACCATGTCCGGTGGAACAATAATCATTCAACAGACCGGCGTGGAGCCCACTACGGGTTACAGAAACGTTGCCGCCACAACAAGCATTACCGGGGGGACAATACAATTTGGAAATTCGTCAACAACCGGTTCGCCTTTTTTTGATATTGGAGCAAGCGGAGGCCCGGCAAATGTTATTCCGAACATCGTCGTTAACGGCACAGGGACGCCGACAGTGAGGATACAGACTGCTCTGACAGCAAGGAACATTACCATTGCAGCGGGCGGGAGTTTGAACGCCAATAGCAATGACCTCGCTTTGTCAGGCAATTGGTCAAACGACGGAACCTTTAATCAAGGAACGGGGACAGTTACGTTCAATGGCACTGGGGCACAAACAATAACCAATGTGGGCGGGGTCGGGGACGAAAGCTTCAACAACCTCACTATAAACAAGTCAAGTGGGTCATTAACTCTTAACAACGATGCGGCCGTCAACAATACGCTCACGCTCACAAGCGGCAAGATCACCTTGGGTGCCGGCGTTACAATGGAGTTAAGCTCTGCGGCGACAATCAGCGGAGCGTCTTCGTCAAACTATGTTGTTGCAGATGTATCCCAGGGTGCGCAATTAAGGAGAAACAGCGTAGGTGCATCCGACGTACTTTTTCCAATAGGTTTGTCGTCTTCGTATAATCCCATAACGATCAACAACGCTGGCACTGCAGCTGATTATTCTTTAGGCGTTCAATCCGGCTTTGATGTCGCACCGCCGAATGAGAGTGCGTGTGTTAATCGTCAGTGGAACATTACGGAACTTGGCGGTGGTCCTTCGGACGCAACCCTCAGCTTTCAGTGGAGCACCGCAGATCAAAATGGAGGCTTCGCCCCGGAAGGTCCGCTCGTCCTAGGCCGATACGCCACGCAATGGGATGAAGTGTCAGCATCCGGGAACAATCCCGAGGCTGGGGTCTATACGGCCAGTGCGAGCGGGTTTACGTCTTTTTCACTATTCGCAGTTGGAAACACAGGCGCCCTCCCGGTACAACTTGCATCGTTTACAGCATCAGCAAACAGGGCGGCTGCCGACCTTCGCTGGACAACCGAATCAGAAGTGAACAACCATGGCTTCGGCATCGAGCGCCGTACGGTTGGTTCTGGCGGATGGTCAAGAATCGCCTTTGTTGCCGGAGTGGGGACAAGCACATCGCCGAAAGATTACTCTTTCACGGACCGCAGCGTTTCATCAGGCCGCTACGCCTACCGCATCAAGCAGATCGACCACAGCGGCGCCTTTACCTATACCTCTGCCTTGGAGGTCAACGTAGGCCTCGCTCCACTGGAATTCACCCTTGCGCAGAATTACCCTAATCCGTTTAATCCGACCACCACGATCGAGTTCACCCTTCCCGAAGATGGACGGGTCGTGTTGAAGATCTACGATATGGTGGGACGAGAGGTGGCGACACTGGTGGACGAAGAGCGCAAGACCGGAGTGTATCATCAGGTGGTGTTTGATGCATCGCGGCTGGCGAGCGGTTTGTATTTTTCCAGACTGCAATCGGGAAATCAGCAAATGATCAGGAAATTAATGTTGGTAAAATGAGATGGATGATGGAAGCTTGCCCTGCCCGCCCCCGCCAGACCTTCTCTTGAGCAGTCATGGCGGGCTGGCCAGCTGAAGTTCTAAGAAGGCGGGCCGGGGAGCGGAGCGAGGGATGGGAGATGGATAGAGTCTGGAGTAGTGATAAGTGATAAGCAAGAGGTGATAAGTGGGTGGAGGATGCCCGCCGGTGTCCTGGCACACCTTGGCAAGGTATGCTGTGCTTGACCCTTTGAACCTTGCCAAGGTGACCCAATAGGGTCAATCGCAAACAAGTAACATTACAAAGATTGCCGATGCCAGGGTTCCAATATTCCAACCCCTGGTTGCGCAAGAGCCTTCTGCCATTCCAAATCGAAAAGACCTGACTGGATTGCTTCTCACCCCCCCAGTCCATATCTTTCCACACCCTTCCTTTACAACGCCGCATGCTTCCAGCACCGATATCCTTGGCTGCACCCTTCTGGGCCGGTTCGAGTGCGAGCTTGTCCCGCGAAAGAGCGCCTCGTGACTGAGTCCGGAAGATCCGCACGGGTAGTCTCTGCCCAGGGAATTGTTCCTGGAATTGTATTCCTTTTGCTTTTCTTCTCCTCAAGCAGTATCCCGCAGGAAATCGGCCTTCCCTTCGTAAGAAATTACTCACCCAAGGAGTATGATAACACGTCCCAGGTTTGGGGGGCGATTCAGGATAACGACGGGGTCCTCTATTTTGGTATGACGAACGGAGGAGGAATCGCCGAATATGACGGCAGGGAATGGCGGGTTATCGATATTCCAAACAAGACGACAGTGTTTTCCTTTGTGAAGGACAGAAACGGGCTCATCTATACGGGAGCCATCAATGACTTCGGGTACATGCAGGACGACTCGTTGGGAAAGAAAACGTTTGTCAGCCTCCGGCATTTGCTCCATGATCAGCAGATGAAGTTCAGGGCCGTCTGGCAAGCTGTCATGGAAAGCAACGAGGTCTATTTCTTGTCCGTCGAGGCTATTTTCCGATATTCACCGTCACCGAATCCTTCGATCAAGACCTACCTCCCGGCGCCCGGATCATCGCTGTACGGACTCTTCTCCCACGAAGGAAGCGTGTATGTGTATCAGCGGGACCATGGGTTAATGCGTGTCGGCGGGGATAGTCTCGAACTCGTCAGTGCGTTTTTCAAGGACAAAATGTTTCGCAACGGAGTGTCGCTTTCACCGGATTCTCTGTTGATTTTCACGAGGACTGCAGGAATCTTTCTGTACAGACCAAGCACGGGAACCTCTACACCTTTTGTCACAGATGACCCCGCCCTCGCCGGGGTCAATATCTACTCTTCAACAATGCTCCAAAACAGCTCCTTCATGATCTCGGTGTTCGGGAAGGGTGCTCTCCTCGTTTCACCTGGCGGGAACGTCTTCCAGCAATGGAACGAAAACAGCGGGTTGACCACGAATGCGGTGTACAGTATGAGCCGCTCGTCGGACGACAACCTGTGGCTCATGACGGAAAACGGAATTGCACGAACCGATGGATCGATGACCTGGAGTTTCTGGAGCAAGGCGAACGGATTGCGCGGCACGGTGATCGATATTCTAAGGTATCAGGGGACCTTGTATGTTGCGACGTTCGACGGAGTGTTCTTTATCGACAAACGGGGTGCAGTGAACAGGGTATCGGGCATTCCTGAGGGCCAGTGCTGGAGTCTGTTCGATTTTGAAACTGAGAACCGCAAGCACATCATGCTGGCGGGAACGGCAGGCGGGATCTTCGAAATTCACGGTTCGTCTTCACGACTGGTCCGCAGCGGAAGATACGGCCTGACGATGGTTCGGTCGCGTGTCGATCCGCAACGACTCTTTATCGTTGATGATCCCTTGCTTGCGTCAATCCGATATGAGAACGGCATGTGGAAAAACGAGGGTGTGATTTCCGGCGTCAGGGACAACATTCGCCGCATCGTGGAAGATGAGAACGGCGACCTCTGGCTTGGTACCTACAATGCCGGCGTGATCCGGGTAGCGATGGACCAGAACAATATCCTCAAGCCGAAGGCGATCCGGTATTATACTCGGGAACACGGGCTTCCATCCCTGACGACCGTGCTTCCGACTGTAATTCGCAAAACGATTGCTTTCACAACAGAAAAAGGGCTTTACGTCCATAATCCGGTAACGGATATGTTTGAACCGTATAAGGGGATGCATCCGAGGTTGAGCGATCGAACGCAGGAAACGGGGATCATTCGCGAGTTGCGTGACAGCTCGATCATTGTTTTTCCCTGGTCGAACAGGTATCATGATCCGGGAATTCTGCAGTTCCGCGGAAATGGTCTGTATGAGTGGATCTACAAGCCGTTTCGAAGGCTCGGGAGGATGGAGTTTCACACCGTGCGTGAAGACCCCGACGGCGTCCTTTGGATCGGAACGACCGAAGGTTTGCTTCGCTATGACAGAAAGAGAGACCTGAAGAACTACGATCGCGAATTTCACGCATTGATTCGCACGGTCGCACTTAAGGGTGGCAGGATCCTGAGTTACGGAAAGACCGTGTCGCAAGCGGTCGTATCCTACGACACCAACAATGTCACATTCCAAATGGCGGCTCCGTTTTTTGATGATGAGTCGAAGACCAGGTTTCGTTACCAGTTGCAGGGGTATGAAGAAGACTGGTCGATGTGGTCTGCCAATGCCTCTGCGTCGTATACGAACCTTGACGAGGGGGAGTATACCTTCCGGGTCATGGCAAGAAATCTGTTTGACAAAGAAAGCTCTATTGCCGAATTTCGCCTGACTGTTCTTCCTCCATGGTTCCGTACGTGGTGGGCGTATCTTTCATACGGGATCATTCTTGTCGTCTCCGTGGGTTTGTTCGATTCATGGAACAAGAAGCGTTTGAAGCGGCTGCACGACAGGCAGTATGAGGAGGAAAAGCTGCTGCAGCAGCAGTTTTCCCGGCAGCTTCTCGAGCGCCAGGAAGAGGATCGTAGACGAATCTCGCGTGAAATGCACGATAACCTCGGTCAGGAACTTCTCGTTCTCAAACATCAGATCCAGTTGAACCTCCGGCAGCCCGGCACTTCCGAATCGGCAAAGACAGCCCTTGAGGGGTACTCTGACTCTGTATCCGGAATCCTGGACAAGGCGAGACAGATTTCCCATGATCTGCGCCCACCCGAGCTCGACCGGTTGGGCCTGACCGAAACGCTTCGATCGATCCTCGGCAAGGTTCGGGATGCACGGCGATTCGAACTCGTAGGTGAACTCGACGACCTTGACGGTGTGTTTCGCAAAGAGGATGAGATCAACATTGTCCGGATTCTGCAGGAGGCCCTGAGTAACACCCTGAAGCATTCTCAGGCAACTCGTGTTTCGGTTATGGTCAAGTTGCACCAGGACGTTGTTGAAATGCGGGTAAGCGACAATGGAAAAGGAATAAGTGCGGCAATGAACGGGGTCGGAGCGGGGATGAGAGGGATGGAAGAACGAGCCAGTCTTCTGGGCGGAAGTGTGAAGATCGAATCGCGGAACGGAAAAGGCGCCACGCTTTCGTTCCGATTTCCACGAAAGCAAAATGTCTGAAACTGGAAAGTCCATACGGGTTTTCATTGCCGACGATCATGCACTGCTCCGGAAGGGTCTGCGCGACATCATTGAAACCGATGAAATCCTGGAAGTGTGCGGTGAGGCCGGGACGGGGAAAGAGGCATTAAGGAAGATAAGAGACCTGATTCCCGAGGTTGCAATTCTGGATATCGATATGCCCGAAATGTCGGGGCTTGAAGTGGCTGGTGAGATGCGAAAACTCGGCTTGAAGACTCAGGTGGTTGCGCTCACGATGCACGACCAGGAATCCATCTTCAACCGGGCCATGGATCTCGGCATTCTGGGATATGTTCTAAAAGACGGCGCCGTGACGGATATCGTGGAGGCCGTAAAGGCCGCCAGTGGGGAACGGTATTATATCAGTCCTGCATTGTCCACTCTCACAATGTCCAGGGGGCAGAAAGGCCCCTCAGCGGACCCGGCGATTTCATCGGCTGGCCTGACGCAAACGGAAATGAAAGTGCTGCGCATGATCTCTCAGAATAAAACCAGTAAAGAGATCGCCGAAACGCTCTTCGTCAGTCCCCGCACCATCGAATCCCACCGTGGCAACATAGCTGCTAAGCTCAACCTTCACGGAACCAACTCCCTACTTCGTTTCGCCCTCGAGAATAAGCACAAGCTGTAGCCGTTTCCCGCCAACCTGTGACTTCGAGTCCCTGATTTCGTCCTGGTGATCAGAGAAGAACTTCAACCCGGCATGTCCATCCTGAGTCCCGACTCCTTGTTTGGCCACAGATGTCGGGACGAAGGATCTGAACACATACGGTCAATCCAAGCCTTAAGAGCTGATGCGCATACAAATCCAGCCAAAGGGAAGCAGATTCTTCGCCCCGAGATAGGCTCACCATTTTTGGTCATTTCCCTCTTCTCCGTTCGCCAGAGCTGTTTTCGAACGTAAGGCGGCCCCTTCACCCCTTCACCGTTTATCATTTACCATTTCTCATTTTCCCCGCCCCCCTAACTCCGTACCACCACGTACAAAATCCCGTACCAACACGGATTGCAATATCGTTGGCCCTGCCCCATATTTGTCTGCGTTGCTTGAATTCATTTCATAGATCGGGGACACCATTGAAAATCATGATCGTGGATGATAATGCCATGATGCGGAAGGCCATTCGCGGGGTTGCTTCGAAGCCTTACGATTCGGTGATCGAATGCGAAAGCGGCGAACAGGCCATTTCGGCTTTTGTGAGCTTTGATCCGGACTGGGTGCTGATGGATATTCAGATGGGCGATCAGGATGGCATTTCCGTGACCAAAGCCATCATGCGGACTCATCCGAAAGCAAAGATCATCATGGTAACAGACTATGACACGGAGGCGTTTCGTTCTGCTTCACTGAAAGCAGGCGCCTGCGGATATGTTTCGAAATCCAATCTTTTTGATCTCGAAGGTTTACTTCATTCGGGATCAGTACACATGGGGGGAGCGGGTTATGAAAAGTGATTCATTCACAATGACGCGGAGTGAACCATGAGAACTCTTCACCAAGGACTTCTTTCTGTGATCTCAGGGCCGCGACGTACTTTGCGGTTGGTGTTTCTTCTTGCTGCTCTTTGCTGCGGTCTCCATGCGCAGGACGGTGTTGTCGATACGTCATTCGTGGTCACGACAAGAGATTACAACGAAGGGTGCGTTGGTTACGATACGGCAAGAATAACCCCCTCCGATCTGGACCTGTTACCAAACGGACAAATACTGTTGGCCAACAGTCTTCCAAAGGAGGAATACGGGGGTGGTGCTTATAGTGATGTTTCTACGACATCTATCGGAGTAAGGCTGATCAGACCTGATGGCAGCATCACAAGCGGATTTGGTAACTTTACCAGCGCTCCCGACTCCAGTTATTTTGTGTATCGAAGCGAATCGTATTTGCTTCCTGAACGTGACCCCGGTGACTATGAAGAATTGAAGTACCATATGGCCGTGCGATCTGATGGTTCGATCGTTGTCGCCGGAACCGAGCGCCGGCAGTTTGTTATCGCGTGTGGGGCTTCGGGTTCTACTGAATCGCTTTCTCAGGGGATTTTTGTTATCGCCTTGCGGCCTGATGGTTCGTACGATACCGGCTTTAACGGAACCGGATTGTACGTCGGAGAACTCCAGGAGGAGTACCTGAGTACCAGTGGGTGGAAGACAGGTGCCCTTGCAATTCAGGATGACGGCAAAATTGTCATTGCCAGAAGCTCAACCAGCGGCGGCCAATATTGGTTTGGTTTGTTGCGCCTGGGTGATGATGGCCCGGAAGACAGCATTCTGGTGGTGAGTCCGAACATTCCGATTGATTTCAATCAGGCTGGGCTTGCCATCCGGCCTGATGGCAGAATACTTGCCGCATGGGCAGTCGGTTCCCCAGTGTTCCACGGTCTTCTCATCAGCCAGCAGAAGACCGATTTGACCGCTGATTCTTCCTTCGGGACCAACGGCCTCTTCGGCATCTCATTCGGCACAGATTCGGTGAGTGTTCATAAGCTGATAGTGCAGCCGGACGGCAAAGTGCTGGCGCTCGGCAAGGTTCATAACGGAACTGATTTTGATGTTCTCGTTGTCCGCCTCAATACAGACGGAACTCTTGATTCCGGATTCGGTACCGGCGGTATCTATAGAACTGATATAGCATCGGGAAACGATTTCATGAACGGTATTGCCCTTCAGCGCGATGGAAAAATACTCCTTGGCGGCGCATCAGATTCAAGCGGCGCATACAGAACCACAGCCATGCGCCTGCTTTCCGACGGGAGCCCCGACATGAGTTTCGGCACCAGCGGTATCTGGAGGCAGGCTACAGGACTTTTCGGCCTCCCACCTGTGGCTTCAGGGGGTGGTGACATCGATATTGCTGGCGATGGAAATATCGTCATAGCAGAATTTCAACGTTTGGAGTCGGAGAGTGTGGAATATTACTTTCTGTCATATACAGTTGTGCAGAACCCATCTCAGTTTTATCATGTCGATGGGCTTTCTCCGGCGAACGGGAGTGTCAGCGGCGATGGCGATATTCCGCTCGTGTTATCGCTCGGCAGGAAGGTCACCGCGCAGGCGGGTAAGAATATCAGCATCTACACATCAACCGGTAGTCTTGTTGAGCAGATTCCGGCGACGGATTCCAGGGTAACGATCGGCCCGGACCGCACCTATACAGGGGCGTATCCTGGCACTCATCTCGGACAGGATATTACCATCGATCTTAACACAACGCTGACGCCCGGTTCCTATTACGCTAAGGTCGATTCCGGAGCGTTCCAGAACAGCGACGGGTATGATTTCTGGGGCATCGACGGCGAGGAAGCCTGGAGCTTCACGGTAGCGATAGGAGACACGACCCCCGGGAGTGCGCTCGATTTTCCCGGGACGCTCTCGGCCAGCAATTATGTCGAGGTGCCGTATTCTGCGTCGTTGAATCCCTCAGACAACTTCACGGTGGAACTGTGGGCGAGGGCGGAGGGAGGGGAAGGCACGTACCGGTGTCCCCTCGCCTCGCAGGATGGGGACCCGACCGGCTACAATTTCTACGCGGCGGACAACAACACGTGGCAGGCATGGTTGGGGCAAGTTTCCGGTGGCTGGCTCACTATCGGGAGCTCAGCATCGGTGATCCTTGATACATGGACACACCTGGCACTGACGTTCTCTTCAGGCACTGCAAAGTTCTACGTAAACGGGACGTTGCAGGCCACGTACAATTCAATCGACTTTCGTGCGAACACCACGAGACCTTTCCGCATCGGCGAGTACGCGCAAGATCCCGGATTCGTTCCGTGGAACGGCAAAACGGATGAAGTGCGCGTGTGGAGCGTCGCCCGCACCGCTCAGGAGATACGTGAAGACATGCACCGGACGCTTTCCGGGGATGCCATCGGATTGGCAGCATATTTTCAGCTCAATGAAGGGAGCGGAACGACTGCGGAAGCCACAGTGGGCAACTTTACCGGGACGATCACCGGTTCGCCGACCTGGGTAGGTTCGTCTGTTCCTGCAGGGATCGGTTCGAGTCTCAGCCAGTCGTCTTTCACGAGCGGGACGGCAAACCTCGGCACCATTTCGATCATGACGACGGAGGATTTCGACAACGCCGTCGATCTCACCGCAACCGAGATCGGCCTTGCACCGAATGTGTTGCCGGGAACATCCTCGACGGAGCTGGACGACAGATACTGGATCATCAACGCCTTCGGGACTCCCGGTACATTCAGCGCCGACCTCACGTTCAACGTGCCCTCATCGTTTACAAACGGAGGAACCGCCACGCCGGGAACATATACCTTGTACCATCGAACGGGCAACAGCGACGGATCGTGGACTGCTCTGGTGAGCGGCGCATCGTCCGTTTCGGCAACGAGCGTGACGTTCGACGGCATCACAAGCTTCAGCCAGTTTACAATCGGAACGGACGATCCGCTGCCGGTCGAAATGCTTGCCTTGAGTGCAACCATGGGAGAGCAGGGAGTCATGCTGCGCTGGCAGACCGCAACCGAGGTGGATAATGCCGGGTGGGAGGTGGAACGGAGGGAAATCCAGGATCAGAGGTCGGAGGTCGGAGGTCAGAAGTCAGAAAGCATTGAGGATCGGTGGACGGGGATTGGCTTTGTTCCCGGAGCAGGCACAAGCACGAGTCGGAAGGAGTACTCATACAGCGACAATCCGCCCTTTTCACGAACGGCCTATCGTCTGAAGCAGATCGACCGTTCCGGCGGGTTCAGGTATTCACAGGCCATCGAAGTGGTCTTCATTCCAACCGAGTATGAACTGTACCAGAATTACCCGAATCCGTTCAATCCAACAACAACAGTCCGATATGATCTCAAGCAAGCTTCAACCGTGACGCTGGAGATTTATGATCTGCTGGGTCGCAGGGTGTACTTTGAGAACAAGGGAATGATGGAAGGAGGAAGATACAACCAGGTCCTGGATCTTGGCCGCCTATCTACAGGAGCGTATGTCTACCGGATCGTGGCGGCCGGTGTTGACGGAGAACGCTATTCAGCCGTCAAGAGAATGGTGCTCGTAAAATAGGTATGGGAAACCAGCCGGACCAGTGCCGTTTAGTTGTTGGCGGGCTCAAGGGTGCCTGAGGAGGGAAGGATTCGCCAAGTATAGATTGAGAAGATCACGGCCGCCGCGAGAAGGGGCTGATAAGGGAAAGCCGTGATGCACACTGCGGCGAATACCGCCATTCGCGCCGCGGGGCCGACCGTGGGGTGAAGGAATGCCCGAAGGGACGGCAGAATCAGAAGCATGTAGCTGTAGTCCTTGAAACGCGGCAGGATGAGGGCCGCCGCCGTGAAACAGTAGAAGAGAAAATCCTCTTGAGACAACCCCTTGCGGCGGTTCCGTAAAATGGTCCTGACCGTGGTGGCCACACCTATCGCAGCGAACGCAAGAAACAACCCTTCTCCCAATGCCGGCACGCCGATTCCATCGGCAATATCCCTGAAGAGTGCCAAAGATGTGGGGTTTACATGCCCTCGTTCATCCAGGTTGATAAGGGTTTGAAAAAAATCCCCCCAGAGGGCAGGGTTGAGGGTCCACGAAATGGCCGCAGCCACGACAAGAATCAGAAATGGCATGAACACCTTTCAGGCGGATTGCTTCCCCCCGAGGAACAGGTAGGCGGCGGAAAATAATGCGGGTGCGTCCTTGAATGCCGAAGCGAAGGCAAGCAACCACGACGCTTTCCCCGCTTGGTTTCTCAGAAGAAAAACAACAGAAGCCCAAATCAACACTTGTTCAAACGTTGAGATGTTTCCCGAAAGAAAATCAAGGCGTGACGAGGAATTGAAAGCGACTCCGGAAAAGAGAATCAGGAATCCCCATGAAAACAGGTTTGGATGGAGAAATTGCGCCCAGAGCAGAAAAAGAACCATGAGCGCTGCAGTCTTGCAGGTACATTCGCTCGATATCGAACTTGGTTTGATTGGCATACGGGACGACCCATCCGTTGAAGTAGATCCCCGCGACACTCACACCGAACGCGACAACGGCAAAAGGAGCCAGAAAGCGGTAGAGGCTCATTCCGCTTGATTTCATTGCGGCAAGTTCGTTTTGCTGTGACAATCTTCCCGTGACAAAAAGGGCCGCGAGCAGCATGGCAACGGGAGTCTACATCTCCCGTCTCGAATTCAACGAGAAGCAGCTCATCAAGAAGATGCTTTTGCTCAAATAAGGACATTTGTCCTCCCACTTTTCTTGCGAATAGGGCTGGAGGTTGTTACCTTCAGCCCTGAAGCAAGATCGAGACAAGGAGGACGAATGCA
>Ga0302046_10002280_pt1 | contig 17839 bp, 14 predicted proteins | sample RVTome_11_FD_200261 | JGI IMG/M metagenome (GOLD analysis project Ga0302046, IMG submission 200261) | Soil microbial communities from uranium-contaminated site in the Upper Colorado River Basin, Wyoming, United States - RVT147D111 (version 2) ...
GCTTCGTGCCGTGGCGCTGCTCGTACAGGCCCTTGTACCGCTCGCGAAGGGCGACGACCCGGGTCATGTCGATCTCGAACACCGAGTGCACGTGCGCCGAAGTCCGTCGCGACGCGATCATGTGCTCCGCGATCTTCTGCCGCATCGGCGTCATCGGGACCCGCTCGATCGGTGACCCTGCCGCGAAGGCGGGCGCAGCGGTGGGGCCCGGCCTCTCCGCACGCGCCGCCTGAGCCGGCGCGGGGGCCGCGACCGGTGCCCCCCGCTCGACGAACGTCAGGATGTCCTTCTTCGTGACCCGTCCGGCGGCTCCCGTTCCGGGAACCAACGCGGGATCGATGCCGTGCTGCTCCGCGATGCGTCGAACGACCGGCGAGACGAAGGTCCGCGAGCCGGCGGCCTGGATCTCGGGGGAGGAGGGTCGGGGCACCGGAGTGGCGGCCGGCGGTGCGGCCGGCGCCGCCGCAACTCCGGGCCGAGGCGTCACCGTGGGCTCGGCTGCCGCGGGCGGGGTCGCTCGTGAAGAGGCCGCCGCGGCGTCGGTCTCCAAAATCGCGACGACCTCGTTCACCGGGACCGTGTCGCCCTCCCGGCTGCGAATCTCCACCAGGGTGCCGGCGGCCGGGGAGGGGATCTCGGCGTCGACCTTGTCGGTCGAGATCTCGAACAGCGGCTCGTCCCGCGCGACGGTCTCTCCCGGCTTTTTGAGCCACCGGACGATCGTCCCTTCGGCGATCGATTCTCCCATTTGGGGCATGATGACGTCGACACGCATCGCTCGACTCTCCCGGCGGTCTCCGAACGACCTTCGATGCGCTCGGGGACCCGCGATCAGAGGTGAATGGCCCGTCCGTGCGTCGCCAGCGCCGCCTCACCCACGGCCTCGGCCAGCGTCGGGTGGGCGTGGATGGCGTGGAACAGCGACTCGGCCGTCGCTTCCAGGTTCAGAGCCGCGGTCGCCTCGGCGATCACTTCGGTGGCATGGGGGCCGATGATGTGCACCCCGAGGACTTCGTCGTACCGTTTCTCGGAGACGATCTTGACGAAACCGACGGTGGCGTCGAGGATCCGCGCCTTGCCGAGGGCCGAGAACGGGAACGTGCCGACCGCCACGTCGTAGCCCTTGGCGCGGGCCGCCTTCTCGGACAGCCCGATCGAGGCGACCTCCGGATCACAGTACGTGCACGACGGAACGCGGTCGTAGTCGATCGGGGCCGGGTTCTTGCCGGCGGCGTGCTCCACCGCCACGATGCCTTCATGAGAGGCCAGGTGCGCCAGCGCCTGAGTCTCGAGGATGTCCCCGATGGCGTACACTCCCGGCTCGCCGGTCCGCATCATGTCGTCGACCTCGACGAAGCCGCGATCCAACCGGACTCCCGTGCCCTCGAGCCCGAGGTCCTCGGTCAGCGGCCGACGTCCCACCGCGACCAGGAGCACCTCGGCTTCGAGCGCGAGACGCTTGTCGTTCTTGGTCGCGGCGAGCACGACTCCACTCTCCGAGCTTTCGACGCTCTCCACCCGAGTCGCCGTGTGGCAAGCGATCTTGCGTTTGCGGAACGCCTTCTCGAGCTCCGTTCCCAGCGCCTCGTCCTCCAGGGGGAGCAGGTGGGGGAGGAGCTCGACGATCGTGACCTCGGACCCGAACGAGGCGTAGATCGAGGCGAATTCGACACCCACCGCCCCGGCGCCGAGGACCACGATCGACCTCGGGACCGTTCGCATCCCGAGGGCGTCGTCGGAGTTGATGATCTTCACGCCGTCGAATTCCACCCCCGGCAGGCCCCGGACCACCGATCCGGTCGCGAGGATCGTGGTCCGCGCCTCGACGAGCCGCGGGGGGCCTCCGGAGGGCGTCACCTCGACCTTGCCGGGGCCCGCCAGCCTGCCACGGCCCGGCAGGACGGTCACACCGTTCTTCTTGAACAGGTACTCGACGCCCTTGGAGTTCGTCGAAACGGTCTTCGACTTGTACTTCTGGACCTGGTCGAGATCGAGGGTCACGTCGGTCGCCTTGACCCCGAACCGCGCGCCATGTCGAGCACCGTCATAGACCTCGGCGGCGTGCAGCATCGCCTTGGTGGGAATGCACCCCCAGTTCAGGCACGTGCCGCCCAGACTCGGGGCCATCTCGACGACGGCGGTGCGCAGACCGAGTTGCGCGGCACGGATCGCGCCGACGTAGCCTCCGGGACCGCTGCCGATGATCGTGACGTCGTAGGTCTCGGCCGATGAAGCCACGCGCCCTCCCCCCGAACCGAGCCGGAACCCCGAGCGCAACTCTCCGGATGCACTCCCGGAACCGCCGTCCGGGGAAATGGTCACTCTAACGAAGGGTACCGGGACCGTCAAGCTGCACCGCGCTCGTGCCGTGAACGAGGAAAAGAAGAGTCCGCAATCCCCAAACCTCGCTCCTCGACCTATTGACAGTGCTTCGCAAAAAGTGTATTGATCCGGTCCTGATTCGGTGGCCGAGCCCGTTGCGTTCACGAATGTCCCTCGCGAGCGCGAGTGACGGCGGGAGTGGCGGGCGAGAGCAGGATGGAGAACGCGCGACGAGCTTCGGGCGCGTCGCGGGGGGCGCGTGGCTTCCGGACAGCCCCCGAACGGCCGGCGCGGCCGCCGCAGGAGTTCGTGGACCATGGAGTTCGGCCATCACATCCCGGGGTTCCCGGTGTGAGGCTCCTAGCCCGCAACCCCGTTCGAGCGAAAACAGGAGACACGAATGCTTCGAAGACTTGCCGGTCATGCATCCGTCGCGGCCGCCCATGTGGTGTGGAGCGGCTTCCAGGCCATCAACCGGCGCATTCCGAGCAGATCCTTCCAGCCCAAGTGGGCGCCCGCTCCGCTCCTCAAATCGACCGAGCGCACCAAGCCGATCCTGGGCTTCCCCCGGCAGACCGACTCGCTGTGCCCGAAGTGCGTCAAGGAGGCGCGGGCCAAGGTCCTGTCCGGGGAGATGGATCTCGACGAGCTGAAGAAGGGAGGCCCCGGCGAGATCAAGGCCAACATCGTCGAACGCGACGGTGAGATCTGGATGATCAAGGACTGTCCGGAGCACGGCCGGTTCGAGGACATCCTGGCGATCGACGCCGACTTCATGCGTCGGATGGAGGAGCTGTTCCCCGGGCGCGACTTCAAGCTGGCGCCCGACAATCTGCACGATCACGGCACCTCTTCCATGAAGTACGGTCGCGGCGCGGTGCTCACGGTCGATCTCACGAACCGCTGCAACATGATGTGCGATCCGTGCTTCATGGACGCCAACCAGGTCGGCTACGTTCACGAGCTGGGTTGGGAAGACGTCCAGGAGATTCTCGACAACGCCGTCAAGATCAAGCCGCGACGCCAGATGTCCGTGCAGTTCTCGGGCGGGGAGCCGACGATCTCGCCGCACTTCTTGAGGGCGGTCGCATACTCCAAGAAGGTCGGCTTCATCTCCGTGCAGTGCGCCACGAACGGCATCCGCTTCGCCCAGGAGCCCGAGTTCGCCGTGGCGGCGGGGAAGGCAGGGCTGCGGCTGGCCTACCTGCAGTTCGACGGAGTCGGAGACGAGGCGAATCAGCACCGCAAGGTCGGGAATCTGTATCAGGTCAAGCAGAAGGCCATCGACAATCTCGCCGCCGCGGGGGTGGACGTGACCCTCGTCACCACGATCGTCAACACCGTCAACAACGACCAGGTCGGCCCCATCGTGCGGTTCCTGATCAAGAACATCGACAAGGTCAACTCGGTCTCCTTCCAGCCGGTCTCGTTCACGGGGCGGGACGAGGACATCGACGACGAGACGCGCAGGAGGCACCGCTACACCATCTCGCATCTCGCCCACGACATGAAGGCGCAGCTCGGGGTCACGGAGCCGATGCGCGACTGGTTCCCGCTTTCGGCCTCGGGACCGTTTTCCGATCTCCGCGACCTGCTGGCCGGTTCGAGCGCCGACTGGGGTGCCCTCAAGTGCGGGTGCCACCCGAACTGCGGCGCCGGGACGGTCATGCTCATCAACGAGAGAACCCAGGCTGCGGTTCCCATCACGCAGCTGCTGAATACGGATCGGCTGCTCAAGGACGTGGCGATCATCAACGACACCGCCCGTAGTCGGCCGTGGACCGTCTTTCAGACGGCGCTGGCTTTCCTGCGGAACATGCGGATTCGCGAGTTCCCCGAGAACCTCGGGCTGAGGGACGTCGTCAAGGTCGCGGACGGCTACAATGCGGGGGCACTGGGCTTCGCTGAGAAGTCACGCTTCGAGTGGCGAGCGGTGATGGTGGCGGCGATGTGGTTCCAGGATCTGTTCAACTACGACTTCCGGCGGACCGAGATGTGCATCATCCCCTACGGCACGCAGCAGGGAGAGATCTCGTTCTGTGCCTACAACACCGGTGTCGGCTGGAGGCAGATCATCGAGAACATGCACAAGACGGCCAGTACCGCAGAGTGGTTCAAGAAGGTCGGTCGTCACAAGATCTACGCAGGCGGAAAGTCGGTCCCGCTCCCGGTCTTGAACGGCGACACGCACGCGGTACCGGCCGGCGCGGGATGCGGATCCTCCGCGAACGCGGCGATGCCCTCGCGGGAGCACGTTCCGGTGGCGGCACGCACGGGATCGTTGAATCTGCTCAAGATCCGCGCCTGATTCGTTCGGGGCCCGCGGCGGCCTTACGCCGCCTCGATCCCTCGTGGTGAACGCGCGATGCCCGACCCCGACTTGCTCGTCCTGCATCAGCGACCCGGGAGCTCCGAGGGAGCCGAGGAAAGCGCCTACACGACCCGCATCCAGGACTTCGTCAACTGGTCGCGCAAGAACTCGCTGTGGCCCATGCCGATGGGTCTCGCGTGCTGCGCCATCGAGCTCATGGCCACCGTCGGACCGCGATACGACCTGGCGCGGTTCGGCGCGGAAGCCCTGAGGTTCTCGCCGCGACAGGCCGACCTGATGATCGTATCGGGCACGGTCACCAAGAAGATGGCGCCGGCCGTCAAGAAGATCTACGACCAGATGCCGCATCCGCGGTGGGTCATCGCCATGGGAGCGTGCGCTTCGTCCGGAGGCATGTACCGCACCTACGCGGTGACCCAGGGCGTCGACGAGATCCTCCCGGTCGACGTCTACATCAGCGGGTGCCCACCCCGCCCCGAGGCGCTCATCGAGGGCGTGCTCGAGATCCAGCGCAAGATCGCCCGGGGCGAGAGCAGCGCCTCGGAGCTCGCGGCGTCCTGATCCGCGCCGACGCACGCCGATTCCGGTGACGGCTCTCGATCCCGCGGGGAGTCCCGAGCTTCTCGACCTCGTCAGGCGCGAGATCCGCTCGCAGGGCCCCATGACCTTCGCGCGCTTCATGGAGCTGTCCCTGGACCATCCGGTGCACGGTTACTACGCGCGCGGCGCGAAGGTGCTCGGATCCGGAGGCGATTACTTCACCGCCAGCGACGTCGGGCCGGCCTTCGGAAGTTGTCTCGCGGCGCAGATCGGCGAGTTCGACGCGGTGCTCGGTCACCCGGATCCGGTCGCCGTGGTGGAGTTCGGAGGCGGCCGCGGACTCCTGGCGCGCGATGTGCTGGACGCGCTGCGGAGCCGCCATCCCGAGATCGGGCGACGCTCGAGGTACGTCCTCGGCGAGGCGAGCTCCGCGATGCGCGCGGCCGCCAGGCGCGTCGCGCCGGAGGCACGCGTCGTCTCGCCCGATCGGGTCGGCTGCGGGCATGTCGGGTGCGCGGTCGCCGTCGAGCTGCTCGACGCCCTTCCGGTGCACCGCGTTCGACGCCGCGCGGGACGGCTGACCGAGATCCGCGTCGACCTCGATCCGCAGGACCGCCTCATCGAGCGCGAGGACGATCCTCTCCCGGAAGTGCTCGCCTCCGCCGAGGCTTACGGCGCCGCTCCGTCCGAGGGAGACGTCGCGGAGGTGTGCCCGGCCATGGCGGGTGAGCTCCGCAAGATCGCCGACTGCCTCGATCGGGGCTTCATCGTCGTCGTGGACTATGGCCACGAGGCGGCCGAGCTCTACGGTCCGGCGCGCTCGCGCGGAACGCTCCTGGCCTACCACCGGCATCGAACGAACGAGGATTTCCTCGAGCGCGTCGGACGGCAGGACCTGACGGCCCACGTCAACTTCACCATGCTCGACGACGCGGCGCGCGATCTGGGCCTCGTGAAGCTCGGAAGGACGACCCAGGACCGGTTCCTGATCGCGCACGGGATTCTCGCCCCGTTCGAAGAGCAGGACCCCGACCGCTGGAGGGAGCCGGCGAGGGTCCGTGAGCGCTTGCAGGTCCTGCAGCTCATCCATCCGACGGGAATGGGGCGCATCTTCCACGTGTCCGTGTTCTCCAAGGGCGTCCTGCCCGTCCCGCGCCTGTCCGGACTCGAGGACCCTTTCGCGCGTCCTTGACCCATCGGCGTCGCGGGCGCGCGTGCCATGCTCATGGCGTCCGCGCATCGCAGCGCGGTATATTCGTTCGCGCGACGAGGTGACCAAGTTGACGCCCGATCGGCTGCGAAGGTGTGCTCGATGGTCGCTGGCGGTGGTGCCGCTGGCGCTGGCGTGCTCCTCCGATCCGCGGCCGGCGGTCGTCGCGGGCGTGCGTGCGGTCGTCGTCGGCGAGGAAGCGGTTCCGGAGGTCCGGCTCTACGAGAACCACTCCTCGGCCCTCATCGCGTGGAAACGTGCCGACGTGAGTGGCCGCATCCTGGTGCATCTCGACGGCCACATCGACTACGACTGGCTGCCCGACGAGACCGTGGCTCGAATCGCCGCCGCCAGCGCGGAGGAGCTGCCCGATCTCGAGTCCCACCCCTACGACATGGACGGCGACGTCTACAGCAAGTTCGGCATTTGGAACTTCATCTACCCTGCTGCGAGGCTGGGCATGGTCCGGGAGCTGATTTGGGTGGTTCCCGACGGCACGCTCCATGATGCCCTGTCGGTCTCGCAGCTCGTGCTTCACCAACTGCTGGGCAGGCTGCAGATGGTGCCCGTGCGAGAGGCCGCGACCCTTCGGACGGACGGACGGGTCCTCCGCGGCACCCTGCTCGGCCTACCGGTGACGATCTGCGAGCTATCCGATCTTCCCGACCTGCCGGAGCCCGTGCTGCTCGACGTCGATCTCGACTACTTCACGACGCGCTCCGCGATCACGCAGATCGTCACCCGCGCTCCTTGGACGACCCCCGCACGGGTCGTCGAAGCCCTGCGCAAGCAAGGCGTTCGCACGGATCTCGCGACGATCTCGTTCTCGACCATCGGCGGCTACCTTCCCCCGGCATCGCGCTGGATCGGTCGAGCGCTGCGCGACGATCTGCAGATGACCGGCGACCTCGACGAGCCGCGGTTGTGCGAAATCGACCCGGCCCGCAGTCTCGCCACGTTCGAGGAGTGGGTGGCGCGCGATCCGCAAGAGTCGAGCGCGTGGTTCCTGGTCTATCGCTCACTGCGCGCCCTGGGACGGACCGAAGAGGCGTCGCGGGCCCGCACTGAGGCGGTTCGCCTCGAGCCCGTGCTCGAGCACGAGGAGCTGTTCGAAGGCGACCGGCTGTGGATCAACCGCGAGTACGAGGCGGCGCTGGCGTACTACGAAGGCTACCTGCAGCGCATGCCGACGACCCCTTTCCTGCCGTACGTGCTCAGGCGAAAGGGGGGTTGCCTCCTGCGGCTCGGCCGCGTGAACGAAGGTCTGCAGACCTATTGGAAGGTGCTCGAGCTCGCGCCGGACCACGCCGACAGCCACAAGGAGATCGCGCTCGCACTGAGGGAGCACGGGAACATCGACTTGGCGCTCGAGGAGATGCGGCTCGCGCGCCGGATCCTCCCCGCCCGTGCGGACTATGCCATGGCCATGGGGACGACCAGCTTGCTGGCGGGGCGCCTCGAAGAGGGCATCGCGAACCTGAGCGATGCCGTGGTGCTTCGCCCGTGCTGGACCGAGGCGCGGAGGAACCTGGCGATGGCGCTTCTCGAAGCCGGCCGCTTCGAGGAGGCCGCGCGACACGTGCACGCCGGGCTCGCGGTCCAACCCGGCACCCCGCCCCTGAGACAGATGGCGTCGGAGCTTCAGCGCCGAGGCATCGACATGACGCGCGTCGAGAACGTATCGGCCGAGTGAGGTCGGGGTGGAGGCGTGGCCAACACCGACAGCGTGACTCCCGAGCGCATCGAGGAGTGGTTCGACCACAACGGATTCGTCTGCACCGGGCAGGTGGCGACCTCTCTGTATCTGGCCGAGGTCCTCTCGAAGCCGGTGCTGCTGGAGGGGCCTCCCGGCGTCGGCAAGACCGAGATCGCCAAGCTGTGGGCTCGTTTTCACGGCGCCGAGCTGATTCGGTTGCAGTGCTACGAGGGGCTCGACGAGTCGCGCGCGCTCTACGAGTGGTCCTACGGCAAGCAGATGCTCTATGCGCAGCTCCTGAGGGAGAAGGTCGGGGAGCTGCTGTCCGGCGCGGGGGACCTCGGGAGCGCGATGACGATGCTGCGGGGGCAGGCCGACGGATTTTTCTCGGAGGACTTTCTCCTGGCACGTCCGCTCCTGCGAGCCATCACATCCCCCGAGCCGGTGGTCTTGCTGGTGGACGAGGTCGACCGCTCCGACGAGGAGTTCGAAGCGTTCCTCCTCGAGGTGCTCTCGGACTACCAGGTGTCCATCCCCGAGGTCGGGACCCTGCGCGCCGCACGCACTCCGAGAGTGATCCTGACCAGCAACGACACGCGCGATCTGTCCGACGCCCTGCGCCGCCGGTGCTTCTTCCTGTACATCGACTATCCATCGCTCGAGGACGAGCTGCGTATCGTCGAGAAGCGCGTGCCCGGTGCCTCGGCATCTCTCGCCGAGCGGATCGTCCGTTTCGCGCAGTCGGTGCGGCGCGCCGAGCTCCGCAAGGCGCCGGGGATCGCCGAGGTCGTGGATTGGGCGCTCGCGCTGGTCGCAGTCGGAGCGGAGAGTCTGGAACGGGGGACCCTGGAACGCACGCTGGGCGCGCTGCTCAAGAACCGAGAGGACCTCGAGACGGTCCTCGCCGAACTGTCCCGGCATCGATGATCCCGGCTCTGTCCCGGTTCGTCGAGGCCCTGCGCCGGGAGGGGATCGATGCCTCGCCCGCGGAAACGGTGGACGCGACCCGCGCCGTCGAGCACGTCGGTCCGGAGAATCGTGAGCGCTTCCGAGATGCGCTGCGGCTCTCCCTGGTCAAAAGACGCGAGGGGCTCGCGGCCTTCGCGCGCGTCTTCGACGCGTTCTTCGCCCCCCCCGCGCGCGGGCGTCGGGACCGGAAGGGCGAGCGCTCGACCACGGGAGCCGGCATGCGATCGACCGGCCGCGCGCTCGAGGCGACGGTCCGTCCGGGATCCGCTCCCGGAGCCCGTGCTCGACGGGCCGCGGCGAGGCCCGTGCTGCCGGCCTCGATTCGCTCGGACATCGAGCGCTCCCCGCGCGTACCCACGCGCCGGATCGGACGCCTGCGCGAGGCGGCGCTCGCGCCGGACGGGGCGCCGTCCGAGGTCTCCCGATCCGGGGCCGCGGCCGAGCGGCCGGAGTATCGCGATCTGACGCGACCCCTCCCGTCGTCCGAGGAACGCGCGCTGGCCGCGACCATCCCCGGTCTCGTGGACAAGCTGCGGTTGCGGGTCTCGCGCCGTGCGCGGCGAGCGCGACGAGGCCGGATCTGGGCGCGTCGCGCGTTTCGCGACAACCTCTCGCGAGGGGGGGTCCCGTTCGTGCTCCCGCGCCGCGCCGCGAAGCTCCGGCGCTCGCGCGTCGTCCTGCTCGTGGACGTCTCGTTCTCCACCGCCCGCGCGACAGGCTTCTTCCTGTGGATGGCCTCGGCGTTCCTCGCGCTGGGCCGGAGAACGCGCGTGATCGCATTCGTCGACCGGCCCGTGGACATCACGTCCGAGGTCGACGCGTGGATCCGCGGACGGCGAGAGCCGGGGGTGACGCGGAGCGCGGTGTCGACGCGCGTTCCAGGCGCAGGTATCCGGCCCGCGGGGATCGGGTTCGATGCGTTGCTGCTCTCCATACCCCATCTCAACCTGTCGGCACCCAGTGACTACGGACGGACGTTTCACGCTCTGCTGCGCTCCCGGATGCGACCTGCGGGCCGGGATACCGTCCTCGTGGTCCTGGGCGACGGGCGAACCAATCGCTTCGAACCCTTGGCCTGGAGTCTCGACGAGATCACGCGCCGCTGTCGCTGCGTGGTGTGGCTCGTTCCGGAGCCGCGCGGGCGCTGGGGAACGGGAGACTCCGCCTTGCCGGAGTACCTGCCGTTCGTCGATACGGTCGTGGAGGCCCGTGACCTGTCCGGGCTCGCCCGCGGGCTCGACACCCTGCTGCGGAGAGCGTGAGTGTACCCGCCGGGAACGGTGGTCGCGTGGTGGGACCGCAACGATCTCGCGTTCGGCGCGGTCGTGGACTGTGACGCGGACCGTCTGCGGGTGGTCCGCGCGGACTCGAAGGACCAACGACTTCCCCTATCGAAGGTGATGGGCGTCGTGGGAGCGGCCGAACCATCCCCAGGCGCTCACGGGGGAGACCGCCAGCGGCTGGCCCGACACGTCGAACGTGTCGCCTCGAGCATCGCGAGCGCGGCCGACGGTATCGACGTCGCGGTCCTGTGGGAGCTCGCCGTCGAGTCGCAAGGAGCGGCAGGTCTCGGTCCGCTCGCGAACCTGGCGATCGGCAGTGACGACGGCCGGTCCCGCGCGACGGTGGCATGCGCGCTGGCCCGAGACGGGCTCCACTTCACGAGGCGCGGGGCGGAATGGGAGCCTCGCGATCGCGAGACCGTCCTGAGCCTGCGGATCGAGAGGGACCGGCTGGCGCGCAAGGAGTCGGAGCGCGAAGCCGCGCTGTCGGCGCTCCGCGCGGCGTGGAGGGGCGAGCCGTTCGTGGAGACGGCGAGCCGCGAGGAGACGCGTTACCTCCGTGCGCTCGAGGAGCTGGCCGTGCAAGGGGGAGATGCGTCCGCCCAGGCGCGCGACCTGGCCCTGCAGGCCCTGGAGTTCGGGAGAGCATCGTTCGACACCCCCGAGGAAGGCGCTTTCCGCCTCCTGCGGCGAGCGGGTCGATTCGAATCGGAGGACGAGAATCTCCAGATTCTCAAGTACCGCGTCAGGGTGTCGTTCCCGGACACGGTCCGGGAGGCCGCGCGGCAAGCGGCCGATCGCGGCTTCGCGCCGCACGGCAGAGAGGACTTCGAGGCGCTGGACGTGCTCACCATCGACGGCGCCGAGACGCGGGAGATCGACGACGGGCTGTCCATCGAAGCGCGCCCCGACGGTGCGGCGCGATTGGGAATCCACATCGCGGATCCGACGGCGTTCGTCGAGGCGGGAGGAGCGCTCGACGAGGAGGCGCTCGCCCGCACGGTCAGCTACTACTTCCCCGACCGCCGCATCCCGATGCTGCCCGAGGCGATCTCGCACGACGCGGCGAGCTTGCTGCCGGGGGAGTCCCGCCCGGCGCTGAGCTTCGTGGTCGACCTCGGTCCCGAGGGCGAGGTGCTCGAGCACCGGGTCGCGCGCTCGACGATTCGCTCGCGACGGCGCTTGGACTATCACGAAGCCGATCGGGCGATCGACGGGGACGCGGGCAGTTGGGGGGCCATGCTGCGCGACCTCGTGGCCCGAACACGGTGGCTGGAGTCGGCACGCGTATCCCGCGGCGCCGTGCGCCTGCTCGCATCGCAGGTCGAGGCGCGCGTGACGGACGGTCGCGTCGAGATCGAGCGCATCGATCCGGCCTCGCCGGCCCGCCGAATGGTGGCGGAGGCGATGATCCTGGCCGGGGCGATCGCGGCACGCTTCTGTCGCGACGCCGACCTCCCCGCCATCTATCGCCGTCAGGCGGCGCCCGCGGAGCTCCCGACCCTACCGACCGACGGAGCGTCCAGTCCGGTCGAGGTCCGGGCGCTGCGGCGGCGCTTGCACCGCGCGGAAGCGAGCCTCGACCCCGGCCCGCACTTCGCTCTCGGACTCTCCGCCTACTGTCAGGTGACCTCACCCCTGAGGCGTTACCAGGACCTGATCCTGCACCGCCAGATCGCCGGCTCGCTCGAGGGACGGCCGCCGCGCTACGACCGTCCGGCGCTGCAGCGCATCGCCGCCTCGACCGAGCGTGCGGAGATCGAAGCCCGTCGCGCCGAGGCCGCCGTCGATCGCTACTGGTTGCTGCGTTACCTGGCCGGGCAGGTCGGCCGGCCGGTCCACGCCGTGGTCGTGGAGCTCGATCCGCGGCCCATCGTCGTGCTCGAAGAAACGTGCCTCGAGCAAGCCGTCGCAGGTCTGACCGGGGTGGCGGTCGGGGACCGCGTGTCGCTGCGCGTCGCCGCGGTCAATCCTCGGGCAGACCGGTTGTTGCTTCGTGCGTGAGGACCCAATCGGCCCCGAGCCCCGGGTTCGCGGGGCCCCGAGGGTCTCGAAGCGTATGGTAGAATCCCCGATCGGGCTCGCCGGAGAAACCGTGAACGGCTGAAGCGGGACATGAGGCCGACCCGCGGAGGATGGGCGCCGTTGAGCCGTTGGGTCGCGGTAGCGCGGATCGACGAGCTGCCGCCCGGGGCGGGAAAGACGGTTCGGGCCGGGGATCGCGACTTGGCGCTGTGGAACGACGCAGGGAGGTTCTTTGCGATCGACGACAGCTGCCCCCACCAGGGCGCATCGCTCGGAGAGGGCACCCTCCATCAGGGTCGGGTGATATGCCCGTGGCATTCCTGGATCTTCGAGCTGCGGACCGGCGAGTGCCGCGGCGTTCCCGGCCTCGAGGTGGGATGTTATTCGACGCGCACGTCCGACGGGGCGATCGAGGTCGAGATCCCGGAATGACGACGACATGAAGGTCAAACGTCCCCGAAAGCCGACGCTCCTGACCCGGCTGTACTTCCCGAGCATCCTGGCGGGAATGACGTTGACGCTGCGTCACGTGTTTCGCAAGAAGGACACGCTGCAGTATCCCGAGCAGCGCAGGGTGTTCGGCCCCCGCTACCGTGGCGTGCCGGCCCTGGTCCGGGACCAGGATGGTCGCGAGAAGTGCGTCGCGTGTTACATGTGCCAGTGGGTCTGTCCTCCCCTGGCGATCATGATCGAGGCGGCCGAGTACCCGGCCGATCATGCGCTGCAGCAGATCGAGAAGTACCCCGCGACGTTCGAGATCAACATGTTGCGCTGCATCTATTGTGGATTGTGCGAGGAGGCCTGCCCGGAGGAAGCGATCTTCATGTCCAAGACGTACGTCGTCACCGGAACCTCGCGAGCGCTCATGATCTTCGACAAGCACAAGCTCTACGAGATCGGAGGCGTTCGCGACGACGACGTCAAGAAGTGGTCCGAGGCGAGGAAGGGGCCGGGCTCCCGATCTCACGTGCGCGGCGACGACCTCGTGGCCGCCGCGCAGCAAGGTCACTGAGAGGGCGGGCGGCGGGAGCGCCGATGGCGTCGATCCGACACCGCGTAGGCTACGGCGTGGCGGCCGCCTGGGCGGCGGCGGCGTGTCTGCCCGCCGCCGCGATCACCGGCAAGATCGTGGATCCCGACGGCAATGCGTTGGCGGGCGCCACCGCCTGCTTGATGGTCGGAAACGCGCCGGGGCTGTGCAGCGAAGCGAACGCCGACGGTGTCTTCGAGCTCATGGACGCCGAGGTCGAGAACTTGAGGGTCAGCGCGGCGGGCTTCGTGTCGCGCTACTTGCCCGCCGTGACCCACGAGCAACCCATCGTGCTTGCCCGCGCCGCGACGCTCCGGGTCCAGTTGCTCGATGCCTCGACCGGAAGGCCGATCGAGCGCGGCGAAGTCGTGATCGCCTATCCGTCCGGCCGCAAGCGCGGGCCGTTCCCCGTGAACCGCTTCGGCCTGATCGTCGACCGGCTGGCACCCGACGAGGTGCTCGTGCTGGCCGAGGCCCAGGGCTATCGACCGCCGGCCGGGAAGCCCGCGACGCTCACGGTCGGTCGTGAGAGCACCGTGGTGGTCGAGATGGACCCGATTCCCGAAGCCGCCGGGAACCCGGACGGCGACTCGTGAGCGGGAAGGCTAGTCCGGTTGGGTGATCTTCATCTTGCGCTCCCGCGGGACCAGGACTCGCGGGCTGTGCGGGGATCCGACGTCGATCACCGCGAGACCGCCGCTGTCCGCCGCCACGAACAGTCGGCCGGCACCGTCGAGCCGTCCCCGCCCGACGGGGAGGGAGCCGGGCAGGCGGAAGGTCCCGACGACTTGCGGCGGGGAATCCTCTTCCCACGCGACCACCTGGCCCCCGGAAGTCCCGTTCGAGACGATCACCGTCCCCGGTCCCAGGACCAGGCCGCCGGCGGCCGAGAGTGGCTCGATGGCGGCCACTTCGGTCGGCCGAGGGCCGTAGCCGATCTCGAACACCCGCAGGCCCTGATTCCCGGCGGCGACGAACAGGCGATCGCCATCGAGCGCCACGTCGCGGACGTTGTCGAGCGAGGTGACCGCCGCCCGCTCGCGGGGCGCGGACGGATGGGAGACGTCGAAGACCCGCGCTCCGCCGCTGCCCTCCGCGATGGCGAGCCGTTGGCCGTCGAGCGACAGCCGTCGCACGGCGCTGCGGGTGGGGATCGTGGCCAGGACCTTCGGGCGCGACTCCTCGGCGAGATCGACGATGCGCAAACCCTGGATGTCGTCCGCCAGAAAAGCGACCGAGTCGCGCACGGCGACCTGGTGCACCGACCCCGGAGTGTCCACCCGCCGGAAGAGGCGCGGGTCCGGGAGCGACGCCAGGTCCGCGATCAGCATTCCGAGGCTCCCGGCCGCGAGGTAGGCGCGGTCGCGATCGACCGCGATGGCGAGGATCGAGGCCGGGAGCTCGACGCGTGCCACGCGCTCGGGCTCGAGCGGGTCGGAGACGTCCACGACCGAGAGTCCCGCGGTCTGCGCCAGATACGCGACGTCGCCGGCGAGCTCGACGTCGAAGCACTGCACCACGACCAGGTCCTCGGGCTGCGGGGCGGCGGGAGCGGAGTGCGCGGACAGCGCGGTCGCGATGGCCATCGCGGCCAGGGCCCGGGGCGAGACGTCGGTCGTGCGGCGCACGACGCAACCCTAGCACGTCGTCCGGCTTCACGGGAGCCGCGAGCATCGAGGCCGCGATGATCTCGAGGCCCTGGCTGGGCTTGCCGGTGACTCTCGTCATGCTCCACGCGGGCTGCGCCCCGGACGCCGCGCCTCCCGCGGATGCTCGGCCCAACATCGTGCTGGTGACCGTCGAGTCGACTCGCGCGGACCACGTCGGCGTGTACGGATACCCGCGCGCCACGACCCCCGTCCTCGACGCGCTCGCCAGCGAAGCGACGGTTTTCGAGGACGCGAGCGCCGTGACGAGCTGGACGCTTCCGTCTCACGCCAGCATCTTCACCGGCCTGTACCCCGCGGCGCATGGGGTCGTGGCCTACGATCACCGGCTCGACGACTCGCACACCACTCTCGCCGAGGTCCTCCACCAGGCCGGCTATCAGACCGCCGCGGTCGTCAGCGGTCCGTTCCTGAGGTCCATCCGGAACCTCGACCAGGGCTTCGAGCTCTACGACCAATCCGTGACCCACCCGGACGGGAACCGCGCCGCGCACGGCGACGTGACCAACCCGGGCGTCGAGCGGATCGTGGAGGGGTTCCTCAGAGGTGGCCGCGACCCCGGCCGCCCGTTCTTCTTGTTCCTGTACCTGTGGGACGTGCACTACGATTACCTCCCTCCACCGCCGTTCGACACCATGTTCGTTCCGCCGAACGCGGAGCCCGTGGACCTGCGGGGCTACGAGGTCAGTTCGGCGGTCGGCCCCGACTCGCCACCGGCCCAGATCGACTACGTCCTCGCCGCGTACGACGGCGAGATCGCGGCCACGGATGCGCTCCTCGGGCGTCTCTTCGGCGTGCTGAAGGAGCTCGACGTGTGGGATGCAACGGCGGTCGCGGTCACGGCCGACCATGGCGAGGAGTTCTTCGAGCACGGCCACAAGGGCCACCGCAACAACCTCTATCAGGAGTCCCTGCGCGTGCCCCTGATCGTGAAGCTCCCGGACCGGCGGCCGCCGTCCCGTCGCGCGGATCCCGTCAGCCTCGTCGATCTCTTTCCCACGATCCTCGGATTGGCCGGAGTCGAGAACGTTCCCCACCATCACGGCCGGTCGCTGCTCGAGCCGGCCGCCGGCGCATCCAGGCCGCTGTTTTTCGAGCTGAAAACCGAGTGGGAGGCCGTCGATCCGGCCACCGGCGAGCGAGGCGTGGTCTCCGACCTGTGGCTCGCGGTGCGCGAAGGGGACCACAAGCTGGTTCTCGCGCGGAACGACGGCGTGCGAGAGCTGTTCGACCTGACCCGGGATCCCGGCGAGCGGATGCCTCTCGGTCCCGACCACGGTGCGCGGCTCGCCGAGCTCGATGACGAGATCGGCACGTTCCTCGAAACGATGCAACGGGACGCGCGGCGTTTTTCGCGATCGGCGCCGATCGATTTGACCCCCGAGGAGGAGGAGCGCCTGCGCTCGCTCGGCTATCTCGGTGGGTCCGCGCCGGAAGACTGATCCCGGGTCCGCGGGAGCGCGAGGGGCGTGCCTGGCCGCGCACGCCATGGCCAGCATGGGCGGCACGGCGGCGAGCCGCCGGAGGCGGCGCATGGGACAGATTATTCCGTGGGCCGCGCGAGGCACAAAGGGCTGGACAGCGAAGGGGCGAAGGCGGACGAGATGCCCGGCTCCTGCGGACGCAACCGTCGGCGCTCACACCGCCGCCGCCAGCGTGTTCTCCGGAGCGTCCGTGACCGCGAACACGACCGCGGGGCTGGGCTCGGGGACGAGCTCTCGGTCCTGGTTGACGAACTTCTCGAGGGCGGTCCCGTCCGGGCGGATCCCCAGCTCGAAGACCACGTCGTCCGGCGCCCTCCCGTGGACCCGGAGTCGTCCTCGATGGGCCGACTCGATGTGATGGGTGTAGCACAGGAACAGCAGGTTCCAGGGGTCGTCGGGGCCGAGCTGTGAGCGGTAACGGAGGTGATGGGCCGAGCCTCCGTGGACGGAGCAGCCCGGGATCGCGCAGCGAAAGCGCTCCCGGACCGCGATCGGGTCACCGTGCTCCAGCGCCTCGAACCACGCGGGCAGATAGGTCACGAGGAACTCCATGGCCGCTGCGAGGAGGACGGCGGAGTCCGGGACGTGCGCACAGCCGGTCGCCGCGGCGATCCGCCGGCGCGCGGCAGTCCACATCCCCGCTGCGGATTCGCGTGTGCAGAGCCCGATGCGGATCCTCGCGCCCGACCCGTGCCGCTCGGCCACCGAGACCAGGGCGCTTCGCAACGCTTCCGGCTCGGACAGACGCGCAAACGTTTCGCACCCTGCGGCGTACGTCGCCGCGATCTCGGCCACCGCGCGCGGTCTCGCAACGGAGGCATTCTCGGGACCCGCGGCCGCGCCAACCATGGGGATCGCAGCCGAAGCAGCTCCGGGAACCGCTGCGGACGTGTCCTGGTTTCCCTTGCTCTCGCGGGTCAGCTCCGCCGTCAATGCATCGAGCATGGAGGGCAGCTTTCCCGAGGGAGGGGGCAGGCTCGCTCCACCTGGTCAGCCCAGCATCTGCTCTTGGCGCTCCGTCCAGGCGACTTCCTGGCGCAGGCCCAGCACGGTCCGGCGCCGCGCGCGCTCGATCCAGGCGCTCGCGGAGGGGCCCGAGGACGCGACGCGGCACACGAGCAGCGCGCCCGTGGCGCCGAGCCGGCCGTCGCGCACCGCCCGCGCCACGCTCGGGAAGTGCAGCAGCCGGTGATCGAGGCGGACCAGCCAGCGGGCGCGCGCGGGCGAGATGTGGAGCCGCTCGTCGACGTACTCGGGGAAAGTACGGAATCCCACGTGCTG
>Ga0302046_10002281_pt1 | contig 17836 bp, 13 predicted proteins | sample RVTome_11_FD_200261 | JGI IMG/M metagenome (GOLD analysis project Ga0302046, IMG submission 200261) | Soil microbial communities from uranium-contaminated site in the Upper Colorado River Basin, Wyoming, United States - RVT147D111 (version 2) ...
CAACATACAGATTGCAAGCTGAAAAACTGCTCCAAACGCAAAAAGTCATCGAACAGTTCTGGCCCTCCTCGCCGGGCCGTGCTTTACGGGACTTCCCTGGCCCCCTCCCCACTGTCTGAATCGCAGTTTGGAGATTATTTCATCCGAATCACGACTCGTTTCAGCCCCCCCTTGCGCGCCGACATCAAGACCTCCGGAGGTGTCGCGGTTCGAGTCCCCATCCCGCCGCAGCCCGCACAGGGCAGTCGGCCCGGCAATCCTTTCCGCCTGCGCAACGCGTGCCATGCAAACAACGCCGCCGTCACTGCCACCACCAACAACGCCATGACTTCTTGCCAGTCCACAGCGGTCACCTTACCCCAGGTCGGTTGGAGGACAAAACGCATTTCTCAACCTTCCACGCAGGGTTGCCCGGGCCCTGATCCGATATCTTGCCCATTGGTTCTGCCGCCATTTTATCGCATGCTGCCGCCCATGGAACCCAGCACGTTCAGATACCATCATCGTATGACCTACGCCCACTGCACCAACCTGCAGGCCAAGCCAGTGCGCATCCCTTCATTGAATTTGCAACCTCTCCATGAGCCGACGCCTTCTGCGGGACACGTCGCCACCTCCCGCAAGGGGGTGGATCAGGATGGAATCCATCACGACAGAGACCACCGCCTCACGGCGGCGGCTACGGGGCGAGCGTTTGTAGCTCCGCCTCCAGGCGGTCCGGTGTGGTCATTGCTTGGTTCATGGTCCATGACCATCGCCCCTACTGTTGGGGGGTGCGGGCTCCCCATGAACAACCTCCTCCATCGCTTCCTGATCATCCTCGTCGCCCTCACCTCCGTGACGACATCCTTCCGTTCCGCGGCGGCCACGGATGCCGGTGCGACGGTCGAGCGCTACGAGATCCGCGCCGAACATGACCGGGATGGCATCGGCAAATTCTACATGGGCCGGGAGATCGCCCAAGTCATGGGGCACCTGGGAGCGGACTGGCTGGAGCGGCCCTCACGCGAGCGCGAGGAACACACCGGGAAGATGGTCGAGCTGCTTGAGTTGAAGCCGGGCACGGTGGTGGCGGATATCGGCGCGGGCTCAGGCTACTTCACCCGGCGTCTGGCGCGAAAGGTGGGAGCGAAGGGCAGGGTGCTGGCGGTGGACATTCAGCCGGAGATGCTGACGCTCCTGACCAACCGCCTGGCCGTGGAGGGGATCACCAACGTGGTTGCCATCCGCGGCTCCATCCAAGACCCGCGTCTGCCGGAAGCGAGTGTGGACCTGGCCCTGATGGTGGATGTGTACCATGAGTTCTCCTTTCCCTACGAGATGATGCAGGCCATCGTGCGCGGACTCAAACCCGGCGGGCGGGTCGTGTTCGTCGAGTATCGCGCCGAGGACCCCGAGGTCCCCATCAAACCCCTTCACAAGATGACCGAAGCCCAGGTGCGGAAGGAGATGAGCGTCCATGCGCTGGAGTTTGTGAAGAATCCCGCCGACCTGCCGCGCCAGCATGTGCTGATCTTCCGGAAACCGGAGGCCACTCCGGACGCGGCGCCCTGACGCTGACCCGGGAGGTTAGGTTGGCGCCCATCCCAATGCGCGATGCAATGGGGCTGGATACGACACGGAACGCGCGGCGACACTGTCAACTTCCTCAGGTCCTGTTGCGCAGCGTCACCGGCGTTCCGCGTTTTGCATCCCAATCCGGTGTCTTCCCCCTAACATGACCCATGTTGCGCATTGCGCACGGATGTTTTTGGAGGACAGCCATGTTTTCTGGAGAATCTCAGTAATGTTCCTGGAGGGAATCTTTAGTAATGGGAGGAAGCGGGAAACCGCTTCAAAACGGAACCCTCAAAATGAAGACCCCGCGCCACATGGAAACCAGAGCCTCTCGAACCGGACGCGTTCAGGGCACGCTTCCGGTCATGGGGTGGGCCTGGCTTCGGTTCGGCGTTCCGGTCCTGGACGGATCGGGCCGCCGGGGCGCCGCGGGTCGCCAAGACGAGTGTGTCCGTTCCCTGCCGTTCCCGGTTGCCGCCGGGAGCGATTCCCTCCTCACACCCTCCCACACGTGCCGTCCGGAGCGGGCGGCCAGCTTCCTTGGTTGCGAGTTTAAGGCGGCCCCGGCTCAGTCCGGGGCCGCCCTCGTTACCTTATTTGGAGGGGCCGATGAAAGATTGGGGGAGGTTGGAACTTATTCTGTAATGGGCAGGCAGGATTTCTTTAGTAACGAGTGGCGCGCGATGAAGCGTGCGGAACGGAAGGAACGAACATGAAACTCAATGGATCTCAACCGACACTGCACTGGGGATGGCGATGGGAGGACCTTGGGGATTCGCGGACAGGCCGGGTTCTTCTGCATGCCGTCTGCTTGGTTCGACGTCCCGGACGCCTCCTCTGGCATTGCCGGGGCATTTGGCGCGACCTGGCTCACTGAGGCCGGACGGTCGCCTTACTTTGGTCCCACCCGGGTGGGTGGGCGGCGGGTTTTGGTGGAAACAATCCTGTGTGTGCATCAGGCCCCGCTTTTAAAAAAGGTCAACCCCGACGCGATTCGTCGGGGTTGCCTTTTTTGTCATGCCTTCCCCCTGTCTGCGCGCTTGACCTGCAAGGTGAAGGCGGCACAATGCGGGCCAAGCGCACCCGCGGCGGTGCACACGACCCCCATTGCCGCCTGGGCGCCTCCTGATTTCACCTCCCTGGCTTCCCGCGCCGGCTTTGCGTAAGCTGGCCGGACTCGGGATGACGAGCCGCAACCTGAACCCAAAGACGACATGCCAATTGCCACACCGGAACAATACCGCCAGATGATCGAGTCCGCCTTTCAGGGGCGCTACGCCTATCCCGCCATCAACGTCAGCAGCATCGTCACGGCCAACGCCGCCCTCAAGGGGTTTGCGGACCGCAAGTCCGACGGGATCATCCAGGTGTCCACCGGAGCCGGGGCCTTCGTCTCCGGGCTCAACGTCAAGGACCAGGCGCTGGGCGCCATCTCGCTGGCCGACCATATTCATCGTGTCGCGGCCAGGTATGGCGTGCTCATCGCGCTCCACACCGACCATTGCCCGCCCGACTCGGTGCAGAGTTTCCTGAATCCTCTCATCGATGAATCCGAGAAGCGCGCCGCGGCCGGACAGCCCACGCTTTACAACAGCCACATGGTGGACGCCTCGGGCCTGCCGTTGAAGGACAACCTCGACCTCTGCGTGCCGATCTACGAGCGCCTGGCCAGGATGGGCATGATGATCGAGATCGAAGCCGGCGTGGTGGGAGGCGAGGAGGACGGCGCGGCCGGCAGCGAGGACACCCCCGCCGAGAAGCTCTACACGACGCCCGAGGACATGGTGGAAGTCTATCGACGCATGAACGCGATCGACGGCACCTACCTCTTCGCCGCCACCTTCGGCAATGTTCACGGCGCCTACAAGCCCGGCGCCGTCAAACTCAAGCCCACCATCCTCAAAACCGGGCAGGATGCCATCAAGGCCAAGTTCGGCGATGCCGCCAAGTTCTACCTGGTCTTCCACGGCGGCTCCGGATCGGCCAAGTCGGAGATCAAGGAAACCCTGGGGTACGGCGTGGTCAAAATGAACGTGGACACCGACTGCCAGTATTCCTTCACGCGGGTGATTGCCGACCACATGTACAAGAACTACGACGCCGTGCTCAAGATCGACGGCGAGGTGGGCAACAAGAAGAAGTACGATCCCCGCAGCTACCTCAAGGCCGGTGAGGAATCCATGGCGGCCCGCGTCGGCGAGGCGTGCGACGACCTGGAGTCCTCCGGCAAGTCGCTGCTCGGCTAACCGCCCGTTCCACCATCCATGGACTGCAAGTCCGCGGGTTGAAGCGTTGTCGCCCTCGGACATGCCGGATTCATCTTGCTCTTACTCCTGCTCTGCGGAGGCGAGTAAGAATGCGTCATTTCCAAGACGCTGCTGGGGAATGAAGGCTGCTCAGCGGGTTGCGACACAAGGAGAACCATGGGCGGCCAGAGCACTCTACATCCCACCCTATCAAAGGCCCCTCACCCCAACCCTCTCCCGGCGGGAGAGGGAGAGTCGTCTTCCGCGCCGAGAGAGGCTGAATGCCTGATTTCTTCACCCCGGGGTGGCATGCTGTTCCCTCTCCCGCGGGGAGAGGGTCAGGGTGAGGGGCCCGGCAAAACGACAACATGTTGGTCGTTCCTTTCGGGTAAAGAGTAAGAGTAGGAGCAGGAACCTGCGCCACAGAAGCCCGGGCCGACTGTGTCAAGCGTCCTGCCCTTGCGGCGTCGCGCGCCAAAATTAAGGGTTACCCGAGAAGGGCACCTGGGAGGGAGGCGCGGCGGATTATGGGCTTTTCATGCCCCCGGGATCTGAGCTCTAATCCGCGCGAGTCAGATTTGGTTAGGTTTCGGCTACCTGGACTGGGAGATGTGTGCGATGCGCAGCGTGTGCGGTGGGTTCCTTCTGCTTCTAGGCTTACTGGGAGGGGCGGGGAAGCTGGGATCGGCTTCCCTGGAACCGGCCTCACCGGAGTCGGTCGGCCTTTCGCCCGCCGGCTTGGAAAGGCTCAGTGACTTTCTTGAATCGGAGGTGAGCGCGGGCCGGATCCCGGGCGCCGTGGCATTGGTGGCGCGGCATGGGAGGATCGGGTTTCTTCGCACCTACGGTGTGGCCGACATCCGCACCGGCCGCCCCATGGAGACCAACACCCTGTTTCGCCTGGCTTCCATGACCAAGGCCCTGACCAGCGCCGCGATTCTCATGTTGCAGGATGAAGGAGCGCTATCGGTGTCGGATCCCGTCTCCAAATTCCTGCCCGGCTTTGGCCGGCCGAAGGTCATGGTGAAACGGGAGGGAGAGGACGAGCGGTTGGAGCCCGCGGAGCGCGAGGTGACCCTGCGGGACCTGCTGACGCACACCTCCGGCTATTCCTATGGACGGTCCGGCCCGAACGGCCTGCAATGGATTTACCGGCAGGCGGGGGCGGTGGACGTGTTCGTGCCCAAGGAGGAAAGTACGGAGGAGTTTGTCGATCGGCTCGATGATCTGCCGCTCCAATTCCAGCCGGGCCGGGACTGGCTGTACGGATTGTCCACGGACATCCTGGGTCGCGTGGTGGAGGTTGCCTCGGGACTCACGCTGGACCAGTTCTTCCGCGAACGCCTCTTCCGCCCGCTCCAGATGTGGAACACCGGCTTCTTCATTCCCGAACCCCATCGTTCGCGGATGGCCTCCCTCTACACGCCTTCCCAAGACGGCCGGCTTGAGCGTGTGACCGACCAGCAGGTGACGGCCGAAGGCTGGAGCTTCTCGGAGGATTTTTGCTTCGCGGGATCGCGACGGTTCTTTTCCGGCGGCGGCGGGCTGGTGGGACCGGCCACCGACTATGTCCGCTTTTTGCAGATGATCCTCGATGACGGAGTGTGGGAAGGGCGGCGGCTCCTGTCGCGGCAGGCGGTGCGGAGCATGACGCACGATCAACTTGGAGGGCTCCAGGTACCCGACTGGGGTCACGGGGATGGATTTGGTTACGGCTTCGCGGTTGTGACGTCCGACAACAGGCATCGCGACGTGGCCTCGGTGGGGACGTTCTCGTGGGGCGGGTTGTTTCACACCTATTTCTGGGTGGACCCGCAGGAGGGGTTGATCGGGCTGCTCATGACTCAGGTGTTTCCGTTCGGCCACCTCCAGACGCGCGCGACCTTCAAGCAGCGCGTGTATGAGGCCATCGATGATTCCGGGTTCTACCGGACCTACTGGTATGAGAAGGGCATGGATCACGCCAACCCCTTCTTCAACGCGCGCCAACTCCGGGTCAACGCCCCCGAAGCGACCTTGAACGAGGCCTTTGCCGAGCGAAGCGAAGTGCGATCCAGCGGGTTGGCCCGGATCGAGGTCCCCTTGGACCTGCGCAGCGTGCGCCGCGCCGATCTTTGCGTCGAGGTGTGGGGCGGGCACCCGGGCACCGCGGCCAAGCGCACCAGCATGAACGGGCGCCTGAACCTGCGGTTCCCCGAGGTCGGCAGCGAGGAGGAGCATTGCACCCACCAGTACCCGCTTCTGAACCTGCCCCTTCATTCCCTGGTGCGTGGCCACAACTCGCTGCAGTTCGCGTGCGACCAGGGACGTGCGTTCTGGGGACATTACATCGTGGACAACGCCGGCCTCCGCGTCGGGTTGCCCGCTGATCATCCCAGCCTCCAACGCCATGCCGGCTTTGCCGCGCGAGTGGAATCCTCATTCGACTACGACCAGGACGCCGTCCGGCTCTCCTTGGCGGGCGATCCCGACGCGTGGAAGGCCGTGGCCGAAGTGTGGTACCAGGCCCGGTTCCGCGGCTATGACGAGAACGGGGACGGATGGGAGAGCGACTGGCACGGGATGACCAAGAGCCGCCGTCCCTACGCCATGCTGGGAAGGGCGACCCAACCGCCGTTTGAGGTGTCCTGGGACACGCGGCTGGTCGCCGCCCAGGAGCAGGTGTCCGTGCGGGCCCTCATCACCTTTCAGGACGACACCAACCTTCTTTACCAAACGCCCGTCACGAGCGGCCTGCGCATCCCGGAACGAGACGGCGTGCGGGTGTCGCTGCACAAGGCGGTCATGCTGCCGGCGCCGTTCTGGTCGCGCGATGGAAGAAAACAGTCCTGCACCATCGAGCTGCCGGTGGAACCCTCTCGAATCGAGGCCGCCGAACTGCACGTGGCCACCTGGACCGGTGGCGCAGGGACGGTCACGGATTACTTCACGCTCAACGGAAAGCCGTTCCCAGTGGCGGAAGGCGAGGGACACGAGGTGATGTATTCCAAGCTGCCTGTCGATCCCGCCCTCCTGCGCAAGGGCTCCAACCGGATCGAGCTCCGTTCCGACACCACCCATCACGGCATCGAGGTATTCAAGCCCGGCCCCGCCCTGGTGATCCGCGTGCGCCCATAGCACGGCACGGCATCACACCCACGCAGGGCGGGTGTGATTGGAAATGGGTGATGCTCAATTGCGATGCAGCCGCAGGATTAAAGTTGGAGTAAGAGTAAGAGCAAGAGCAAGAGCAAGAGCAAGAGTAAGAGTAAGAGTAAGTCATTCCCCAGACGTCGCTGGGAAAAGAACGCAGCGCAGCGGGTTGCGTCACAAGGTGAGCCATGGGCGGCCAGAGCACTCTACATCGCACCATATCAAAGGCCCCTCACCCCGGCCCTCTCCCGCCGGGAGAGGGAGTATCGTCTTCCGCACGGAGAAAGGCTTTCGATCTGGACCCGCACCCTCCTCGGGGCTTGCTGCTCCCTCTCCCGCCGGGAGAGGGTCAGGGTGAGGGGCCCGGTACAACGACAATATGTTGGTCGTTCTTTTCGGATCAAGGACTTGGTGCTCAGTGACCCGTTCCTTACACGGTGAAAGCAACACGCGTTTGTGGTTCCGACTTCAGGCGGTCCGGTTTGCGGGCCGCACGGGTCATGGTCCACATGCCCATTCAGATCCCCTTGGATGAGGGGGGGGCACATGAAGACCATGCCCGGGCCCACTCTCGGCAACCAATGAACATGAACATGGACATGACGAATCCAGGCTCCTCCTTAATGCGTTCCCACGGGCGAGCCCTCGTCGCGCTGACCCTGTTCCTGGCGCTTGGAAATGTGATTGCAGCGGCAATCCCGGAGGGCCAGCTGGTGATCGACCCGGAGCATCCCCAATGGATCATGCGCCATGCCCAGCAGCACGTCTTCCTATCCGGGCCGGGGGATCCGGAAGGCTTCCTGTATCGGGGAACCCGCCGGGAGGACGGCACGCGCGAAGGTGACCAGGAGTCACTCATTGCGAAGCTGGCGCAGCATGGAGGCAATTGCATTTACATGCAGGTGGTGCGATCCCACGGCGGCGATGGACGACCCGACCACAATCCGTTTGCAGACTCCGACCCGGCAAGTGGCCTGGACGCGGAGATTCTCGCGCAATGGGAACGCTGGTTCAGCCAGATGGAAGGGAAGGGGATCGTGATCTACCTGTTCCTCTACGATGATGCGTCCCGGATCTGGGACACCGGCGATGAGGTCGGCCCCGCGGAGCGTCGTTTCATCCAGGAAATGGTCGGCGCGTTTCGGCATCATCGAAACCTGATCTGGATTGTGGCGGAGGAATCGGAGGAGGCCTACAGCATGGAACGTGTGCAGCGCATCGCCGGCCTCATCCGGGAAGCCGATGTGCCGGGGCGGATCATCGGCAACCATCACCATTCCGGCACCACCTTCAAGGCCTGGCGGCAGGACGGAGCCCTCAACCATTTTGCCATGCAGTGCAACGTGCCCAATGCCGAGGTTCATGCCCACGCCCTGGAAGCGTGGCGCAAGGCGAAAGGACGTTACCATGTGATCTACTCCGAGAACACCGAGTCGGAGGGGGCCGACATCGAGAGCCTGCGCGACTATCTTTGGGCCAGCGCCATGGCCGGTCTCATGCCGATGCGGCTGGGCATCGACATTGCCAATACGCCGCCCGAGACGCTGCGCCTGTTCCGGATCCAGGAGCGATTCTTCATCGGCACCCCGTTTTATCGGATGTCACCCCACGACGAACTCGCCGGAGAGGGGGCCCGCTGGGTGCTGGCCGATCCCGGGCACGACTACATCGTTCTGGCCCAGCCCGAGGCTCGGTTCGTCCAGGTGCAAGGGCTGCCCGCCGGGACCTACCGCCTCAAGTGGGTGGATTGTGTCAGTGGCAACAATCTCATCCAGAACGGCGTCGTGATTCAAGCCGGAGCGCATGCCCTGAACAAGCCGCCGCTTCTGGGGGACCATTGGGCGGTGGCTCTGCAGCGGGTGGAACCTGGGCGCTAGCAGGGCGTTCAACAGCCCACGCGACCGCTGTAGCCGCCGACAGACCCGCCACGTTCCACGTGGTCAGGAGGTGGATTTCGGGGAATCACCGCCAATCGATACCGCCTCGCACCGCGGCGGCCGCTTGTTCAGCCCATGACCATACAATTTGGATGCTGCGAATGCTCCGGGCGTCGCGCAGGCCTTCGAGCAGGCGGAAGTCGCCGGCATCCGGTTCGGCGAGGAACACCGCCTCTTCCTGCGCGCCTGGGGCAAACTCGATGGGGCCGCGGCGTGCAGCACGTGGCCGACAGCATGGCCTACCTGAGGGATACTCCGGAGATGCCGGCCGCCCTCGCCGGCTGGTCGTCCGTCCAGCCGCAGGCCGCCCTGGCCTGGCTGGACGGCCAGGAGGACGGGGACACCAAGGAGAACCTTGTCTATGGGTTGCTCGACGGCTGGGCCATGACGGATTTCCTGGCCGCCGCCCGCTATGCGGAAAGCCGGCCGCGCAGCACGGCCCGCAACCGATTCCGTCAATTGCTCCTGCACCGCAGCCTCAGGGCCGGCGGACTCGACGGGGCGCAACAGTGGTTTTACGGGATCTCCAACGACGAACACAATCAGCGCTACAGGGAAATGGCCTTCGGGGAAGTGGTGGACGTGATGCTCTATCGTGATCCCGCCGCCGCGGCACACTGGATCACTCAGATGCAGGGACAGCCCTTTGTCTCGCAGGAAACGATCCTCCGCACCGCCTCGAGCATGGCCTCCACCGCCAACCCCATGGACACCCTTGCGTGGCTGCAATCCCTGAGCGGCCTGGATGAGGCCACTGAATCCAGGGGCATGACGAGCATCGTCGGGACCTGGGCGACCCGGGATGCCGAGGCGGCCAGCCTCTGGTTGGATCAACAGACTGATAGTCCCCATTACGACGCCATGGCGGGCCAGTTCGCCCGCAGCATCGCCGCCAGCGCGCCCGACACGGCCCTGGCATGTGTGAACACCATCGAGGACGAAGCGCAACGCGACGTGGCATTGGCGCAGGTGACGCGCACGCTGGTGCAACGCCATCAGGACGCCGCCGTCGCCTTCCTCGTGGGGTCCGGCCTGGACTTGAGTCGGGCGCAGGTGCTCTACGACCAGGCCATGCAGTCGGCACAGCCCCAGTTCTCATGGTCCTTCGCGCCCAGCGGACAGGTGGATTTCGACCGTCAGCATATCACCATCATGGGGGAGGGGCAGACCTTGGATGTGTCCGGTTCGTTGAATCACATCGTGCTGGACACCTTGGGCGTGGTGGAGGGAGATGCCCAAGTGCAGGACGTGAAGGTGGAACATGCCTACAGCCCGGATGGAGCCACGATTATCAAGGCCAGGACGGTCACCCTGGACCAACGCTAGCAGCCCGTTCAAGAACCACTGACCGGTGGTAACCGTCCCGCGGCCGCGGGATGAGGGCGCGGATTCGGCGGGAATATGCCTGCGCGCGTCCGCCTCGTGACCTCGGCGGCTACTTCTTACTGCTTGCTCCCAGGAGCCGCGCCTTTCGTTCGTGACGTGAGGCATGCGCCCCGGCAGACTCTGGTCCAGACCACAACCCCGTTTGCCCTCCTTTGCCATGCCAGAAAAGGTCCTCATCATTGTCGGCGACGCCACCGAGACGGTGGACACGCTCTATCCCTATTACCGGCTCCTCGAAGGCGGCTACCAGCCGGTGGTCGCCGGGCCGGAGGTCAAGCGCTACAACATGGTTCTGCACGAGGTGAAGCCCGGATGGACCATCACCCGCGAATGGGAGGGCTACACCATCCAGTCGGACATCGCGTTCAAGGACATCCGGCCCGAGGAGTATCTCGGCATCTTCTTCAGCGGCGGACGCGCCCCCGAATATATCCGCTACGACGAAGACCTCCTGCGCATCACCCGCCATTTCTTCGATGAGAACAAACCCGTGGCCAGCGTATGTCATGGCGTGGAAATCCCGGCGGCGGCGGACCGGGTCAAGGGACGCCGCATGGCCACGGTGCCCAAGTGCAAGTTCGACCTGGAAATCTGCGGCGGCGTGTTCGTCAACGAACCCTGCGTCGTGGATGGCAACCTGGTCAGCGGCCGAACCTACCACGATCATGGCCACTACATGGGGGTCTGGATGAAGCTGCTCGACCAGGCCGCCGCGGCCCGACGATGAGTAGCCGCCGACGTCAGGAGGCGGTTTCTGGTAGCCATCCAACCACGAAAACCGCCTCCTGACGTCGGCGGCTACTTGCCTTCCATGGGCTTTAGAACGTGCTGTTGGGGGACGAGGCGGACTTCAGCGGCACAGGCGGCAAAGGAATCCCACTCAACGCGGGGAGGGTGGCGAACGATGGCCGGGGCGCGAATGCCTTCCTCAAGGAATCAATGCCCATCGGCGGGTCACCAGGCGATTGTTTGGAGGAGGCGGCGCGTGGCAAGGCGTGCCTGAAAAAACGTGCAACCAACCCGGCATCCGGAGTGTTCAGGCACGGAGCCGCAGGAAACCACTCAGGCAGCGGACATTTTTTTTACAACTCGCGCCTAATAATTCTTCAGCCCTTGTGTCTTGCTTGTAGAACCGACCGGACAGCGATCCGGAAAGACCTCGAGATGAGCTCCAACGGAACCAGTCAATTCGACCAGATCGCCGCGGAAGAGGAGCGCTGGTTGATCGCCCGCTGCCTGCGGGGCGACGGGGCGGCCTGGGACGAGTTGTTCGACATGCACTATGGGCCGGCCGCGCGGTTTGTGTTTCAGTTGGGGTTCGAATTGACCTGTCAGGATGTGGAGGAGGTTTGCCAGGAAGTCTTCCTGTCGGTGATTCGCAATCTGAGCGGGTTTGAGGGCAAGTCCCGGCTCCAGACCTGGATTTTCCGCATCGCGGCCAACAAGGCCCGCGATTTCTGCCAGAAGCAAGGGGCCGCCAAGCGAGGCGGCGGACGGGCCGCCGTGCCGATTCATCCGGTGGATCGCGACGTGGGGCCCAGCGTCGATCCTCCCAGCCCGGCACCCGACCCGAGTGGTAGGCTCATTCAGTCCGAGCACATGGAGTTGATCGGCCACGCATTGCGCCAGTTGGGCGATTACGAGCGTGAGATCATCGAGATGCGCTACTTCGCGCAACTCAGCTACAAGGAGATCGGAGCCAGCCTCAACCTCAACGACAAAACCGTCAGCTCCCGCCTCAGTCGCGCCGTGGCCCGGCTCAAGGTGCGCGTGCAGGCCATGACCCGACCCCCGGCCTGCAGGGAAATGCTGGCCATGCCGTCATCGGCGTCCGGCGACCAGCGCGCCGCGCTCTAGCTCCCCAAGGGCGCTCTTCCCGTTTGTAGTCCCGCCTAACAGCCCGTTCAATAACACATGAACCGCATGTAGCCGTCCCGCGGCCGCGGGATCAGGAGGCGGATGTCACGGTTTCATGACCGTCTGGTACCGCCTCGTGACCTCGGCGACTACTTTTTAAACGGGCTGCTAAGGGCTCTCCTCCGAGGCGGCACGCATGCGCTGCACCAGTGCTTGCAGGTCGGCGAGGCTCTGGCGCAGCTCCCGGATCTCCTCGTCCCTGGTGTCAAGTTCCCGGCGCATGCGTGAGTGCAGTCCCTGGATGGCGGCCAGCGCCACCCCGTCGGCATCCACGGTGGCAATGTGCCGTTCGTCATGACCCACCCCAAATGCTTCGTGGAAGTCCTGCGCCATCGGCCCCATGTGCCGGATCGGTTCCTGGCCGGAACGGTAGTTCCATGTCTGGATGGGCAGTTCATTGACGCGGTCCAGCACGGCTTCCGTGTCCACCGGAGCGAAGTTGTCCTTGAGGTTCCGATCGCTGAGGGAGGAGAAGGCGCCTTCCCCAGGCAGCAGTTCCACGCCAATGGTGAGGGTCGGTTCGGAGTAGAAGCGGACGCCGCCGCTGGCCCGCACGATGAACTGATTGGTGCGGGAGGTGAGGAGGTTGCCACCGGTGTTGTCGGCCCAGACAAAGGAGCCGGTGTGAAGGGCCTTGGCCCGGGTCCCGCCCGCGAAACTGGCCCGGCCGAGCGCATAGTTTTCGAGCCCGCCGGGAACGCTGGCGTAGGTGCCACTGTTGGTGTTGCGGAAACCGCCCCCGATGACGGCGGCGGAGGCGGTGCCCCGGATCACATTGGCGGCGCCCCCGCCGATGGCGCCTTCGTTGGCCCCGTCGATGATGAGGTTATCGTTGCCGCCCGCGATGGTGGATTGAAATATGTCCTGACCCACCTCGTTGTCGCTGCCCCCGCCGATGGTCGTGCCGTCGCTGCCTGCACCGATGAGGTTGCCGGTGCCGCCGGCGATGACACTGTTCTGACTGGCCAACCCGATGGTGTTGGCGATGCCGCCCCCGATGACCGTGCCGTCCCCTTCGGGAAAGCTGTAGTTGTCCGAGCCCCCGGAGATCACCGAGCGATCCGCGGACGCGGTGTTGTTGTTGCCGCCGGCGATGACCGTTGCAAAGGTGTCGCTCTGGATGACGTTGACCCGCCCTCCGGAGACGACGCTGTCCGTGGCGGTGGGGCCGATCTGGTTAAGGGCGCCGCCGGCAATGACGTTGTAGTGGCCGGCCGCTTCGATGAGGTTCAGCAGACCGCCTCCCACGGTGGCCTGCTCGGACTCGGCGAGGATGGTGTTCCCCAGGCCGCCCGCCACGACGGACTGCGGCGAAGTGGATGCCACCAGGTTGCTGCTTCCACCACCGATCACGCTGCCCTGGGCGGCCGCGGCATTGAGCATGCCGCCACCCACGAACGCTTCGAAGCCCGCCACGTTGCCCAACCCTCCGGCGATGGTGCCGAAGTTGCCGTCCACAACATTGGGAAGTTCGAATACCTCGAGCCCGAAGCTGTCCGCCGTGCCGCCGCCTCCGATGGCGGCTCCGCGCACACCGGTGCCGGCCACATTGCCGGTGTAGCCTCCCAGAACGTTGAAGCTGTGAAGAGAACCGAGGTAGGGGTCTGGGTCAGGCTCCAGTCGCAACGCCGGCTGACTGGCCACCTGGAGTGCCAGGGTGGCGTTGCCCGTGTTGCCGAGGAAGGTGGGATTGAACACCGAACCGGCCAGCACGACGCCCGCAGTCTGGGCATGCAGGGCATACGGCACGGGCATCAGCGGCTGGCGCGGCGCAAGCGGTTGGAATACTCCAACGCCTGTCGGCCGAACCGCCACCTCCAGCCATGTGTCCTGGCCGTTGAACGGAGCGCTGCCGAAGTTCAGGGCCACCGTGAACAGCCCATTGTCCACCTGGGTCGCCGTGACCTGCTGGCTGGCAATGGGTGTTCCACCACTGGCCGTGTAATGGAGGTTGAAGCTCATGTCATATTCGCCCTCGGCCGCGACGCCATCCATTTGGAGGCTGCCTTGGTAGGTGAAGGCGGTGGTTTGGCTAAATGCGGAAGCGCCTCCCAAAAGAAGGGCCAGCATGAACGGGACACAGTGGTGGACGATACGGGTCGGCTTCATAGGCATCTGCAGGGTGAATCACTTGGTCCTCTAACAGAATCGGGTGCTGGTGACAATGAAAATGGAGGACATCGCCGCGCACCCCCACTTCACATCAGGGCGGTTGACAATGTCGGCACAGGCTGTGCAGCGGGTTAGGGCACAGTGTGAACCATGGGCGAGGAGAGACAATAGATCACACCCTATCAAAGGCCCCTCACCCCGGCCCTCTCCCGCAGGGAGAGGCCTTCGACGAGCTCAGTCGAGCGGAGGTCGGTCCTCCGCGCGGAGAGAGGCTGCCGCCCTGATCCCCCTCACCCTGGGGTGGCATGCTGTTCCCTCTCCCCCCTGGGAGAGGGTCAGGGTGAAGGGGCCCGCCAAAACAACAACATGTTGGTCGTTCTTTTCGGGTAAAGGGTAGGAGCAAGAAGTGCTCATCTTGCACCTACTGTTACTTCCATCCAATTCCTGCGACTGCATGGCATGGCATCCCTGGTCCAGCCAGGAAGGACCGGCACCTCGCCCCGCCCAACCTGTGTCCGATCAAAGGATGCGTTCCGCCTCGCAAAGGCTCAGAAAGTCTTTCCAGGTCAATTCCAGCCAGGGATCCAGCGTGCGGGCATGAAAGAGGGACCGGATTTCAATCCGCCGCATGGCCTGGGCGAGAATGCGGCTGATGCGGGATTCGTGGGTGTTCCACAGGAGGCCGATTTCGCGCTGGGTCAGGCCATGCAGGTGGACAAGCCGCAGGATGACCAACTCCTCCGTGGAACACGACCCCAAGGCGTGCTGCAGGGATTGCCGCAGGATGGTGCGCAAATCCTCCCCTTCATCGGTGGGGCAAGCCGGAGCGGGCCGGTCGTGCAGCATCGCGGGCGTGTCGCCGGCCGGCGTCTCAGGTCGGCGCCATTGACGGCGCTTGTAGTCGATCAAGCGCCGGACCGCCACGGTGCGCAGCCAGGCGCGCAGGGGCAGGGTCCCCTTGAATCGATGCAGGAGCGATTCTCCGGTGCCGGGACGGGGAAGGCAGTCGAGCCACAGGGACGCCACCACATCTTCGGCCTCCGTCGATTGCGCGCCCCGGGCCACGAGGGTGCGCTCCAGAAAGGGTGTGTAGGCGCGCACCAGGGCATTCATCTGTTGGCTGTCTCCGGCCAACACGGATTGAACAACCTGCATGTCCTGGGAAAGCTCTTCCTCGGCGCCTTGCATGGACGCCGCGAGCATCCTAATCGAGAGGGACGAAGGCAATGCGAAAACGCAGGAATCCACGGCGCCGGGTGACCAGGGTGAAATCGGAAACGGGTGATATTCCAATTCCACCCAGCGGCAGGCCTATGAAGGGAGTATGAATAGGTCATTCCCCAGACGCTGCTGGGGAAAGAAGGCTGCGCCGCGGGTTGGATCACAAGGTGAACCATGGGCGAGGAGAGGACAATAGATCTCACCCTATCAAAGGCTCCTCACCCCTTCCCTCTCCCGGCGGGAGAGGGCGGCCCGTCCACTCCGTGGAGAAAGGCCCCTGCGCTCATCCCTCTCACCCATCCCGGCTCGCTGTTCCCTCTCCCCTCGGGAGAGGGTCAGGGTGAGGGGCCCGGCAAAACGACAATATGTTAGTCGTTCTTTTCGGGTAACGGGTATGTGTAAGAGCAAAAAACGCCCATCATGCTCTTGCTCCCTTTGGTCACCCTCTATTTATCGCCCTGTAACGAGCAGTCCGTGCCGATCCTGTCTTGCCAGCCGTTTTCCATTCCGATATCCCATCCTCATGCTCCCCGCGGTCGAAGCCACCAGCCCACGCGTTGCCTGGGTGAGGGAACATTTCCGACCGTGCAGGCGGGCCATGGCAGGGGCCTGGTGGCTGCTCTCGACCTTCATCCTTCTCGGACAGGCATCCGATCCCGTGTTCAGGTTCGAAACCGGCTCTTTTGAGGTGGGCGAGAACGACACCCTGCTTGTGCGCGTGCAGAAGATCGGTCCGGGCGCCGGCAGCGTGCATTACGCCACCGTGGACGGCACGGCCCTGGCCGGATGGCACTATGAAGCGCGCGAAGGCTGGCTGCATTTCCTGTCCGTGGAAACCAACAAGACCCTGCCCTTCATCCGGACCGGGAACGACTTTCTCACCAATGAACCACGCCGGTTTACCATTGTGCTGAGCGATCCCAGCGCGGGAAGCCTCGGCGAAGGTGAGCGTCAGTTGTTAAGGCAATATGCTGGTTCGTTGCTACTTGAAATTTGACTTGTCGAACAAGTCGCGACTATGCATAGATAATCCTATGAATGACAATAGTATTTGGAGCTCCATATTTTTCCGCAATCAATGCAGTCATTTGCTTTGGATCTCATCCCTATGCTTGACTGCATCAGCACAACAACTCCCAGCATTACTTGACTATCCTCCACCGCCTATCATCGTGCCTTTCGATTACACAAGTTTACGCACAACAGCCGAGCTGCAATCTAAACTTAGGTCTAGTTACTTTGGCGAGGATTCATGGCTTCTGGATACTGAACTGAATGTATCCTTTGCCTCTTCTGAATCACAAATCCAGCCACTTGAAACCACTTCAGACGGAACTGGTGGATCTGGGAATGGACAAATCCTTGTTACTCCATACGCAGGGCAGAGTGGGCTAATTACAGGGTTTGTCCAGATCGCAATACAACCTGAGCTTGCAATCCAACTAGGAGCTTCTTGGAAGATTCAAGATGTTCATGAAGATTTTGTGGAAGACGTAGACACCATCATCATTATAAGTGACCTTGATTCATTTACTATTGAGTTTAAGCCCATCTCTGGATTCGATTCTCCCAGTTATCAAACAATTGCTGTAGTGGCGGATGAACTAACAACTATAGAGGTAAACTATAAAGTGGTTCCACCAGAGTTGCGTCTAGATTTCAACGGCGACTTGATGATTCGTGGCACAGCAAACACGTCATACCGCATTGAGTCCTGCACGGTTCTTAAGCCGATAATCTGGGATGAAGTCACCGAAGTAACTATTAACACCAACCAAATGTGGCAACTCATAGGCAACGTCGCACTTCTGTCGACGCCTGCTCAGTTCTACAGAGCTGTATGGCTGCCATAGCTAGCGCTCCCCTTACCTGCTAAGCTGCCTGGTTTGGCAAGACAAATTGGAGGCGCAGCAGATTACGACTGCTAGAGCTTCTGCAATCAATCTGAGGCTTTACATGTAACCTCGAACACATGGAGTCTCTTTAGTGCTTTCTGTTACTTCACCGTCTGCAATTTGACCATCATGTCGCGAACATAGCTGTTCGGGTCATCTTTTGCACACGCGATGTGGTGGTCGCGATAATCGGCCGCTGTTGCGTCGTGGCCCGGGGCGGCCGGGCTGGGCCAGCGGAGATTGTTGCGGTGACTCCAGAACTCCTGACATAGCAGGGTGGCAAAATGTCCGCTTTTTTTCAGTTTGACTCGCGGATGGCGTAGCGCAGGCGCAGGGAGGAGCCGGGGAATCGGGTGTCGGATTGGTTGAGTTGTTCACACAGTGCGGCGACGGCGCGAGTCCGATGTGGGGAGCTCAGTGGAGCCAGGGTCAC
>Ga0302046_10002282_pt1 | contig 17836 bp, 20 predicted proteins | sample RVTome_11_FD_200261 | JGI IMG/M metagenome (GOLD analysis project Ga0302046, IMG submission 200261) | Soil microbial communities from uranium-contaminated site in the Upper Colorado River Basin, Wyoming, United States - RVT147D111 (version 2) ...
GCATCGGGTGTCCAAGATTCCGGGTCAACTCCATTCGACATCACCAGCGAGGACGCGGATTTCGGACAAGGAGACTCACGTATTTCTTCAAAGGATCGCCTCAAGGCTTGCTAAATCTGGCTTGAGGACAGGTACTGGAGGCAGTGTCCGAGCCGTTGCGTCCACGTCCTTTAAGCCGGTCGAAGTCCCGATCACGACAATGGTGTCCTCGTTCTGGGCAATGCCTCGTTTGCGAAGTTCCGAAGCGGCCGCGACGCCGAGAGCGCTGGAGGCCTCCAGATACAGCCCCTCGTTCCGTGCGACCAGAGCTTGTGTCTCCATGATCTCCGAATTGTCCGCGACGGCCACCGCATGGCCGTTGGAGCTGCGGATCGCGTGAAGAGCCTGGAAAGTGCCAATGGGCGTCGCGATGGAGAAGGCAACCGAAGGCGCCACGTTGACTCGTGGAGGTGTTTCGAGATTGTCCCGGATCGCTGCCTCGTACGTCCCCGAGACTTCGGCCGCGATCATTCGGGGTAACTGACTGATTCGGCCCATGACAACCAGGTCTTCGAAACCACGCAGGATCCCGATGATGCCGTCACCGTAGGCGGTAGGAACCACGACGAAGTCTGGTGCCCGGCCCAAGTCTTCGAGTATCTCGAAGGCGATTGTCTTGTAACCATCGACACCAAACGGGTTCGAGCCAAAAGGAGGATCGTTGAATCCGGACAATGGCATCCACCCACGTTGGGCCACCGCTGCGGTCATGACCTCCCACCGTTGGGGTCCAGTCTCGTAGGCGACGACGAGTGCACCATAGGCCTGCATCAGTACCTTCATGGTCTGTGGCACCGACTCGATGGTCAAAGCCACACAAGGAATCTGCGCTGCAGCCGCATACGCCGAAGCTGCTGCCCCATGGTTTCCTGTGCTCGAGACCACCACCGCGGCGGCTTCCAGCTCCCGGGCCTTGCTCAATGCGACCGCAGCCAGCCGATCCTTATATGACCACGTGGGATTGACGCTCTCGTTTTTGATGTAGAGGTTGTCGATCCCGAGCATCGAGCCCAGCCGGTCGCACAGGAGAAGAGGCGTGTCTCCCTCCCCTTTGCTGACAACGGCGAGCTCATCGTCCAGTGGTAGCCAATGTCTGAACCGGAAGATGCCCGGCTCCTCGTCGCGAACCTTGCCGGAGGAGACGCCGTCCGGGTCGTAGGCCGGCAGCGGGTTCGCCAAGACTCCGTCCTCGAGGCAGGCACGGCACGGCGAGAATGCCGTTGTCTCGTCGATGTGAGCGCCACATCGAGAGCAGATCAGATGCCCTAGATACGCACCGCTCACACGGGCACCACTCGAAGCGATCTGTCGAGCTCGGCGATGAATTCGACACCGTCATTGGTCACCACGACAGTGTCCTCGACCATCATCCCGCCCCAACCCAATTCATAGAAGGGTGTCTCCAAACAGAAGGTCATTCCCTTTTCGAGCACACCTTCCTCACCAGGTCGAATTATGGGCGGCTCGTACACGTCGGCCCCGATTCCGTGTCCGCAGTGCTGACGGGGATAGGGGTCGATCCCGTTCCTCCGCACCGTTTCGACAGCGAGATCGAATATGGACGAGGCACCTACACCCGGTCGCATGGCTTCCAGCTCGGCCTCGACTCCGGCATAGATGGCCTCATAACGGCTGGTCTGGAGCCTATCTGGCTCGCCCAGCACCGCGGTGCGACCCACATCTGACCAGTAGCCGTCAAATGTGCATCCGACGTCGAATCTCAACAACTCGCCGGGCTGCCATGCGCGGTCGGTGGGGTGCACATCGGCCAAGGCGGAGCCGACGCCGATCGAAGCCACGACGAACTTGGGCATCCCGCCACCTTGGGCCATCGTGGAGGCAACTATCCCGGCCAATTCCTTTTCGGTAATGCCAGCGCCGGCGGCATTGATCGCAGCGTCGATGCCCGCGAGAGCCAGGGCGGCGGCCTTGCTCAACCTGGCGAGCTCGCCTGGGAGTTTGGGGCCTCGAACCTCGAGCGCCCAGTTCGACGCCTCAACCAACTCAGATGATGGGGCAGCTTGGCTGATGACCCCAGCAATGCTCGCGTCCTCCAGCGAGCCATCTATCCCAACCCGACCACCGTCGATCCCGGCGATGCGGCAGGCTTCGGCAAGCGCCGCCGCAGAGTCGGGAAACCGATCGGCCATCTCACTTGCCGGGTGCCCGCCGGCAGACATGAAGTAGAAGCGTCCGTAAGGAACAAAATCTTCTGCGTCGACACCGATCTCCAACGCCGGTCCGCTGTCGGCGGATGGTGCGACCAGGATCACCCGGTCCCGTGTCATGACGGCTCTCATCGGATGTCCGCTGAACAAATCCGCCGACACGCTCCTGTATCCAGTGATCTGAGCCACGTTCGCCTCGCTGACGGCGACATAGGCGTCGAGATCGCTCCCTTCCAATGCCTCGCGGAACCGTTGCTGTCTGGCGACTACGAGATCATCGTCGAATGCACTCATCTTGAACCTTTCTCCTCACTGTCCGAGAACAGGGATCACGTCGTTTGCGAACTCCTCCATGGCCTCAATCGTCTCAGGGACCGTGTCGCAGGTGAAAAGGAGAGCTGCCATGGTTGTGACCCCTGCGTCTCGGTATGCAGCGATCTGTTCTGCCACTCCGTCTGCGGTGCCGATCAGGTTTCGATCCTGATAATCGGCCTGTTTGCCCTTGAGTGTTGACTTCGACAGCGACCTCGTGTGGGCATAGATCTGTGATGCTTCGAACGACTTGATCGCAGCTTCGTGTGTCGCCCCAATCGACACGGCTACCTGAAGAGCGACATCGAAGTCTGGAGGAAGCTCTCTATCGTGTTCATCGGCTACTCGCTCGATGTCGGACATGCCCGACGAAATCTCATCGACGGTGAGACACGCCGGCATCCAGCCCTGACACAATGCGCCCGCACGCTGTCTGGTCCCTGGGGCGTTGCCGCCCGACAGTATGGGAAGGGGATCTTGGACCGGCTTCGGGTAGCTCTCAACATCCTCGAATGAGATGTAGGTTCCCTCGTACGACGACCTTCGTTCGTCAAAGAGCGACTGCAGCGCTTCGATACATTCGCGGGTGTAATCGCCCCGATGCAAGTTGCGACCCCGCCACATCGCGGCGAATTCCTCACGGTACGCACCGATCCCGACCCCGAGAATGAGACGACCATTGCTCAGCTGGTCGAGTGTTGCGATTTGTTTGGCGGCAACGACTGGGTGACGGAAGGGCAGGACCATTACTGCGGTCCCAATCTTGATTCGCGGTGCTTTCGCTGCCACAAACGTCAGATAGGTGATCGGGTCGTAGAACCGCGGCGGATCCTCGAACTCGGACCGGACGTAGGCCTGGGTGCTTACATGGTCGTTGCCCCACACCGAGTCGTAGCCCATGCGATCTGCAGCTACGGCGAGCTCAACGGCTTGTTCTATGTCCGCATAGGGTATGGGATACATCATTCCCTCCGTAGCGGTCGGCATGGCTACTCCGAATCGCATTCAGTACGCTCCGTTCTTGGTCGCGACGCATGTGTCGTCATCGGCTCAGAAGGTGGGTGAGGGGAAACGCTCAAGCCTCCACCACAACTATCTCCCTGGGGAGTTGGGTCATGATTTCGGCCCCCGAGGCGTTCAGGACAACGGTGTCTTCGATAAAGGTGCCCCCCTGGCCGATTCGGTAATACGGGGTCTCGACTTCGAAGACCATCCCGGTCTCGAGGACGGTTTCGTCGGATGCGTTCAGGATCGGAGCGTCGTAATACTCGATGCCGATGGCATGACCGACGTGTTGACGCTGGTAGCTCGGGATCCCTGAAGCTCTCACGGCCTCTACTGCACTGACGAAGACCACACTGGCGTCCACGCCCGGCTTCATCATGTCGATGGCAACCTGCTGTCCGGCCTTTGATGCCTCGAACAGTCCAACCAGGTCATCGGCGGGCTCACCAAAAGAGACCAGACGCCCGATATCGGATTTGTACCCGTTGAGGTGACAGCCGATGTCAAAAAAGGCGAACTGGCCCTTCTCGAGCTTGGTGTCCCCAGCGGGGATTTGGCCCAAGGCGAGGTCACGTCCAAACTTGACTAGGCAAAATCCGGGTGTCGCGCCGGCCCCTACAACGGTTTGCTCCCAAACCGTCTTGATCTCGCGTTCGGTCACCCCTTCGGCGAAGGCGGCGACGGCCGCATTGAACCCTGCTTCGGTCACACGCAACGTCTCCCGTAGGGCCGCGATCTCGTCGGGTGTCTTCACCGAGCGGATTAGCCGGAACAGGCGAGTGGCGTCCACGAAGCGGGCGTCCGGGAATCGTGAGGAGAGCTGCTCGAGAACGTCGTTTCGTGGACCTCGCAGGTCTACTCCGACAGCTGCGCCCTCCAGACCCATCTCCGAAATGCCTTCGGCCAGGGCGTCGATCGAATCGCGCCCTGTCTGGTGTGTTTCGGTGGTGGCTCGGAGCTTCGCCTCGTTGTCGGTCAACTCCAGACCGTCCATCACGTCGCGGAAGAATGTGCCGAACGTGATTGGTCCTTTGACCCCTTCGTTGGCAGTAAGGGCAAGGTCGGCCCCACCGATGGATGTGACCACAACCCCTTCATCCGGCTGGTCATTCGTGGCCACTACATAGCTCTCACCGTCGTAGGGAAAGAGCTGCTGACCGGAGTTCCATACGCCGCTCAGATAGAAGTTGTTCTCAACCGAGGATGAGATGATCCCGTCCAGGCCCTCCCGTGTCAGGATCGCCCGGGCGCGATCGACGTTCATCAATGGCATTCACAACTCCCGACCATCTGGGGGTTTCCAACCTGCATCAACTGTCTCCTCCATTGCTCATCTCAACTGTTTTGTGACCGATCGCATCGAACCCGTAGACCTGCTCCAAAACGGTCAGAGCGTCTTCGAACAGGTTGGTCGTCGAAGGAATCGGCGGCAGGTATGCGTCGGTTATCTCGGGGTGTTTCAGCCCTGATGAGGTCAGGACCGCAACAACCGTGCTGTCTGGGTCGATCAAGCCGGCCTCGACCATTCTTGGGATGGCGGCGATGCTCAAAGCAGAGGAAGTCTCTACGTAGATACCTTCGAGTCGGGCCAGGTCATGTTGGGTTTGCAGCAGTTCCTCATTGGTCGCCGAGCGAGCTCCGCCTCCTGTGTCCCGGAGCACGTTGAGGGCCTGATATGTGCTCAGGTTCGACGCAACGGAAACGGCGACACTTGGGTCTCCTTCCGTCGGCATCTCAATGCAGTCCTCGAGGTCGTTGGCGAGGGCGTGCTCGAGTGGTCCATAGATCTCGGCGGCGTGCATTCGCGGAACCTCGTCGAGCAATCCACCTTGGGCGTACTCCTTGAAGCCCTTCCAGATCCCGGTGAACGCGTCGCCGGCTCCCACTGGAACAACAATGTGATCAATGTCGTCACCGAGGATGTCGGCTACCTCGTATCCGATCGTCTTGTAGCCCTCGATTCCGTAGCAGTTGCTCCCGAAGTAGGGGTGGGAGAACACCGTGACCGGGAACCAGCCGAGCTGGTCGACACCTGCTTCGACGAGGGCCCATCGGTCGATGATCGTCGGAGCCGCCAGGAGATACGTGCCAAGGACGGCCATCTGGGTTTTCATGGCCAGGGGAAACTGTTGGGTGGTGAACATGACACACGGCAGCCCTGCGCTGGCGGAGAATGCTGCGGTGGCGGCTCCGGCATTCCCCGATGAGGACCCGGTTATCACCTTCATCCCCAAACGGAGTGCCACCGAGATCGCGGCAGACGCGAGCCGGTCTTTGAATGAGCCCGTCGGATTTCGGCTTTCGTCCTTCACATAGAGATTGCGGATGCCGAGCTTCTGCCCGATCCGATCCACTCGCAGCAAGGGAGTGTCGCCCTCCCCCAGGGTCACGATGGAGTCCTCGTCATCGACCGGAAGCAGCTGGCGATATCTCCACATCCCAGGCGCTTTGCTGGAGTCTCGGGACTGGTTGACCGCCCGGGCCAGAGCAGTCTCGTCGTAGACGACGCTCAGGTTGGTCGGGTGGTTCTGATTGCGGCATCTTGGGCAACCGCCAAAAGTACGGCCTGCCGGCAACTCGAGATCGCATCGAAGGCAACGGAGCCCCTCAGGACGCATCGGAGCACCTGACCAGGCATCTGAGGTCACGCTGCTGCATTGCTTCCAACGGTACACCATTGCGCCCAGTGAGACCAGAGGAATCGATTGCTGCGCGCTTGTGTCGTCGTCAGGATTGCTGAAAAGGGTCGGGCTTAGAGATTGGTCAGTCGGGGAGGGCTCGGACGAGCGCCTCGAGGTCGTCTGCCGCCTCGCCTAGTTCCTTGGGTAGGTCGTGCCAGAGCGATTCGGTTTCGGGTGTCGTGGGAAAGTCGACTGACAAGGCCGCCACGGGGTGCCCGCGGGCGTCGCGGATCGACCGGGCGACAGTGCCGATCCCCGGGAAGAAGCCACCCTTGTTGATTGCATAGCCGGCATCGACGATCTCCTTGAGCTCGCCCTTGAGGATCGACCTATCCGTTTCACCCAGATGGTGTTTCCGTTGTTTCATGAGCTGCGGGAAGAGTTCTTCCAAATCATCAGGCGGCAGGAATGCGAGCATCGATCGCCCTGTGGCCGTGTTCGCCGCCGAGAGTCTTGCGCCCGGATCGATATAGATGTTGATCGGGCCAGGTCCCCGGACAGTGCGAATCACCACAGCTTGATCTCGGTCGAGTGTCGAGAAATAGCCAGTTGCGTAAGGGTGGGGTGCAACAACCTCAGCCAGTGCGCTGGCTGCCCGCTCCTCCAGGGGAGAAGAAGAGATGTACGCCTGGCCAAGTTCCCACATCCGCAATCCAACGCGATAGCCCTTGTTGACCGGATCCTGTTCGAGGAATCGTCTGCGTACCAGTGTCGCCAGTATTCGATGGATGACACTCTTGTCGAGGTTCAGCTCTCTCGAGAGGTCTGCGAGACTCAGAGCCCCTTCTCTTCCATGGAAGGCCTCGAGCACCCTCAAGGCCCGGTCAACGGTTACGTTTTTTGCCTCACCCCGTCCATACATGGTCATCGATTTGCCCGGTACGGAGTATGTGCGGAAGGGTCAAGTCGGGGTGTCTTCTCAGACGACTTGGTTTCCGAGCCACAGCCAGTGTCTACCGCCACGATCACTCACCCTTGTCGTTCGAAAGTGCGGGAATGATAGTTTCTGCGATGACCGTGGCGCTCTCATCGATGGTCGCTCCAGTAGGCGGCAGAGCGACAAACGCAATCTGATCGAAGTCTGACCTCGAGATTTGCAGAAGCTTCTCGGCACAATCCTCCGGCGTTCCATAAACGGCAAACGTGTCGATGATCTCGTCGGTCAGCAGTTCGGCCACGTGGGGCACCTGACGGAACTGCCAGTTGTTTCTATCCAATTCACTTTCCAGCTCTTTGGGCAGCTCGACGCCGATCTCGGACAGAATCGGCCGGCTACTCAACATCGCGGCCATCACCATTCGGCTCACCGCTCGGCGCGCCTCGTCCCGTGCGTCAGAGACAGATATGAAGATCCAGGCGACGCTGTAAATGTCTTCTCTGGCCCGCCGACTCTTGGCAAGCCCCGCGTCGACGTGTCGCATGGCGAACTCGACGCCCTGCTGTTGGGCAAAGCCACCGATGATCACGCCATCGGCAACTTCACCGGCGAGCTCGAGGATCTTGGGTCCACGTGCCGCGATAAAGATCGGTATTGGGCGGAGGGGTTTGAAGTCCAGGTGTGTGTTCTCGAGGCTGAAGTGCTTGCCTTCGTAATCCCCGGTTAAACCTCCGGTCAGCAGTCTTACAACTTCGACGGTCTCTTTGATATGGCTGACCGGGCTGGGTCGCTGAATCCCATATGCGTCGAGTCCCCCACCTGCACCCAAACCAAGGATCGTCCGGCCCCCGGAAACCTCATCAACAGTGGCGATAGCGGCAGCGGTGAGTGCCGGATGCCTCGTATACGGGTTGGTAACGGCCGTCCCCAGCTGGATCCGCTCTGTATTGAGGCCGGCCACAGTCAGACCTGTGTAGACGTTTCGCAGCAAGCGCTCATCCGGAACCCAGAAGTAGTCGTATCCGAGCGACTCGACAAGCCGGGCCCGGTCGGCGAAATCCCTCATTGGCACGTCGACCAACCCGGCAAAACCGAAATCCAAGACTCACTCCTGACCGTGTGGTCTGCGACTCTACGACCCTTGTGTCATCTGCCGCAATCGTCTATCGTCCAATGAGAGGCGCCCGTCCCCGGGGCGGGTTGTCGCAGGCACTGCTTAAGGAGACCTCAATGGCCGCTTCCGAACTGCTTTCAAGCCTTTCGCAGAAGGTGCATCCAAGTCGGGCAGCGCTCGTCACAGTTGACGTCCAGAACGACTTCTTCCACGACAGGGGATATCTTGGCGAATTGGGAGCGCCACTTGGGGGCATCCAGGCAATGGTTCCAAGACTCGAGGAGCTTCTCGCCACAGCTCGCACAGCCAACGTCCCCATCGTCCACGTCATCAGCTATCACGACGAAGTCTACGCGTCAGTTGTCGTCACAGAGCAAAAGCTCCGTAATGGCCACAACCTGGAGGAAAATGGTCGGCAGCGCCGCGATGCCCCCTATTGCGTCAGAGGCACATTTGGCGCCGACCTGTATGGCATCAAGGCCCTTCCGGGTGAGGAGATCGTCGTCAAGTATCGCTACTCGAGCTTCCAGGGCACCAGCCTCGACATGTTGCTGCGCAGTTGGGGCATCCAGACTGTCATCCTGACCGGCGCGGCGACCAACGTTTGCGTCGAATCCACAGCGAGAGATGTGTACTCACACGACTACTACCTGGTCATGGTGGAGGACGCCACGGCTGCCATCACCAACGAAGAGCACGAGTACACGCTGAAGATGATCGACAAGTATTTTGGCCAGGTCGCCAAGGCCGACGAGATCATCGAGGCGTGGAACTCAGGTGAGGGCGTCGAGGCCGGGCCAGTACCTGGCTACCTGCACGCCTCGTAGCTCGACACACAACCAGTTTGATCATTTTCACTCCGTGGCTTTGGGGGTGTGACGCGCCGGGTAGAGACGCACGATCATTTCGATCTCAACCGGTATCCCAAAGGGAAGTGATCCCATCCCCACTGCCGAGCGGGCGTGGATTCCGGCGTCGCCGAAGACTTCCATCAGTAACTCGGATGCACCATCGAGGACACGTGGGTGATCTGTGAAATCTGGATCGGCGTTGACCATCCCGAACACCTTGACGAAACCGGCTACGCCGTCGAGATCGCCCAAATAGTCGGAGATGGTCGCCAGGCAGTTGATCCCCGTGAGCCTGGCCGCGTCGAAGGCCATCTGAAGGGACACCTCCGAGGGCACACGACCCCGATACGCCGGAGCCCCATCGAGAAACGGCCCGTGACCGGCGACGTAGAGGAGACTGTCGACCTCAACCACGTTCTGGTATTTGCCCACCGGTCGGTGGAGAGTCCTGGTCAAGTCGATCCCGAGCTTGTCCAGGCGTTTGGCGATTGTTGATCTCGACGTCATTCGTTCACTTCACCTCTGACGAGTTCGAGCCTCCGGTGCCCGCAAAGGCCGGCATGACCTCGCTGGCAAACATCTGCATCTGCTCGATCACCTCACCGGGGGTGTCCGCCACAACGATCATGCCGGCTAGCTCGGAAACCCCTAGGTCCGCGAGCTCGCTCACCCGTCCGGCTACATCGTCGGGGGTGCCGATCAGGTTGTTTGGGACGAAGGTGTCGATGGCCTGGTTCTTCAGCGTCGACTTGCGTAGTGAGACGAGATGCTCATGCACCTGCGACTGCCGAAAAGCCTGCTCTGCCCCTTCCTTGGTCGTTCCCAGACACATCACATATTGAGGAGCTATCGAAATCTCGTCGGGGCTCCGATCGACCTCCTGTGCATAGCTCGTCAGCATGTGGATCATTTCCTGCAAACGAGCCATGGGCATGCCGGCAGGTATCCACCCATCACACAGCTGGGCGGCACGGCGGAGACTCCCATCGGCGTTGCCCGATGAATAGATCGGGAGTGGGTCCTGGACCGGCTTGGGGTACATCTCGACATCGTCGAAGCCGACGAGCTCTCCATCCATCGACCCCCGTCGCTCGCGGAAGAGGATCCGGAGAGCCTGGAGGCCTTCGGCGACCAGGTCCGCTCGTCGCACGTGTTTCAGATCGGGTCTGACAGCCTCGAATTCCTCCCGATAACCGCCCACGCCTACCCCAAGGGTGATTCGGCCGCCACTGATGTGATCGAGCGACGAGACCTGTTTCGCCAAGAGCACGGGGTCGCGCATCGGGAGCACGATCACACCTGTCATCAGTCGAATCTGGCTTGTCGACCCGGCGAGCCACGCCAGCGTTACCAGGGGCTCGTAATAGCGAGGTGGAGTGCTGAAGGTGTCACGCACATACTGCTGGGTGGAGAGGTGGTCGTTCACCAGGATCGACTGGTACCCCAGGTTCTCGGCCTCGGTTGCGATATGCAGGATGTCGTCGTGATTTCCAAAGGGGAGCGGATAGACCATTCCCTCGACACAGGTCGGGACGGCAACTCCGAACCTCATTTGCGTTGAGTTTTTGTTCGTAGATCAGATCTCATGGCGAATTCGTCCATCTCGTCATACGATACCTAATTGCGCCTGGCGCAAGACAATCCTACACTCCGCCCGCACAGGAGCTGGGAGTAGCTCAGCACCGAGACATTGGGTTGTGGGATACCGTCTCATGCGGAGAGTTCTGCTTACTGACTCCAAAAAGGACTTCCACACCCCGATAGCGCCGACTCCGCAAGGGCGGCCGTGAGTTCGTCACTCTTTGTCACTCTGCTTCTCAATGCGTTGAGTCTCGCCGCCTTGCTCTTCTTCGTGGCAAGCGGTCTGACGCTGATTTTTGGGTTGATGAACGTCGTCAACCTCGCCCACGGCGCCTTCTATTTGCTGGGCGGGTTCCTTGGCCTGTCGGTTATCCGAGCCACCGGCAACTTTTGGCTGGGCATGGTTGCCGGTGGACTCGGTGTCGCTGCATTCGGGTTCTTGACTGAGCAGTTTCTGATGCGCCGCGTTCGCGGCCAGGAACTGCCTGAGGTTCTCCTCACCCTGGGGTTGGCACTTGTCATCAGTGACCAGGCCTCGGTGATATGGGGCAGCGGGACGTCGATCATCGAGCAGCCCGGCTACCTCTCCGGTGTGATGGATCTCAACGGTGTGCTGTACTCCCGCTATCGGCTGTTCGTGATTGCGTGTGCCGTAGTCGTTGGGGCGGCTCTGTTCTTTCTCCACAAACGGACGCGTTGGGGTGGCCTGGTCAGGGCGGGTGTCGACGATCGCGAGATGGTCAGCGGTCTTGGGATCAACATCGAGCGTGTTTTTGCCGGCACGTTCGTGGTCGGCGCAGCTCTCGCTGGGTTCGGTGGCGTGGTCGGCGGTGCCATTCTCGGTCTTCAACCAGGTGGCGACGAAGTCGAGATTCTGCTCCGAACATTGGCGGTCATAATCATCGGTGGCGTCGGAAGTCTCACCGGTGCCGTCCTCGGAAGCGTGTTCATCGGCCTCGTCTCGGTCTTTGGTCAGACCCTCGTCCCCGAGCTTTCTTTCTTCCTCTTGTTCGCGCCTATGGCCTTGGTCCTAGTGCTCAAGCCTCAGGGCCTCCTTGGGAAACCCGCATGACCTTTCCAAGAAGAGCCCTCCCGCTTACCGGTCTGACGGCGATTCTCGCGGCGGCCATCGCCCTCCCATACATGACCGACCGATTCATCGTGAGCGTGATGACTCTGGCGCTCATCTTTGCCTTGCTTGCGCTAAGCATCAACCTTCTCGGCTACGCCGGTCTGGCCTCATTGGGGCATGCGGGGATCATGGCCGTTTCGGCATATGCGTTGGCCGTGACCGCGCTGGAAACAGATGCTGGCTTAATCGTGCAGGCATTGGTGGGGCTCGGATTCGGGCTTTTGGCCGCCGTCATTTTCGGGTTGCTGTCGATGCGGACGAGCGGGGTGTATTTCTTGATGGCCACCCTTGCTCTGGGAATGGTGGTTTGGGGTCTCACCATCCGCCTCACCTCGGTGACAGGTGGTGAGAACGGGTTGCGCGGCCTGGAGAGACCGTCCTTCGCCGAGCCTTACTGGGGCCTGTATTACCTGGTTCTGGGCGTCCTCGTCGCATGTCTCGCGGCGCTTTGGGTGATAACCAAGTCGCCCTTTGGGCTTGCGCTGAAAGGTCTGCGGGACAATGAGGCCCGGATCCAGATGCTAGGATACAACCCCGCCTTCATCAAGATCTACGCGTTCGCTCTGTCGGGCATATTCGCAGGATTAGCCGGGATCCTCTATGCCTACTACAACCGTTTCGTCAGCCCGTCCACAGCCGGGTTTCTGACCTCCGGCAAAGCGGTTCTGATGGTGATTCTGGGGGGGATCGGTACCCTCGCCGGTCCGGTCATCGGAGCCGTCATCATCACTTTTGTGGAGAACGTCGTCAGCTTGTCCACGGCACGTTGGCCGACCGTATTGGGACTTCTCTACATCGTCTCGGTGCTGTTCGCCAGGGATGGCATCGCCGGTCTCGGTCGGACCGTATGGGCTCGTGTGTCTAGCACCGGCCCGTCGAGGGGCAACGGTGCCGGTCTCAATACCCCGGCCGAAGTGAGGAGAGAGTGATCAGAGACACCAATGGACCAAGCATGCCCACCGACCCATCACGTCGGTCGTGGCCCGAAGAAATGGGAGAAGAGATGGAGGAAAGACCGTGAAACGAATAGCCAAGAGCTGGCAGATCACCGCGTTCGTCGCAGTGCTTCTACTTGTGATTACCGCTTGCTCGTCACCGGGTTCGGACGACGCCACCACGACGGTTGCGCCAGGGACGACTGCACCCGAGGAGCCAGGCAGCACGGAGGCACCTACCGATACAGAGGGGCCGACCGACACCACTGTTGCAAGCGGTGAACCGATCCACATTGGGCTGATTGCCCCCCTAACCGGACCGTTCTCGGTTGTATCCGAAGATCTGATAGCGGGTTGGGAAATGTACTGGGAGGACCGAGGCAGCACCATCGTCGCTGGCCGCGAAATCATCTGGCATGCCGCGGACGACGCCAACGACCCGGCGACGGGCATCACACAGGCCAATGGCCTGGTAAGCCAGCAAAACGTGTCGATGATCGTTGGTCCGGTGACCACGGCCGTAGGCTCGGCAGTTGCCGAGGAGATGAATCGTCAGGGGATACCTGTGTTCACTCCGGTGCTAAGCGACGACAATGTGACTCAGCGCAGCCCCCTCGAGGGAGTGGTCAGAATCGCCGGCTGGACCGCCAGCCAAGTCACTCATGTTGCGGGCGCCTGGGCCGCTGATCAAGGCTACGAGACCGCAGCCACGATCTGTTTCGACCTCCAGTTCGGCTACGAGCACTGCGGTGGCTTTGCCAACACCTTCACCGACGGTGGGGGAGATGTGACGCTGCAACTCTGGCACCCGATCGGCGTGGAGGACTTCGCGACATTTGTGTCGCAGCTAAGTGACGCCAATCCCGATGTCGTGTTTGTGGGCAACTCGGGCCCTGATGCCGTGCGTTTCGTCCAGGCATGGGCTGACTTCGGCTTGAAGGATCAGATCCCGCTCATCGCCACGGAAACAACTCTCGACCAGACCAGTCTCAGAGGACTCTCGGCCGAAGCGGCCGACGGCCTCATCAGCGTCGGTCACTGGGCCGAGGGCTGGGACGCGCCGGCGGCGGCTGCCTTCACACAGGCATATCTCGAGCGAGAAGGCCAGATGCCGTCGTACTTTGCCCCCGCGATGTACATAGCGGCAGACTGGATCGCACAGGCGATCGAAGCCCTCGACGGGGACGTCTCCGATACCCAGGCGCTGGTGGATCAGATTCGCGCCATCACACTCGAGAACACGCCCTTTGGGACTCAGAGTCTCGATGATCGTGACCACACCAACCAGTTCGTCCACATCCGCCAAGTGGAAGTGCGTGACGACGGCCTGCTGTGGAACGTTCCAATTGAGACGTACGAGGACGTGAGCCAGTTCTGGACGTACGATCCGGAAGAGTATCTGGCCCAGCCCGCGTACAGTCGGGAGTATCAGGGACTTGACTGGCCGTGATATAGAGCCATTTCAGAGTGCGTTGGAGATTGATGCACTCTCTGTCGCCTTTGGCGGGCTGACTGCCATCGACAATGTGTCGTTGGCAGTCAGCCCCGGCGAACATTTGGCGATCATTGGGCCCAACGGAGCGGGCAAGACGACGCTCTTTAGGGCAATATCCGGCGAGCAGAAAGTCGACAAAGGTCGTGTTTCGTTCCTTGGGGCGGATGTGACCCGGCTCGCGCCCCATCGACGAGCCCAGCTTGGCCTGGGAAGGACATATCAAGTCACGAGTCTGTTCCCTGATCTCTCAGTGGCAGAAAACATCGCTCTCGCCCTACTCAGCAAGTCGCCCCGACGGTTCTCGTCGTGGGCGCCAATTCGGATCGTGGGAGAGTTCTCGGACCGGATCGACGAGGTGCTGGCGAGCGTGCATTTGGGTGCTCGCCGCGACGACGTAGCCGAGCAACTTTCACACGGCGAGCAGCGCCAACTCGAGATTGGCCTCGCCCTTGCCTCCGACCCGCAGTTGCTGCTTCTCGATGAGCCCGGGGCGGGGCTGTCCGCATCGGAGCGCGCCGTGGTCGGTGAGCTGATCATCCATCTTCCGGAGGAGCTGACCCTGCTGATAATCGAACATGATGTCGACCTGGCGTTCCGGGTGGCCCAAAGGGTCATCTGCATGGACCACGGCGCGATCATCGATGAAGGCAAGCCTGCCGAAATTCGTGAGAGCGAACGTGTCCAGGCGGTCTACCTGGGTACCGGGTAATGCTGCGTGTTTCTGGATTGAGGTGTGCCTATGACACGGGGGTCGTGCTGGGAGGGGTTGATCTCACAGTGGCGGAAGGTGAAATTGTCGGGCTCTTGGGCAGAAACGGAATTGGTAAGACGAGTCTCGCGAGGTCGATCGTTGGGTTCCGACCGCCCGTTGTTACTTCAGGAAGCATCACCTACAACGACCAGGAAATGTTGGAGCTTCGGACTCATAAGGTAGCCCAGTCAGGAATCGGATTCGTGCCTCAGGGAAGGCGTGTTTTTGGGAGCTTGAGTGTCTCTGAGAATCTGACGGTCACGTCTCGCGGGGTGGAGGACAGCTCTGGGTGGACGGTTGACCGCGTTTTTGACTTCTTTCCTGGGCTCGCTGAGCGCAAGAGTCAGAAGGCGAAGAGTCTTTCAGGTGGCGAGCAGCAGATGTTGGCTATCGCCCGAGCGTTGATGACAAATCCGACACTCCTCGTCATGGACGAGGCATCGGAAGGCCTAGCGCCCACGGTTCTGGTAGCAATCGGAGAGCGACTAGCCGAGCTGAAGGGTTCGGGAGTCAGCGTCCTCCTCATCGAACAGAATGTTTCCCTGGCCCAGTCGTTGGGCGACCGGATCTGTCTTCTCGGAGGGGGCGGTACAATCGTTTGGGAGGGATCGCCAGAAGAGTTTGTTCAGGCGGAGGCAGCCCAGCGCGAACACTTGGGAGTCTGATCAACTCGAGTAGCAATCCTTGGGTGAGGCAGAAGACTGGATCGAAGATGCTCGTCCCGATAGGAACCCTCCGATAGATCGAAAGGGGCTTGGAACCATGTCTCGGAAGGAAGTGGCTGACACCATGACCTTCGGAGTCGTGTTCATCAGAGAAGGAAGCATCTGGACAGTGATCGCGCCGAACGTCCATCCAGCACACAGTTGGGGCCGAAGTCTGGAAACCGCCACCGAGCACATCAAAGAGGCGATAGCTCTGGTCCTCGATCTGCCGAAAGGATCGGAGCAATCGATCGTATTGGACGCCGAGTACATAATCGACGGCATGAGAGACGGTGCCATTTTCGGCGAGGCCCGAGATGCTCGCCAGACCCTCCGCGACGCCCAGCACAGGGCCGACGAGACATTGAGGGAAGCCATCGAACATGGCCGAAAACACGGTCTTTCCATCAGGAACATCGCAACGATGACCGACGTCTCATATCAACGCGTCGCACAGATCTCGTCGCGCTCGCGGATTTGAGGCCAACCCGGCTCATTCCTTCCCGGCTCGAATTCCCCAGACTTGCTGTTGTCTCCGGCCACCGCACCCAGTTCCCAAGCGCGCGGTTTGATGCGTGCGCACAAACCACCTGGTCAGAGCGAACATCACTCAACTTTGAACTAGGTGCGGTTGCTCCGTCGCTTCCTAAGGCGAGGCTTCGCCGATGTGAATTGGCACTGCTTGCTCGTCACCGCTGTCAAATACGGCAATGAGTTCCAACCGTGCTCCCAGCTTTTCGAGATACTTCCGAAGCGTGGAGAGCCTGAGGTCGCCCGCCCGCTCGAGCTGGGAAATGGCGGATTGGCTTATGTCCAGCTCGGCTGCAAGATCCTCTTGTGAGATTTCGAGGGCGCGTCGAAGTTCGTATAGGCCGATCTCCATCAGTGTTTCCTCGCGAAGCGCATTAAGGCGTTCTGGGGCGCCCGTGCGCTCCAGAACTCGCTCGTGTAGGTCCTGATAGTTCTTCGTCTTAGGCATCTCCGTCTCCTCGGTATTCGTCTGTCAGTCTGAGATCAAACCTTCGTCGCGCAACTCCTGTAGATGTGTGTCGTACAGATCATCAGCTTCTGGGATCGCGGTCCTGTACCAACTCTCCCACTCTCCGGATTTGTCGCCTCCGATCAGCAGAATCGCCTGCCGTCGAGGATCGAATGCGAAGAGCACGCGTAGCGCTCCTCCCTTCGAGGCCCGAAGCTCTTTCATGTTCGGGTGTCGAGAGCTCTTGACCTCCCCAACGACCGGCCGTCTCAGAGCCGGACCATGTTCGGCTAGGAGCATCACGCGATCATCGATGGCTTCCTGTTGTTCGATTGTCAGCGTCTGCCACCAATCCTCGAACTCATGGGTGTACTCAACCTCCCACATGAGCGCAGTATAAGCTATAGCTAATAGAAGTTCAAGGTTATAGCGGGCTCATCGACCAGGCGTTTGACGCGGCCTCGGTGGACCTCCAGCATGTGGGAAATGGCCTCCCCGCCCCAACAACGCCTAGTTCCCAACCGCGTCGCCGATGTTCAGTTGATATCGAGGATCAGGCCTAGGACTTCCCGGATTTCTGAGAGCGCTGCCATTCCGACGTTCCCTCTTACCGATTCCACACGATCGACCGACACCGACCTGATGTGCTGGCATTGTGCGGCGGAGTCAGCTCCCAGGCCATTGTTCTCATCCGACTGAATCTCCACCTCGGAACCGAACGGCCGAAGCGTCGACGTCAGAGGCACGACCTGCACGACATTGGCCGATTCATCAAGGATTTCCTGGGCGGTGACCACCACTACGGGCCGCTTCAGACCCGCTTCTCGACCTCTCGGCGACCCAATGTCGAGGTCAACGACGTCACCCGAGGTCAGCATCGAGCCAGCTCGTCTCGGCCTCGGTCAAAGGAGCCCTCAAGTCACGCCCCATCCGCTGCTGACGCAGCCTTCGAGCGGCGATACCAACTACCTCCCCGACTGTTGTCCCGAGCTCGCGAGCCAATCTCTTAAGCTCCTCGTGGGTCTGGCGATCGACACGAACACTTGTGCTGGGCATACGAATGAGCATACGAGTCTGCATGCCCAAATGTCAACACAACCTGTTTCCCAATCGCGCCACACAATGGAGGGCTCGATTCGATCGACCCTCTTCACCTGTTGCACCATGATGCTAGTATGTGAACATGACAAAGACGCGGACCACTCTGACAAT
>Ga0302046_10002283_pt1 | contig 17832 bp, 16 predicted proteins | sample RVTome_11_FD_200261 | JGI IMG/M metagenome (GOLD analysis project Ga0302046, IMG submission 200261) | Soil microbial communities from uranium-contaminated site in the Upper Colorado River Basin, Wyoming, United States - RVT147D111 (version 2) ...
CACGTCGCAGCAGACGTGCGCCCCGTCGGGACGCGGCCGCTGGATCGGGCCGATCTCCGAGTCCTCGAAGGCGCCGTTCCCGGCCGCCGTCTCGGCGCTCAGCACGATGACCTCCGAGTCCCCGAGGCTCTGGGGGTTGAAGGTCTGGATGAAGATGCCGGCGCCGTCCTCGCCGATGAGCGACGGATCCGGCAGCGCATCCGGCGCCAGCCCGATGGCGTCGAGGCCGAAGGCCGCGTTGGTCGCCGTGTTGGCGATCACCCAGCCGCCGAAGATCTCGTTGGCCAGCACCGCCTCGAAGTCGATGACGGTGCACTGCAAACCGGAGGTGCCCGTGTTGGCCTCGTAGGCCGTGACGGTCACGAGACCGCGCTCACCGGTCAGGTCGGTGAGGCTGCCGACGCCGGTGTTGACCGGCGGGTTCGGCGCCTGGATCTCACCCTGCACCTTGGTCGGATCCATGACCTTGGTGTCGTTCGGGGTCAGGCAGACGAACACGTCCACCAGGTGGCGGCAATCCTCCGCCCAGTACGACCAGTGGGTTGCCACCGGGCCGCCGAGGCCGTCGCCCGGTCCAACCCGGGTGACGATCTGGAAGCTCGCGTGGTTCTCCGTGTTGTCGAACGGCATGATGAGCGTGCCAGCCGGCTGGAACAGCGTCACCGCGCTGTCGATGTCCTGGGCATTCGCCGGGCCCGAGAAGAGCCCGACGGCAGCGGCAAGCGCCGCGCCCATAGTCAACTGCAAAAATCTCCCCTTCGTCATGATGCATCTCTCCTTTCGTGTCTCTCCACTCGTTCTGTTCGTTCGGTACTGCTCTGACGTGCTGCTACCCTCTGACCTACGTTCAGCTTCTTCGTTCGTACCTTCGCGAGAGAGTACAGTGGACCCGGTGATGGAGATCGTGACCGCTCCCCGTCACCCGACTCCTCGCATCAACATCCCCCCGCGCCGTTCACGAGAGCGTCACAGACTCCACGAATGTATTGCAGCGAGACCCGTTGAACCCGTCAACCCACACGCCATCCGACAAATCGGAAACGCGCCGCATCCTACGCGAAGCCCTTTTGACCTGTCAAGCTTCGGCGACGGCTGCAAGGCCGCTCCGGTCGTGCAAATCTCACCCGGGTAGATCGACGTACCACGCGCCATCCCGCCGCACCCACTTGTCCTCGGTCTTGACCGTCTGGCGCAACATCCGAAGCTTCTGCCGTCCAGCGGGAGCCGGGATGTTCGACTCGTTGGTCACGACCACGACCGCCTGATCTCCGTCCTCCCGCGCCTCGGTGACCGTGTAGCTCAGGATGTCGTACGCGAGCTTGCGCTTGGCGAGAAAGGCCTCCTTGGAGACGCGCTCCTTGGCGGCCGGATCGAGGTAGGAGTCGTAGACCTCCTCCCACCGCTTCGCCTGCTTCAGCTCCCAGTAACGATCGACCCGTTCCCCCAGCGTCGCGGCAGGCCCCGTGTTGCTACAGCCCGCGAGCATCGCCACGACCACCACGGCCAGGACGCTGCTCGATGCCGCTCGACCCGTCGGCATCCACCCCCAGACTAGCGGCCACTGATAACGGTGTGGCTCCATTCTGTCAACCCCCGAAAAGACTTGTGATTGCAAGCATTTACCCACCGATGGCCGGCTTCGGCGAAGACGGGATCCCGGCGCCGGCGCCTTCATACGACGTGGCATGCGACTCGTCGAGCCAGAAGCTCGCCAGGTACTCCCACATGAAGAACTGGCCGGGGTCGGCGGCCATCCGGCCCTCGACGTCGTCGATGCAGCGCTGTAGGGCTCCGGGACCGGCGGCGGGCCCCGGCACCTCCGGGCCGATCTCGAGCACGTGCCCGATGCCGTCGGACCGGCGCCGGACCAGGAATGGCACCAGGGGCGCGCCCGTGGTGTCGGCGATGAACTCGGCGCCGAGCGGGACCTCGGCCGGGTGGCCAAGGAAGCGGACGCGGGCGCGCCGGCGGGCGAGGTCCGGAGGGACGCTCAGCAGGATGTAGAGGATCTCCCCCTGCTTGAGGGCACGGCGGACCTTCAGCATCGCGCCGGGCGCGCTGGTGAGGATGAAGGGACGGTCCATGAACCGCTCGAGCGCCGCGACCTTGCCCTCGGCATAGCGCCGGACCACCGGATGGAGCGGGTTCTCCTCCTCCGCGATCGAGCGCGCCAGGACGTTCACCTTGTGCCCGAGCTCAGCGAGCGCGATCATCGCCAGGCACATGCTGCCGTAGTGGTACGAGAACACGATCGCGCCCTGGCCGCGGGCGAGCGCGCGCTCGAGGTGCGACGCGCCCTCGACGCGGACGAAGTCGCGCGCGACGGCCGGCACGAGGCGTGGAAAGAAGAAGGTCTCGACCTCCTCGCAGGTCTGGGCGCGGAACGACGCGCGCGCGATCCGCCGCGCCTCGGCGGGCGCCACCCCGAGCGCGCGCGCGACGTTGGCGGCGGTCGCCCGCCGCCCGACGTCCCGCCACCAGAACATGACGTCGCCGCGGCGGCGCCCCCACCAGAGCGCGAGCCGCCACGAGAGCGCGGCCGCGGCCGGCATCACTACCGCGTAGTCGAGCCACAGCACGGCGTGCAGCACCGCCGGCGGCAGGCGGCGGCTCACGGGCGCGTTCCGCCCGCGAGCCAGCGGTGCTCCATGCGCATCAAACCGTACTCGTCCGACGGGTTGCGGACCCGGAAGGGGCACAGCCGCTCCTGGACGTCGTAGCAGAGCAGGCCCTGGGCGTCGGTCGTGGCGACGTTCAGGTAGTAGCCGCCGCCGAGGAGGGGCAGGCTCGGCACGTGGAGCGCGGCCGAGTAGCGCTCGTCGCCCTCGGCCTCCATGGCGACGCCGTCCATCTCGGTCGAGACGCAGTAGCAGACCAGCCCGTCGTTGCGCACGAAGGCGATGCCGACGCCGGGCGCCACCCGCGCACCCGGCCCACGCTCGACCCACACCCGGACCGTGACTGGCTCGCCGGTCTGAACGACCTCGGCGCCCCCGGCCCCCTCGAGCGCCACCCGCACGAGTCGCACCAGGGCCGCGGCGCCCTCGCGGGGATGCGCCACCTCCTCCGCGCGGTCGCGCTGTCGGGTGTCCTCGAGGTAGGCGTCGATGACGCTGTCGACGGGCCCGAGCGCGGCCGGACGCCCGCCCTTCAGCCAGAGCGCGCGGTCGCAGAGCTTCTTCACCTGGTACATGTTGTGCGAGCAGAAGACGATCGTCCGGCCGTGCTCGCGAAAGCGCGTGATGCGGTCGACGCACTTGGTTTGGAAGTGCTGATCGCCGACCGCCAGCGCCTCGTCGATCACCAGCACGTCGGGGTCGACGGTCACCGCCAGCGCGAACGCCAGCCGCACGTACATGCCCGAGGAGTAGGTGCGGACCGGCTGGTCGATGAAGGCGCCGAGCTCGGAGAACGCGATCACCTCGTCGAGGTGGCCCTCGAGGTCGGAGCCGCCGCGCCCGAACAGCGCCGCGTGCATGCGCGCGTTCTCGCGGCCGGTGAACTCGGGATGGAACCCCGCCCCGAGCTCGAGGATGGCGGCGACCGAGCCCCGCACCCGGACGTGGCCGGTGGTGGGCGCCGTCGTCCCGGTGAGGAGCGCGAGCAGCGTCGACTTGCCGGCACCGTTCTCGCCGACCACGCCGAGGGCCTCCCCGGCCCGCACCGCCAGGTCGACCTCGCGTACCGCCCAGAACTCCTGGTGACGCCGCCGGCCGCCCAGCCACTCGCGCACGCGGTCCGCGGGACGGGCGTAGATGCGGTAGGCCTTGCCGAGATCCTGGGCGTCGATCGTCTGCATCGGCTGCGTCACACGAGATCGGCGAGCTCGCCGCGCGCGCGCCCGACGACGGCCGCCCCCATCGCGAACGCGCCGGCGCTGACCGCGAGCAGCCACGCCTCCCGCGCCCCCCACGGCACGACCCCGTGGAGGAAGAGCGCGCGGTAGGCTTCTACCAGCGCCGCGAGCGGATTCAAGGCGAGCAGCGGCTGCAAGAAAGGCGGCACGAGCCGCGCCGGGTAGATGATCGGCGTGAGATAGAACCCGATCGGGAGCAGCACCCCGAGCGCCTGCGCAGTGTCGCGGAAGTAGACGTGCAGGGTGGCGACGATCCAGCCGCAGCCGACGGTGAGCACGAGCTGCACGGCGAGGAGCGCGGGCAGCGCCAGCAGCGCGGCGGTGGGCGGGAAGCCGAGGAGGGCCATCAGCACCAGCAGCAGCGCGAGCGCGATCAGCTGGTGCACGAGGGCCGCGAGCGCAAGCGCGACCGGCAGCACCTCGATCGGAAACACGACGCGCTTCACCAGCGTCGATTGATCCACCAGACAGGTGGCGCTGCGGACCAGGCTCTCCTGGAAGGCCAGCCAGGGAAACAGCCCGCACGCCAGGTAGAGCACGAACGGGTGGTCGGTGGCGCCGAAGCGCACGTCGAGCACGAGCGCGAAGACGAACGTGAAGACGGCGAGCTGCGCGAGCGGCGGCAGCACCGACCAGACGGGCCCGAGGGACGATCCGACGTAGCGGCTGCGGAGCTCGCGCGCCACCAGGGCGCGCACCACCGCGCGCGCCCGCCAGAGCGCGTGCAGCATCGCGATCGGAGCCGCGCGCGCGAGCGCGCTCAGGAGGGACGCTCCCCGGCGGCGGGCCGCGCAGCGTCGTCGAGCGCCTGCTGCGCCCGCGCGCGCCCGATCGCCGCCTCGCCGGCGCGGGCGATCGGCAGCCGCGCGAGCGCGGCGTCGAAGAACGCGCGCGCGCGGCGCGGGTGGTAGCCGCCGTGGAGGCTGATCCAGCCCGCGAGGGTGAGGGCGCCGGCGTCGTCCGGCTCGAGCCGCAGCACGCGCTTGATGCCGGCGTACGCCCGCTCGTAGTCGCCCTCGCGGTAGGCGAGCTTGGCGAGGGCCATCCGGAACGGAACGGCGCGCGGGTAGCGCGCCGCGCCCTCGTCCCAGGCGCGCGCGGCGTCGGCGAACCGCCCCTCGCGGAGATAGGCCTCGCCGAGGTTGAAGCGAGCGCGGGCCCCCTCCGGCACCGCGGCCACGGTGGCCTCCCACAGCGTCACGCCGTCCCGCCAGTCGCGGTTGCGGACGACCGTCCGCGCCGTCAAGGCCGCCGCGACCGCGAGCACGACCGCCGCCGCCACCGGCCGGCGCGCCGGGACGCGCGCCGCGGCGTCGACCGCGTCGGCGACGATCAGCGCCACGCCCACCATCGGCATGTAGAGGTAGTGCTCGGCGAGCAGCTCGACGTAGGGCACCAGATGCGAGACCGGGAGCAACGTGACCGCGATCCACGCGAGGCCGAGCCCGGCGAGACGGCCGCGCCGCCAGAGCCACCATCCCGCCACCGCCACCAGCGCCAGGACGGCGAGCGCGGCGAGCGCCGCCGGGTCGTGGAAGCCGGTCGAGACCCGGAAGGCGCCCGCCCGGTAGTCCGCGGCGAGCGTGGCGGGCCAGAGGACCAAGCCGAGGTAGTGGAGCCAGATCCGCGCCACGGTCGCGAAGTTGCCCTCGATGCCGCCGCCGTGCCACGGAGTCCGGGCCAGCGTGCGCTCGAGGAACGGGAGGTACGACGTCGTCGCCAGGACGACGGCGCCGACGCCGGCGATCAACGCGACGCCGACCGCCAGCCGCGCGCCGCGGCCGCGCCCCGCGGCGGCGCGCGGCGCGCGGCGCCGATCGAGCAGGTCGGCGAGCACGCAGACGACCGGCAGCGTCACCGCCATCTCCTTGGCGAGCAGCGCGAGACACCAGGCGCCCGCGGCGAGCACGAGCGCCGCCCACGAGCCGCCGGCGCGGTGACGGCGGTAGGCGAGGAACCCGGCGACGAAGAAGAGCCCGCAGAGCACGTCGCGCCGTCCGGAGGCGTAGGTGACGGCGTCGGTCTGCACGGGGTGCACGGCGAAGATCAACGCCCCGGCGGCCGCCGCCCAGACCGAGGTGCCGAGCGCACGCAGCGCGCCCGCCACCAGCAGCGTCGTGACCGCGTGGTAGACGACGTTGCCGAGGTGGAACACCCAGGGCTCCATGCCGCCGAGCGCGTAGTCGAGCCGGTACGACAGCATCCGCAGCGGCCGGTACCCGAGCCCGGACCAGCCCTCGGCGAGCGGCACGCGCACGCCCGGCTGGTCGACGATCAGCAGGAAGTCGTCGAAGACGAAGTCGTTGCCGAGCGCGTTCGCGTACGCGAGCGCCACGGCCGCCACCAGGCCGGCCGCGAGCGCCCACGCCACGAGACCGCCGCCGCGCGCGGACGCCTCCGCCGAGGTCCCTCCCCGCATCCCGGGATCCCGCGCGGCGATCAGAAGCCCGCCGCCGGCGGGGCGCTCCTCGGACCGCCGTAGCTCGGTCGCGAGCGCTCGATGCGCTCGAGATCGCGGCGGATGCCCTCCATGCGCGACTTGAACGCCGCCGTCGCCTCGCGCGACTCCTGGCGGTCGCGGACGACGTGCGGCGTGAGCAGGATGATCAGCTCGGTGCGGGTGAACTGGTCGCGATCGGTACGGAAGGCGCGGCCCACCACGGGAATGTCCATGAGGAAGGGGATGCCGCTGCGGACGTGGTCGATGGTGTCGTCGATGATGCCACCGATGACGATGGTCTCGCCGCTCTGCACCACGACCGTGGTCTCCGACTCGCGCGTGCTGAAGGTCGGCGAGTCGATGCCGCCGGTCACGGCGCTGGCGATCTGGCTCACCTCCTGCCGGATCTGCATGTTCACCAGGCCCTCGGAGTTGACCTGCGGCAGCACGGTGAGGATGACGCCGGTGTCACGGTACTGGATGTTCTGCAGGATGTTGCTGGTGCCGTCGGTCTGGACGTTGGAGGCGTTGCTCTGCGTGGTGACGATCGGCACCTCGCTGCCGACCAGGATGTGGGCCTCGTGGTTGTCGGCGGTCATGATGTGCGGCGAGGACAGGACCTTGATGCGGTTCTTCGAGGCGAGGGCGTTCAGGACGACCGCGAAGTTCCGGTTGTCGCTGATGACGCCGAACGCGCCGGCGCCGGGAATCGGCTCGAGGTCGGACGCCAGCCCCAGGAAGCGCTTGATGTCGAAGGGGTCGCCGGTTCCCTCCACCTCGCCCGAGACGCGGCCGAGGGCGTTCTGGCGCGACTGCGCGGCGATCGACCACTCGACGCCGAACTCGAGCTCGTCGCCGAGCGTCAGCTCGGCGATCAGGGCCTCGATGAGGACCTGGCGCGGCACGACGTCCAGACGGCGCAGGACCTCGCGGATGTCGTTGTAGTCCTTCTGGGTGGCGAGGACGACGAGGGAGTTGGTCACCTCGTCGGCGACGATCCGCACCTCCTCCCGGAAGATGTCGCCGGGCTCGCCGCCGGCGAGCACGTAGCCGGTCGCGCCCTGATCGAGGCCGCCGGCGATGCCGCCGACGCCGCGGCCGCCGGTCCCGGTCCCGCCGAAGCCGCCGCGGCCGCCGCGCTGGCTCCCGGTCGTCCCGCGCGTGGAGCTGGTGGAGCCGAGGCCGCCGACGCCGCCGTCGAACTGCTGCAGCGGCTCGTAGGCCTCGAAGCCGTCGAACTGCGACGCCCGGCCCGGGGTGGCGCGCCGGGGGGCCGTCGTCGCGGCGCGACCCGGCGTGGTGGCGGCCGTGCCCGCGCGCTGGCGGGTCGAGAACGGCGTGAACGCCTGCTGCTGCGCGCCCCGCGTGCTGGACCCGCCGCCGTAGAGCTCGTTCAGGATGATGGCCAGGTCGGCCGCCTTGGCGTTCTCGACGTGGAAGACGTGCACCGACCGGCCGACGCCCTCCTCGGGCGGCACGTCGAGCACCTTCACCCAGCGCTCGATCTCCGGGAAGACCGAGGCCGTGAACGCGACGACCACGACCGAGCTCAGCCGCGGCAGCGGGATGATGTAGACCCCGCGCTCCTCGGCGCTGGCGGCGGTCACCCCGTAGGTGTCCATGATGGCCACCAGCTCCTGCCCGATCTCCTCGATGTTGGCGTGCTCGATCTTGTAGACGCGGGCGCGGAGCTCGCGAAACGCGTCGCGGTCGAAGGTGCGCACCAGATCGGCCAGGCGCTCGACGTTGGACTCGAGGTCGGTGGCGATCACCAGGTTGGAGCGCGCGTACGGAATCACGTCGCCGCCGGGGGTGACGAAGGGCTGCAGGACGTTCACCATCTCCTGCGCCGACACGTGGTTGATCTTGAAGATCTCGATGATGAAGGCGTCGCGCTGCTCCGCACGGCGGCGCTCGGCCTCGGTGGTCGAGAGGATCGCCTTGGTCTTGGCCTCGGCGACGGGGATGATCTGGTAGATGTCGCCGACGCGCACGGCGCTGATGCCGTTGGAGCGCAGGATGCGGTTGAAGACCGGGAAGAGGTCGTCCTTGGCGATCGGACCGGTGGTGCGGATGGTCACCTGTCCCTGGATACGGGGGTCGATCTGGTAGTTGATGTCGAGCGCGTCGGCCAGGCTGTGGATCACCTCGCGCACGTCGGCGGCCTCGAAGTTCAGCACCACGGACTCGTCGTCGACCTCGACCGCCGCGGCGGGCGCGGCCGCCGGTGTCGCCACCGGCGCGGCCGGCGCGGGCACCGCCGGGGCGGCCTCCGCGGCCGCCGGCGAGGCGGCGGGCTCCTGGGCGCGCGCCGGCGCCGCCGCGAGCACGAGCGCCGCGGCGAGCAGGCACGTCAGGTTGCGATGGGTCATGCCGTCCTCCCTACCGGCGAGCCCGCTCGGCGCGCCGGCGCCGGGCCTCCTCGCGTAGCCGCTCGATCTTCGCCTTGATGTCCGCCGAGGGCGTCCGCCGGGGGCGCGGCGTCTGCCCGCCGACGCGCGCACGCGTGGGCTGCGGCGGCGACGGCTGCACGCCCGCCGGGCCAAGCGCGGCGACCGAGGTGTCGCGTTGGTACTTGACGTTGATCGAGACGCTGGTCTCGGCGCCGTCCGGGCTGGACACGACGATCGTACGCGGATCGATGCGCTGCACGGTGTGTCCGCCGATCTGCTCGCCCGGCCGGTACCAGAACGCCTTCGGCGCCGCCTGCTCCTTGACCAGCGCTTCGCGCTCGCCGCCGATGATCCGCACGCCCAGCAGCTCGATCGCGAGCGGCGGCAGCGGCGTCGCGTCGCCGGCGACCGGCTTGGCGTCGGCGCCGGTCGCGGCCGAGCGCGAGGCGTCGAAGAGGTCCTTCTCGGCGATGTTCGCCACCAGATCGCGCGGTGCCGACGGGCGCACGGGATTGCGGACGACCGCGCCCTGACCCTTCGGCTTGCGGGGCGCTGCCTGCTCCACCGCGGCGTCGGTCCCCCACCACAAGGCGACGATCTGTATCACGAGCACGGCGACGATCGCCAGCAGGATCACGTTGAGGATCAGGACGCGCCGCATCAGGCCGCGTCTCCCTGCGCCGGCGGCGCCGGCGGCTGCGGCGCCGCGGGGGCGGGCAGCGCGGCGCCGCCCTCGGGCGCCGGCGCCGCGTTCGGCGCGGGCGCGGCGCCCGGCGGCGCGGGCACGCCGCCCGGTGCCGCCGCCGGGGCCTGGCGGGCGCCCTTGCGCGCGCGGCCGGCCGTCTTCCGGGCGGCGGCCGGCGCCGGCGCGTCCGCGCCCTGGATGAACGCGCTCACCTCGATCGTCGCCGAGAGCATGCGCGCCCCCTGATTGCGCAGCACGGCGCCGCGCTGGCTGATCTCGAAGAACGTGATCAGCAGGCGCTGGGGGCTGTACTCGATGCCGGAGAGGAACTGCGCCAGCGACCGGATCTCGCCCGTGACCGTGATGCGCACCGCGATGCGACGGAAGTCGTCCACCGGCTCGTCGCGCATCTTCTGCGTGCTGCGGATCTCGACGGCGTTCTCCTCGGCGAGACTGTGCAGCGTATCCTGGAGGTTCGCCGCCGCCAGGTCCGGCGTGTTCCCGGGCACGAGCTGCGTGCGGATCTGCTGCACGTGCTCGCGCAGGCGATCGCGCTCGCGGGCGACGTCGCCGGCGCGTGCCAGGTAGGCCCGGGCGTTCTCGAGCCACTCGCGGTGCTGCGTGATCTCGTCGGAGAGGTTCGCGCGATAGGCGAGGAAGGGCGAGACGATCGCCGTCCGCACGAGCAGCAGCACGAGGACCGCGCCGGCGGCGAGGATGAGCCGCTTCTCGCGTTGGTTGAAGCGCGCCCAGCGCTCGCGCCAGCTCATTCCTCGACCTCCGCGACGATCGAGAACCGCTCCTTGCCGCCCTGCCCGGCCGTGACCGGCGACGTGAACTTGACGCTCCGGAACATCGGCGAGCCCTCGAGGATCTGGATCAGCTCCGAGGAGCGGCTCGCGAAGCCGTCGATCTCGATGCGCCCGTTGCGGAACCGGAGCGTGGTCAGGTAGGCGTCCTCGGGGATCTTCGTAGTGAGCTCGCGGAGGTACTGCACCATGCGCCGGTTCTCCTCCGCGGTGAGGATCGCCGTCTGCGCCCGCAGCGTCCGCGCCTCCGCCTCGCGCGCCCGGACGTCGGCCACCTCGGGCTCGAGGACCTCGACCTCGCGCGCGAGCGAGCGCCCGACCATCTCGTCCCGCACGATGACGCTGCCGCCGTAGAGGATGCCCAGCACCACCACCGCGACCATCAGGATCAGGGGCACGAACAGGCCCTCCTGCAGACCGGGGCGGTGCTCCTCGGGCAGCAGGTTGATCCCGACGACGCTCTCGCGGACGGCGCCGAGCGCGGCGCCGATGGCCGGCAGGTGCTGCGGCTCGGGCTCCGCCCCGAGATCGGGCGGCGTCTCCAGGCGCTCCCCGGCGAGTGCGAACAGGCTCTCCCCCGCGCCATCGTCCGGCGCCGGCACGCGCAGGACCCGCACCGGGCCCTCGGTGACGTGGAAGACCTCGGCGAGGTCCCGCTGGCAGAGCGCCTGGATCCGGGCGTCGTCGCCGGCGGCGTCGGCGTCGAGGGCGTGGTCGGCGACCAGGCGGCCGTCGACGAAGAGCGCCAGCTCGGACTCGTTCCCCAGGCCGGCCAGCACCGCCGTCGGCGGCTCCAGGCCGCCGAGGCAGAACGCCGCGAAGTCCCCGAGCGCGCCGGCCGAGACCACGATCGCCTTCGGCCGCATCCCGACTGCCTCGAGCGCGCCGACGTACTGCCGCACGACCCGCTGCGGAACGCAGATCAGCAGCACGGCGAGACGCGCCGTCTCCCCGGTGCCCGACGCCCGGACCTGGTAGCCGAAGTAGATCTCGCTGCGCGGCAACGGGATCACGCGCTCGACCTCGTACTCCAGCACCTGGGCGAGGTTCTCGCGGGCGGCCGCCGGCAGCACCAGGCGGTTCAGGAGCAGCTCGCGCCGCGGCAGGCAGAGGTGGACCACGCTCGACTCGACGCCGGCGCCGTGGACGAAAGCGCCGACGGCGTCGGTGAGCGACTGGATGCGCTCCTCGGGGTGCGCGACGGGCGCCAGCGGGTAGCTGGCCGCGCGGTGCAGGGCCACCCGCAGCAGGCGCTTGCTCACGTGCGCGAACGAGACCCGCTCGGCCTCGACGTAGATGCCGAGGCCGTCGAGGAAGTCGGCGCGCCGGATGCGCGTGGCGAAGGTGGCGAGATCCATAGGCGTCAGAAGGCCGGAAGCCGGTCGAGCCAGCGCACGACGTAGAACCCGTCGGCGTCCTCCTCGACCTCGATGACCGCCCCGAGGCGCGCCTGGACGTTGCCCCGCTCCATCATGGCACGCGCGTCGACGGCGAGCGTCGTCGGCGAGCGCACGACGATCCGGCGCGCCAGCACCCGGTCGCCGAGCTTGGCGCGCATGAGCGAGAGCGCGGCCCGCACGTCCCCGTCGCGCGTCTCGAGGATCTCCTGCACCGCGTCCTCCTCCTCCCCTCCCAGCAGCGCCCGCAAGACGGCGGGCGGCGCGGTCCGGAGGTTGATGTTACCCGTCCTGTTGAAGACCGAAAAGACGTCGCGGAGGGGAATCGGCTCCTCGTCCTCGCCGAACACCACCTCCTCGCTGCCGAAGAACAGCTCGCGGGTCATGCCGCGGACGGCCATCAGCTCGTCGACCGAGTCGAACGGCCCGTCCTTCGGTCGATACGGGATCGCCAGGCCCAGATAATACTCCTCCTCGGCGCCGTCCAACCGCGCCAGGGTGTCGCGGTCGCGCCAGTCGAGGATGGCGTCGGCGAGCTCCTCCTGCTGATCGGTGTCGAGCCCGAGGTTCTGGAAGAGGCGCCGGAGCAGGTAGGCGTCGGCCCGGTTCAACGGGATCTTGCCGCCCTCGTCCATGGCACGGACGGCGAACCGGCCGCCCCCGTACGCCTCCTCGTGCCAGGTGCCGTCGGGAATCCAGTAGTCGAAGTCGGCGCCGTCGTCGAGCCCGACCTCGCCGTCCCCCTCGTCGTCCTCGAGATCCTCGGCCTCGAGCGCCTGCTCGCGGATGCGGAGCGCGCTGTAGATCGCCCGTGTCATCCCCGCCATCGCCACCGCCCGCGCGGAGGTCTCCTCGGCGAGGTTGTGGGTCGTGACGGCGTCGTCCCGCATGCCGCGGCTGAACTGGGCGGCGATCACGGTGAGAATCATGAAGATCCAGAGCACCAGCAAGAGCGCCACGCCACGCTCGGATTCCCGGGGCGCGCTCATTCCTCTTCCTCGGGATCGTTGGGATCCGTGTCGTTGGGATCGGGGGCCTCCAGCGCCTCCTCCAGCTCCTCGTCGGGCTCGCGGAACTCGTCGGTGCCGTACCCGTATGCGATGGTCATCACCGGGACCTCCTGCACCCAGAGGCCCGACGAGAAGTACGGCACGCCGTCGACGATCAGACGCACCGACGCCGGCAGCGTGTCCTCCTCGCGCGCGTCCCAGACGCGCTGCCACTGCATCTCGGGGTCGTCGAGCGGCAGGTACTCGAACCGCAGCTCGGTGAAGTCCCGCAGCAGGACGGCGTGCTCGACGCGGGCGTCGCGCGGCGGGTTGTAGAGGTCGTCGGGCGTGAAGCCGACGCGCTCCTCGAGGATGAGCTGGCCGTCGACGACCTGATACGTCACCACCGCGAGCCCCGTCCCCCCGCGGCTCTGCGGCGCCGAGCTGACGAAGCTCAGGCGGTCGACCCCGCCGACGAAGTACGGCAGCACGTCCTCGTCGTAGCGCGCGAAGTAGAACACCGCGGAGCGCACCTGCCGGCCGATGAGCTCGGCGACCACCCGCAGGCGCTGGTTGCGCTCGGCGCCGCGCTCGCCCGCCGTCACCGCGCGCTGGCCGGCGAAGAACGCCCCCCAGCCGGTCAGGACCAGCAGGGTGAAGATCGAGAGCGCGAGGACGACCTCGACCAGGGTGAAGCCCGCTCGGCCCTGCCGCGTCACAGCCCCGCCCCCGGCACGACGCGCAGCGTCCGGAGCGCGAACACGCCCTCGCGGTCGATGGCCTGGTCCCACAGCACCCGCACCTCGATCTCGAACACCGTCCAGGTGCTCAGGAGGTCGAACTCGCGGCCGCTGCCGTCGGCGTACTCGGGCGCCTCGCGCACCACCTGCTCCCAGCGGTAGCCGTCGCCGAAGTCGCCCGCGGTCTCGCCCGGCTGGGGCTCGGGGAGCGTCACCGCGTGGTCGAAGAGCGTGCGCGCGTGGACGACGGCGCGCGTCCGGACGGCGCTCGACTGCTGCATGCGGAGCGCGCCCGAGAACAGCTCGAGCACCGTGACTACCCCGACGCCGAGGATGGCGAGGGCGATCGCGACCTCGATCAGGGTGAACCCCCGCGGGGCGGACGCGCGGCTCACCGCGTGGCGTCCTCGATGGTGACGGTGCCGAGCAGCGGGTCGACCTGGATCGCGAAGCGCAGCCCGGTGTCGTCGCGGCCGGCGACGACGAAGCCCGTCCCGGTGGCCCCGCCGTTCGGATAGAAGATCACCCGCACGCTCCCGTCCTGGTCGCGCCAGCCGCCGCGCACGCCGGTGATCCAGGCCGACGGCGGCAGCGACGTCCCGCCGTCACCCGACCAGCGCAGCGTCTGCCCGTCGGCGTCGATCACCAGCTCGAGCTCCTCGCCCCGGCGGATGGCGTTCTCGCGGAGCCCCCGCATGATGCCGGCGAGCTCGCGCGTCCCCTGGCGGACCTCCCGCGCCTGCCAGCCCCCGGTCATGGCGGGCACCGCGAAGACGCTCGCGATGGCGAGGATCACGAGCACGACCATGAGCTCGAGGAGCGAGAACCCGGCGGAACGTCGCAAGCCTCAACCGCCCCAGCTCGTGAGGTCGGCGGCGTCGGAGTCTCCGCCCGGCGACCCGTCGGACCCGTACGAGTAGAGGTCGTACTCCCCATGCTCGCCCGGGCTCTTGTAGATGTACTCGCGGCCCCAGGGATCGAGGGGCACGGCCTTCTTGAGGTACGGGCCGTCCCAGCCCGCGAGGGCCGGCGCGGGCTCGCGCAGCGCCTCGAGGCCCTCCTGCGTGGTCGGGTAGCGGCCGGCGTCGAGGCGCAGGGTGTCGAGCGCCGTCCCGAGGAGCTGGATCTGCGTCTGCGCCGCCTGGGCGCGCGCCTTGCGCTCGCGCCCGAGGTAGCTCGGCACGACGAGCGCGGCCAGCAGGCCGAGGATGACCATGACCACCAGCAGCTCGACGAGCGTGAAGCCGCCCTCGGCGGCGCCAGCCCGCCGCGCCGCCGCGGCCGACACCGTCCTGGATCGCTCCCTCATCATTGGTTGCGTGCCTCCCTCCCCGTCAGACGTTCAGGTCGTTGATGCTGAAGACGGCCATCAGCATCGAGATCACCATGAAGCCCACGACGAGCCCCATGAACACGATCAGGGCGGGCTCGAGCAAGCTCGTGAGCCGCTTCACCTCGTTGCGCACCTCGCCGTCGAAGTAGTCCGCGACGGTGACCAGCATCTCGTCGAGCTTGCCGGTGTCCTCGCCGACGGCGATCATCTGCAGCGCGAGCGGCGGAAACACGCCGGTGCGCCCGAGCGGCGTCGCCATACCGACCCCCTCGCGCACGCCGACCTCCACGTCGCCGATGGCGTGGTCGATGACCTTGTTGGTCGCGACCGCGCGCACGATCTCGAGCGACTGCAGGACCGGGACGCCGCTCCGGAGCAGCGTGCCGAGCGTGCGCGCGAAGCGCGCCACCTCGACCCGGCGAGTGAGCGAGCCGAGGAGCGGCAGCCGGAGCTTCCAGGCGTCGAGCGCCTGGCGGTTGGTGCTGTCGAGGTAGCGGTAGAGCCCGTAGGACCCGCCGACGAGGACGCCGACGATCGGAAGCGTCCAGACGCTCGTGAAGGCGTCGCTCACCGCCAGCATGATACGGGTCGAGAGCGGCAAGGCGCTCCCGAGGTCCTCGAACATGGAGGCGAACTTCGGCAGCACGTACGTCAGCAGGAACGCCACCGAGAGCCCGCCGACGATCGCCAGAATGATCGGATAGGCGAGCGCCGAGCGCACCTCGTCCCGCAGGTCCTCGGCGCGCGCCATGTAGTCGACGAGGCGGGCGAGCACCTGGTCGAGCACGCCGCCGATCTCGCCGGCCTTCACCATGTTGACGAACAGCGGCGGGAACACCTGGGGATGCCGTCCGAGCGCCTCGGCGAGCGACGCCCCCCCGCGCACCCCCTGCAGCACCTCGCCGGTGACGCGCCGGAGCTCCTCGTTGGAGGAGAGGTCGACCAGCGTCGTCAGGCTGCGGTCGAGCGGGATGCCGGCCGCCAGCAGCGTGCTGAGCTCGCGGGTGAAGATCAGGAGATCCTTCGCGCGGACGCCGCGCCGGCGGCCGAGCACCGGCAGGCTGAGCGACCGGCCGAGGCGTGCGGCGCCGGCGCCGCTGCCGATCTTGATCGGCACCAGGCCGCGCTCGCGCAGGCGCTGGACGACCGAGCGCTCCTCGCCGGCCTCCATGAAGCCTTCGACGATCTTGCCCTGAAAATCGGTCGCCCGATATTGGAACTGCGCCATGAACCCTTTGTGCGTCGCCGGTGAAGGAGTTTGCGCGCGGCCGGAATGACCCCGCGACTACAGCCCAGGCATTTCTCCTTGTCAATCGGGGTTTTCGGCCCTCACGAGCGCGCCGCTGCCGGGCTCGGCGCGGCGTCGTCGGGGGTGCGGGCGAACTGCTCGCGGTAGAGGCGGCGGTACTCCCCGTCGCGGGCGAGCAAGCTCGCATGGTCGCCGCTCTCGACGATGCGGCCGTCCGAGAGCACGACGATGCGCTCGGCGCGCTGGATGGTCGAGAGCCGGTGCGCGACCACGAGCACCGTCCGTCCCGTCATCAGCCGCGCCAGCGAGCGCACGACGCGCGCCTCGGTGGCAGCGTCGAGCGCCGACGTGGCTTCGTCGAGGACCAGGATGGGCGCGTTCTTGAGGAACGCCCGCGCGATCGCCAGCCGCTGGCGCTCGCCGCCCGAGAGCCGCACGCCGCGCTCGCCGACCCGCGTCTCGTAGCCGTCAGGGAGCTGGGCGATGAAGTCGTGGATCTCGGCGCTCTCCGCGGCGCGCTTCACCGCCGCCGGGTCGGCGTCGCGCAGCCCGTAGGCGATGTTGGCGCGGATCGTCTCGTCGAACAGGAAGACGTCCTGGGTGACGAGCGCGACGTTGGCGCGGAGCGACGCGAGGTTCACGGCGCGGATGTCCCGGCCGTCGATCAGGATGCTGCCCTCCCCCGGCGCGATGAAGCCGGCGAGCAGGTCGGTGAGCGTCGACTTCCCCGCCCCCGAGCGCCCGACCAGCGCCAGGGTCCTCCCGGCCTCGGCGACGAACGACACGTCGGCGAGCACGTGGCGCGCGCCGTAGGCGAACGAGACGTGGCGGTACTCGACGCGTCCGGCGCGCACGACCAGGTCGGGACAGTCCGCGCGCTCGTCCTCGGCGGGCTCGTCGAGGATGCGGAGCACGCGCTGGAAGGCACCGAGGCCCGCCTGCACCTCGATGTTGCCGCGGCCGATGCGCTTCACCGGCTCGTACAGGAGCCCGAGCGCGACGAAGAACGACGCGATCTCGCCGACGGTGGTGCGGCCGAGCAGCAGCTCGTAGGCGCCGTAGCCGACGATCGCCGCCGCCCCGAGCGCCAGCGCCAGCTCGCTGAGCGGGTTGCTGGCGGCGACCAGCAGGCGCACCGAGCGCCGGAGCGCGTAGTAGCGGTCGTTGCGGGCCCGGAAGCGTTGCTTCTCGTGCGCCGCGCGCCCGAAGCCCTTGACGATCTTGTTGCCGGCGAGGCCCTCGTGCGCGACCGCCGAGAGCTCGGCGAGGCACTCTTGCTCGACGTGCAGCCGACGGCGGCGGGTGCGCCCGAAGCGGACCAATGGATACACCGAGAACGGCAGCAGGACGAGCGCCAGGATCGCCAGGCGCCAGTTCTGGTAGAGCAGCAGCGCGCCGAGCGCGGCCACGCTGCAGGAGTCCTTCAGCATCGACAGCACGGCGCCGCCGGCGATGTTCTGGACGTAGCGGACGTCGGCGAAAACGCGCGAGAGCACGCTCGGCACCGACGTCTGGTGGAAGTAGGTGAGCGGCAGATCGAGGGCGTGGCGGTAGGCGGCCTCGCGGAGGTCGCGGCAGATGCCGTCGCCGGCGATACCGACCCAGTAGGTCTGGAGGAACTCGAGCCCCGACTTCACGAGGTAGAACGCGAGCACCACCAGCGGGGCCCACACCACCAGCCGGGCATCGAGGTCGTCGAGGCCCTCGTCGACGATCGGCTTCACCATGTAGGCCACGCCGGCGATCAGGCCGGCGCGCAGCAGCATGACGGCGAGCGCGCCCACGAGGACCGGTACGAAGGGGCGCACGAAGATCCACGCGTGGTGGCGCATCCTCGTCCTACCTAGTGTCCCGTCCCAGAAATTCGCTGCATAATTCTGCGGGTCTCGACCCCGCTGGCTGCGTTGCTCCTCCTCCGCATATCACCTCGGATATGCGTCG
>Ga0302046_10002284_pt1 | contig 17828 bp, 22 predicted proteins | sample RVTome_11_FD_200261 | JGI IMG/M metagenome (GOLD analysis project Ga0302046, IMG submission 200261) | Soil microbial communities from uranium-contaminated site in the Upper Colorado River Basin, Wyoming, United States - RVT147D111 (version 2) ...
GCCAGGCCGAATGGACCATCCTGGTGCGCGTCGACGGCGGGAAGACCACGCTCGACGGACGCTATTCGATCCGCGTGGTGACCCAGCGCTGCAACGAGCTCGGCAAGGCCTGCTCGGTCCACGTGCTCGAGGGCGCCGGCCAGGCCGAGCCGGTGAAGGACGCGGTCTCGGGCTTCGACCCGGGCGACGGCGACAAGTACACCGTCGCCGTCGGCGACGCGGTCGCGCGGCTTGCCATGACCACCAAACTCTGCCGCGCCGACGGCGACGACTGCCAGACCCGCCGCTTCGAGACCGAGCAGGCCCTCAAGGGCGCCGCCGGCACGGGCACGGTCTGGCAGAGCGAGGACTCGGTCTTCGGTTCGCTGACCCTCGAGGACACCAAGAAGCGCAAGCGCGTGATGAGCTGGCAACTGGAGCGCGTGCTGGACTGAGCCGACGCCTGTCGCCGGCCGGCTCCACCGGCGCCCGAGGCCGGCGGCGAGCCCCGCGCCGAGGTTGGCCGCGGCCATCACCGCCGCTCAGCCACGCGCCGACAGCCAGGCGAGATAGGCGGCGTAGGCGACGAGGAAACCGGCGCCTTCGGAGCGCGTCAGCCGCCAGCCCGTCACCGAGGCGAGGACCAGCAGGACCGAGGCCGCCAGCATGACCCAGACGTCGAAGCTGGCGATGTCGTCGGGGATCGCGACGGGCCTGACCAGCGCCGTCACCCCGAGGATGCCGAACACGTTGAAGATGTTGCTGCCGACAATGTTGCCCAAGGCGATGTCGGGCTGGCGCCGCAGGGCGGCGGCGACCGAGGTGGCGAGCTCGGGCAGCGAGGTGCCCAGCGCGGCGACGGTGAGGCCGATCAGGCTCTCCGATACCTGAAGCAGGCGCGCCAGCTCGATCGAGCCGGCGACGAAGAACTGCGCGCCCAGCACGGTCAGCCCCAGGCCGACCAGCGCCGCCGGCACGGCCAGCACGAGGCGCTGGAGCGGCCCCGCGGGATCGCCGGCGGCGGCATCCGCCGGGACGCGGCCGCGGCGATAGGCGTCCGCCAGATAGGCCGCCAGCAGGGCGAGGAAAACCAGGCCCACCGGCCGGGCCAGCGATCCCAGCGGCACCAGGGCAACGACCGCGATCGCCGCCAGCAGCATCACGCCGCCGTCGCGGGCGAACGTATCCCGGCTTACCGACAGCGGGCACAGCAGCGCGGAGAGGCCGAGGATCAGCAGGATGTTGCAGATGTTGCTGCCGACGATGTTGCCCACCGCGATACCGGGCGAGCCGCGGATCGCGGCCTCGACGCTGGTCACCAGCTCGGGGATCGAGGTGCCGAAGCCGACCACGGTCAGGCCGATCACCAGCGGCGAGACGCTCAGCCGGCGGGCCAGCGCCACGGCGCAGCGCACCAGGATATCGCTGCCGACGACCAGCAAGGCGAAGCCGCCGGCCAGCAACAGGGCTGTCGTCATGGGCTACGACCGCGGCCGCGGCGGCGGACCGGACGGCGGCAAGGCCGCGCCGGGCCCCGCCTCCGGTCGTCCGGCGTCGGCGCGGTCGTGCAGGGTTTCCAGCGTTGGCAGGTAGAGCAGCAGCGCCGAGGCGACGTAGATCGACGAGAAGGTGCCGATCACGATGCCCCAGGCGATTGCGAGCGAGAAGGCGAACAGCACCGGACCGCCGACGAAAACCATCGGCAGCACCGCCAGCAGGGTCGTGCCGCTGGTCATCACCGTGCGCGACAGGGTCTCGTTGCACGAGCGGTCGATCAGCACCTTGAGGTCGGTCTTCTTGTACTTGCGCAGGTTCTCGCGTAGCCGGTCGAAGACCACGATGGTATCGTTGATCGAGTAGCCGGCCAGCGTCAGCAGCGCGGCGATCGCCACCAGGTCGAAGTCGAGCTGGAAGATCGAATAGAGCCCGACCGCCATGACCACGTCGTGGCCGGTGGCGACGAGGGCGGCGACGCCGAACTGCCACTCGAAGCGGAAGGCGACGTAGGCGGCGATACCGAGCAGGGCGAGGACGGTGGCGGTCAGCCCGGCTTCGAGCAGCTCGCCGCCGACCCGCGGGCCGACCGCCTCGACCTTGCGGTAGCTGAACTCCGGGCCCAGCGCCGCCTTGACGCGGCTGACCGCGGCCTGGGTCGCCGCGTCGCCCCCCGGGGGCGGCGGAATGCGGATCATCACCGAGCGATCCGAGCCGAAACGCTGGACCTCGGAGGGCCCGACGTCGAGCGCCAGGATCTTGCCGCGGACGGCGCCGATGTCGAGCGGCCGCGAGGCCACCGCCTCGATCAGGATGCCGCCGCGGAAATCGATGCCGAGGTTGAGGCCCTGGGTCAGCAGCGAGACCACGGTGGCCGCCAGGAGCGCGCCGGTGAAGGCGAACGCAATGAAGCGCGCGCGCACGAAGCCGATGCGCGTGTCGTCGGGAATGATGCGCAACGGGCGCATGTCTTGGATCTCCGAGCCGGGCGCCGGGCTGCGGCCGGGCGCCGGGGCGAAGCTCGCCGCGGGCCCGGGCGGGCGCCGGTCGCTAGTGCGAATGGACAACTCTGTGGCCCGCCGGAGAGCCTGGGGCGATCGTGGCGCGCCGATCCGGGCGTGACGCCCCGATGCGCCGAGGGTGCGGCGGAAAGCGTCCATTCATGTCGTGGCGCGCCGGGGCGCCGTCAATCTCCCCGGCGAGAAATTTCTCAAGCGGTTCCGCCGTGCGCCGGCGCCGTTACCGTGCGAGGGTAAAATGCTCTAGAGCTGCGGCGGCTGGAAGAGGCGGCGGGCCTGCGCCAGCGCGCGTCCGCGCCGCATTCCGGGCCACAGGCGGCGATGGTAGAGCGTGCGGATCGCGGTCACGTCGAAGCGGGTGAAGCGGAAGCTGCGGTTGGGCGCATAGCGCGGCGCCAGCACCGAGCCGATCGGATTGGTGCCGCCGCCGCCGGTCCAGTGCCCGTCGAAGCCGAGCGCGTGCATGAGCTCGTGGTCGAGGCAGTCGGTGTAGCGCGCGCTGATCACGACGCGTGCCGTGTGCAGGCGCCCGTTCCGGCCGTAGGTGGTGGCGGTGCAGACCTTGCCCTCGCGGCCGTGGCGCCGCCGCATCTCCGCGTGGGGCACGACGTGGATCGTGATGCGGTTGCGGCCTCCGGCGTTCGCCCGGCGGCCGGCGCGGGTAAAGCTCAGTCCGGTCCAGCGCGAGATGTCGGCGAGCGAGCGGTCGAGCCTGGCCCTGAACGCCGGACGGACCTCGCCCGAAAGCCGGACGGTGACGGGGCCGTTCCAGCGGCGCAGCCATCTCGGCTGCAGCCCCAGCGCGATCTGGTCGAAGAATTGCGTCAGCTCGTCGGCGCGGACCGCCCGGCCGTCGGCGCGCGGCGTCGCGGGACCGCTCGCGAGGATCGCGGCGGCGAAGATCAGGAGCGGCAGCGGCGCGAGGTGCCGGCGGGCGGGTCGGACCAAGCGGCGCTTCTTGGGCGGGTTGGGCCTCATTGGCGGGCGGTCGGTGTCGGCTCGTGGGACCGGCGCCGGGCTGCTCCCGCCCGACGCACGCGAACGTTACGGATCCCCCGATTAGACGCACGGAAACGTTACGCAGTCGTTATTTGCGATTCTTCAGTCTGGAAGGCATCTAGACTGCACGAGGCAATGGGCAGGGACGCCCGCGCCAAGGCATGGCGAACCCGTTTTCGATGGAGGACCGAACAATGCGCGTGAGCGGAAGACTTCTGGGCGCGGCGGCCGGCGCGGTGGTGCTGGCGGCGATCAATGCCGGCTTTGCGGCCGGCGCGGCCAGGGCCGCCGACAAGATGGCGGACAAGCCGAAGGTCATCACCTTGACGCAGACCGGCTGCCAGTTCATCGAGCCGGAAGGGGTCGACCACCAATACAAGACCGCCAAGAAGGCCGACTGCGATAAGATCAACGCCAGGACCGAGGATGCCCGGCTCGCCAAGGCGAAGGTGTTGAAGCTCAAGCCCGGCACGTACGTCTTCCGGGTCAAGAACGAGAACGTGCCCTACATGCTCGGCTTCTACCTGCGCGGCCAGGGGCTCGGGCGCCTGACCCTGCCGAAGACCTCGGGCGGCGGGCTCCACAAGGGCGTGAGCCAGGACTACGAGATCACCCTCAAGCCCGGCAAGTACATCTATTCCTGCCCGCTCAACACCACCCCCGACTACGAGATCCACGTCGAGGGCTGAGCCCCCACGGGGGGCCGGGCATCGGGCGGTTGCTTGGCCTGCCCTAGCCGTCGTTTCGAGCGAGCGCGAGCGAGCGGAGAAACCTGGCCCGATGCGGTGCGAGCTGCAGCCGGATTTCTCCCTCGCTCGCGCTCGCTCGAAACGACGGTGGGGGTTCAACAAAAATTCTTGCGGGTCTGGCTTCAACGGCGCGTCCGTGCATGCGCATGCGCTCTGGGGTAGATATCAACCGGATTGGAGCTGGAGGCCGCCATGGCTGAACGACTGGATGTGGACGTCTGCGTGATCGGCGCGGGCTCGGGCGGGCTGTCGGTCGCCGCCGGCGCCTCGCAGATGGGCGCCCGGACGGTGCTGATCGAGCGCGGGGTCATGGGCGGCGACTGCCTCAACTTCGGCTGCGTGCCGTCGAAGGCGCTGCTGGCGGCGGGGCACGCCGCCCAGGCGATCCGGCAGAGCGCGCGCTTCGGCGTCAACGGCGTCGCGCCCAGCGTCGATTTCGCCAAGGTCCACGACCACGTCCACGGCGTGATCGCCGCCATCGCACCGAACGATTCGGTCGAGCGCTTCCGCGGGCTCGGCGTGCATGTGATCGAGGCGGAGGGACGCTTCACCGGCCCGCGCGAGGTCGCGGCGGGCGGCGCCACGATCCGCGCCAAGCGTTTCGTCGTGGCCACCGGCTCGCGCGCCGGGGTGCCGCCGATCGAAGGCCTCGATACCACGCCCTTCCTGACCAATGAGACGGTCTTCGAGCGCACCGCCGCGCCCGGGCATCTCATCGTGATCGGCGGCGGGCCGATCGGCCTGGAGATGGCCCAGGCGCACCGCCGGCTCGGCGCCCGCGTCACCGTGCTGGAGATGGCGCGCCTGCTCGCCAAGGACGATCCCGAGCTGGTCGACATATTGCGCGACCGCCTGCGCGCCGAGGGCATCGAGATCCGCGAGGGCGTGCGCGTGGTGAAGACCGGCCGCAAGGGAAACGGCATCGCCGTGACCATCGAGGAGGACGGCAAGGCGGTCGCCATCGAGGGCTCCGACCTGCTGGTCGCCGCCGGGCGCACGCCCAACGTCGACGGGCTCGACCTGGAGAAGGCCGGCGTCGAGTACACCAGGCAGGGCATCACCACCGATGCGCGCCTGCGCACGACCAACAAGCGCGTCTATGCGCTGGGCGACGTGGCGGGCGGCCCGCAGTTCACCCATATCGCCGGCTACCACGCCGGCATCGCGATCCGCAACATGCTGTTCCGCCTGCCGGCCAAGGTCGATTACCGCGCCATGCCGTGGGTGACATTTACGGCGCCGGAGCTCGCCCATGTCGGGCTCGGCGAGGCAGCGGCGCGCGAGGCCGGCGAGGACGTCACCATCCTCCGTTGGCCCTTCGCCGAGAACGACCGCGCCCAGGCCGAGCGCACGACCGACGGGCTGATCAAGGCGGTGACGACGAAGCGCGGCCGGATCCTCGGCGCCTCGATCCTGGGCGCGCATGCGGGCGAGCTCATCCTGCCCTGGGTGCTGGCGGTCGGGCAGAAAATGAAGATCGGCGCGATGGCCGGCGCGATCGCGCCCTACCCGACGCTGAGCGAGGTCTCCAAGCGCGCCGCCGGCAGCTATTACACGCCCAAGCTCTTCAGCGAGCGCACCCGCAAGATCGTGCGGTTCCTCCTGAAGTTCGGGTGAGTGCGGAGGCGACCGCGCGGCTCAGTCTTCCAGTCCACGCGCAACCGCTCCGCCGGTGCGCTCGCGGCGGCCGTGCAATACCCGGACGAGTTGAATGCCGTTCCGGAAGCGACGGTAGTAGGCCACATAGTTGCCGTGCGTGAAGCTCCGGACACCGGCCAGGAGCTCCGACCGATCGGCACCCATATCCGGGTTGCCCGCATAAAGCTCGCCGGTTTCCGCCAGCTCATTAAGGAATGACACCGCGCGCTCGGGATTATCGCGGGCGATCCATTCGGCGATCGCTTCGAGGTCGAGGTCGGCCTGGGCGGTGACATAGACGGTCACGGGGACGGTCACGGGATCAGGCGCGGGATGATTTCTTCTTTTTTCCGGACTTCTTTTTCTTGGTCTTGTCGAGCTTGGCGGCGATCCGCGCGACGTCGAGCTTGCCGGCGTTGCCGCTGGCGATGCCCTCCTGCAGTTCGGCCTTGAGCGCGCGGCGCTCCATTTCGATCAAGCGCGCATAGTCGTCGCGCGACAGGACCACGGCGACCTCGCGGCCTTGCTTCACGATCGTCACCGGCTCGCGCAGCGCCGTGTCGAGGACGAGGCCGAAACGGTTCTTGGCGTCGGTTGCATTGAACGAGGACATCGTGATCAGCTTTGGCTTGATTGACTATTATGGCTTATATAGGCGGATTGGCCCGAAAGGCAAACCTCGCATTGCATCGACGCGGGAACGACCTGTCGCGCAGCCGGGGTTCGATTCAACCGCTTGAGGTCGACCTGTTCATTTCCGCCGGAACGCCTCGGGCCGGCGGGGCCTGCGGGCCACGCTCATTCGCTTGGCTTGCCGCCAGCGGTGGCAACAGCGGAATTCAGGGCCGCCGATCCATGTAATAGCGCATGAGGCGCTTTGCCGCCGGTGAGTCCCATTCCGCCGGACCCGGAAAGTATCCCACTACACGTCCAGCGCGATCGATGATGTACGAGATCGGGAATGCGTAGAGTGCGAACGAGCCTCTTTCCGGACGGTTTCCGCCCAAGAACCCGAGGCGTTGTCGCGGGTCGAGATAGATCGGCAAGCGCCGCAGGCCCTGAGATTCGAAGAACGGCTTCACTTTTGCAAGTCCTTCGCGATCGATCGAAACGGCGACGACCTCGAAATCGGCTCCTCCGAGGTCGGCCTGCAAGCGATCGAGTGAACGCATCTCGATCTTGCATGGCAGGCACCACGTGGCCCAGAAGTTCAGCAATACGACCTTTCCGCGGAAGTGCTTCAAACTCACGGCGCGTCCGCTCTCTGTAAAGAACTGCACCTCCGCGGGAATACGGGCCGGCTTAAGAAAGATCACCTGAGCTCGCGCGTTTCGAAAATCTGGAGGATCCTCCGCCATGGCCGATTGTTGTGCGCTGACGAGGGCGACTGCCGCCACGCCAAGCGCGACAATTCCGGACCGACGCAATCGGATCATTCTCCAGTGCGCCATTTCCCGACTACCCGATGTTCGCCAAGAATGGAAACCGCTCGATCAGCCAATAGGCAAAGGCGGAAAGCTGGCCTGTGATCATGGCGATCCCCATCAGTATCATGGCGAGTCCAGCGACGAGTTGCAGGAACCGTCCGACGCGCGTGATCGCCTTCATCCTTGCGATCAAACCATTCGTGAAGATTGCCGCGATGATGAACGGCACGCCAAGTCCAAGCGAATAGACGCCAAGCAGCGTTACGCCGCCGAGCACCGTTGCCGAGGCGGCGCTAGCGGTCAGGATGGCGCCCAGGATGGGGCCGATGCAGGGTGTCCAACCAAACGCGAATGCGAGCCCAAGCACATAGGCCCCGACCGGCCGGCCACCGGGAAATGCGGTGCGGAAGCGGTAGTCGCGCTGCATCCACCAGGGATGCAACATGCCGAGCATGAACAAGCCGAAGGCGATGACGATCGCACCACCGACAATATTGAGCTCGAAGCGATACGACAGCAGCAACTGCCCCAAGGCCGTCGCGCTCGCCCCCAAAAGAATGAACACCGTCGAAAAGCCAAGCACGAAGCACCCGCTCAGCCCGACCGCGGGAAGGCGCAAGATCATGACGCCAGCGTCGGGAGCGTCGGACACGGACCGTCCTGCAATATAGGACACGTAGCCTGGGACGAGCGGTAGGACGCAAGGCGACAGGAAAGAAATGGCTCCGGCCGCGAAGGCCGTCAGCAAGCCGAGATATTGGAGTTCCGGCATCGCCCAGATAACCCCTTCGGGAAGGTTTGCCTCTTACTGTTTTCCGCGCGCGCGTCGATTATCGGACAGTCCGGCCTTTCGTCGCCCTGACAGTTTTCCATCAAGTGATTGAGTGCGGATTTCGGGCTTTTCAGCTCTTTCACCGTGAATTCGATCTGGTTGATTCGGCCGAGTGCGAGCGCTTGGACATCGGCACTCTTTCTGTCGCGGTCGCGCCACAGCTCCAGAAGGCTTGCAACCTCCCTTACGCTGAATCCGAGGCTGCGTGCTCGCTTGATAAAACGCAGCGTTTGAACACCCGCTTTTTCGTATTGTCGGTAGCCATTGCCGTCTCGTTCCGCACGGCGCACCAGGCCGGAGTTTTCGTAGTATCTGATTGTCTTGGGCGGCACGCCTGACCGCTGCGCGGCGTTTCCAATATTGATGCTAATTCCCTCCTCCTCATCGGCCGCCCAGTCGGGCCCATGTCTTGCCACCATCCTTGCTGGCGATAACGGCGGGCAACCGTGTGCGCGGGCTGATTGTGACGGCGAAGAGTTGGAGGCGGTCTCCCGGGTGGGCCGCGAAGTGGAGCAGGTAGCCGTCCTCGAATTGGTCGCTCACAACCTGCCATTGAAGGAACTTCTCCGGTGCGCGGATTAGTCCGATACCGACCACGAATGCATAGACGACGCCGCTCCGGGTAACGTGGACCATGGTGGTCGGGCGTTTGAACAATGTCGCGACGCCCCACTTGCGCCCGCCGTCGGTGCTTCTGAAGAGGCCGGTCTGTGTCGCTGCGTAGATCGTGTCCACGTGCTGGCTCGACGCTGCGAGACCGATCAGGCCTTGCGGTGCCGGCGCGGCGGGCTGCCAACTCCGACCACCGTCCTTGCTCACCTGAAGGCCGCGAAAGACCCCGTAAACAACGTCCGGATTGGCCTTGCTCACGTCCATTTGGTGGAAATCTACCGGCCCGCCGAGCCCGTCCGACAATTTGGTCCAAGAACGGCCGCCGTCGGTCGACTTGATGAACCCAAGATTGCCACCGCGCCGCGGATGTCCGCTGGCGAACATGATCGAGCGGTTCGTGGGGTGAACCTGGAAGCCCATGAAGTCGTCGGTCGTGCGCGATATCCGGCGTGCCGTGCCATCGAGGTTGACGACATAAAGCCCGTGATGAGTTGCAAGGTAGAGACGCGAGGCATTATTGGCGTCGACCGCGAGACCATGGAAGTGGGTGTCTTTCGCCAGAGCGGCAATCGTCGTTTCCTGGGCCCTTGCGGGTCGAGTGAAATGCGTTGCGCTCAGCCCCGCAACGACTGCCAGTGCATAGAAAACCAGAGGAACCGATTTGCGCGGCTTCATGTTCGAACCTCGCTTTGGCGAAACGCCGGCGGCCGGGACGGTGCGGCCCGCCAAAACGCCGCGACCCACCAAAACGCCGCGACAGGTATCGCAATCCATTGCACAAGAGGGGTCAGGCCAGTGCCGATCAGCGGCGCCATGACCGGGACGGGTGCTTCGTCTTTCTAATCGCTTGGCTTGCCGCCGTGGCCATGCGGCGCCGCGGTGTCGTTGACGAGCGCGTTGATGAACAGCACCAGGTTGACCGGATCGAAGCGCAGGCCGTGGAAATTGCCGCGCCACCGCCCCTGCTTGTCGATCACATGCGTGACCACGCCGTGGACCTGATGATTGCCGTCCTTGGTCTTGAGGAATTTGTGGCCGAACGCCTGGGCCAGCTTGCGCGTCGCGTCCTCGGGCTGTCCGGGCCGGGTGGTCAGGAAGACCCAGTTGTCGGGCTCGAGGCCGTGCGCCTTGCCGTACTGGCGCATCACCGCCGGCGTGTCGCTCGTCGGGTCGGTGGTGATGGTGACGAAGCGCACCTGGCCCTTCATCGGCGTCGGGTTGACCTTGGCCTGGATCTCGGCGATGCGCTCGGCGTGCAGGGGGCAGACGTCGGGGCAGCGCGCGTAGATGAAGTGCAGCACGACGACCTTGCCGCGAAGGCCGGCCAGGTCGACCGGGCGGCCGTCGGTGTCGCGCAGCGCGAAAGCCGGCGGCGGCTTGTCGAGCGGCTGGAAGAACTTCTCGCGGCTGCCCATCATCCGCTCGAGGTCCTTGACCGAGTGGGCCGCCGCGGTGGCCGTGAACAGCACGATCGTGCCCAATGCCAGGGCGGTTCGCAGGATGGCGCTCATTGGTCGAGACCTCGCGAGAGCTTGCGGTGAGGGGATGTCCTGCCTGGGACGACGGTGGGCCGTGCGCTCAGCCCTTCTTCTCCGGCGCCTTCGGCGCCTCCTTGCGCCATTTCTCGTTGGGCCGGCCGGAGCCGCCCATCATCCCCTGCATCATCTTGTTGCAGGTCTCCATCATCTGGCCCATCTGGCCCATCTGGCCCATCATTCCGCCTTGGCCCATCATGCCGCCGCCCATCATCCCGCGGCCCATCGTCCCGCCGCCCATCATGCCGCCGCCCATCATCGAGCGGCCGTTTCCGGCGGAATCGTTCGCCAACAGGGCCGGCGCCGCGGCGAGGCCCAAGACAACGACGCTCGCCACTGCGAGTGGTTTCGCGAACTTACGCATCGGTGGTTCTCCTTTTCCCAGAGGGTTTCGGCTGAACGGCGTCCGCGGCCGACATCGCGTCCCCGGCGCGGCGTTCGTCCGCGGAGCGGGGGTGCTCCGGCGACGCGGCGTCGGACGAGCACGAGCCGCCGGCGCCCTTTTTCATGCACAGGCCGAGCGCGCACATCGCGACGCATGGCAGCACGGCCAGCAGCACGGGCGCGACGCCTATCGCGACCAGCCATCCCCAGTTCAACGCCGCCCCGGCCGTCAGCGCGACCGCGGCCAGGATCAACAGGCCGCGGCGCCCGCCAAGGTAGTAGCGCGCCGCGTAGATCAGATCGCGCGTCAGCGATCCGTCGGCAACGGATGAGGGGTGATCTTCGGTCATGGGTCGTCCTTTCCCTGAGATATCGAATAAGGTAGTCCTTCCAGTAACTGGAAGGTCAATAGAGCCCCGCGCATCCGTCCCGCGATGAAGTGTCGCAGCGCACTTTGGTTTTCTTGGTCTTCTCAGCCTACCGGCGCCGATCGGCTCCGGGCGCGCTACCGCTTTGCGGTGATGCCTTTCAGAAATTCGACCATTTTCGGCGCATCCCACTCGGCTGGCCCGACGAGGCGGCCGAGTTCGCGGCCGTCGCGGCCGATCAGGAGCGTCGTCGGCAGGCCGGTCACGGCGAGCTGTCCGGTCGCTTTTCCGGAAGAGCTTATGTATATCGCGAGATTGCGGATGCCGACCTCCTTGTAAAACGGGCGGACCACCTCGATTCCCTTGCGGTCGATCGACAGCGCCGCCACGGTGAAGCCCGGGCCGCCGAGCTTGGCCTGCAGCCGGTCGAGCGCCGGCATCTCGCGCCGGCAGGGGCCGCACCAGGTGGCCCAGACGTTGAGCAGCACGACCTTGCCGCGGAATGCGGCCAGGGACAGACCTTTCCCCGAGCCGTCGCGGAAGGTGATCTCCGGGAGCGGCTTCGGCGCATCGTGCAGCTTGAAGTTCTGGGGGGGCGCCGGCTCGCAGGCATATAGAAACGCCGCCAACGCCAGAACGGTGGCCGAACCGAGCAGGCGGCGCACCGTGCCGCTATTGCGGAGCACCGTCATTGGCCGCGCAGCCGCTCGACCAGGGGCAGGATCGTCTCGCGCAGGACTTGCGGCGTGACGGCCCCGATATGCTTGTAGGCGATGCGGCCGTCCTTGCCGACCACGAACGTCTCGGGCACCCCGTAGACGCCCCATTCGATGCCGACGCGCCCGTCGAGGTCGGCGCCGGTGCGCGTGTAGGGGTCCCCGAGGGCGTCGAGCCAATTTGAAGCGTCGTCCGGCTTGTCCTTGTAGTTTAGGCCGTGGATCGGGACGGCGTTCGCAGCCTTGAGTTTCATGAACAAAGGATGCTCGGCGCGGCAAGCCGTGCACCAGGACGCGAACACGTTCACGAGCGACACCTCTCCGCGCAGGTCGCCGCTCGACAGCCCGAGCGCGCGCGCCCTGACCGGCGGCAGGCTGAACTTCGGCACCGGCTTGCCGAGCAGCACGGAGGGAATCTTGCGGGAATCCAGGCTAAGACCGCGGGCGAGGAGCAGGCCAAGTCCGGCGAACCCCACGAGCGGCAGCGCATAAATGAGCCGCCGCCGGGCGGTCGAGATACCCGTGCCGCCGCCCGACGGCAGGCTGTTGTCGAGAAGGCGGCGGGCGCTCATCGCCGGTAGGCCGCGTCGCGGCGGCGCTGGCGGTCGCGGATATGCGGCGGCCAGCGGCTCTTGATGTAGGCGAGCACGGCCCAGATCTCCCGGTCCGTCAGCACCCCGGCGAAAGCGGGCATGTCGCTCTCGTAGCCCTCCGGCGCCAAGGGCGGCTTCAGGCCCAGCTTGGTGATCCGGAAGAGCTGCTCGTCGGCGTGGTGCCAGGTGTGCCCGCTCTCGTCGTGCGGCGGCGCGGGCAGGCGGCCGTTGGCATTGCGGCTGCGCCAGTCGGGCTGGCCTTCGAGCTTCACCCCGTGGCAGCTCGCGCAGCGGACTTTGTAGACCGCGGCGCCGAGGGCGACGAGCTGGCGGTCGCCGGCATCGGCGCGACCGCCCGACGCCGGCCAGAACGCCCACGCCGCGCCGCCCACGGCCGCGGCCAACACGATGCCGACCGCCAGCCACCCGCCGAGCCGCGGCCCGGCGGATGCGGCCGCGCGGCTCATTCGACCGCGTAGAGCTTCGTGTCCCCTGCCCCCTGCGTGCCCTTGCCGCCCTTGCCGCCGATCTCGTAGACCTTGAACGGCGCCTCCTTGGTTCCCGACATGCCGGGCGAGCCCTGGGGCATGCCCGGCAGCGAGATGCCCCTGATCTTCGGGCGCTCGGCGAGCAGGCGGTCGAGGATCTTGACCGGCACGTGGCCCTCGACCACGTAGCCGCCGATCACCATGCTGTGGCATGCATGCAGGTGCTCAGGCACGTTTTGCGTCTTCTTGACGGCCATGAGGTCGTCGGTCGGCTTGACCACGACGGCATAGCCATTCGCCCGAAGGTACTCGGCATAGCCCTGGCAGCAGCCGCAATTCGGGTCCTTGTAGAGGGTCGCCGTGGGGCGCTCGGCCGCCTGGGCGACGGACGCCACCATCAGGAAGGCGGCGATGAGGGTCATGCGTATCATTGGCTGGTCTCCTTGGTTCTGGTGGTGGGGTCTGTCTGTTGGGGTTCGGGTGTCCGATAGGTGCGCGATGCGCTCAGCACTTGCGCTCGATGAAGGCGCTGATCTCGGCGGGCGAGGCGAACACCACCGAGGCGCGGTCGCCCTGCATCCCCGAGCCGACGATGACCGGCTTGCCCTTGCGGGGGCCGCGCTCGCCCGAATCGGTCTTGAGGCGCAGGTTGTATTCCCAGATCGGCAGCGTCTTGCCGGCCGCCGTCTTGACGAAATAGGTGTCGCCGCAATGGCGGATCGCGGCCACGAGGCTCCCTGCGCCGGCCTTCTTGAGGTCGGGGATCTGCGAGCGGCTGCTCGCGACGCCGGGCCCGCCCCCGGCCGCCACGGATTTCAAATAGGCGATAAGGTCGGTGCGCGCTTGGCTGTCGCGCAGTCCCCGGAACGTCATGGTGTTGCCGGGGACGAGCGCCCGCGGATCGGCGAGCCAGGCGTCCAGGGTCTTGGCGTCCCAAACGAGCTTGGCCGACTTGAGCGCCTTCGAGTAGCGGACGAAGCCCTCGACCGTGCCCGCCTTGCGCTGCCAGATATCGGCGAGGCTGGGCCCGCTCATGTGGCGGCCCTTCTCCAGCGAATGGCATGCCCGGCAGCGACCAAAGGCTTTCGCGCCGGCCTCGGCGTTGCCTTCCGCATTGCCCTGGGCGAGCGAGGCCGCCGGCGCCAGCATCGCGCTGCAGATCGCCGCCGCGAGCGGCCATGTGCGCATCGTTTTCATAACTTCTTTGCCTCCTCGGCCACGCGGATCACGCCCATCATGCCGCCGGCCTGATGCTCCAGGATGTGGCAGTGGAACATCCAGTCGCCCGGATTGTCGGCGACGAAGGCGATCTCGGCCCGCTCGCGCGCCGCCATCAAGACGGTGTCCTGCCATTCGCGGTGCCGCGTCGGCTTGCCGTTGCGGCCGATCACGCGGAAGGAATGGCCGTGCAGGTGGATCGGGTGATGCCAGGCGGTCTCGTTCTTGAGCTCGAGCACATATGAGCGGCCCCGGCGCAGCGTCAGCAGCGGCTCCATCACGTGCCCGGTCGCGGCCACCCCATTGACCGCCCAGGCCTTGCCCTTGTGCATCATCTCGCGCATGTCCGCCGGACGGCCGTCCATCCGCGCCATCGTCATGCCGCCCATCATGCCGCCGCCGAAGCTCACCGTGTGACGCTCGGCCCGGGCGATGTCGGGCTCGGGCATGGTGTTCGCGGCGAGCGCGATGGGCGCGTCGGGCGGGCGCTCGCGCAACGGCTTCGCATCGTAAGCGATATCGACGAAGCGGTATTCGCGGCCGAAGTAGAACCGGTCCTCCACGGTGAAGCGCCGGCCGGGCTCGCCCGTCATGTCGATCACCAGGTCGACCCGCATCGCCGGCCCGATGACGACGCGCCCGCCGGCGGGCTCGTGCGGCGCCACCGGCTGGCCGTCGAGCGCGATCACCTTCGGACGGTGGCCGGTGAACTGAAGCCCGAAGATCCGCGCGTTCGCCGCATTGACGATGCGCAGCCGGATCCGCTCGCCGCGGCGCACCGGGAAGGTCGTCGGGATGCGCCCGTTGATGGTGACCGTGTTGCCGATGCGGCCGGCGTGGCTGACATCCATCATGTTGCCGAAGCCGCCGGCGATCTGCGCGTCGCGCCCGAGCCGCCAGTCGTCGATGACCCAGACGATGTCGCGGTCGACCGCGATCGGCGCGCGCTCCTCGACGATCAGCGGGCCGTAGAGCCCGCGCCCGACCTGCTCGAAGCCGCGCTGGTGAGGGTGATACCAGTAGGTGCCGGCATCGGGCAGGTCGAACTCGTAGGTGAAGGCCGCGCCGGGCGCGATCGGCTTCTGCGTCAGGTGCGGCACGCCGTCCATCGCGTTGGGCACCCGAAGCCCGTGCCAGTGGACCGTGGTCTCCTCGGCGAGGCGGTTCTCGACCGCCACCCGGAGGCGCTCGCCCTGGCGGGCCCGGATCGTCGGCCCCGGCACCGCCGCGTTGTACGACCAGACGTCGGTCGCGGGATATTTTCCGCCGACGAGGCGCGCGCGGGCGGGGGCCGCGGTGATGCGGTAGGTGCGGGGCTCGGCCGCGCGGCCCGGCAGTGCGGGCGCCAGCGTGGCGGCGGCGAGCGCCGCGGTGCCCGCGAGCATCGCCCGCCGCGAGACGGGACGGCTACTGTCGCAACTCATATCTCGACTCCATCGATCAGGAGGCCCAAACAAGACAGCTTGTCGGGGTGCCGGCGGACGCCGCGCGGGGCCGAAACTCAGCCCACCATTCCTGGCGCAGCCACGGCGCGAAACCGGGGGTCCGGCTGACGCCCGGTCAGCCGAGATCGATGGGTCTGGGAGGGGACGGTTCGGGTGTGAGCGTCCGGTTCCGGCCGAGCCGGACGAAGGAGCCGTGGCGCTTCAGGTCGGTTGCCGAGCCGACGGCGGCCGACGCAGGCGAGATCGCGTTGCCGAGGACGCTGCACAGGAAGACGCAAACATCCAGCGTCTCGGTCTCGCCGTCACCCTTGGCGCAGGCCAGACACGCGCTGTGGCTCGGCGGCGTCGCATTGGCCGCCTGGACGGCCATGTCGCCCGACCACGCGCCGGTCAGGCTCACCCCCAGGAATACCGAGATCCCGAGCAGCAAGGACACGACCCGTCGCGGCGACCAGCGTTGCATGGCCCGATCAGCTTGCCCCAATCCGGGCGTAAATCAAAGAGGATTTGGCCGGGTGGGTCAATCGGGCGCAGCGCCCCTGCAAATAGGGCGCTGCGCTGGCCTCAGAGGGTGCGGCGGAAGAAGCGGGCGTTCCAGTTCATCGCCGGGAAGTCGGGCGGCATATCGCTTTTCGCCAGCTCCTCGAAGCCGTGGCGCGCGTAGAAGCGGTGGGCGGCGGCGAATGCCTGCAAGGTGTCGAGGTAGATCGCGGCGAAGCCGCGCTCGCGCGTCCAGGCGAGCAGGGTCTCGAGCAGGCGCTCGGCGATGCGGTGGGCCGGCCCGCGCAGGTCCGCGCGCACGAACATCTTTCGCAAGGCCGCGCGGCCGTCGCCGAAGTCGAGGACGGCGACGGCGCCCACGACTTCCTCCTTGGGCGCGCGCCCCTTGAGCGCGAGCCAGATCTCGCCGCCGGCGCCGCGGAAGAAGCCGGCGGGGTCGACCAGGTCGGGCTGGCCGGCGGCGGTGGCGTTCAGGCCGAACTCGCCGCGCTGGATGTCGACCACCAGGACCGACAGCGCCGCCTTGTGCCGGGCTTCGTAAGCGACGATCCGGACCGTCTCGGCCGGTGTCGTGCTCACGCGGGGTCGGGTGCGGCGCGCACGAGCTGCTTGCCGAAATTCTCGCCGGAGAAAAGCCGCAGCATCGCCTTGGGCATGTTCTCGATGCCGTCGAGCACGTCCTCGCGGTACTTGATCCGGCCCTCTTTGATCCACGCCGCCATCTGGGCCATGCCCTCGGGGTAGCGCTTCAGCCAGTCGAAGACGATGAGCCCCTGCATGCGCGCGCGCTGGACCAGGAGCGCGCGGGTCGGCCGCGGCGCGAGCTCGAGCTCGGCCTGGTTGTATTCGGAGATCATTCCGCAGATGGCGATGCGGGCGTGCAGGTTGATGCGGGCGAGCACCGCGTCGAGCGTCATGCCGCCGACATTGTCGAAATAGACGTCGACGCCGTCGGGGGCGGCCTCGCCGAGCGCCGCCGTCATCGCCTCGAGGTCGCGCGCCTTGCGGTGGTCGATCGCGGCGTCCATGCCGAGCTCGTCCTTGACGTAGGCGCATTTTTGCGGCCCGCCGGCGATGCCGACGGCGCGGCAGCCCTTGATCCTGGCGATCTGGCCGACCAGCCCGCCGACCGCGCCCGAGGCGGCGGAGACGACGACGGTCTCGCCCTCCTTCGGCTGGCCGACCTCGGTGAGGCCGAAATAGGCGGTCATGCCCGGCATGCCGAGCACGCCGAGCGCCGTCGAGATCGGCGCCAGGCTCGGGTCGACCTTGCGCGCGCCGGCGTCGCGGCCGTCGGAGCGCGCGTAGTCCTGCCAGCCGAAGCGGCCCTCGACGATGTCGCCCTCCTTGAAGTCGGGATGCCTGGAGGCGACCACCGCGCCGACCGAGGCGCCGGTCATGACCTCGCCGATCTGCACCGGCGGCACGTAGGACTTCACGTCGCGCATGCGCCCGCGCATGTAGGGATCGACCGAGAGCACCGAGGCGCGCATGACGAACTGGCCCGGCCCAGGCTCGGGGACCGGCGTCTCGGCGAGCTCGAAGTCGGCCTCGCTCGGCATCGCCGCGGGACGCGCCTTCAGCAGCCACTGGCGGTTGGTCTTGGGCATGGGGATATTTTCCTTTCGTGCCGTCGGCCCGGCTCGTCCTTCGAGGCCCGCTAACGCGGGCACCTTGTATTAAGAGCGACCCGCGGAAGTGTCGTAAGATGACCTCCGCGGTCGCGGAGGGGAGCCCGAGTGCTCCTAGGGTTCTCAAGCCCGCGCCTGAGCACGGCGCCCCCTCCGCTGGTTCTGTGATCCCGAACGGTCGCAAGGGCCGCGTTGCGAGC